>Ga0207707_10000984_pt1 | contig 27358 bp, 20 predicted proteins | sample KBSC83BmetaG_FD_184336 | JGI IMG/M metagenome (GOLD analysis project Ga0207707, IMG submission 184336) | Corn rhizosphere microbial communities from Kellogg Biological Station, Michigan, USA - KBS C8-3B metaG (SPAdes) (version 2) | ecosystem: Host-associated > Plants > Roots > Rhizosphere ... | reverse complement strand
TATGCGAATCGCAACGGCCTTGACAGAGGTTCTGCGGGTGGCTACTATGTAAGGCTGCCGCAGATAAGAACATGAATCGCGGCAATACTGTTGGTGCGAACGCAGAGTCGTTCGCCCTGACCGCTGATTGACAATCGATGAGAGAGACGGTTGTGCGAGGCGGACTCGTTGATCCCGTGCCGGTTCAGTGCATGGGGGAGAGTTCAGACCTGAACAATCTTTTCAAGTGATTCGGACTTTGTCGCGCTTCGGCGCGATGACGAACGAAGAGCCATTCAAGCAATTCAACTATTGGAGAGTTTGATCCTGGCTCAGGACGAACGCTGGCGGCGTGCTTAACACATGCAAGTCGAGGGGGGTGGGGCAACCCACTCACCGGCGAACGGGTGCGTAACACGTGAGCGACTGGTCCTACAGGTGGGGGATAGCCGGCCCAACGGCCGGGTAATACCGCATACGTTCCCTTGGGGGCATCCCTGGGGGAGGAAAGCCTATATGGCGCCTGAGGAGGGGCTCGCGGCCTATCAGCTAGTTGGCGAGGTAACGGCTCACCAAGGCACCGACGGGTAGCTGGTCTGAGAGGATGGCCAGCCACATTGGGACTGAGAAACGGCCCAGACTCCTACGGGAGGCAGCAGTGGGGAATCTTGCGCAATGGCCGAAAGGCTGACGCAGCGACGCCGCGTGTGGGAGGAAGCCCTTCGGGGTGTAAACCACTGTTGCCCGGGACGAACGGCGGGGAATGCCCCGCGTGACGGTACCGGGTGAGGAAGCACCGGCTAACTCCGTGCCAGCAGCCGCGGTAATACGGAGGGTGCGAGCGTTGTCCGGAATCACTGGGCGTAAAGGGCGCGTAGGCGGCTTCTCAAGCGTGTGGTGAAAGTCCGGGGCTCAACCCCGGATCGGCCGTGCGGACTGGGGAGCTCGAGTTCTGTAGAGGCGGGTGGAATTCCGGGTGTAGCGGTGGAATGCGTAGAGATCCGGAAGAACACCGGTGGCGAAGGCGGCCCGCTGGGCAGAGACTGACGCTGAGGCGCGACAGCGTGGGGAGCAAACAGGATTAGATACCCTGGTAGTCCACGCCGTAAACGATGGGCACTAGGTGCTTGGGGGAGCGACCCTCTGAGTGCCGGCGCTAACGCATTAAGTGCCCCGCCTGGGGAGTACGGCCGCAAGGCTGAAACTCAAAGGAATTGACGGGGGCCCGCACAAGCGGTGGAGCATGTGGTTTAATTCGACGCAACGCGAAGAACCTTACCTGGGCTTGACATGCAGAAGCAACCGAGCAGAGACGCTCGGCCTCCTTCGGGACTTCTGCACAGGTGCTGCATGGCTGTCGTCAGCTCGTGTCGTGAGATGTTGGGTTAAGTCCCGCAACGAGCGCAACCCTTGTGCCTAGTTGCCAGCGGGTTATGCCGGGGACTCTAGGGAGACTGCCGGTGCCAAACCGGAGGAAGGTGGGGACGACGTCAAGTCATCATGGCCCTTACGTCCAGGGCGACACACGTGCTACAATGGGCCGTACAGAGGGGCGCGAACCCGCGAGGGGGAGCCAATCCCAGAAAGCGGTCCTCAGTTCGGATTGCAGTCTGCAACTCGACTGCATGAAGCCGGAATCGCTAGTAATCGTGGATCAGCCACGCCACGGTGAATACGTTCCCGGGCCTTGTACACACCGCCCGTCACGCCATGGAAGCTCGGAGCGCCCGAAGTCGGTGTCGGAACTCGCAAGAGACCAAGCCGCCGAAGGCGAGCCGAGTGACTGGGGCGAAGTCGTAACAAGGTAGCCGTAGGGGAACCTGCGGCTGGATCACCTCCTTTTCGGAGCAACGAGTAGGCGCGCGCGCTCTCTGGCGTGCTGCTGAAAGTTCTCACGATTTGTCGCACGCCTCGACACAACCCTCTCTCATCGATTTCCAGCTGTCTGGCGGGCCGCTCCCGGGGAGTTCTCCGGGAGGGGCCAACGCCGTCGCTGTTTGACAATCGAAGTTGGTGTAGATCGTGGGAAGTGAATCATCACAACGACGACAATTTCGTCAGTGTTTGTGAAGTATGAAGCGCGCGTGCTCTGCTTGCTACAGATTCTGTAGTCAAGCGAGCGAAGGCATGTGGGGAATGCCTGGGCACACGGAGGCGAGGAAGGCCGTGGTAAGCTGCGATAAGCTCGGGGGAGCGGCACACACGCATTGATCCCGAGATGGCCGAATGGGGAAACCCGGCCTGACGCGAGTCAGGTCACTCGTTTTCGAACGAGAGCGAACCCGGGGAACTGAAACATCTCAGTACCCGGAGGAAGAGAAATCAACCGAGATGCCCTTAGTAGCGGCGAGCGAACGGGGCCCAGCCTAAACCGATCTCCTTGTGAGGTCGGGGTCGTAGGATCCACAGAAGCCAGCTGAGACGTAAGGTGAAGTCCCCTGGGAAGGGGCGCCAGAGACGGTGAGAGCCCGGTAACCGAATGCCATGTACGGCTGGTGGTGGAGATCCTGAGTAACGCCCGGCACGAGAAATCGGGCGTGAATCCGGGGGGACCACCCTCCAAGGCTAAAGACTCCCGTGTGACCGATAGTGAACGAGTACCGTGAGGGACAGGTGAAAAGCACCCCAGTGCGGGGAGTGAAAGAGATCCTGAAACCACATGCCTACAAGCGGTAGGAGGGCGGACGCGGCCTTCGGGTCGAGTCGCGCCTGACTGCGTGCCTTTTGCATTATGATCCGGCGAGTTACTGCTCCCGTGCAAGGCTAAGCTGGTCTCCAGCGGAGCCATAGCGAAAGCGAGTCCTGTAACGAGGGCGACTGCAGTACGGGGGCGTAGACCCGAAGCCAGGGCGATCTACCCATGGACAGGGTGAAGCTGGGGTAACACCCAGTGGAGGCCCGCACCGGTGTGGGTTGAAAACCGCTCGGATGATCTGTGGGTAGGGGTGAAAGGCCAATCAAGCCTGGAGATAGCTGGTTCTCCCCGAAATCTATTGAGGTAGAGCCTCGTGGCTGTCTGGCGGGGGTAGAGCGACTGGATGGGCGCGGGCGGCGAGAAGCCGTACCAACCCCAACCAAACTCCGAATACCGTCCAGATGTACCACGGGAGGCAGTCGCTGAGCGATAATGTCCAGCGGCGAGAGGGAAAGAACCCAGAGCCACCGCTAAGGCCCCAAAGTGGCCGCTGAGTATAGCGAAGGAAGTGTTTCTGCTGTGACAACTGGGAGGTTGGCTTAGAAGCAGCCATTCCTTTAAAGAGTGCGTAATAGCTCACCAGTCCAGCGGGAATGCGCCGAGAATGGTCGGGATTAAGCGGCCCGCCGAAGCGTGGCCTTGAGTCCGTTGGACTCAGGGGTAGGGGAGCGTTCGCCGTGCGGTGAAGCCCGGGGGGAACCCATCGGGTGGAGCGAGGCGAAGTGAGGATGCCGGAATGAGTACGCGCAAGCAGGGTGAAAACCCCTGCCACCGTAAGCCCAAGGTTTCCTGCGCCATGGCAATCAGCGCAGGGTGAGGCGGACCCTAAGACGAGGCCCCAGAGGCGTAGTCGATGGACAGCCGGCGAAGATTCCGGCCCCGCCCTACAATTTTTGATCCGTCAGGGGACACTGGAACGAAGCCGCGGCGGCCGGGTGGAATGGGCCGTCCAAGGGTGTAGGCGCAAGCCGAGACCTGATGGCGAGGAGGAGACTTCGGTCGAATCCGAGCGTGGTGGAGTCTGCAGTCGAGAAAAGCCTGGCGAGGAGAGCGTAGGGTGTCCGTACCGTAAACCGACACAGGTGGGCGAGGCGAGTAGCCTCAGGTGAACGAGTGAAACGTGGTCAAGGAACTCGGCATAATGATCCCGTAACTTCGGAAGAAGGGATGCCCGAGGGGGGAACGGCTTGCGCCGTGTACTCCGTCGGGTCGCAGCGAATCGGCCCAAGCGACTGTTTAGCAAAAACACAGGTGTGTGCCAAGCCGCACAAGGCGCCGTATACACACTGACGCCTGCCCGGTGCCGGAAGGTTAAGGGGAGGGGTTAGGGGGTAACCCCGAAGCTCCGAGCCGAAGCCCCGGTAAACGGCGGCCGTAACTATAACGGTCCTAAGGTAGCGAAATTCCTTGTCGGGTAAGTTCCGACCTGCACGAATGGCGTAACGACTTGGGCACTGTCTCGACCACGTGCTCGGCGAAATTGCAGTCTCGGTGAGGATTCCGAGTCCCCGCGACAGGACAAAAAGACCCCATGCACCTTTACTGTAGCTTGTCATTGGACGTTGCACTTCACTGTGTAGCATAGGTGGGAGCCATCGAACCATGGGCGCTAGCCTGTGGGGAGGCAACAGTGAAATACCACCCTGGGTAGTGCGACGCCCTCACCCAGCCGGCAACACCGGCGGGGACCGTGGCAGGTGGGCAGTTTGACTGGGGCGGTCGCCTCCGAAAGCGTAACGGAGGCGCGCTATGGTGCCCTCAGTGCGGTCGGTAATCGCACGGCGAGCGTAACGGCAGAAGGGCGCCTGACGGTGAGAGCGACGGCTCGAGCCGCCACGAAAGTGGGCCGTAGTGATCCGGTAGCCCGGTGTGGAGCGGCTATCGCGCAACGGATAAAAGGTACGCTGGGGATAACAGGCTTATCGCGCCCGAGAGTTCACATCGACGGCGCGGTTTGGCACCTCGATGTCGGCTTATCACATCCTGGGGCTGGAGAAGGTCCCAAGGGTCCGGCTGTTCGCCGGTTAAAGTGGTACATGAGCTGGGTTCAGAACGTCGTGAGACAGTTCGGTCTGTATCCGTCGTGGGCGTTGGAGCGTTGAGGGGCGCGGACCCTAGTACGAGAGGACCGGGTCGGACAGCCCGCTCGTGTCCCGGTTGCACTGCCAAGTGCATCGCCGGGTAGCGATGGCTGGTGGGGATAACCGCTGAATGCATCTAAGTGGGAAGCCCCCCCCGAGATGAACGCTCCCGAGGCCTTGAGCCTCCTGAAGGGCCGGAGAAGACTACTCCGTCGATAGGCCGCCCGTGGACGTGGGGCAACCCACTCCGAGCGCAGCGGTCCTAATCGCCCGTGTGGCTTGACTACTCCCAAAGTTGGACTGCAAGCAGAGCAAGCGCTTTTACTGGATTTTCTTCTCGTGATCTACACCACTCCGATTGTCGTTCGTTCGACCTGACAATCGCTGGCGACCAGAGCGTAGGGGCCACACTCGTTCCCATCCCGAACACGATCGTTAAGACCTACAGCGCCGATGGTACTCCGCCCGAGAGGGCGCGGGAGAGTAGGCCGTCGCCGGCACTTCCACAGACTCAGCCCCCGGGTGCGTTTCCGCACCCGGGGGCTGAGTCGCATTCGGCAGCCGCTGCCTCCACTAGCCACGCCGTGCTATGATTCCCATCGCCATGACCAGAGCCGGCATCGTCACCGTCGTGGGCAAACCCAACGCGGGAAAATCCACGCTGCTCAACCGGATCGTCGGCCAGAAGCTCAGCATCACGAGCCCCAAGCCGCAATCCACTCGCGAGCGCGTCGTCGGCATTCTGAGCACCGCCGATACGCAGATGATCGTGACCGATACGCCGGGCCTCCTGAACCCGCGCTACGCCTTGCAGCGTGCCATGCAGGCCGCGGCGCGGCGCGCACTGGACGACGCGGATGTCATCGTCTACCTGGCCGATGCGAGGGACGGCCCGCCGCCCACGCTGGAAGACGCTGCTGGCCTGGTCACCGCGCCCCGCGCCCCCGTGCTCCTCGCGCTCAACAAGATGGATACCCTGTTGCCTGAACAACGCGCGGCGCTCGCCGCGGCGCGCCCCTCCGCGCTTCCGATTTCGGCGCGCACCGGTGATGGGATTGACGCGCTGCTCCGGCGCCTCACCGATGCGCTACCCGAAAGTCCCTTCCTCTATCCGGCCGACGACATCGCCACGCAGCCGCTCCGCTTCTTCGCGAGCGAGTGCATCCGCGAGACGGCGCTCGAGCAACTGGACGATGAAGTGCCCTACAGCGTCGCGTGCGTCATCGAGGAATTTCGCGAAGAGCGGCACCCGGTGTACATTCGCGCAGTCATGCACGTGGAGCGCGAGAGCCAGAAACGGATTCTCATCGGGCACAAGGGCGCGCGTATCCGGGACATCGGGCGCGCGGCCAGGGTCAGGATCGAGGAACTGGTCGGCGCAGCCGTGTATCTGGATCTGTGGGTCAAGGTGCTTCCCAATTGGCGGCGCGACGCAGGGATGCTGCGCCGTCTGGGCTACCGTCTTCCGGAGGATTCCGCCTCATGACGCTGTCGCCGGAGCTGCTCGATCTGCTCGTGTGTCCGCGCTGCAAGAATGCGCTCGAGTATCGCGACACCCAGCAGTGCCTCATCTGTCACCTGTGTCATCTGTCCTATCCGGTTCGGGATGGTATCCCGATCATGCTCACTGACGAGGCCACGCCGGTCTGAGAAATGATGAGCGTTCGCCTGGCATCGCACAGGGACGCATATCGTTGCGTTCGTTTCCAGCCGATCGTCGATGCTGAAGCGGCCGGCTCCGCGCGCCGCGGCCGCCGGCGTGACCTGCGCGCGACCGATCGGCGCGAGTGCATTCGAGGATGATCTGGAGTGGCCAATCCGCAGGCCGTCTACTTTTCGCCATCTACGACCGACCTGGCTCCGCCCGCGTATCTGAGCGCCTGGCTCGACGCGCGAGGGCTGGTGCTCGAGCCATGCGCCATTGCGGATGACCTCATGAGTCGCGCGCTCCGTGGCCGGCCGGCACTGGCGCTCTTCGACGCGCGCGCGAACCCGGACGCAGCCCTTGCCGCGTGCGCGCGTCTCAAGAGTGATTCCTACACGGCGGTCGTGCCGGCCGCGACGCTCGTCACGATGGGTGCGACCGCGATCGCCGCCGCGTTCGCGGCCGGCGCGGACGAAGTGCTTTCCGCCGGCATGCCGCACCTGGAGGCTGAACTGCGTCTGGCCGTACTCCTCCGGCGCGCGGAGCGCGACGTGCGAGTGCACCCCTCAACGCGGCTGCCGGGTGCTCCGGAAATCGAGGAGGAAATCGCGCGGCGCATTGCCACCGGCGAGCCATTCGCCGTCTGTTACGCGGACCTCGATCACTTCAAGGAATACAACGACCGGTACAGCTACTTCGAGGGTGACCGCGTCATCCGGCTGCTGGCCAGGATCCTCCACGACGTGGTGCGAGGCTACTGTCCGACGGCTGGCTTTGTGGGACATATTGGTGGCGATGATTTCATTTTCATCGTCCCGCTGCCCGATGCGGTCCCGACCGCGAGCGAGATCGTCGAGATCTTTGACTCGCTCGTGCCATATCAGTATTCAGAGCAGGATCGGAACGCCGGCTATTACTTCGGCAAGGACCGCCGCGGACAGCTGCACCGGGTCCCGCTCATGACCGTGAGCATCGGCATCGTGACCAATGAGCGGCGCGCGTTCACGCATGCGGCGCAAGTGAGTGAGCTCGCGACGGAGATGAAGAGCTATGCGAAGACACTTCCCGGGTCGGTCTACGTGGTGGACCGGCGGCACGACGCGGCCGTGGACGCGGCGGTCGGTGCGAACGAGTGATGGCGTACCCGCTACGCTGACAGGACAATCATGAACGTCTCCTGCCCCGAATGCGGATCCGTCTTTCGTGTGGATCCGGCCAAGGTGCCTGTATCTGGTGTGCGCGCGCGCTGCTCGGTATGCGGCGGGGTGATTCCGATCGGTTCGACCGGTCGAATCGAGAATGACTTCACCGCATCGATTCCGGATCCCATGGCGACGCCCAGGTCGAGGGCGCAGCCGGTCATGACGCCCGCGAGCAGAACGGCCGCCGCCGCGCATCCGACGCCGGCCGTATTCCGGACGCTGGCTCCGACGCCGGCGGCAGTGCCCAGACAGGCTGTACCCGCGGCTCCTGCGGCACCAGCGACGCCCGCGGCACCCTTGGCACCAGCGCCGCCGCGTGCTCCCGAGCGCCCGCTGCAGTCGCGCGCGCCACTGCCGGCGCCGGCAGTGCCGCCACCGGCACCTCCACCCCCTCCGCCACCACGCTCGCCCGCGGCGCCCGCGGCGCAGGGGACGCCCCGGCCAGCGCGCGCACCGATCAATCCTTTCCTGGCCAACGATCCCAACGTCAAGGCCAGGCGCCTCGCCCGCGCGCTCGTGTCGGACATCATTGCCTACTTCCCGGAAAAGCACGCCGATGGACTCCGCACGGGCGCGCTGCGCGAGCTGTTCCGCGAGGAGATCAAGAAGAGCTACGAGGAATACGTGGACCAGATGGGACGCGAATTCGCTGAGAGCACGACGCACTTCCAGGATGCGCTCAACGACGTGCTGGCGGGAGGGAAGAAGGTCTTCTGACCGGCCTCGCGCCACGCAGCGCGTCGCGGACCGTCCTGCCGCCCTGCGAGCCGCGCGCCGACCGCACTGGTTGCTATATTGCATCAGGCTCACGAGCCGTCCGGCGCCAGCATGGCGGGGCGGCTCGTGTCGTACGACACACCATGACCCGCCGCACGGCCGCCGATGGCGCGGCGCAGGGAGACCACATGTCGGAATCGGATCGCGCACGCAGACTTCGCCAGCACCAGGAACGCCTCGACGACCTTCGGGGGTATCTTTGACGTCGACGGCAAGCGGCGAGCGCTGACCGAGCGCGAGGAGCGCATGTCCCGGAACGGCTTCTGGGACGACCACGAGCGCGCCCAGGTGGTGATCCAGGAGATCAAGCAGCTCAAGGAGTGGGTCGAACCGTTTGACCGGCTGTCGTCGCGCGTGCGCACGCTCCGGGAAATGGAAGAGTTGCTCGAGGCGGAGCCGGATGCGGACATGGCGGCGGAACTGGAGCGAGAGCTGGTCGCGCTCGATTCGGAAATTCCCGCCTTCGAGCTGCGCTCGCTGCTGCGCGGTCCGGACGATCATCGGGATGCGATGGTGGAAATCAGTGCGGGGGCCGGGGGCACCGAGGCCCAGGACTGGGCGGCGATGCTCATGCGCATGTACACGCGCTGGGCGGAACGGCGCGGGTTCACAGTCGAGGTGCTCGATCTGAGCGAGGGCGAGGAAGCCGGCATCAAGGGCGCGATGCTCGAGTTCAAGGGCCAGTATGCGTACGGGTACCTGCGCCCCGAAGCGGGGGTACATCGCCTCGTGCGCATCTCTCCATTCGATGCGCAGGCGCGGCGCCACACGAGTTTCGCGTCGGTATTCGTCTATCCCGTCGTGGATGACGAGATCAACATCGAGGTGCGCGACGAGGACGTCCGCATGGATGTGTTCCGCGCGTCGGGCGCGGGTGGTCAGCACGTGAACAAGACCAGTTCCGCGGTGCGGCTCACGCACCTTCCCTCGGGGATCGTGGTGAGCTGCCAGCAGGAGCGGTCGCAGTTCAAGAACAAGGCGACCGCGATGAAGATGCTCAGGAACGCGCTCTATCAGCGCGAGGTGGAGGAGCGGGAGCGCAAGAAGGCGGTGATTGACGCCGCCAAGACGGACGTCTCGTTCGGCAACCAGATTCGCAGCTACGTCTTCCAGCCGTATACCATGGTGAACGATCATCGCACCGAGTTGAAGATGCCCGACGTCCAGAAGGTCATGGATGGAGCGATCGATCCCTTCATCGAGGCGTATCTCAGGAAGTTCGGCGCGAGCGAGGCCGCGGCGTGAGTGCGGACGAGCTCAACTTTGTCCTGAAGGCACGACGCGAAAAACTCGAGCGCCTGCGGGCGCTGGGCGTCGAGCCATTTGCATATGGGTTCGAGCGCACGCACAGTGCCGCGGAAGCGGTCGCGCAACTGGGCGAGGCGGCGGAAGCCGGCCCCGTGCGCGTCGCGGGGCGGCTGGTGGCCTGGCGCGGTCATGGCAGGACCGCCTTTGCGCATCTTGCCGATCACGCGGGACGGATTCAGTTGTATCTGCGGCGTGATGAGCTTGGTGATGAGCGGTTCATGGTGCTGGACCTGTTGGACCTTGGCGACGTCATCGGCGTGGCCGGCCCGCTCTTCCGCACACGGACTGGTGAGGCCACGATTCGCGTGCAGTCGTTCGAGGTGCTGGCGAAGTCACTCCGCCCGCTCCCGTTCGGGAAGGAGGAGATGGTGGATGGCGCGCTGGTGCGCCACGCGGGACTGGCGGACGCCGAGCAGCGGTCGCGCCAGCGCTACGCGGATCTGGCGGTGCATCCCGACGTGCGGATGCTCTTCCAGGCCCGCTCGCGCATGATCACGGCCATTCGCGCCTTCCTGGATGCGCGCGGCTATCTCGAAGTGGAAACGCCGGTGCTCCAACCGCTCTACGGCGGTGCCGCGGCGCGACCGTTTGTCACGCACCATCATGCGCTGGACATGCCACTCTACCTGCGCATCGCGGACGAGCTGTATCTCAAGCGGTTGATCGTGGGTGGCTTCGAGCGCGTGTACGAGATCGGCCATGACTTTCGCAACGAAGGCATTGACCGTACGCACAATCCCGAGTTCACGATGCTCGAATTCTACGAGGCCTACTCGGATTACGCGGTGATGATGTCGGTGGTGGAGGCGCTGCTGGCGCGCGCGGCCGACGCCATCCGCGCGCTCCCGGCCTTTGCGGAGCGCGTGCCGTCGCTGCATCCGCCATTCCCGCGCCTGGCGTGGGTGCAGGCGCTCGACGGCGCACTCGGGACCGACTCGCGTGCGCTCGACGATGCGGCGCTGCGCCAGACAGCTACGCGGCACGGCGTCCACAGCGCATCCACGCTGAGTCGCCCCAAACTGCTGGATGAACTGTTCCAGGCGCTGGTAGAGCCCACGCTGCAGGCACCCACATTCGTCGTGGACTATCCGGTCGAACTGTCCCCGCTCGCCAAGCCGAAGCGCGGCGACCGCACGCTCACGGAGCGGTTTGAATTGTTTGCGGGCGGCCGGGAACTCGCCAACGCGTTCAGTGAACTCAACGATCCCATCGACCAGCGCGAGCGGTTCGAAGCGCAGGCCCGCCTGCGCGAGGCCGGCGACCTCGAGGCCGCCGGCGTGGACGAGGACTATCTGCGCGCCATGGAATACGGCATGCCGCCCATGGGAGGTGTAGGCATCGGCATTGATCGGCTGGTCATGTATCTCACCGGCACCGCGAATATTCGCGATGTGATCCTCTTTCCGACCATGCGACCCGAATGAGCTCGCTCGAGCTGAGCATCGCCTGGCGCTACCTCCGCAGCCGTCACGGATCGCGTCTGTTTTCGTTCATCAGCGCCATTGCGATCGGCGGAGTGCTGGTCGGCGTCAGCGCGCTCATCATCATCAACGGCGTGATGACCGGCATGCAGAGCGATCTCAAGGCCAAGATTCTCGTCGGCAGTCCCGACTTGCGCGTGCTGACCTTCGGGCCCGACCTCAAGCTGCCCGACGACTGGCAGGCCACACTCGACTCGGTGCGCCGGTTTCCCGGCATCGTTGCCGCGGCACCGTTCGTGCTGTCCCAGGGGCTGGCGACGACGGGGCACGACTACTCCGAGGGAGTGTTCGTGGCGGGCATCGAGCCCGAGGCGCGCGGGGTCGTCCAGGTGACGACCATCCGCAGTACTGCCACGCGGGGTGATTTCCGATTTGCCAGCAGCGACGGCACCCAGCATGGCGCCGTGCTCGGTGAACGTCTCGCGGCGCGGCTGAACGTGGAGCCCGGCGACAAGCTCACTATCATCTCGCCCGCCGGATCGAAGTACAATGCGGCCGTGGGGAGCATCGTGCCGCGCATGTACCAGTTCGAGGTCACCGGCGAATTCAAGACGGACATGTACGAGTACGACAATTCGTACGTGTACATCTCGCTCAAGGCCGCGCAGGAATTCGCCGGGCTCGGGACGTCCGTCACGGGGATCGAGGCGCGCACGACCCGGCGGGACGAGGCCGGAACGATTGGCGAGCGATTGGAGCGTGCGCTCGGCTCCCCGTATCGCGTGGAGGACTGGCAGGACCAGAATTCCGGTCTCTTTCAGGCGCTCAAGCTCGAGAAGCTGGCAATGAGCGTGATTCTCCTGCTGATCGTCATCGTGGCGGCATTCAACATTGTGAGCACGCTCACCATGGTGGTGCGCGACAAGACCCGGGAGATTGGCATACTGAAAGCCATGGGGCTCTCGGCACCGGCGATTCGGCGGATCTTCCTGGTGCAGGGGCTGGTGATCGGCGTGGTCGGCACCGGACTGGGACTCCTGCTTGGAGTCCCCGTCGGAATCGCGCTCGACCGCGGCAAGTTCATCTCGCTCGACCCGCAGGTATATTTCATTGACCACCTGCCGGTTTCCATCCAACCCACGGACCTGCTCTGGATCGTGACGGCAAGTCTGGCGATTGCCGTGCTCGCCACAATCTATCCGGCGGTGCAGGCGGCACGGCTCTACCCGGTGGAGGCGATACGTCAGGAATGACGGTCATCCAGACGAGGGGCCTCGCGAAGACCTACGTCGGCGGCGACGGCGGCACCATTCATGTACTGGATGGCATTGACCTCGATGTGCATCGCGGCGAGATGATCGCCGTGGTGGGAGCGAGCGGTGCGGGAAAGAGCACGCTGCTTCACTTGCTGGGCGCGCTCGACCAGCCATCGCGGGGCGAGGTGGTGCTGGATGGCGTGTCACTGAGCAGGCAATCGGATGCGGCGCTGGCGAAGATCCGGAACGAGAAAGTGGGATTTGTCTTCCAGTTCCATCATTTGCTACGGGAGTTTTCAGCGCTGGAGAACGTGATGATGCCACTTCGGATCGCCGGGTGGCCGCCGGCCAGAGCCCGATCACGCGCGGAGGAGCTGCTCGCGCGGGTGGGCCTCGGGGGGCGCATGTCCCATCGGCCGGCCGAACTCTCCGGTGGGGAGCAGCAGCGCACGGCGGTCGCGCGTGCGCTGGCGATCGATCCGGCGGTGGTGCTCGCGGACGAACCGTCGGGGAACCTCGACCACATGAACGCCGAGCTCCTGCACGACCAGTTCGCCGCGCTGGTCCGCGATCTCGAGGTCGCCATGGTCGTGGTGACCCACAATCGCTCACTTGCGGCGCGAGCTGACCGGGCGCTATTGCTGGAGGATGGGAAGCTGCGCAGTGCTGATGTTCGCGAGGTATTGACCTGATGTTGTGCGATGGCTGCAAGGAACGGGATTCGGTGATCACCCTGACGCGCTCGGACGCGCAGGGCGTAACGGAGTTGCATCTGTGTGAGCGCTGCGCGGCGGAGCGCGGGATCGAGACGCAGCTCGCGACGCCCAAGCCGGCGCTCACGGACTTCATACTGGCGGTGCAGAAGCAACTGCCGGCATCGGCCACCGACAGCGGCCGGTGCAGCTTCTGCTCGAGCACCTTGCGGGATTTCAAGACGACCGGGCGTCTCGGTTGCGCCTACTGCTACGGCGCCTTCGAGTCGAGCCTGCGGGACCTGTTGCGCCGGGTGCACGGCGCGTCCCGTCACCAGGGCAAGTCGTACCGGCCGCCGCAGCCGCATGTCGAGGAGGGTGCGACGATGCTCGCGGAGCTCCGTGATCGGCTGCGTCGCGCGGTGGAGCAGGAACAATTCGAGGAGGCCGCGCGATTGCGCGATCAGATCAAGGTGCTCGAGTGATGCTGGACCTCTCGCTGCTTCCTGACGGCGGGGTGAGCTGGCTGGACGCCTCTGGCGAACATGCGAGCATCGTGCTGTCCACGCGGATTCGGCTGGCACGGAATCTCGAGGGATTTGCCTTTCCGGGCCGCGCGCGTGATGGCGAGCGCCTGCGCGTGCTGGCGCGCATCAACGAGGCGGTGAGCGAATCGCCCCCGCTGCACGGGAACGTGCTGGTGCGCGTGGACGAGCTGGCGGGCGAGGAGCGGCTGCTGCTGCACGAGCGACATCTGGTGAGCCGGGAACTCGCCGGGCTGGATCCGCAACATCCGGTGCGCAGCGGCGCCGCCGTGTATCTCGGCGACGGCACGGGCGTCCTGATAAATGAAGAGGATCATCTGCGGCTGCAGGCGCTCCGGTCCGGCTTTGGTGTGGCGGAGGCGTATGCGACGGTGGACGCAATGGACCAGGATCTGGGGCGGCGGGTACCCTTCGCGTTCCACCCCGAGTTCGGGTTCCTGACGTCCTGTCCGACGAATACGGGAACAGGAATGCGGGCGTCGGTGCTGATCCATCTGCCGGGTCTCGTGCTGACCAAGGAGATTGGCAAGACGCTCTCCGGCCTGCAGCAGATGGGCTTGACCTATCGGGGGCTCTATGGTGAGGGGAGTGAAGTGGTCGGGAATTTCTTCCAGATTTCGAATCAGACCACGCTGGGCCGGTCGGAACAGGACATCATCGAGCAACTGACGTACGTGCTGCGGACGGTCATCTCGCGGGAGGAGGACGCCAGACGGGTGTTGCTTCGCGACGCACCGTATATTATTGAGGACAAGCTCTGGCGAGCTTATGGCACCCTCCGGTACGCCCGAAGCCTCACGTTCGAAGAGGCGATGAATTACCTCAGTGGCGTACGACTGGCCGTGGGATTGAAACTGATCTCCGGACTCAGTGTATATACCCTCAACAAGCTCCTGATTTTTTCCCAAGCGGCGCATCTGGCACAAGCTGAAGGCAAGGCACTCACCGAGAGCGAAGCCAACCTGGCTCGTGCCCGCTATGTGCGCCAGTTGCTCGCTGACGAAGCGGGAACGCACGGGTAAACCTCCCCCGCGGGAAGGAGCCCGAACCGAGGGACGTATGAACGGCTACAACTTCACCGAGCGTGTGCGCAAGGTTCTCGCGATGGCCCGCGAGGAAGCGGCGCGTCTCCACCACGAATACGTGGGGACAGAGCACATTCTGCTCGGCCTCATCCGCGAAGGAGAGGGTGTTGCTGCGGCCGTTCTCCAGAACTTGAGCGTTGATCTCGACGAAGTGCAACAGAAGATCGAGGAAACGGTCAAGAAGGGGAAAGCGGCGCAGACCACGGGCCCGGATCTTCCTTATACCTCGCGCGCCAAGAAAGTGCTGGAACTCGCCATGGCGGAGGCGCGCGAGCTGAACCACAGCTACGTTGGTACGGAACATCTGCTGCTTGGGCTGCTCCGCGAGGAGAAAGGCATCGCCGCGCAGGTTCTCACCGATTCCGGGGTGAACCTCGATGCGGCCCGGGCGGAGACCCTGCGACTGCTCGGCACCGAGATGCCGCAGGGCGGCGCGACGGCGCAGGCGGGCACGCCCCCCGCGCCACAGCAGGCCAAGGGCGAAAAGAAGTCCAAGACGCCCGCGCTGGATCATTTCTGCCGCGACCTCACGCAGCTTGCGGCCGAGGGCCAGCTCGATCCGACGATCGGGCGCGCCAAGGAAATCCAGCGGGTCATGGAGGTGCTCACGCGCCGGAAGAAGAACAATCCGGTGCTCATCGGCGAACCGGGCGTCGGCAAGACGGCCATCGTCGAAGGACTCGCGCAACTCATTGCCAGCGGCGAATGCCCGGAATCGTTGCGCGAGCACCGGGTGCTGGCGCTCGACATGGCCGCCGTCATTGCCGGCACCAAGTATCGCGGTCAGTTCGAGGAGCGCCTCAAGGCCGTGATGAACGAGATTGCGCAGAACAAGAACATCATCCTGTTCATCGACGAACTGCACACGCTCGTCGGTGCCGGTGCGGCCGAAGGCGCCATCGATGCCAGCAACATGCTCAAGCCCGCGCTGGCGCGCGGCGAGTTGCAGTGCGTCGGCGCGTCCACGCTCAACGAGTATCGCAAGTACATCGAGAAGGACGGCGCACTCGAACGACGCTTCCAGACCGTGATCGTGGATCCCCCCTCGGTCGACGAGACCGTGGACATCCTCAAGGGGCTGCGCAAGAAGTACGAGGATCATCACCACGTCACGATTCCCGATGCCACGCTCGTCACGGCGTCCAAGCTGTCGGAACGCTACATCACCGATCGCTTCCTGCCGGACAAGGCGATCGACGTGATTGACGAAGCGGGCGCGCGCGCGCGGCTGGCTGCGCAGGCGCCGCCGCCCGAGGTGGCGGAGCTCAAGCACAAGCTCGAAGATGTGAACACGGAGAAGGAAGCCGCCGTTCGCGATCAGAGCTTCGAGCGGGCCGCAACGCTGCGCGACCAGGAGCGCGAGCTGCAGGGCGAAATCCGTCGCAAGCAGGAGGAATGGGAGAAGCATCGCCAGTCATTCCGGCCGGTGCTGGGCGAGGAGGAAATCGCCTTCATCGTCAGCCGCTGGACCGGCATTCCGGTTACGCGCCTGCAGGAGGCGGAGAGCGCGCGACTGCTGCGGATGGAAGATGAAGTCCATCTGTCGGTGGTCGGCCAGGACGAGGCCATCAAGGCGCTGTCGCGCTCCATCCGGCGCAGCCGCGCCGGGCTCAAGGATCCCTCGCGTCCCATCGGATCGTTCATCTTCAGCGGTCCCACGGGCGTCGGGAAGACCGAGCTTGCGCGGGCGCTGGCCAAATTCCTGTTCGCGGATCCGTCGGCACTCATCCGCGTGGACATGAGCGAGTACATGGAGAAATTCTCGGTGAGCCGCCTCATCGGCGCGCCGCCGGGCTACGTCGGCTACGAAGACTCGGGCACGCTCACCAAGGCGGTGCGGCGCAAACCGTACAGCGTGGTGCTGCTGGACGAGATCGAGAAGGCGCATCCGGACGTGTTCAACATCCTGCTGCAGGTGCTGGACGAGGGACATCTCACGGACAACTACGGCCGCGTCATTGATTTCAAGAACACTGTGGTGATCATGACGTCGAACGTCGGGGCGCGTGACATCACGAAGAACCGTGCGCTGGGCTTCTCCGCGCCGGACGATCGTGAAACGTTCGATCGCATCCAGGAGAAGGTGAAGGAGGAAATCCAGCGGGTGTTCAATCCGGAATTCCTCAACCGGCTGGACGACGTGATTGTCTTCCATCCGCTGAACAAGGAGCACATCGCGCAGATCGTTGGTATCCTGCTCCGCGACGTGCAGAAGCGTCTCTCCGAAGAGGAGATCACGCTCAAGCTGACCAGCGCGGCGACGGAATTCCTGAGCACGCACGGGTACGACGAGCACTTTGGCGCGCGGCCGCTCAAGCGCGCCATTCAGAAATACGTGGAGGATCCGCTCTCCGAGAAAATCCTCATTGGCGACTTCTCGAAGGGCGATGAGGTGGATGTGGAAGTTTCCCCGGACGGCACCAAGCTGGACTTCCGGGTTCTGAGCAAGACCACGAGCTGACGGCTCTCCAACCCTTCCAGCCGAACGCGGCCGAATGATCCCCGGGCGGGGGGGTCATTCGGCCGTGTAGCGTGTATCTTATTAGCCATGTTTCGGCTGCCATTCTTCGTCACGCTTGCCTTCGTCGCGGCAGGCGCCCAGGCGCACGCGCAAGCGGCCAATGGGCCCTGCGTCATCCCTGACTCCATAGCGGTGCAGGGAAACCGCCGCGTCACCACCACCACCGCGCTCTCCGACATTGGCATCGCCAGGGGAGACACGCTCAACTATCGCGTGCTCCAGCGAGCGATACACAACCTGTTCGCCACGGGTCAGTTCGAGGATGTCCAGGTTGGTTGCCAGGTGGATCGGACCACCGGCCGATCCGTGATGATCTTCTCGGTCCGGGAACGGCCGGTACTGGCGGGCATCACGGTGTCGGGCACGAACGTGGTGTCCGAGGGAACCGTGCGGGACAAGATCCAGATTCCGGCCGCGAAGCCGCTGGATCCTGCTCTGGTTGCGGGTGCGGTACAGCGCATCGACTCGCTCTATGAATCGCGCGGCTACTACCTCGCGGTCGTGAAACCCGAGACGACCATGGTGAACGGCGAAGCGCACCTCAATTTCAGGATCGATGAGGGCCGCCGTCTTGCCATCTCGGGCGTGGACGTCATTGGTGATTCCACATTGCGTGCGGGCACGATCGTGGGTGCCATGAAGACGAGGCCGGAAGGGTTCTGGTTCTGGAAGAAGGGGGAATTCGACGCCGACAAGTTTGCGGCAGACATCGGCAGCCGCATTCCCAGCCTGTACGACAAGAACGGATACATTGATTTTCAGCTCGTGAAGGATACGCTCGCCGTGGACCGGGCCACCGGAAAGGGTGTCATCAAGCTCACGGTGAACGAGGGGAAGCAGTATCGGGTGGGCACCTTCGAGGTGGTGGGCAACCGACATTTCTCCACCGAGGACGTCGACCGCTTCTATCCGTTCACCGCGCAATCGCCGTCACTCGGCGAGAAGGTGAAGGGGCTGTTCGGCGCAGGCGGCAGCGGCGTCCAGTATTTCGACCAGTCCGAGTGGGATGACGCAACGAACAAGCTGCGTACCGCGTACGCCGACGAAGGCTACATCTACGCGCAGGTGCGGCCTGTCGTGGTGCGCACGGTGGGGAAGGACTCCGTTCCGGTCGTGAATCTCCGCTGGGAGATCGACGAGAAGACGCCCGCCACGATCAATCGCATTGATATCGCGGGCAACGACTACACGAGTGAGGTCTGCATCCGCGACGCGCTCGTCATTCTCCCGGGTGATGTCTTCAGCCAGGCGCGCATCATCCGTAGCTGGCAGAACCTGCAGAACCTGGGATTCTTCGATTCGCCCATGCCCCCTCCCGAAACGCCGCAGGCGAACGACAAGGGAGACGTCGACGTCGTCTTCCACGTGAAGGAAAAGCACACCGGGAGCATCAACTTCGGCGCATCAGTAGGGGAGGGAACCGGCGTTGGCGGCTTCATCGGGCTGGACCAGCCCAATCTGTTCGGCTTGTGCAAACGCGCGTCGCTCCAGTGGCAGTTCGGCCAGTACATCAACGACTTCCAGCTCAGCTACACGGATCCTGCGATCAAGCAGTCGCGGATCTCCGGTACGGCAACGGCGTACGATACGCGCTCGCGCTATCTCATCGCGGACCTGGGCCAGAGTCAGGCCACGGGTGGCTCGCTGCAACTCGGCTTTCCCCTGTTCAACTCGTTCTACACGCGGCTGTTCCTGCAGTACGGCGGCGAGTCGGTGCGCTTCAGCGGCGGCCTCGCCACGCGCGATACCACGATCAATACCGGCAACAACTTCCGCTCGAGCGTCGGCCTCACCATCACACACGACAACCGGATTGACATGCCGTTCGCGTCCGCGGGCTCCATGCGGACGTTCACCGCGCAGTTCGATGGCGGCCCGCTGGGTGGGACCTCGAGCTTCCAGCGGTATACCACGGAGATTCGTAATTACACGACCCTGGCGCAGTTTGGCGGGACCAAGCCGGGCTCGCAGCCGATCAAGGTCGTCCTCGGTCTGACGGCGCGCGCGGGTGCGCTGTTTGGCGATGACGGTCCCTTCTTCTACTCACAGGAGTTCGCCATGGGTGGTACGCAATATGGCGAACAGTTGCGCGGCTACGAGGAGTTCTCGATTACCCCCGGGGGCTTCGTTTCCACCACGAACAGTCAGGCGACCCGCGCATCGTTCGGCAAGGCGTTCTTCAGCTCGACCGCCGAGCTCGGGTTCCGGTTCAACCAGATGCTCTATGCCGACCTGTTCTATGATGCCGGGAACGTCTATGCAGGTCCACGCGATATCGATCCGACCCGCCTCTTCCGTGGCGCCGGAATCGGGGTCGCCGTGGTGACCCCGCTGGGACCCCTCGGTCTGGACTGGGGGTATGGATTTGATCGCGTGGATCAGTTCGGACGTCCTGATCCCAAATGGCAGTTGCATTTCAAACTCGGACAACTCTTCTAAGGCGGAGTCAACATGCGTTCAGTCGTTCGTGCCGCGCTGGTGACAGTGGCGTTTTCCGCGATCTGTGCCAGCGGCGCTCTTGCGCAAGGCACACAGCGGATCGCGTATATCAACTCCAACAAGATTCTCGCCCAGGCGCCAGGACGCGCGGAAGCCGAGGCCCAGATTGACAAGGAAATGGGCCAGTACCGCCAGGAAGCGCAGAGCATGCGCGATTCGCTGAACGACATGGTGGCGGCATACACCAAGTCGGAAGCGACGCTCAGCCCGGCGGCCCGCGCGGGCAAGCAGAAGGAGATCAACACCAAGCAGACGCAGTATCAGCAGCGTTTGGCGGATCTGGAGAAGAAGGCGCAGGAGCGACAGGCCGAGCTCATCGGTCCGATCATGACGAAGATCAATTCGATCATCGAACAGATCCGCGCCGAGAAAGGATACGCGATGGTGTTCGACGCGGGAAACCAGGCGGGGGTGGTCGTCGCGGCCGATTCCAGTCTGGATATCACGGATGAGGTCGTTGCGCGACTGAAGGCGGCTGGGCCCGTCTCCAGCACGCCTCCGCACGCCGATAACACGGCGGGACCCACGCCAAAGGCGACTGGCGCAACGCGTCCAAAGCCGCCCACCCCGCGTTGACCGCAGCTGACGTACGCCGCTCGACCATCGGCGGTGAGGGACCTCCGTCTCTCACCGCCGCCGACATCGCGACCCTGGTTGGCGGCACGGTACGCGGCGACGGCGCAACCATGGTATCTGGCGTCGCGCCGCTGGACCGTGCCGGCGCGTCGGACCTGAGCTTTCTGGCGAGCGCGCAATACACGTCGGAATTTCTCCGCTCTGCTGCCGGCATCGTGCTGGTCACACCGGCGCTGGAGGCGACTCCGGGGGGGCCGGAGTGCCGCATCGTGGTGGCTCAGCCGCAGGAAGCGATGCTCGAGGTGCTGCCCGCCTTGTATCCGCCGCCACCGCGCCGTGAAGGAATTCATCCGACCGTCATCGTCGGGCGTGGGGTGGTGATGGGGCGCGATGTCGCGATCGGTCCCTATAGTGTAATCGAGGATGGTGCCGCCCTCGCAGACGGCGTGAGCGTGGGCGCGCATTGCACCATCGGACGTGGCGTGCGCATTGAGGAAGGCAGCTGGCTCGCCGATTCAGTGACCCTCTATCCCGGCGCCGTGGTCGGGCGCCAGGTGCGTTTGCACGCCGGCGTCCGCGTTGGGTGCGACGGCTTTGGCTATGTCCAGGTGGACGGGCGCCATCGCAAGATCCCCCACGTGGGGCGCTGCATTATCGAGGATGACGTCGAAGTGGGAGCAAACACCACGCTCGACCGCGGCAGTATCGATGACACGGTCGTTGGGGCCGGTACGCGGATTGACAACCTCGTGCACGTGGCGCACAACGTCCGTATTGGCCGTCGCTGCCTGATCATGGCTCAGGTTGGTATCGCGGGATCCGTGCACATCGGTGACGGATGCGTGCTTGCGGGACAGGTCGGGGTCAGTGGACACCATCGAGTCGGCGATGGTGCCCGGCTGGCCGCACAGGCTGGTGTTTTTGGCGACATCCCGGCTGGCGAGACCTGGTCCGGATATCCGGCGCGCCCGCACAAGGAAGCGCTGCGCGCACACGCGGCGCTGTTCAAGCTTGCGGGCATGATGCGCCAGCTCCAGCAACTGCTCGAGCGACCGCGCGCGTGACCGACGCCCGGCATTCGATCCAGTCGGCCGTGACGCTGGAAGGGATCGGGCTGCATCTCGGTCGCACCTGCCGGCTCACGTTCCGGCCCGCGGACGGCGGAACGGGGATCGTCTTCCGGCGAATGGATCTGGACGGCCAGCCCGAGATCCCGGCACGCATCGAGCACGCAGTATTGAGCGAGCGGCGCACGCAACTGGGAGATGGCGAGGCCGGCCTGCACACGGTGGAGCACGTGCTGGCGGCTGTCGCGGCGCACCGGATCGATGATCTCGTCATCGAGATGGACGGCCCCGAGCCACCCATTCTCGATGGCAGCGCACAGCCCTACTTCGAGGCCCTCCGCTGCGCGAGGATTGCCGATCGCCCCGGAACGGTGCAGTATCTTGCCCTGCGGCGGCCAGTCACGCTGGTGGAGGGCGAATCGAAGTACGAGGTACTTCCGGCGCCCGAACTGTCGCTGCGGGTGACGGTGGACTTTCCGCACCCCCTGATCGGCCGGCAGACGTGCGATGTGACCGTGACGCCGGAGACGTTCGCGCACGAGCTTGCGCCGGCGCGCACGTTCGGTTTCGTGCGGGAAGTGGAAGCGCTGCGCGCGAAGGGACTGATCCGGGGCGCGAGCGTCGACAATGCCGTCGTGCTGGACGACGAAGGCGTGGTGGGCTCGGCGCTGCGCTGGCCGGACGAGTTCGCGCGCCACAAGACCATGGACTGCGTCGGTGACCTCGCGCTCGCGGGCTGCCGGCTGCGGGCACGCGTCATTGCCATCAAGCCAAGCCATCGCGGGACGATCACGCTGGTGCGGAAACTCGTCAACCACGCCGCCACGGAGACGCGGATGCTCGATATCGAAGACATCATCAAGATCCTGCCGCACCGGTATCCGTTCCTGCTCGTGGACCGGATTCTCGAGCTCGAGGAACGCAAGCGGGTGGTCGGCATCAAGAACGTGACCATCAACGAACCGTTCTTCCAGGGGCACTTTCCCGGACATCCCATCATGCCGGGCGTGCTGATCGTGGAAGCCATGGCGCAGGTGGGCGGCATGTTGCTGCTCGGCTCCGTCGCGGATCCGGAGAACAAGGTCGTGTACTTCATGTCGCTCGACAATGTGAAGTGGCGCAAGCCGGTGAAGCCGGGCGATCAGATGCGATTCGAGCTCGAGGTCGTGCAGATCCGCGGGCGCGTGTGCCGCATGCGCGGCGTCACCAGGGTGGACGGCGACGTGGTATGTGAAGCCGACATGGCGGCGATGGTCGTGGATCGATGACAGCGCGCATTCATCCCACGGCGATCGTCTCTCCCCGCGCGGAACTGGGCGCCGAGGTGGAAGTCGGCCCGTTCGCGATCATCGGGGAGCACTGCGAGGTCGGCGAGGGGTGCGTGATCGCGGCGCGGGCCACGCTCGAACGTCACGTGAAGCTGGGGCGGGACGTGCGGATCGGCACCGGGTCCGTGATCGGCGGTGATCCGCAGGACCTCAAGTTCCGGGGCGAGGAGACCACGGTGGAGATTGGCGACCGGACGGTCGTGCGCGAGTATGCGACGATCAATCGCGGCACGGTGGAGTCGCAGCGCACCACGGTTGGAGAAGACTGCTTCATCATGACGTACGTGCACCTGGCGCACGATTGTCATCTGGGGAATGGGGTGATCATCTCGAATGCCACGCAGCTCGCCGGCCACGTTACGATCGAGGATCGGGCCATCCTTTCCGGCCTCGTGGCAGTGCACCAGTTCGTGCGCATCGGAACGCACAGCTTCATTGGCGGGGCCTCGCGCGTGCCCAAGGACGTGCCGCCGTTCCTCAAGGCCGTGGGCAATCCCGTGAAGCTCTACGGACTGAACAGCGTGGGTCTGCGGCGCGCGGGCTTCGATCCGCTCGTGCTCCGTGAGCTCAAGCGGGCGTACCGGTTGTTCTTCCGCTCCGAGCTCAACGTGACACAGGCGCTCGAGCGCGCGCAGCAGGAGCTCGAGATGTGTCCCGAAGTGCAATGTTTTCTCGACTTCGTGGATGGAAGCGGCCGCGGAGTGGTGACGTGACCGGCGTGACGCGCGTGGGCGTGATCGGCGCCGGCGCCCTGGGCTATCACCACGTGCGCATTCTCGGGAGCATGCCCGGCGTGCAGTTCGTGGGGTTCCACGATGCGGATGTGGCGCGTGCCTCGCGCGTCGCGGCGGAGCTGGGCGCGACCGCGCTAGCATCACTCGACGAACTGCTTGACGCGGTGGAGGCGGTAACCGTCGTCGTGCCGACGCCCGCGCATCACGCCGTGGCCAGGCAGGCACTGGAGCGCGGGCGACACGTGTTGATCGAGAAGCCCATCACCTCGACGCTCGCGGAGGCGGATGACCTGCTCGCGATCGCGCGGCGGACCGGCGCGATCATCCAGACGGGTCACGTCGAGCGATTCAACCGGGCGATCCGCGCCGCGTTGCCGTTCATCGCAACACCGCTGTTTGTCGAGAGCGACCGGCTTGCGCCCTTCAATCCGCGCGGTGCTGATGTCGCGGTCGTCCTCGATCTCATGATCCACGATATCGATCTCGTGCGGACGCTCGTCGGCAGCGCAGTGCGCACGCTCGATGCCGCCGGAGTTCCGGTGCTCACGGCGTCGGTGGACATCGCGAACGCGCGGCTCACATTCGAGAGCGGTGCTGTGGCGAACATCACGGCGAGCCGTGTGTCGCGCGAGCGCTTTCGCAAGCTGCGCATCTTCCAGCGCAGCGGCTACCTGTCACTCGACCTGGCGCTCGGCACCGGCGAGTTCTACCGGCTGCGGGATGGCCTGGATGCTCAAGCGCTGGCGGCCGCGCCGCGCCGTCTCGAAGAATTCATGGAGCGCATTCCACTCGAGGCGCCGGACGGCGAGCCGCTGCTCCTGGAATTCGAGAGTTTCGTGGAGGCCGTCCAGGGGCGGCGCCCCGTGCTTGTCAGCGGGGAGGATGGCCGCGCGGCGCTCGCCCTCGCGCTGCGCATCATGGCCGAAATCGAACGCTCGCTTCCCGCGCTGGCGGAATCGCCTGGTGCGTGAGGTGCTGGTCGTCGCCGGCGAGACGTCGGGCGACCTGCACGCGTCTGGAGTCGCCGCGGAGCTCAGGCGCCTTGCGCCGGACGTGGCGCTCACGGGAATCGGCGGCGCGCGGATGGAGCGGGCGGGCGTGGCGCTGCTCGAGCATACCGACCGATTGGCGGTCATGGGATTCGCGGAGGTCATCCGGCATGTGCCGCGGCACTACCAGCTCCTTGGGATGTTGCGGCGCCGGCTTCGCTCGGGCCAGGTGGGTCTCGTGATGCTCGTGGATTACCCCGGCTTCAACATGAAAGTGGCTGCGGCCGCGCGCGCGGCCGGCGTGCCCGTCCTGTACTACGTGACGCCGCAGGTGTGGGCCTGGGGACGCGGCCGGCTGCGCGCCCTGGCGCGCACGGTGTCGCGCGCGGCGGTCATTCTTCCCTTCGAGGAGGAGCTGCTGCGTCGCCACGGCATCGACGCGACCTTCGTGGGCCATCCGTTGCTGGATCGGGCGTCCGAGCTGCTCCCGGACCGCGCGGCGGCACGCGCGCGTCTCGGCCTCGCACCCGATGCGACGGTCCTTGCGCTCTTTCCCGGCAGCCGGGCCCAGGAGATCTCGCGCCATCTGGGGCGGTTCGTGGAGACGGCCCGGGAGCTGGAGCGGCGCATCCCCGGCCTCGTCCCGATCGTGTCGGTGGCAGCCGGATTGACACTCGACGAAGCGCAGTGTCCGTATCCGCAGGTGCGCGATGCGTCGTTCACGGTGTGGCGCGCGGCAGAGGCGGCGCTCTCCAAGAGCGGGACCTCCACGCTCGAAGCCGCTGTCGCGGGTTGCCCGCTCGTCGTGGCGTATCGCACGGGGCCGGTCAGCTATGCCATTGCGCGCCGCGTCGTCACCATCCCGCGCATTGGGCTGGTGAACGTCGTGGCGGAACGCGAGGTGGCACCGGAGTTCCTCCAGGACGCCGTACGCCCGCACGCCATGGCGGATGCGCTCGAGCCCCTCCTGCGCGCCGGCAGCGCACCACGGAACGCCATGCTCGCGGGGCTCGCGGATGTGCGGCGTCGGCTGGGCACACCTGGCGCCGCATCACGCGTGGCGGGGATGGCGCTGGAGCTCATGACGTGAGCATGCGCGACGACAGCCGCGTGTCGCGGCAGAAGGAGCGCCGCACCGCGTGGCTGGCCCGCATTGGTGGTCTGGCTTTTCGCGTGCTTGGGCACACCTGGCGCATACGCGACGTGAATCGCGCTGCCGTGGAGCAGATCCGCGCGCGCGGTACGCCCGTGATCTTCGTGGTCTGGCACGGTGATCTCCTCCCGGCGATCTGGAACCATCGGCGGGAAGGGGTCACGGCACTCGTCAGCGAGCATGGCGACGGCGAGATCCTGGCGCGCGTGATCGAGTCGCTCGGCTTCGCGACCGCGCGCGGTTCCACCACACGAGGGTCCGAGCGCGCATTGCTCAGCGTGAGTCGCGTGGCCCGCAATGGCGGAGATCTGGCGATCACACCTGACGGACCGCGTGGACCGAGTCATTCGTTCGCTCCTGGCGCGCTGATCGTGTCCCAGCGCAGTGGCGCGCCCATCGTTCCTGTCGCAGTGCACGCGGAGCGCTGCTGGCGGTTGCGCAGTTGGGATCGGCTCATCGTGCCCAAACCGTTTGCGCGAGTGAGCGTCGCCTATGGACCACCGACCGTCGTCACCGCCGACTCATCACGCGCCGCGGCGGCGCAGGCGCCGCAGTTTGCCGCGCTCCTGGACACCGCGGCGCGGCTGGCGCGAGGGTGAAGTGCGCCTGATCGAGCGGGTCTGGTACGATGACAGTGCCGTCGCGGGCGGCGCCCGTACCGTGCTGGCTCCGGTCGAGGCGCTGTATGCCTTCGGCGTACGCATGCGCAATGCACTCTACGATGCGGGTCGTCTGGCGCAGCACGCCACGGCCGTACCCGCACTGAGCGTCGGCAATCTCAGCGTTGGCGGCACGGGCAAGACTCCTGTAACCGCCTGGCTCGCGCAGCAAGTCATGACTCGCGGCGCGCATCCGGCCATCGTCCTGCGCGGATATGGCAATGACGAGCCGCTCGTGCACGAACGACTGAACCCGGACGTGCCGGTGATTGTCGCAGCGGACCGGCTTGCCGGGACGGTGCGCGCCAGCGCGTCGGGCGCGGACGTCGTGCTGTTCGACGATGCGTTCCAGCACCGGCGCGCGTCGCGGGTGGCCGATGTCGTGGTGGTCAGTGCGGATCAGTGGCCGCTGTCGCGGCGACTGCTTCCCGCGGGGCCCCTGCGTGAACCACTCCGTGCGCTGCGCCGGGCGACGCTCGTGCTGATCACGCGCAAGGCGGCGCCGCCCGAGGCAGCCAGATTGGTCTCCGCCGCGATTGCGCGTGTTGCGCCCGGCGTTCCGCTCGCCACGGCCCATCTGGCGCTGGATGCGCTGCACGCTGCCACGAACGCGGAAGCCCCGCGGCGCATCTCATCCCTGGCCGGAACGAGGGTGCTGGCCGTATCCGCCATAGGCAATCCGCGCGCTTTCGCGGCCCAGCTCGCGGCGGGCGGTGCGAATGTTCGGAGCGTGCCGCTCCCCGATCATCACGCATACTCCCGAGGTGACGCGGTGCGCCTGGCACGGGCGGCGGACGGAGTCGATCTCGTCGTCTGTACGCTCAAGGATGCGGTCAAACTGGCGCATTTGTGGCCTCGCCAAGCGGTGCCGTTGTGGTATGTTTCCCAGCAGCTTGTCGTGGAGCATGGCGCGGCCGCGGTCGATGCGGCGTTGCAGACCGTGCTCGATGCCCGTCGTACTCATACCTGATTCCGGCTCAACGCCCTCCAGCGCCTCCCCCACACCCATGACCGCCGACCTCAAGCTTTCCACGGACAGAATCGTCCGTCCCGATAAGGACCGCTTCCTCAACGAGGACAATCCGTTCGAAGACATGATGTCACGCTTCGATCGCGCGGCTGAACTGCTCGACCTCGAGCCGGGGC
>Ga0207707_10000982_pt1 | contig 27377 bp, 24 predicted proteins | sample KBSC83BmetaG_FD_184336 | JGI IMG/M metagenome (GOLD analysis project Ga0207707, IMG submission 184336) | Corn rhizosphere microbial communities from Kellogg Biological Station, Michigan, USA - KBS C8-3B metaG (SPAdes) (version 2) | ecosystem: Host-associated > Plants > Roots > Rhizosphere ... | reverse complement strand
CAGGGTGCCCAGAGCATGGCCGCGGCAGGTGCACACGGGTTGGCGTGGCGGGCAAATACACGACGCGCTCCAGTCGCGAAAGGCATTCTTCACGACGCGGTCTTCGCCCGAGTGATACGCGATCACGACGAGGATCCCTTGCGGTTCCAGACGCTCGCGGAGCCGATCGAGCGCGCGCTCGAGCCCTCCGATCTCGTCGTTCACGGCAATGCGCACGGCCTGAAAGAGCCGGGCGAAATCCGCAGGACCAGTACGCGGACCGAGTGCGCCTCTGATGGCGCCGACAAGGTCATCGCTCGTCGCGAACGGCCGATTCGCCCGTCGCCGGACGATCTCGCGCGCGAGGCGCATGGCTCGCCGCTCATCGGCGTATTCCCGAAAGATCGCACCCAGCTCGATCTCGTCCGCGACGGAGAGCAGCGTCGCGGCATCGCGAACCGCGTCCGTGCCCATTCGCATATCGAGCGGTACACCTTCACGAAAGGAGAAGCCACGAGTCGGATCGTCGAGCTGATGGGACGAGACCCCGAGGTCGAGGAGAATGCCATCGAACCTCCGGTCCTCGAGCTCCGGGATCTGGTCGACGTCCGCGTAGTTGCCGAGCACCGTGCGGAAGCGACCAGCCATCTCGTAACTCGCGAGCCGCCGCCTCGCGGCGTTGATCGCTTCGGGATCGCGATCGATCGCCGTCACGTCTGCACCGCTCTCCAACAACGCAAGCGAATGTCCGCCGCCGCCGAGCGTGCCGTCCAGCACCGAGCGCGCGCCGGCGAGCAGTCGAACCACCTCGTCGGCGAGAACTGGCGCGTGATACGCACTGGCCCACGGCCCGGCAGACGATTCGCTCATGCTAGCGACGGGCACCGCGAGTCGTTAGTCGTTGGTGGATAGTCGTTAGTCGCGAACTGCGCATGTCGGTTCTTTGCCGAGATTGAAATCAATGAGACGAGCCTCACGCGGGTGCGGCTAACGACTTGCGACTACCGGCTCGCGACTTCGCCGGAATTCGTCGGTACAACTCCCTAACGATAAGGTAGCTATCAAGACGCGATGAATGACCGAAGACGTGGAGTTCGCGCGCGAGGCAACGATCGCCGGGCCGACGCAAGCCGGCCAGGCGCACACGGTCGGCGGCGACGACACATCGCGCTCGTGCTGCATGGCGCGCGGGCCGAGCTTCCGGGCCTGCGTGATCTCGTACAGTGGATGCGCGCGAAGGGACACGTCGTTCGTCCCCGCGTGACATGGGAACCGGGCGACGGCGCGGTGTTCGCGCGCGAGGCAATCGAGGCCGAAGTAGACACGATCGTCGCGTGCGGTGGCGATGGCACGGTCAACGAAGTGCTCAACGGCATGCAGGGGACGGCAGTCGCCCTCGGCATCATTCCGGCGGGCACCGCGAACGACTTCGCGCGTCAGGTGGGCATCCCAGACGCTCCGAGCGCCGCGATGGACGTTGTCCTCAAGCGGAAGCCGGTCATAATCGACACCGCCGCGATGAATGGTCGGCGCTTTCTCAACGTGTCGTCGGGAGGCGTCGGAGCCGAAGTCACGGCGGAAACACCGGCGGATGCGAAAGCATCGCTCGGGCCGGTTGCGTATTTCATCTCCGGCCTGCGCAAGCTCGCCGGCCTCGAACCGCGTCGGGCACTGTTCGAGGCGCCCGGATTTCGACTCGAGACGGAATTCCTTCTGTTCGCGGTTGGCAACGCGCGCGCGACGGGAGGCGGCACGCTGGTCACGCCGCGAGCGAGCGTTCGTGACGGTTTGCTGGATGCGTGCATCGTGAGCGCGATGCCGCGCAAGGAATTCGCGAAGCTCGTGCTGCGCGTGAAGCGCGGCGACCATCTGGAGAGCGATGGCGTTGAGTATCTCCAGGTGCCGTGGTTTCGCATCACGTCCGCGGAACCGATGATGGTGAACGTCGACGGCGAGTCGACGGAGCTGCGTCAGGCGCGATACGAGGCGTGCCCGCGTGACCTGCTCATTCATCTTCCGCGCTTGCCGGGTCATCGTCGTTCGGTCGAGCGTGAATTCGGTTCGTAAGGGGTCAGACTCCTGATGCATCATTCGAACGCCCCTTCGGGCGTTCGAATGATGCATCAGGAGTCTGACCCCAAACGCATCAAAACGAAGCGCCCGCCGTCAGCTCGACGGCGGGCGCTTCGTTCGTGCATGATCCTTGGGAGTTGGTTACTTGCCCTTGCAGAGCGCTTTCACCATCTGGTCGCCGTACGGCGACAGTTGCTGCAATGCGTTCATGAGCAGCCCGGCCTGATCCTTGAATTCGGCCGCGCCGCGCGGAATGAAGATCTGCGCGTCGGTGAAGTCCTGCGTCGCCTCCTTGGCCATGTCGCAGCTCTTCTTGTCGCGGGCCTGCTCGAGGAGCGCCTGCCCCTTCTGCAGGTGCGTCGCGCCCTGGAGGAACGCTGCGGCCGCGGACTTGTTCACGCTGTCGCTGAACTGGAGATAGTTGAGCGCGCGGCGGAAGCCGTCGATGTCTTTCGGAGTCGCGGCGTTGGCCTTCTTCTGCTCCGCCTGCCCAAGACCCGTGGCGTAGGTCGCAACAAGGGCCGCACTGTCGCCGGCCGCGATCGCGGCGCGCAGTGACGCCATCACCGTGTCAGGCGGCGCGCCCGCGTCCGATTGCGCCTTCGCGATCGGGAGCCAGATGCCTTTGATCTTCGGGTTGTCCTTCAGAATGCCCTTCGCCACTTCGATGGCCTGCGCCGTCTGCCCGGTCTGAATGAGCAGCTGCACGTAGGTCGCGGAGATGGACATGTTGGTCGGGAACTTCTGGCGGCCCTTCGCGAGCGTCTCAGCTGCCTTGTTGAACTGGCTGTCGGCGGCGTACGCGGCCGCCTGTCGGATGAAGAAGGTCGTGTCGGCCGACGCCGTGTCGAGCTTCACCATCTCTTCACCGATACCGAGGGCGCCCTTGATGTCCTTCGCCGCGAAGTGGACGAGCCACTGGAGATGCACCAGCGACGCATCGCCGGGGTTGTTCTTCACCGCGTCATCGACGATCGGCAGCGCGAGCGATGCCTTGCCGCTTGCGGCGAGAATGTTGACGACCTGGGTCTGAAGCTTGGTGTTGTTCGGATCGAGCGAGATGAGACGCGTGAGCGCCTCGATCTGCTTGTCTTCCATCTTCTTCTCGGCGTACGCATCAGCGGCGAACGCGAGTGCGCGCTTGTTGTCCTTGTGGATCTTCAGGATCGACTCGCTGATCGCGATCATCGAGTCGGCGCCGAGCTTCTGGTCGTTGTAGACCTCGGCGATGCAGACGCGCGGCATGACGGCGTTCGGGTATGCAGCAATGCCCTTTTTGGCCTCGGCGATCGCCTCGGCGTACTTCTTCGCGCGATAGAGATCGATGCACTTCTTGGTGGGATCGATCTGCTTGCGCGCCGCCTCGACGGCGTTGGAGATACCCTTTGCGGCATCGCTCACTTTGGCGACGTCCACCGGGGGCAGCGGCTGCACCATGCCCTCAGGCCGAACGAGCATCAGGTTCGCGGTGACGCGATAGCCGGTCGGCGTCTTCTCGACGTTCCCCTCGACGTATTCCTCGGCACGCAGCAGCTGCGCGAGCGCACGGGCGTCGTTGGAGCTCAACGCCTCGGTCGTCGAATACCCCGAGTTCACGAGCGTCGTCATGATGTCCGACTTGGGAACGATCCAGAGCGTCTTGAGCTGGAAGTCCTGGCCCATTCGCTCGCGGACCGCTTCCGCAGCCTGCAGCCCGATTCCGCGTTCCTGACTCTTGAACGTCGGAACCATGAATCTCGGGCCCGCGGTCTGGCCACGCTGCAACGTCTGCGTTTGCGCATTCACCGTCGCGAACGCACCAGTGGCCATCAACCCTACGAGTGTCCCGACCATGGTTCGTGCGTGGCGTCGCCGTGCCTTCACTGTCGTCTCCTCCGAAGCGTTGAACGAAGCGTTGAACATGGTACCCCCCACCCGGATCACAGGGTCCAGCCTGCCTTTTTCTCCCATGGGCGAAGAGGGACTCGAACCCCCGACTTCCTGCGTGTAAGGCAGGCGCTCTAACCAACTGAGCTATTCGCCCGGCCTTCGCCCTCCAGCAGCCAAAACGCAATCGCTCTGCCAGCGCAACTCGCGTGCACTGGCAGGGCGATACACGGACTGCTACTTCAGGATCGCGAGAGGAACGAGCACGCAGTAGCCGATCACGAGCAGGATCGGCGCGAGCGTTTCGCCCCCGCGAGCCAGATCGATGTACCCTGCAAGCAACGTGGCGGCAGCGATTCCCCAGAGAATCAGCGGCCGCGACCGTGGAGCCGATTTTGATTGGGCCATAATGATCGGTGGAGTTTATCGGACGCCCGAAATCATGTCAAGCAAGCGTCCCGTCAAGAGTTAGCTCGCGATTAGCCACGCCGTCAACGACGTAGACGCGCGACTTTTCGGGGATTGAAGCGCGACCGAGCCTCAGTCGTAACTCACGACGCACGCCCTCGAGTCACAGCGCGGCCGACGTCACGGCTGCTCCCTCGCAGGACCCGCCGACTCGTCAGGCGGCGGCGCCGGAGGCGGCTCACCCGCACTCGTGATCGGCGAGCTGATGCTTCGGAGCAACGCCTCGATGACGCTCTCGCGCTCCCTTCGCTCGGCCTCTTCATCCGCGCGGATCAGCGCGGCCATTCGCAGACGGTCGCGGCGCCGCCGGATAACGTAGAAGGGCATGACGATGAACAGGGTCACCGCGGCTGCAATCGAAAGGTCCGCGGCCAGGGCAAGCCCACCGTACCGCCGACGCGTCCGCGCCCGCCAGATCTCCTCGAACTGGCCCTGCGTGATCCCGTAGGCGCTGCGTACGGCGCTCTCGAATCGACCGGTTTCTTTCCAGTAGCGGAAGAACAGCGTTAGGCCGCGTTCGGGGTCCCGCTCTGCGAGCTCGGCCACGGCGCGGTACGCGAGCGCATACGTCCCTTCGGCGCGCAGCGACCCGCCGGCGAATCCAGCGTCGAGGGAGTCGAGGGCTGGCATGCCGCGGAACAGCAGAGCGAGGTTCGCTCCGAGCACCGCGTCGCGAGCCACTTCGTTCGCGGCATAGCTCGCATACCCTTCGTCGAACCACCGCGGCGGCAGGTCGCCGAGCGCCTCGTGCAGGGCGAGATGGGCAAGCTCGTGACGAAGCACGTCGACAGGATCGCCGGCGTCCGATCCCGCGCTCCGCCCCTGCATAACGATCCGGCTCGATTCCGGGAACGCGACGGCCGCCCCCCACTCGGGAGCGCTGGGGCCGATCCATTCGCGAAATCGCCGATGGTCCGGCGCGATCGCGATGACGACGCGCTGTGTTGGTCGCGGGAGCCCGGGAAACGTGTCGCGCGCGACGGCTGAGGCGAGCAGCGACTTCGCAAGCAGCTCATCGGGCTTGTACGCCACGATCGTGAACCGTCCCTGATCGTAGCGCGACGCCGGTTCTTGCGCCCCCGCGAGCTGCGGAATGCTGAGCAAGAGGGCTACAGCCAGCCAAAAGGGGAATGGGGAATCGGGAATCGGGAATCGGAACCGCGCCGGGATCCATCGATTCCCTATTCCCATCTGCCCGCCTGCGGCGGGCGCCCGCCGATTCCCTACGGCTGGCCCCCAGCCTCCACCTTTGCCAGCACCTCGGCGCAGCGCTTTCCCCATGGATTGAACTTGTTCGCCGCCGCACCGGTGCGCCAAGCCTCCTTCGCGTCGTCGTGCTGGCCGGATAACCAGTGTGCACGACCGAGCTCGAAGTACGCCTCGATGAGGTTCGGCCCCAGCGTCAGGCTCTTACGGAAGAAGGTCTGCGCGTCGTCGTACATCTCGCGCTCGAGATACACGAGTCCGAGGTAGTAATGCGCGTAGAGCGTCGCCTTCGCGTCGTTGTCGAGGCGAATCGCCTTCGACAGGTGCTCGATCGCCTCGCCGAAGATCCGCTTCTTGAGGCAAATGTAGCCGACGTTGATGCGGGCGAGCGCGTTCCCCGGTTCCTTCGTCAGGACCCGATGGAAATTCATCAGAGCGTCATCGTACTTCTCCTGATGCATCTGCGCCCAGCCAAGCAGCGACATGGCCTGCAGATCGTTAGGCGACAGCTCGAGCGCCTTGTGCAGCGCCGTTTCGGCGGCCGGGTAGTCGCCGAGCGAGATGCGGGACCAGCCCTTCTCGATGAAGGTGGACGCGCCGATGTGGTCCGCACGAAGCGGCGGGCCCGCCGGCTGCGGTGCGGGCGTCGGTGTCGGCGTCACACCCCCGATCGCCTTCCAGCGCTCCACGAGCTTCTTCACGTCCTCCTTGAGGGCGCCGAGCTCGGCGAGCTCGCGCTCGACGGTCCGAAACAGCTCGATGATGTCGGCCTTGAGCGCGGATCGGTCAGCGGAGGCGTCGGCCCCGTCGAGTCGGGCCGACAGTGCGGCGAACCGCCCGCGAACGTCGGTCACGACCGCGTCAGACATGCCGCGCCGGCTCCTCCGCGGATCGCTCGAGCACGATGCGGTCGCCGGTGGCGAAGAGCCGCGCCACGTCGAGGAAGACGACGAGGCGCTCGCCGCGCCTAACGACCCCTCGCAGGTAGCCCGCCGCGAGCCCGCGAAACAGGGCCGGCGGCGGCGCCAGGCGCGACGGGTCCAGCACGCTCACGTCCAGCACACCGTCCACGGTCACCGCCACCCACTCGCCATCGAGGGTGAGCACGAGAATTCGCCCGTCGGCCGGCACCGGCGCCGCGGGGAGCTCGAACCGCTTTCGCAGGTCGATCACCGGAACGACGCGACCCTGGTAGTCGATGACCCCATCGATCCATGACGGAACGTTAGGCACCGGCGTGGGCGGCGTATACCGGAGCACGCGCTCGACCGAGAAGATGTCGGCGGCGAACAGCTCGTCGCCGAGCCGAAACGTGACGATCTGCGACACGTGAGGTGCGAGGGCGGTCATAACGAATCGGGCGGGGTGGCGCCCAGACAGGTAGCGACGATCGTATCGGCATCGAGCAGCGTGATGAGCTCGTTCCCCCGCCACACCACGCCGAGGACCATGCCATCGTTCTCCGGGGTCGGTGCCGGACGGACCGCATCGAAGCACGTGTCGAACACGTCATCGACCGCATCCACCGCGAGGGCGATGCGCGCCGTGGCAGGACGGACCACGAGCGTCATGGTCGCGGGCTCACGTTCCGCGAGGTCGAGCACTCGAACCAGCGCATACATCGGGAGTGTGCGATCCCGGAGGGCGAAGACGCCGAGCATCGTTCGCGGAGCGTCGGGAATGCCACGCACCTCAACGCCCTCCACCGCTTCTTCGACGCTGCGCAGCTCCGTCGCGAACAGCTCGCCCGCCACGCGGAACACCAGCAGCTCAGCCCTTCCCTCGCCCGCCTGCACGCGCTCGCGGAACGGAGCAACTGGCGCCGACGGCACGAGCTCCTCGAAGTTGGAGAGCTCGAGGTCATGCCCGCGAGGCCGTGGAGCGCCTCCGTTGAGCGCGATCGCAAGGTCGCGGAGAGTCCTCGACGCCGCGGACGTCGCCCGTGGCAACGCTCCACCACCACGCTCGGCAGGCGCGGGAATGGCGAGAACTGGCTCGTGGGGCGTCTTCCGACGAAGGCGTGGCATCACTATCCAGACAGTCCGAAAGGGAACCGAGTCACTGGAGAATTGGCGACGGGCGACTGGCGACGGGCGAGTGGCGACGTGCGACGGCGCGACCGGGGACTGCCGGATCATTCGGATGTGATCTGCGCCACACGCTGAGGCACGCGACTCATGATCTCGGCGGCAATCGCCGACAGCGGCAGAATGCGATCGGCTCCCGCGGTCGTCAGCGCCACGTGCGGCATGCCGTACACGATCGACGTTTCGCGGTCCTGAACGATCCCGTATCCGCCATTATCGCGCACCGCGCGCAGCCCCTCGGCGCCGTCGCGCCCCATGCCGGTAAGCACGACGCCAATGAGCGACGACCCAAACCGTTGTGCGGCCGATCGAAACAGCGGGTCCGCCGAGGGACGCACTCCCCAGATGGGCGGTGTCTGGTCCAGAGCGATGAGTGGCATGCCGTTCACGTCGATCACGCGCATGTGCATCCCGCCGGGCGCGATGTAGACCCGCCCATGTTCGATCCGGTCGCCATGGCGCGCCTCCGTCACGGTCAGCCTGCTCATCGCGTGCAATCGTTCCGCGAGGCTTGCCGTGAACCCTGGCGGCATGTGCTGGACGACGAGCACCGCGGCGTCGACAGCAGCGGCGAGGTGTGGAATCACCTCAGCGAGTGCGCGCGGACCGCCGGTAGACGCGGCGATCACGACGGCGTGCGTCGCCGCGCCGCCCGCGCCCCCCGCACGATCTCGTTCGACCAGCCTCGGGCGCGCAAGCACCCGCACGCCGCGAAGGTTCACGCACGACGCCGTGCGAAGCGCCTCGATCAGCCTGTTGCCGAGGGCGTCCGCCGCGTTGCTCACACTGCCCGTCGGCTTGTGGACGAACTCCACGGCGCCCAGCTCGAGCGCGCGAATCGTGAGCTCGCCGCCGTTAGGCGAGTCGAGCGCGCTGAGCATCACGACCGGCCGCGGCGTCTCGCTCATGATGTAGCCGAGCGCCTGCAGACCGTCGAGCTCCGGCATCTCGATGTCGAGCGTCACGATGTCCGGGTCGAGCGCGTGGATCTGTTTCAGCGCGTCGAGGCCGTTGCGTGCCGTGCCGACGACCCGAAATTCCCCGCTCGCCAAGAGGATATCGCTGACCAACCTTCGCGTGAACGCACTGTCGTCGACCACCAGGACAGTGCGCTGCCTAGAGGACACGCTCCCCCATTCTGAGCGACTTCACGACCACACGACCATCCGTCAGGTGGAAGTAGACGCTGCGTCCGTGTTCGCCGCCCGTGTCAGAGGCGACGAGCGGGATCTCGGCCAACCGCAGCACGCGCTTGGTGGCTTCGACGTTCCGTTCACCCATGTTGATGCCACTGGACGGCAGGAGCGACGAGAACATGCTGGCGCCGCCGACGATTTTGGCGATCGGCCGTCCCCACGCCCCGCGCTTCCGCATCTCTTCCACGAGCAAAGGAATTGCCGTGGATGGGAATTTCGCGCGGTTCTCGCTGTCCAGCGACAGCCCCTCGCTCGGCAACAGGATGTGGGCGAGCCCGCCGATGCGCGACGAGCCATCGTACAGCATGATCGCGACACACGACCCCAGCCCGATGGTCGAGATCACCGCGTTTCCGCTCGCGACGGCGTAGTCAGCGACCTTGACGCGGAGCTCCTGGGCCTGTTGCTCGGCGGCGGCGTTAGGCGGATTCACGTGGGCGTCAGGCTCAACGGCGGCGGAAGATGCGCTCCCGCGGGTCCACCGCGGAGAACAGCGAACGGGTCGGCCCCAGCAACGTTTCGACCTTGCCCAGGACGAGAAAACCGCCGGGCGCCAGCGCGTCGTGGAACCGCTGGAACAGTGTTTCCTGCGTCGACCGGTCGAAGTAGATCAACACATTGCGACAGGCAATCAGGTGCATTCCTCGTGGTGGCGGGTCGCCGATCAGGTCCCTCCGCTCGAACGAGACGAGCGGCCGAATCTCCGCCGCGACCTCGAACGGCGGCCGTGCCGAGAAGTACGTGCGGCGGATGTCCGGCGGCGTGTCGGCGAAGGCGGCTTCGGCATATTGCCCCCGCCGCGCTGCGTCGAGACTCGCACGATCGATGTCGGAGCCGAGCACGTGAACCCGCGACCCGTCGACCGTTTCGCCCCGCCCTGCTGCGTAGCGATGCATCAGAATCGCCAGCGAGTACGGTTCTTCGCCCGACGAGCAACCCGCACTCCATACGTTGATGGGACGCGCAGCCCCCTCCCAGAGTATCGGGACGACCGTTCTCGCCACCGCGTCGAAGGTCCCCCAGTTCCGAAAGAGCTTCGTGACGTTGATCGTCAGCGTGTCGAGCAGCCGCTCGTACTCCACCGCGTCCCGATCCAGCAGCGCGGCATAGTCCGAGAAGCGGTGGACGCCCCGGGCTCGCATGCGAACCGCGATGCGGCGGCGGAGACACCGTTCCTTGTAGCTGCCGCACCCGAAGGCACGGTCGCGGGCGATCTTCGCGATCAGCTCCGCAAAGCCGGCATCGTCGAGCTCGACCCCGACGGTCATCCGACTCGCCTCGCCGTTTCGAGATTCGTCCGGGCGATCGCATTCGTCGGTTCCAGCTCGAGCGCCCGTTTCCAGCACCGGTTCGCCTCTTCGCGCTCCTGCCGCCGGTACCGGAGGTTCCCGAGCTTGAGGTAGACATCCGCGCCGAGATTGGGGCGGTGCTTCACGGCGCGCGTGTAGGATTCCAGCGCATCGTCGTAACGGCCGGCGCGGTAGTACGTGTCCCCGAGATTCTTGTGCAGCTGCGGCAGCGTCGCATCCTCGAGCGCGCCGCGCTCGAACGTCGACGCGGCGTCGCTCACCCGGCCACGGCGCTCGAACGCGACGCCGAGATTATTGAGCAGCACCGCAGAATGCGGGTGCGCTGCGACACCATCCGACAACACGCTGATCGCCCGATCGATGTCGTTCGCCAGCGCAGCGGTCAGCGCCGAGTAATGATACCAGGCTGCCGGTTTGGGCCGCCGCTCCCAGTTGGTCGCCGCTTCGGCAAGCAGCACGTCGGCCTCGATGATGTCGCCGCGGCGCAGCGCGAGCACACCAGCCGAGAGGAGCGTGCGGGGATCGTTACTGCCCATTCGCATCGCCTGGGCGAGCGCATCGGAGGCCTCATCGAACCGCCCGAGACGCTCGAGGGCGTACGCGAGGTTGTGGTAGACCGACACACCGACGGCGCGACGTGACACCATCTGCTGGAACAGCGTGACCGCATCCTGCCAGCGTTTCTGCCGAAGCAGCACGAGTCCCGCGTAGAACGTCGCGAGCTCGTCGCCGGGACGCAGCTCGTTGACTCGGCGGAACTCGCGCACGGCCTCGTCGAGCATGCCGGCCTTGTAGAAGGCGACGCCAAGATTTCGGTGCTCGGTGACGCGGGCATCCGATGACACGGTTTCCGCCGGTTTCGTGCGACCCACGCGATGCAGGAATCCGGCGGTGATGAGGCCGTAGAGCGACTTGCCGGCATCGAACTCACCGAGGCCGGACTCGTCCACGAGCCCCGCGACGTCGCGCTTGCCGTCGATGAGCCGTACGAGCGTCTCCTGCTCGACCGTCAGCTCGGCCGCGCTCTCCTGGAGGCGGTTGCGGTCCACCTCGAACACGAGATCGAAGCTCGGAATCTTCTTCTCGATCAGGCTCCACTCGTCGACGCGCCGCGCGCCCTCGAGGAGCAGTGATTCCGGATTGATCGAGACGAGGAAGTCCTGTTCGTCAGGCGCGACGTCCGCCTCGAAGTTGAACGTCCCCTGATTCCAGGTGAACAGGTAGTACACCGCCTCCTCGATCTGGATGCGGATGTAGCGATGGAGCTCCTCGCGCGCGATGAACTCGCGCTCGACGAGAATCTCTCCGAGTCGCTTGTCACGCTGCCGATTCTGCACGGCGACGCACTGATCGAGCTGCGCCTGCGTGATCAGCCCGTTCTTCACGAGGATGTCACCGAGCCGGTCGCGTCGGTTCACGATCGACGCGTAGCAGATGCGGCCCTTGTCGAAGTAGATGTAGCCGAAGTTCTGGCGATGCGTGACGCTCAGGCAACCGCTCTTCTTCCCCATCGCGAGCAGCTGAAGGACGTCGGGCAGGCTCGCCTCGCTGAGGCTTCCCTTGATCGCCATCAGCGCAGCTCCTCGATCACTCGGCCGTCTGTTTCGGGCCACTCCATCACGACCTTCTCGGCGTCGAGGAACGACTTGTCCGCCACGGCGGGTGACGACACCGGCGTGGCCGCGCCGCCGGCGCCAAGCTCGCGCCTAACGAGCGACAGCGTCACAGCGCCGCCGGCCGCTCGCGCGGCGTGCAGCACCCGATCGACCACCGATTCCACTTCGGCAGCTCCGGACACCGGAAGCTCCGCCAGCAGCGCGGCGACGCCCGGTTCCGCGTCCGGCGCGCGATCCTGCAGCGACCGCACGTAGAGCGACTCGCGGAGCGTTCGATCCGGTGGCTGAATGGCGACGACCAGGCCACCATCGAATCGCGAGCGCAGACGCGCCTCGAGCTCGCCGATCTCCGACGGAGGCCGGTCGCTGGCGAGAACGACCTGCTTCCCCGCGCTGTGCAGCGCGTTGAACAGGTGGAACAGCTCGTCCTGCGATCGTTCCTTGCCAGCGAGTGCGTGTACGTCGTCGACGATCAGGGCGCCGGCTGTCCGGTAGCGTGCCCGCCACCTGTCGACGGTGCCTTCCTGCAGGGCGGCAATCAGCTCGTCCACGAACTGCGATCCGCTCACGCACGCGACCGGCCCGGAGAGCGCAGCCTTGCGGCGCAGTGCGTTTCCGACGGCGTGCACCAGATGCGTCTTGCCAACGCCAGGACCACCGTGAACGAACAGCGGGTTGTAGCGAACGCCCGGTGCCTCGATCGTCGCCTCGGCGGCGCGGAGGGCGAGCTGGTTCGACTTGCCAGCGATCATGGTTTCCAGCGTAAACGCCGGCCACGGACCGGGCGGCGGATTCTGCGCCGCAATGGCCTGCTCGACTCGCGCTTCGGCGTCGGGGATGCGCTGCGGATCGCGGAATACATCGAGCCCGGCGAGGCGCGGGTCCAGCAGGACGGCCTGCGCCTCCAGCTGCTCGAGCCGCGACACCCCACTCGCGAAGGCGGCATCCAGCGCGTCGACATCGGTTTCCTCGTTCATCGCCAGCGCGCGCTCGAGCATGGTCGTTCGGTAGCCCGCCGCTTGCCAGTGCGCGATCCGCTGGCCGAGCCTGACGCGCCATCCTTCGACGTGCTGCGCGACGGCGACCGCGATGTCCGAGATGAAGCCGGCAAATTCGTCGGTCGCGACAGGGGCCGCGCGGCCGAAGGCCGGCGTGACGCGACCGGCCGCGACGATCGCACGGACGTTCGCTGGCGTCACCGGACGCTCGCCTAACGCCTCGTGCGCGGCGAGACGGTTGAGCGCCCCCTGCAGCTCGCGCACGCTCCCGCAGGGCATCCGCGCCAGCTCCTCGAGGACGCCATCGGCAAACGACATCTCGCGCTCCGCGCACTTGTTGCGCAGGATCGCGACGCGGGTTTCGTACTCCGGCAGACCGATGTCGACGATCAGGCCGCCAGCGAGCCGTGTCACCAGGCGCTCATCGACGTCGGCGATCTCCGACGGCGGCCGGTCGCTCGCCATGATGATCTGGCGGCCACTCCCCTGCAGCGCGTTGAAGATCCGCAGCATCTCGCTCTGCGTCTCGCGACGCCCGGTCAGAAACTGCACGTCGTCTAACAGCAGCAGGTCCACGCGCTGGTAGCGTTGCTTGAACGCTTCTGCCTGTCCGGACGAGATGGCGAGGTGCAGCTGATCCACGAAGTCGTCGAGCGGAACGTACTCGACGACGAGATCCGGCTGCAGCTGCTTTGCCGCGAAGCCGATGGCCCCGATGAGGTGCGTCTTGCCTAACCCCGACGGGCTGTAGATGAACAGCGGGTTGTAGCTGGCACCGGGCGATTCAGCAACGGCGCGAGCGGCCGCCACCGCGAGACGGTTTGACGCGCCAACGACGTAGTTGTCGAACCGAAACCGCCCGTCCAGAAGAACACTCATTGCCCAACAGCCACCCGCGGAGCAGCAGCGCCGCTCAGCCGGCGCAGCACGAGCTCCGAGATGCTCCGGAGCGTCTCGAACACGCCGGTGCCTCGGAGGGCGTCGCCGGCGTGGAAGGGCACGCCGCGAAAATTGAGGACGTCGTCGAGCTCCGGCACATCCATGATGAGCTCGCGAGGAAGATCCTGCTTGTTGTACTGGATGACGAGTGGAACGTTGCGCGCGTCAACGCCCTGCTCGGCGAGGTTGGCGTGCAGGTCCTGCATGCTCTCCACGTTCTCCTCGATCTGGCGCCGCTGGCTGTCGGCGACGAACACGACCCCGTCTGCACCCTGCAGCACGAGCTTTCGTGTCGTGGCGTAGTATACCTGCCCCGGCACCGTGTAGAGCTGCAGGCGGGTCGTGAAGCCCGAGATCGATCCGAGATCGAGCGGAAGGAAATCGAAGAAGAGCGTTCGGTCGGTCTGCGTCGCGAGCGAGACCATCGACCCGCGACGGTCGCCCGGCACCTGGTTGTAGACGTAATGCAGGTTGCTCGTCTTGCCCGACCGCCCAGGGCCGTAGTAGACGATCTTGCAGGTGATCTCGCGCGCGGCGTAGTTGACGAGGGACATGGTGGTGCCTGTGGTCAGATCCTGCCGAACAACTTCGCCAGGTTGCGATTGAGGTCGGACTCGAAGTCGACGAATGTCGGCGCCGCCGCCGGCGTCGTGGTCGCGGCGGCGAGACGTCGACTCAGCTCGGCAAAGTAAAGCCGAACGAGGCCGATCGACGTCGCATCGTCGAACACCGTGAGCAGAATGTGGGCGCCCCGCCCCGTCGACAGCTCGCCGAGAAAGATCTGTCGTTGGTGTCCCGGGTGGTGCAGCGTCGTGAACGGCGTGCCATCGAGCTGGCGACCGATCTCCGCGGCCGAGGCGTGGATCGCCGCCGCGAGCGCGCAGGCGGACATGACGTCGATTGACCGCGTGAAGCCGTGCTGCGCGAGCACGCGCCCGCTCGACTCGAGCAGGACCGCGATCCTAACGCGAGAGTCGTTGATGAACTTCATCAGCGGCTCCTCGATCCAGGTTTCGACGGCGGTTCTCATGCCGGCACGCTCGCGGTGTGGGCGCTCATGTGAGCGCCTTCGCGGCCCGCATCATCTCGACCCGCAAGAGCCCGATGTTGGCCCGGGCCTCCGAGATGGTGACCAGCACGAGATCGTCTCTTCCCGCCGCGCAGATGCCGCCCTTCTCGGCGTCCAGTCGAAGGAACGTCACGACGCCGCATCCGGCCGCGCCACACGCGAGGCGCGCCTTGCTATGCAGCGACGCCGCCAGCGCGGCCACCGCTTCCGCGTGCACGCCGATCTGTACGTTCGAGTCGACAGCCAGACCGTCGCGCTCGGAGACCACGAAGCTGCCCACGACACCGCGGTGACGGGACAGCATCGCCAGGAGCTCGGCGTACGGCGTCTTGCTCAAGACACCCTCACGAGCCAGTCGCGCGCGCGAGCGAGCACCCGGTCCAGCAGCAGACGTACGAGACCAACGGGCGTTTTGCGAGAGGCGGTCACGACGAGGAGGCTCCCGTTCGGAGCCGGCGTCATCGCGACGATGGCTTCGTCGGCCTCCACGAGCAGCGACGTCCATGCACCGAGCCCGAGGTGGCGCATCGCGCGCTCCGCCTCGCTGCTCACACCCGCCAACTCCGCCGCGATAACCTCGGCGACGTCCTTCCCGCTACCGTCGGTGTACGCGCCGGCGAGCACCAGCCCGTCTCCGTCGACGAGGAGCGCGTGCTGATCCGACGCATCGAGCGCCGAGTCGAACAGTTGCTTCGTGCGCGACGGGTCCGGTGATGGGAACTCGGGCACAGAAACAGTCGAACGCGGCGTGATCTCCGCGGGCGCCACCGGCGGTGACACCGCGGCCGGGGTGTCAGGCACCGCGACCGCCACGCCATTCGTTGTACGGGCGCCGAGCGCGCTGCGCACGTGCGCGAGTGCGGCGGCAACGCCCGCCGTCTGCTCCGCGGGTGGCACTGTCGACAAACGACGCTCGGCGCTCTCGAGATCGCCGCGGCGGAACTCCACGAAGCCCAGCCCGAGATTCGCCTGCGCGTGCGACGGATCGAGCCGCAACGCCATCTCCCACTCATCCGAGGCGCGCTCGAGGTCCCCGCGATCCGCGTGGATGCGCGCGAGCACGTCGTGGGCGTCCGGCAGGTACGGATGGCGATCGAGGCCTCGCAGCGCGACGCGCAGCGCGACGTCGAGCTGGCCGGCACGCCGAAGCGCGTCCGCGAGCGGCATGAACACGAGGCTCGATGGATCGCGCGCGAGATCATCGCTCAGTCGGCGAATCTCGTCAGGCATCGTCGACCCCCTTGAGCAGCGCACGCAGGCGCACGACACAATCGAGCATCTCACGCACCCGCGTCACGGCGGGACGGTCACCCGCCTCGACGAGGTAGCGCTGCCACGAGAGGATGGCCTGGTCCATCCCGGCGCTGCGCGCCGCGGCGGCGCCTAACGCCAGCAACACCTCAGGGTTCCGCGGCTCGAGCTGGGCCGCGCGGCGGACCGCCTCGAGGGCCTCGGGCTCGCGGTCCAGCCGCATGAGCGCGCGAGCAACGAGCAGCTGCGAATCGGCGCGTGTCGGTGCGGCCCGCGTCGCGGCGTTCGCCGCGGTGAGTGCGTGCTCGAGACGTCCTTCACGAAGCGCAACGCGCGCCTGCTGAATGTGCGGCTCCGGGTCATCGCCAGCCAGCGGTTCCACGACCGCGGCGCGTTCTGCCGCACGCACCTCGATCACGCCGGTTGACAGAAGCCCGTAGGCGACCTTCGCGACGTCGAATTCGCTGCGCCCGAGGCGATTCGCGATACCGCGCAGGTCGGACTGGCCGTCGATCATCGCGAGCATCTCCCACTCGCTCGGAAGGAGATCGAGCAGCGACGGATGGTCTTCGTCGGTCGGCGCGAGCACCGGGACGACGCCAAGGTGCGGAATCTTGTGCGCGATGCGCGCCCACTCGTCGATTCGCCGTGCGCCCTCCATGAGCAGCGACTCGGTCGAGATCCGCGCGGTCGCCTCCGTCGTCGCGTCACCGGCGCCGCCCTCGACGAACGAGAAGAACCCTTCCTGCCACGACATGAGCTCGAACACAACCACCTCGATCTGGAGGCGGACCTGGCGCTCGAGCTCACGCCACGTCAGGCAGCCCGCTTCGACGAGCAACTCACCAAGTCGTTTGCCGTCGGTTCGGCTCTCTTGCGCCGCGCGCGCGCGCTGCAGGTCACCCTCGGAGATCTTGCCGGCGCGCACCAGCATCGCGCCAAGCGGATGCGGATTCGTGCGGATCGACGCGGACACGACGCGCCCGCCCTCGAAGCAGACAACGCCTTCGTTGTCGCGCAGCGCCGACGTCACGCGCAGCGACCCGGTCTTCCGGCTCAGATCGAGCAGCTGGAAGACGTCATGGATGCCGAGCTCGCGGAGCGGACCTTCGATCGCCATTACGCCGCGGGCCCCCGTGCGACGAAGATGTGCTGCAGGTCGACGGCGGTGCGCGAGTCGCGACGCGCGCGCCGGGCGTACTCGCTCGCGGGCTCGAGGTCCACCACACGCCGCCACCGTTCGATCGCTTCGCGGTACCGATGCTGATCGGCGGCGAGGACGCCCTCGAAGTACAGCGAGCCGACATGCTCCGGATCGAAGCGCAGAACGCGCGCGAACGCGACGGCCGCGTCGCCGCGACGGCCGCTATCGAACAACGTCTCGCCTAACGACGTGAGCGCGTCCAGGTTGTAGGGGTCACGCTGGAGCAGCTCGACGAGAAGCGTGAGCGACTCATCGTGCCGACGGAGCCGCCGCCGGAGCGCCGCCAGCGAGAGCGCGGCCTCGGTATAGGTCGGCACCGAGTCGAGCGCTCCGGCGAGCTCGCGCTCCGCCTCGACGTTGAAGCCCTTCATCTCGAGGATCATCGCGAGCTGGTAGCGTACGACCGCGAAGTCCGGGTCCAGGGTCAGAGCGTGACGATACGACTCCACGGCACTCTCGAAATCTCCGATGGAGCGCGCTACGTCCCCGATCTGCTTGAGCACGTCGGCTCTCGCAGGAGCGCCGCGTCTTGCTCGCTCGAGCGCATCGAGCGCCGCGGCCGGATCGCCGCCGTCGGCACGCGCGGTTGCCGCGAGAATGAGCATCTCGACGTCTGCCGGCGCGGCGTTCAGCAGATCTTCCGCGAGCGGACGCGCTTCACCGCCTCTCCCGAGCATGATGAGCACGCGAACCTCTCCGGCGAGCGCCCGCCGTGTTGCCGCGACGGCGTCGGCCGTCCCGCTCGCGGCGGCACGGGCACCACGGTAGCGATCGAGCGCCTCGCCGTACGCGCCCTGCTTCGCGAACACGTCGCCGAGCAGTGTCAGTCCCTCGATCGAGTCGCCGCCGCGCGCGAGCACACGGCTCGCCTCCGCCGACGCGCGATCGAGGAGGCCCTTCGACAGGTAGTCCGCCGCGGCGGCGTACGGTGTGCCAGGTGGCAGCGCCGCCGGCGCAGGCGCTGTCACGGGAGCCAGCTCGGTGAAGAGCGAATCGAGCACACCGGTGTCGAGCGCGAACTCCTCGACCGATCCGTCCGTGCGCTTCTCGCCAGCGAGGTCCGGAACGATCGTAAACTCCGGATCCTCGAACTCGAGGTCGATCGCCAGCTCGAACTTCTGCGGGACGTAGTACGGGTCGATCTCGAGCGCCCGCTTCGTCGCGCGAAGCGCGCCGTCGTAATCGCCGAGGTTCGAGAGGACGAAGCTCAGGTTGTAGTGCGCTTCGGCGTAGTTCGGTTTCGCCTGAATGGCGCGACCGTAAGCGTTCCGCGCGTCCTCGAGCTTCTTGAGCTCCACCAGCACGAGCCCGACCCCGTTCCACGCCACCGGCTGCTCGGGCTGCAGCTGCAGCACCTGGCGGTACGCCTCGAGGCAGAGCGGCAGCCGCTTCTTCTTGAAGAGCAGCAGCGCGAGGTTGAGTCGCGCCTTGATGAACGATGGCTGCGCCTTGAGCGCGAAGCGGAACGCGTCGACCGATGCTTCCGCGTTGCCGACGTGATACAGCGCGACACCGAGGTTGTTCAGGCCTAACGCGTACTTGGAGTCGCAGGCCACCGCACGGCGGTAGCTCTCGGCGGCGTCGACGTAGCGCCCGTCCTGGTGGAGCGCGATCCCGCGCTCGTTCCAGAGCTTCGGGCTGTCGGGACGGGCCACGAGCAGCTTCTCGTAGAGCTGCGCGGCGGTCGCCGGGTCCTTCTTGAGCAGGTGCACCTCGGCCATCGCCTGCAGCAGCAGATCACCGTCCTCGCCGCGCTCCGCCGCGAGGCGGTACTCACGGAGCGCCTCGGCGTAATAGCCCTTCTGCCGGAACGCGAGGCCGAGGTTGAAGTGCGCGAGCTGCCCTTCGGGCGCGACGCTCATCTCACGATCGACGGCGCGTGCCGCTCGCTGCGCGACAACCGGCTCGTACGAGGCGGACGTGCTCCGGTCGAGCGACAGGTTCGCGTGTGCACGCGACAGTGCGGGGTTGAGCTGGATCGCCCGCTTCGTTGCCTTCTGGGCCTCATCGTGGCGACCCATGTCGCCTAACACGAAGCCGAGCAGGTAGTGCGCGTCAGGGTTGTCGGGCGCGAGCTCGATGGATCGCCTGAGCGCCTGCAGCGCTTCGTCGTTGATGCCGCGGTTGTACAGCACCTCGCCGATGTAGAACTGCACGACCGCGCTGGCCGGATCGAGGGCCAGGGCCCGCGAGAACCAGCGCTGGGCGTCCTCCAGATCGCCACTCCCCTTCTCCGCGAGGCCAAGCTGCACGATCGCACCGATGTCGTCCGGGTAGAAGCGCAGCAACTCGCTGAACTCCTCGACGGCGTTGTCCACGTGGCCGAGCAGCGCGTACGTTCGGCCCAGCTCCCAGCGTGCATCGCGGTCGTCGGCCTGCGCGCGCAACCGGTCCTTCAGTTCGGCGACACGGCGGTCGTAGTAGCCGGTGTTGAAGTACGCGATCTCGAGGTTGCGCTGCGCCACCTGCATCTTCGGATCGAGCTCGAGCGCGCGCGAGAAGGCGGTGACCGCCTCACCTAACAAGCCCTTGTTGTAGTAGAGAACCCCGAGGTTGTTGTGCGCGCCGGCGTCCGATGGGTCAATGCGCTTGGCAAAGCTCCGAAGAACGTCGCGGTCTCTCTCGCTCGTCAGCGTGGGACTCGAAACCGGGGACGGAGGACTGGGGATTGGGGACTGCGCGGTGACAAAGTCCCTTACGGCCGCCGAGCGCGCTGTCGCGCCCGCGAGCAGCTCCTCTGCCAGCGACTCCCCGGTCCCCAGTCCCCAGTCCCCAGTCCCCAAGTTCGTCATCCCAGACGCACGGCCCTCAGAATGGCCTGCAGCGACGCGACGTCAGGCAACAGCAGGAAGAACCCACGCAATCGCTCGTGGAGATCGTGCATGTAGAACTCACTCTCCACGCAGAACACGAAGTCGCGGTCCGTGCCGAACTGCAGGTACGCGGTCGTCAGCACCGCGCTCGACATGTCGACCGCCAGGCTGGGTGGCGACGGGAGGAGCATGAGGCCCATGAAATCGCTGAGCGCATTCATGTAGGCGCCGCTCAGAATGTTCCCCGCCTCCTTGATCGCGGACTGCTCCAGCTCGCCGAGCTCCGTGGACGTCCCGGCGGGACGACGCAGCATGAGCTCCGACAGCCTAACGGCAGTCTGCTTCGGGAACACGAGGAGCGTCCGGCCGGTGAGGTCGCCCATCATGTTCATGAGCACCGCGGCAACCGGCTCCTCCGGCCCCGAGATCTGCGGCGGCACGTCCTCCAGCTTCGCGATCGTGATCGTCGGGACGCTGATCATGATCGTGCTGCCCGTCATCTGGGACAGCGCGGTGGCCGCATGCCCGGCGCCGATGTTTGCGACCTCGCGCAACGCATCTACCTGGACCGGCTTCAGAGTTTTCAGGTCGTTCATTCCCGCTCCACTAGAAAAGACTGCTCACGTCGAGGATGAGCGCCGGTACCCCGTCGCCGAGGATCGTCGCCCCGCTGAATACGGAGAGACCGTCCTTCACCGCGTCGAACGGCTTGATGACGATCTCCTGTTGGCCCGTCAATTCGTCCACGACCATCCCGGCGCGCCGGTCGGCCACCTCCAATACGACGACTTGCCCTCCCCCTCCGTCGCGCCTCGGCAGGCGAACGATATCGCGCAGGTGGACGACCGGCAGCACGTCATCGCGCAGCACCAGCACCTCGCGACCCTTCACGTGCCGTATCGTGTCCCGCTCGAGCTGCACGGTCTCGTTGACGTGCGTCATCGGAATGGCGTACGTCTCGTCACCAATCCTGGCGAGCAGCGAGCGGACGATCGCCAGCGTGGCTGGAAGTCGAACCGTCACTGACGTGCCCTCGCCCTTCGCCGACTTCATGTCCACCGTGCCGCCAAGTGCCCGCACGCGCGTGTGCACGGCGTCGATCCCCACACCGCGACCCGAGATGTCGGTGACCTGCGTGGCGGTCGAGAATCCGGGGCGCCCGATGAGGCGAAACAGCTCGTCATCCGTGAGATCAGTGCGAGTGCCGTCGATGAGTCCCATCGCCTGCGCTTTCGCGAGCACGCGATCGCGATCAATGCCCTTGCCGTCGTCCGTGACACGGATCACGATCGCCGATCGGTCACGTGCCGCGACGAGTGTGAGTCGTCCGGTCGGCGACTTCCCCGCGCGCTCGCGTTCGTCCGGCGTCTCCAACCCGTGATCGATCGCGTTGCGGAGCAAGTGCACGACCGGGTCGCCGATCTCGTCGAGCAGCGAGCGATCGAGCTCGATCTCCTGGCCGTCGATGACCAGCTCCACCCGCTTGCCGAGCGCACGGGCGGCGTCGCGGACAACGCGGGGGAATCGGTCGAACACCTGCCAGACGGGCACCATGCGACTCGTCATAATGCCGTCCCGCAGGTCGGCGACGAGCCGCGACGTCTGCGTGACCGCCTCGGTGAGCGCCGGCTCGTTGATCGTCATTGCGAGCTGCTGGAGCCGACCGCGTGTGATGACCAGCTCGCCGATGAGGTTCATCAGCGTGTCGAGCCGGTGGAGGTCGATCCGGATATGGCGATGCTGGCGTGACGGCACGAGCTCGCTCGCGCGACCGGCGCTTCCGCCCGCGAGCCCGCCGTCGCCGTTAGGCAGCGCGGGCCGTTTTCCCCCGTCGGGTGCGCCGGCGCGCGTGACGGTCACGTCGGCCACGTATCCGGCCGAACGGATGGTGCGATCGATCTCCTCGTCCGATGCGCCGGTGTCGATGCCGATCGTTAGGCGCCCGTCGAACGTTTCGGCATAGAACGCTTCGGAGTCGGGCTGCACGTGGACCACGGGACCGAGCGTCTTCGCGCGCTCGACCACGAGGTACGCGCGAACGCCCGCCATCGGCGTGTCCGGGGCCTGCGTGACGTTGATCGTGATCGGCGCAGGTGGGGTCGTCGGGGCGGCGGCGCTCCGCTTTCGCTTCTTTTGTTTGGGCGACGCGACGGGCGTGTCCGCGCCCTCACTCGCGGGCAATGCCGCCGCACGAAGCGTGGCGATCGTTTCCGCCGTGTCCAAGTCGTCCTCGCGCCCTGCCACTGACAGCTCGATCGCGCGCTCGAGCGTGTCCGCCGCCGAGAAGAGCGCGTCCATGAGCCCCGGACTCACCTGGCGCTCGCCACGCCGCAGCAGATCGAGCAGGGTCTCGAGCTCGTGAGACAAGTCCGCGACGACGGTGTACCCCATCGTCGCGCTCATGCCCTTCACGGTGTGGACGGCCCGGAACAATGCGCCGACCGGCTCGCGCGCGGCGGGCGTTCGCTCGAGCTCCAGCAATGCGTGATTGATCGCCGAGAGATTGTCCTGACTCTCGGTCAGGAACAGCTCGGCGTAGCGAGCAGTGTCCATGAATCGCTCGCGCGAGCGCGTTCAGCGACGCGAATGCGACGCTATCCGAGCACCCGCTGCACCGCTTCCAGTACGCGACTCGGCTGGAATGGCTTGACCACAAAGTCCTTCGCGCCAGCCTGAATGGCCTCGACCACGAGCGCCTGCTGACCCATCGCGCTGCACATGAGCACCTTTGCCTGCGGGTCGAACTTCGTGATCTCCCGCACGGCATCGATCCCGCCCATGTCCGGCATCACGATATCCATCGTGACGAGATCGGGTCGCAGCTGCCGATACTTCTCGACCGCCTGGACGCCGGTTTCCGCCTCGCCGACGATCTCGAATCCCGCTTGCTGCAGGATGTCACCGACCATCGTGCGCATGAAGATCGCGTCGTCACAGATCAATACCGTGTGGCTCACAGTCCAAACTCCGGATTCAGTTTGTCATCCCGAGCCGTCAGGCGAGGGATCTTCATCATCCCGCTAGAGAGCTCTCTTTCGGGACGATGAGGATCCCTCGCTGCGCTCGGGATGGCACGTTGGCTACGCGATCACCTGCCGTATGACGGCGGGGACCTCTAGGACTATGACGACTCCGCTGTCGAGATGTCCCAAACCGCGCACGATTCCGCCGCGTGCAATGTCACCGCTGGCTGGCTCGAATTGGTGAGGAGCGAGCACCTGGACATCGCGTACCTCGTCCACCGCGATGCCGACGTTCTTGTTCCCGAATTCGGCGAGAACCACCGACCCATCGTCCGGCGTGCTGCCACCAGCGAGGCGCACGGCGAGGTCGATCACGGTGACGATGGCACCACGAAGGTTGATCAGCCCACGCACATGCGATGGCGCGCCGGGCAGTCGTGTCGTGCGCCGCAGCGGAACGATCTCGCGGACGGCGCCAATGTCACAGCCGTACACCGTGCCGGCGACCGCGAACAGCAGGAGTCGCAGCGTATCCGGCGATTGTGCCTCGGCGGTGGCGTCAGTCGGTGTCGCGGTAGAAGCCAAAGTAGTCGAGCGGATCCGGATGGGTTTCGAGCGAACGATCCTGCGCCGCCGCCACGAGCGACCGTGTCAGGTCGTCGGGCAACGACGCTCGAAGGTCGATCGCCGTTCCGGATACCGGGTGCCGAAAGCGCAGCCACGCGGCGTGGAGAAAGTGTCGTCGCGGCGGCAATGCCAGCAACCGCCGCCCTCCCCCGCCACCGTAGGTGTCGTCACCGGCAACCGGGTGTCCCACCGACGCGAGGTGCACACGAATCTGATGCGTGCGGCCCGTGTGGAGGTGCGCGCGCAGCAGATCGGTGGCGTCAAACCGCGCGAGGCGCAGGAAGTCCGTCTTCGCCGACCTTCCGGAACTGACGATCGCCATGCGCTTCCGGTCTCGCGGGTCGCGCGCGATCGGCTTGTCCACCGTGAGGTGGTCAGCGTCGAGATGTCCCCACGCGAGCGCCGCGTACCGCCGGACCACTCGCCGCTCCGCGATCGCCTTGGAGAGAATGCGGTGTGCCCGATCCGTCTTCGCCACGAGCAGCAGGCCCGACGTGTCCTTGTCGAGGCGGTGAACGATGCCGGCGCGCTCGGAGTCGCCAGAGTCCGCGAGGTCATTGCCGCGGCCAATGAGCGCGTTCACCAGCGTGCCCGTCCAGTTGCCTGGCGCCGGATGCACGACCATTCCCGCCGCTTTATCGACGACGACGATGTCGTCGTCTTCGAAGACTACGCTGAGAGAAATCTGCTCGCCTTCGATGTCGCGAGCGGGAGGAGGCGGCACGTCGACCGACACACGATCACCCGGCGTCGCGCGATAGCTGGCGCGCTCGGACTTGCCGTTGACTGTCACCAGCTTGTTCGCGATCAGCGTCGCGGATTGGTTGCGCGAGATCCCGAGGCGACCCGCCACCAACAGATCGAGGCGGACGCCGATGCCGGCATCCGCCTCGATGGTGAACTCGTGGTGGGCCGGGCGCGCTTCCGGGTTACGGGGCATCCTGCGACCCGGCGGTCGCGCCCGCGGCATTCGAGCCACCGCTCACCGCCGAGCCGTCGGCTGCCCGTGCCCGTTCGGCGCGGTCGTCGCCCCAGAGCACCCACGCCAGCAGAAACGCGCCGGTGCTCACGGCCATGTCGGCCACGTTGAACGTCGGCCAGCGCATGTCTCGAAAGCCGACGTCGATGAAATCGACGACGCCTTCATGCCAGCGAATCCGGTCGATCAGGTTGCCGAGCGCGCCGGCACAGACGAGCGCGATCGCGAGCGTCCGCGGCAGATCTCCCTCGCGCGTCGACTGGTACAGGCGCCACAGGATGACCAGCGCGCCGACCGTCAGCACCATGAAGATGTACCGGGAGTATTCTCCGAGGTACAGGCCGAACGCCGCGCCCTGATTGCGGACGAGCGTAAGCCGCAACGCATCGCCCACGACCTGCTGCGGCGAGAACGGCGCGAGCGTGTTGAGCGCGATCATCTTCGTCACGACATCGGCAATGACGATGATCGCGACGACCGGCCAGAACACGACCGCGTTAGGCGTGCTACTTCTTGGCATCTTCCTCGCGCTGCTTGCACTCGATGCAGTACCGCGCATGCGGTAGCGCGTCGAGACGCTCGAAGGCAATCTCGTTGCCGCAGTTGTGGCACTTACCGAATGTCTCGGGCGACCGATAGAGACGGCGCAGCGCCTCGTCGATGTGCCAGAGGAACCGGCCTTCCTGGCTCGCGAACAGGAATGCCTTTTCCCGTTCCATGGCGTCAGTGCCCTGATCGGCCATGTGGAACGAGTACGAGCTCAGGTCGCCGTCCGCGGATTGCGGCGTCGCGCCGAAGGTCTCGTCATAGTGACCCAGCTCCTTCAGCACGCGACGTCGCTCTTCGAGCAGGCGCTTCTCGAAGTGCTGAAGGTTCTTCTTGTTCATCGGCTTCGCCTTCTTGGCGCTGCTCGCGCTGCTTGCGGATGCCATTGCTACAGTTCCTTGGAAAGGGCGGCACGAACGGTCGACCCACCGAGATCGAGCTCGTGTACCTGTTGACCGGCCGGTACCTCTCCCGCAACAATCTCGCGGGCGAGGAGTTCATTGGCGATCCAACCACTATGCTCGCTGATCGCCTCGTACGTCTCCGCGGGAGCGGCGATCCACACTCGGATCCGGTCGCTCACCACAAAACCTAAGTCCCTCCGCAATCGCTGGAGCTGGCTCACGAGCTCGCGCGCGATCCCTTCGCGCCGAAGCTCCGGGGTAATCGTTGGATCGATCGCCGCAACGCGACCATTTTCTTCCTTCACGGCCAGCGCGCCCGTGGCGCGCCGCAGGATGCTCACGTCGTCGTGATCGAGCATTCGGGAGTCGTTGCCAACCGAGATGGCGAGTGGCTGCCCGTGCTCGAACGCTCGAAGCTCGTCGCCGGTAAACGCGGCGACCGCCTGCGCCGCGAGTGGTGTGTTTTTGCCGAACTTCTTACCCAAGGACCGGAAGTTCGGTTTCGCGTGAAGTGTAACGAGCGAATCCGCCGATGACGCGAGGTCCACACGTTTGACGTTGAGCTCGGCCTCGAGCAGGTCGGACAGCGACCCGACGTCAGCGGCGAGCGCTTGGGGCACAACGCATACCACTCGCGACAGTGGTTGACGGACTTTGATGCCCGTCTCCTCCCGCGCGGCCCGTCCCAGTCGCGCGAGCGTCCGGACCTCGCGCATCGCGCGCTCGAGGGCCGGATCGCTTGGCGTTGGCTCGGAACGACGATACGGCGCGAGGTGGACCGAGATTCCCATAAGCTCGCGATGCAGCCAGTCGCTCAGGAACGGCGCCAGCGGTGCCAGCAGCCTCGCGGACACCACGAGCACTTCGTGCAGCGTGGCGAACGCCGCACGGTTGTCGGGCGAGCTTACTTCATAGAAGCGAGCCCGTGACCGCCGCACGTACCAGTTCGAGACGTCATCGACGACGAAGCTCATGAGCGTCCGCGCGGCGGCGGTGGCGTCGAACGCCACGAGCAGCGCGTCGACGTCGGCTTCAACGGTCGCGAGCCGAGACAGCATCCATCGATCGATCGCCGGTCGGTCAGCCGGCGCCGGGTCGAGCGCCGACGGTTCCCACCCAAAGTTCGCATACAGCGCGAACATTCCGCTGTACACGTTCTCGAGCGTCACCAGGAACTGCGTGACCCCTTCCCTGATCTGCGCCTCGTCGAACGCGCGGGGCTTCCACACCTGGCTCGACGAGATGAGGAACAGTCGCACCGCATCGGCGCCGTACTTCGGGATCACCGTCCAGGGGTCGACGATGTTCCCGAGGCGCTTCGACATCTTGACGCCGTGCGCATCGAGAACCAGATCGTTCACGACGACCGCCTTGAACGGGGCGGTCTCGGGAATCGGGAGGGCATCGCCCAACCCCGCAGCGATGGCCAACAGCGAGTAAAACCATCCCCTCGTCTGGTCCACGCCTTCCGCGATGAAATCCGCCGGGTACTGCTTCGCCAGCGTCTCCCGGTTCTCGAACGGGTAGTGCCACTGCGCGAACGACATCGCACCCGAGTCGAACCAGGCGTCGATGACCTCCGGCACGCGGCGCATCGTCCCGCGGCCGCTCCGGGCCGGCCACGTGTAGCGATCGATGAACGGCTTGTGCGGGTCGAAGTCCGCGCCTAACGACAAGCCGGATCGCTCCGCCAGCGCCGCGAACGATCCGATGACCTCGATCTCCGTGGGATCCTCATCGTTCACCCACACCGGGAGCGGCGTGCCCCAGTAGCGGTCGCGCG
>Ga0207707_10000979_pt1 | contig 27423 bp, 27 predicted proteins | sample KBSC83BmetaG_FD_184336 | JGI IMG/M metagenome (GOLD analysis project Ga0207707, IMG submission 184336) | Corn rhizosphere microbial communities from Kellogg Biological Station, Michigan, USA - KBS C8-3B metaG (SPAdes) (version 2) | ecosystem: Host-associated > Plants > Roots > Rhizosphere ... | reverse complement strand
GTTTCTAAAAAACAGGAAGCGGGCGATGGGGATCAGGAGAAAAAAGCCCAGTACTTTTTTGTACAGGTTTGCATCCACGGACATGAGTCCACCGGCAAAAGCCAGCGGGATGGAAGTCAGGATAAAAGGCAAAAAGATTTTCCATAAAAAATATTTTCCCCGGTAGAACTGAATGAAGGAAACGCTCGAAACAAAAAGGTTCAGGAGCAGCGCGGTCGGTTTCATAACGTCGGGCGTAAAGCTGAACAATGCCATCAGGGCAAGGTATCCGCTGGCGCCGCCATGACCCACCGAAGCATACAGAAAGGCAATGGCAAACAGCAAAATGTAAAACAGGATCAGCGATGTGGTCATGTCGTAAATTAAAATGGCAGGCGCCGGATATTTACTCTTTCTCCTTTTTTATATTCCTGTCTTTGTTCATCCAGCGCTACCAGGCAATTGGCCTGTGAAAAAGACCGGAGGCGGAATGATTCCTGCCCGGCGAGGATCGAAACGCTTCCATTCTCCTCATAACCCTTCAGAAACTGGGTAAGCCCTTCCACTTTGCGAAAATCTTCTTTTAACAGGGCAGTAAATAATTTGTTCTGATCCGGCCTTTGCATGATCTGTTCCATGGCCGGCAGAACATATTCATAAAAACAGGTGATCACGGAAGACGGATTGCCCGGCAGTCCGAAGATCAGTTGATTTTCTTTTGTACCAAAATAAAAGGGTTTTCCGGGCTTTTGTTTCACTTTGTGAAACCGGCAATCTATTCCGTTCAGGTCCGCCGCCCGGCGCACGAAATCATAATCGCCTACACTTACTCCGCCGGTGAGCAATACGACATCCGATTGCTTTAATCCACTAGCCAGTTTTTCCTGCACGATTGCGAGTTCATCATCGGCATACAGCGCCCGGACGTCTCTTATGAAAGTCTGCTCCAAGGCAGCCTCCAGGAAATACGTATTGGATTCATAAACCTGTCCGAAGCCCAGGGCGCTGCCCGGTTTTTGTATCTCTCTGCCGGTAGCAATAATCGTTACGGAGGGTGGCGGGAAAATTCTGATTTCGGCGATCCCCATACCGGCCAGCAAACCGATTTTAGTCGCTGAAAGCACGGTGTCTTTCTGCATGATTAATTCACCTGATTTTACATCTGCGCCCCGAAGCCTGACATGCATACCCTTTTCAATATGCCTGTCTTCCACCCGTATCTCCGCGGGACCGGCCGAAACTTTTTCCTGCATCACCACCGTGTCTGCGCCCGGCGGAAGCGGCGCTCCGGTAAAAATCCGCATCGCATGCTTTTTTGAAAGTTCGGTCTCCTGCAATGCGCCTGCCGGAATAACACCCTGCAAAAGCAGGGTTCCGGAGATGTCTTCAAAGCGGATCGCATAGCCATCCATGGACGACTGATCGAAGGCCGGAATGTCCATTGTTGCAAAAACATTTTCTGAAAGAACCAGCCCGTTTGCTTTTTCGATGGGAAGCGTCCGGGGCGGGAGAGGCTTTGCCAGCCCGGCAATGATGCGCCGGGCCTCTGCGACAGGGATGAATTCCTTAGGTTCCATAGCCTTATTTTGCGCTGCGGATAATAATCCTGCTGAGCGATTTTATATATCTTCTGCCCGTGGTCCTATCCGTCGGGTGATAAGATTTGCATAACTGATTTGATTATCCCCCGATGCTGATCATGCTCCGGTTTTGAATCGCAGCTGCGTCCAGCTTTTCAAAGGTTCCGGAGAACTGGCCTCCCAGTTGCTTTGCCTTTTCCCGGATCGTCTGATGAATCAGGGGCAGGATATCTTCTCCTTTCCGCAGCGGGGAAAGCAGATCGGTTTCGCCGGACGAGAAAAGACAGTTCTTTAATTTACCGTCTGCGGTCAGTCGCATCCGGTTGCAGCTGCTGCAGAAAGGCTCACTCATTGTGCTGATGACTGCAAAAGACCCGGCATGCCCGGGAACCATAAAATGTTTGGCCGTGTCATGCGCTTCGCCTTTCACCGGCAGGAATTCATATTGTTTACTGATTTTATCCAGGATCTGCTGCATGGAAAAAACCTGATTACCCGTCCAGCGGTTGCCGCTGAAAGGCATGAACTCAATGAACCGGATCTGCACCGGGATATGGGTTGTCCAGGCAATGAAATCAGTGATCTCTTCCTCATTGAATCCCTTCATCACCACCATATTTATTTTCACCTGGAAATCATGCTGCAATAAGAGTTCAATATTACTGCGCACCTGGTGAAAAAGATTGCGGCGGGTGACCAGGAGAAACTTATCCGGTTGCAGGGTGTCCAGGCTGATATTTATTTTTTTGAGCCGGGAAGACTTTAAGACGGATAAAAATTCGTGAATGCGTACGCCGTTTGTTGTCATTACCAGCTCCACGGGGAGTTCGCCGAGCGATTCGATGATCCGGCCGGCATCCTTTCGTACCAGCGGTTCTCCGCCGGTAAGGCGGATCTTTTTTACGCCCTGTTCAACAAACAGGCTGGAAATCTTTTTAATCTCCCCGGTTTGCATCAGCCGGGAGGCAGGCGTGAAGTCATAATCAGCTTCCGGCATGCAGTAAAAACAGCGCAGATTGCAGTTATCTGTCAGTGATATTCTTAAATAATCGTGCACGCGGCCAAATAAATCTTTTATCATCACTATCGTATTGATGAGATCAATTGTTCATAATCTTCCTGCGTATCTATATCAATATTTCCCTCTTCAAAGGGAATGCCGGCCAGGTCAGCGCTATAAGTTTTTAATATCTTTTTCGCCCCTTCATTGCCTTTTAATGTCAGCAATTTCTCAAAATAAGCTTTTCCAAACAAAACCGGTGTTCCGATAATTCCGGCATAGGCGCATCCGACGATGCCCCTATTCCGTTCCGCTTTTGTTTTTATAAGCTGTTTGAAAAGATCTGCCGAAACAAAAGGCTGATCGCATACTGCTATGATCACCGATTCAATGCCATGATCCGGTTTTAGTATTCCCGACAGACCTGCAACGATTCCGCTGGCCATGCCGGTACTCCATTGATCATTAAAAACAATTTCAACAGGTTTGCTTTCCAGCGCTTTCGAAACCTGATCCGAAGTGGCGCCGGTGACAACGAGCACGGGATGCAGACCGGCCTCCAGAGCTTCGGAGCAGATATGTTCTATCAGCATTTTCCCCTGATGGATCAGGAGTTGCTTGGGTTTACCCAAACGTGCGGACGGTCCTGCGGCCAGTATGATGATTCCTGTTTTATTCATGGTTTAACATATTGGCAGACCGGGAATGAATCGGATCGGGTTTTAATTTAAGCGATGAACCTTTTCTTCCGGAAAAAAAGGCTTTAATTTCCGCCAGAACAGAAAGGGCGATTTCGGCGGCGGTCTCCGCTCCGATATCCAGACCAACCGGTCCGAAGATTCTGGATTTCTGATTTTCATCCGGGAAGATTCCCTGCTTCTCCAGGTCCCGGAACATCCGGTCTCGTTTTTGAGCCGGTCCGAGCATCCCGATATAAGCATAGTCGATGCGGATCAATTCTTTCAGTAAGGCAAGATCGTAATTGTAGTTATGGGTCATCAGAAGAAAAACCGTTTGGCGGTCGGGTTGCAGCTGAGCAAGCAGCGAAGCCGGTTTTGCAAGCAGCAACTGATCTGCTTTTGGGAAGCGCTGTGCCGTCGCATAGCCTGATCTGCCATCCGCAACCGTAATGTGCCAGCCCAGCAGGCTGGCCATTTCAACCAGGGGCTGCGCATCGTTTCCCGCTCCGGCAATCACGAGCGCAATAGGCGGACTGATGAATTCAATAAAAGCTCTAACCTTGTCTTTGTGCGACGTATAATCCGTAAAGCCGGAAACCTGCTGCTGAAAAGCCTGCTGCATATCGGCTTCTATATCAGCTTTTATATTTTCCGGAGGCTTTCCTTCCAGCGGTCCGCCGTGGTAAAGCAGGCGTGTTCCGGGCTGGTCAACCTGACCCGGAGCAAAAAAAGTAGCCAGAACAGCATCCTGCCGCCCGGCAATCAATTGTCTTAAAAGATAAATGGGATTGTTTTCCTGAAAAGCATCTAAGGGTTCAAACAAAATATATACGATGCCATTACAGCCGAGTTGCACGCCGAATTTCAGATCATCTTCATCGGTGGTATCATAAATTACAAGCTTGTTATGCTGACTCATGATGGCGAACATCGCTTTGCGTAGTGCGTCGCCTTCGAGACAACCACCGCTGATAGCTCCTGTCAGCCGGCCATCCTCTGTTATCAGCATGCGGGCGCCGGGACGGCGATAGGAAGATCCTTCTACCAGAACCACGGTAGCGAGTGCGGAGCGCTTTCCGTCCCGCTGTGCCTGGTCGAACGCCCTGATTATATCGGTGATTTCTTTCATTTTCCGGATCCCTGCTTCAAAGTTACAGGAATCGGTTAAATCCGTGAACGCGATTCGGTTAAAGTCTGGCCAGACCTGCTTCGGCTGTACTTTTGCGTAATGGCCGCCCAATACAGCGCCGAAAAAAGTTGGAAGCATGCAGAACCACGCATCCAAAAAATGTCCGCTTAAATATAATTTGAATTAGAAAATAAATGACTGAATAGCGGATCATTTCAATTTCAGCCTGACGCGATCAAATCCCTCCAGATTTCTTCCCGGTTCACCGGGTATGCCATGATCTGTATAGCCTGCGGTAAGTAAAAAAGTCCCTTTTTTGTTTGCGGTAAATTGAATAATCCCGGATAACCCGTTGTAGTAGCTGATATCGCGGACTGCAGAATTTTTCATGATCCATTGCACGGTAGCTTTTATTTGTTCGACGCTTAATTCCGGATGCGATGGCATTTTCTCTTTTCCCCATATTCCGGATGAACCGTTCCTGATACGTGCGGTAAGGGTATCGGTATTGGCTTTGGTTTCCGGATAGCGTTTGCTGATCTCAAAAAAAGAAGGACCGATGGCCTTACTGTTAAAATTGTGACAGTTAAAGCAGTTGGAAATGGCTATGATGGAAAGTCCGCGCGCATCCATCGGTCCCGGTTTTCCGGCACTGTGTTTTTTTCCGGATTTTTCGTTTATGAATCTTACCTCCAGTATTACTTCTTTGGCATTGATTTCATCATATTTTGAATCTCCGTCTTCGGGGTCGGCTACGCTGATCTGATAACTGACTGCTGTTCCCGCCGGAAATGCTGCCAGATTCAGGGGTTTCATGATTTTCACCGAAGGTTTGTGATTTTCGGGTGCTGGTCTCCGGTAGGAAAAGTTCAGCAGCGCAGATAAGATAACAAGTGCACAAACAAAAAACAGGTGGTTCACCGGATTAAATTTTATTAATTTCCTGTGCCACGCGTTGCGCGGAACGGAGACAGGATTCCATACCCCTGCTTAAATTGTCGGCATAAGTGCCGGCAAAATAAATCCTGCCCTCCGGCATCAGGAGCTGGGGCCAGAATTTATGCATTTCGCCAATGGGAAAAGGTTCCATTTCACAGGTTGGCGCGTATCTGTCTTTTGTCCAGTCCACCGTTAGCGCCTGTTCTATCGTATCCCGTTTTCCGGGATAAACTTCCCGGAAAGCCGCCAGCACGCGAAGCGGTGAAAGGCCGCCGGGACCAAATGCTTTTAAAATGACCCGGTGGGTATCCACGTTATTTGTTTCGAGCCAGACGGATGAAATGTCAGGATGTTCAAACTCCATATTGATGCTGGGAATTCCCTCCTCCAGCCAGAACCTGGACGCGGCTTCAAAAACATAAAAAGGATGAGAGGAATAAGCCATATTATCCACTACATATTGTTTTGCCGGCGACAAAGCGGGTGTAACGGGAATCTTTTTGAATATCGGCAGGGAGATGCAGTTTACCAGCACATCAGCGTTCATTTGCAATTCTTCGCCGGAATTAAATGCCTTATACCTGACCGTTACAGCCTGGGAATGATGTTGAATGCCAAGCACCGGATGATTTAGTTTAACCCGATCTCCGAGGCGTTTTGCGAAGGCCATCGGTAGTTGTTCATTGCCTCCCTGCAGGTGAAAGGTCTCTCCTTCTGATGAGGGAATTCCCCTCGCATCCATGACTGCCACCCGCCATAAAGCAGAAAGCGCCGAAGTATTTTTTCCGCCCAGCCAGCGAAGCGCTGCAGAAGATGCGCCTTCTTTCTTATAAAGGTCGGCAATGGGAAAATGATCGAAGTCATCATAACCTGCGCCGAACGGCTGATCAGGATCCGTAAATTTTCCCAGGTAAGGCCGGAGGTAAAAACGGCTTAGATCGTGTGCCGGATGCAGGGACAGGAACTGGACCTCCCGTTCATTGAATCCCAGTTTACTCAGCACTGCCGGATCTTTCAGCATAGCTGCAGTGTAAAATTTTCCGCCGATCATTCTCAGGGCATCCGGATCATACGCAGCTTCCGAGCCCTCTGCATGAGGATAGGGAATGGCCGTAAGCCCGAACTCGCTGATGTATTCAAAAAATTTCTCGTAACCGGGCCGGGTGATATGATCGGCGCCGAAATCGGCATACAATCCGTCGGACAATCCGTCGCGACCAGTAAACACGTGACCTCCATACCTTCCCGAAGCTTCCAGCACCGTCACTTCATGACCGCTTTTCATCAGTTCGTAAGCGCAGCACAGTCCGGTAATCCCGGCGCCTGCAACGATAACCTTTTTAGCCGTTGCAGCGGATGATCGAAATGATTTCGCCGCCAGTGGAAGAGAAGGGATCAGAGCCATGCCCGCTCCGGCAACCAGCGTTTTCTGAATGAATGTCCTTCTTTTTATGTCCTGCATGGGAAACAATGACTTGGTTACCGGTTATTAAAAGTCCGAATATTCCGTGAACCAATGGGATATTTACATCATATTTTTTTAAGATCAGCGGGCTCATTAAACTTCCTGGTAAATACCCAGACACAGGCGAAGAAGGAGAGTAATTGTGCAATGGCACGAAGCCATCCCCAGAAATGAAATTTGTCAAACGCATGTTGCGCAGTCACTGCGTTGTTTCCGTTCGATTGAACGCTTAACATAACCGGAAAAGAAAAAAAAGTGAATACAAGCCCGATGGTGGCGAAGATGGTTGCAATAAAAACCGGCAACGCAACATATTGGAACCGTTGCCTGCTGATTAATACCATGGCTGTTGTGGTAAACAACAGGATAAAGCTGCCGAGCACCTCAAAGGGATAGAGATAAAGGCCGTTGCCAAACTCCGCATAACGGGTATATTCTGCCCAGCTTAAAACATTTAAATGTCTCCATGCAGGCACCTGCACAACATAACGGTCAACGCTGCCTCCTGCAAGCAGGCCGGTAATAATACATGCTGCGGCCATCAGCACCTTAAACCATAGTAAATCTTCTTTTTTTTCCATTTTGTACAGATGAGCGGCTAAATTAGCGGAATTTGACACATAGCCCGGCGTTACGCGAAGCGGGCATACACGGGTTTTTTGGCTTAAATTGACATAAATATCCCGGATCTTATCCCTTTCGGTCTTTTGGTGCCAGGCAACCTCAACCGAAAATTATTTAGCGCTTATTGAACTCCGTCAGCATGATTTTTATTGCCTGATAAACAGGAAACAAGAACCCATTATCCCTGGGGAAATGCGGTGACTATGTAAATAATGCTGAATGAGTCAGGTCCTTAATTTTTATCAGCAGATCGAGGTATTTATTGGGTTTGGTCCAGTATGCCAGGGCGCCGAGATCCAATGCCTGGATGATATCTACCGGACTCGCGGAAGTGGAATATATAATAACCGGAATATGTTTCAGCAGTTCGGCCTTCTTTAATACTTTCAGACAATCCAGCCCGTTTATTTCCGGCATATTAATATCCAGAAAAATAAGAGCCGGAACCGGGAGCAATTTCTCCGTAATCAATTTCAGGGCTTCAACGCAACCGCTCGCATAATGAAAAATCGCGGTATGATCCGCTTCCATGACAGCGCCCCTGAATATATCTGCTTCCTCCTGGTCATCGTCGATGAGTAATATCCGCTTTGCCATAAGATCCTGTTCAAAAATTTCTACTCTAAGACCGGCAGACGTTCATTTAAAAAGTTTGCCTAACAGGTATGCATCAGGTCCTAAGGGGGATAGGAAGAATAGAATATAGCAAGGTTCCTGACAACCATTGACTGTAATGAAAATATGGTGCCAGAAACCCGGTGGAACCTGCAAAAAATATGAACTGTTCAGGCAGTTGTATGCGCCTTAACATTTTCCTAAACCCTGGGGCGCTTCAGTTTATGATAGAAGATGTAGGAACCGAAAATAAGCAGGATTCCGACCATCACAGGAATCCATTGTGAGACCGGATCGCCTGCACACAGACCGGCGAAGATGGCGCCGCACAGGTCGAAAGTAAACCCGGCATAAGCCCATTCTTTCAGCCTGGGAAAGCCCGGAATGAGAATGGCGATGACGCCGAGAATTTTTGCAACAGCCAATAACTGGAGCACATTATACGGATATCCTAAGTGTTCCATCATCGCAATGCCCTGCGGATTAGGCCTCAGGCTGCTAATAGCGGAAAAGAGCATTAAGATGACTAGTAAGCCCGTAAGTATCCAGTAAATAATTTTAGTGGTTTTCATGTAAGATGTTTTTTTTAGTGGTTTTCGAAAAATCCGACAGACAATTTACCGATTAATTCTTTTCATTTGGAGAAAAACAAAAACCAGTTCGTAATCGAACGAACTGGTTTGTATTTTGTGGAAGCGCTCATGTGCGCTGAATGTGAAAGAAGGCGACGGGTTTAATATTCAATAATGGATTGCCTGAGCCCGGGGGCCTGTTGCCAGCCAGAAAATCCTTAAGATCTTGTATCGTGCTGGTATAATCCAAGCAGGTTGCCGGATGGATCCAGGAAATGTGCCGTGATTTCAGGTGCATCCATACCGACCGGCTGAACGATTATTCCGCCGTGTGCCCTGACTTTTTGCATGGTTTCTTCGATATCATCCACCATGATATGCACAAAGATTCCGGATTCGGTATTTGGTATTCTATCTGTTCTCCAGGTACCACTGACGCCTCCTATACCATCGTCGAAGGCAACGGATCCGTCGCTGCGTCTCCGGATTTTCCATTGAAAAACCTGATGATAAAAGGAACCCGACTCAGCTATATCGCGGGAAGGCAACTCCATGTAACATATTTTACCGTTGCCAAATGCGGGTTGTGTGTTATTGCTCATCATGATCGTTTAAGATTTAGATCAGAAGATTTAGATCAGATCGCTGTCCTCCAGCATGAAAATTTCCTCCACGGCCTTTCCGAACACGCGGGCAACCTTCAGCGCCAGGACCGTGGACGGAATGTATTTATTACTTTCTATGGTATTGATCGTTTGCCGGGATACACCGACCTGTTCGGCAAGTTCGGCCTGCGTAATGTTTTTAATGGCACGCTCCACGCGGATATTGTTTTTCATAGATTCTTTTCATCCGGTTTAGCTGAACGGTTCAGCCGGAAAAGGACCCACTGAAAACGGAGGATAAAAAACAGCAGCGGCAGCCAGATATTCAGGGACAGGATATGCCTGGAGTCGTTCGTAAAAACCAGGCTAAACAGGAGTATTCCGTAATTCAGATAAATAGCCCACCGCAGCGAGCTGAGTCGAAGCTGAACGATTTGCTCATCCTCGATTTTTTCTTTGGAAAAGGCGATTAAAAACAGACCGATCAACACCATTAGCGTGGTTCCGATAAAAAATAAATGCGGTGGCGAAAATAGCAGGGCATCAGAGCCTGTTGCTGTCAGGTAATGATCATATCCGTTTGAATATCGGGCGTCCCATAATAGTTTGACAGGGATATGCACTAAGATCAGTGCAATACCGATAAATCGGGTATTATACGGAAAAAGATACTTGGTTTTGGTCATTTTGTCAAGTTTACAGTACTAAATGTACAGTATACTTTACTAAACTTCCAAATTTATTTTTATGAAATGCTTTTGCTAACTTTAATATGGAGCGGAAAAAAGTCAGGAGTTCCTGAAATCCGCATTCAATTCAGGGAAATATTCCATTGATTTACTTCAGCCAGAACCCTTCAACAACACAACAGCAAGAACCCCTTGCACCGAAGCCATAGAATTTTTTTAAACAAGAGCATCTGCTATATCAGGTAAGAGCGGTTAAAATCATATTTCCTTCATCCTGAAACAGCGGACCGGCAGGAAATGGATTTGTGCGGTATTGGGAAACTTTTCATATTGTCCGTTCACCGTTGTTTTCACTTCAACTTTCTGCAATGAACCAAAATGCTAACGCTAAAAAAGGCTTTCCTTTTTTAAAAATTCTTTCCTTAAAAACTTTAGTTATTCTATTTGCCAGCAGCGTTGCAGTTGCACAAAACCCACCTGCGGTCCGGACAATCACGGGCACTGTAACAGATTCACAAACCAAGGATGCGCTTACAGGTGTTTCGGTAGGAGTAAAAGGAACGACTGTTTTGGTGCAAACGGACAAAAACGGAAGCTATTCCATTTCAGCAGGATCCACAGCTACGCTTATCTTTTCCTATGTCGGCAGTAAAACGGAGGAAATCGGGGTAGGTAACCAAACCGTTATCAATATTGAATTGCACGCATCAACCGATCAGTTAACAGATGTTGTCGTTACCGCATTGGGTATAAAAAGAGAAAAACGATCTCTTGGTTATTCGGTCACTACCGTTGCAGGGTCTACCCTTACAGAGGCGCGTGAAACGAATTTTGTAAACAATCTGGAGGGAAAGGTAGCCGGTGTTAACGTAAGTAACGTAGCTACCGGGCCCGGCGGCTCTGCCAATGTGGTGATACGCGGTGTTTCGGATATTACAGGTTCAAATCAGCCTTTATATGTAATAGATGGTATCCCGATGCAAAATAGCACGTACCGGCAAACGGATGTGGGAGGAGGCTATGGCGGCGCAGACGGAGGAGATGGCACCATCAACATCAATCCTGATGATATTGAAACAATTTCCGTATTGAAAGGAGCAGCCGCTTCTGCCTTATATGGTTATCGCGGCAGCAAAGGGGTTATACTGATCACTACAAAATCAGGCAAAAATGCCAAAGGCACAGGTGTGGAATTAAATTCTAATTATGTTATACAAAATGTAATAGATAATACAGACTGGCAAAATACCTACGGCCAGGGCTCGGCCGGAAATAAACCGGTAGACGGAAGCGATGCTTTTGAAACAGGCTTGTCGAGCTGGGGTGCAAAGCTTGACGGATCGCAGGTTTTTCAGTTCGACGGCGTTCAAAGGCCTTATACTGCTGTTTCCGGTAATATTGGTCGTTTTTATAAAAATGGCGCAGCGGCAACAAATACCCTGTCGTTCAGTAAAAGTCTCGGAGCTGATGGAAGTATACGGTTTTCCGCCAGCGACCTGGATAATACCAGTCTTATACCCAACGCAGGGTTTCAGCAACAATCCTTTTCCCTGTCTGTAAATTATAAGCTGGACAAGCATTTGGATCTGCAGTTAAAAGGGCAATATATTAATGCATATACCCACAACCGTCCAAGCGTGTCCGATGCTCCGGGCAGTGTGAATTTTGCCACCTTATTCCTTCCGCCAAATATTAATATCGCAACCCTTGCTCCCGGGTATAAGGCGGACGGTTCTGAAAACCAGTTTTTAGATGATGCGTACACGACCAACCCCTATTTTGCGGCCTACAAGTTTATCAATAACACCCGCCGGAACCGCTTCATCGGGTCAGCAGATCTTAAATACAGTTTTGACAATGGCCTGTACCTGGAATTGCGTGCGGGGGAAGATTATTTTGCTGACAGAAATACAAATGTAACGCCCAATGGCACCGCTTATCAATTGGACGGATTTATGCAGGAAGAAAATATTAAGTCAACCGAACTCAACGTTGACGCCATAATGGGTAAGGAGTTTAAAATAGCAAAAGATTTTAAACTTTCCGCCCTCGTCGGCGTTAACTCGCGAAAAGCTGTTGTAGATCAGATCGACGCCCAGGGGAATACCTTTCAAACCCCCTACTTATATACCATTGGCAACCTGGCCAGTCCTACGGAATATACCAGCAACCCCGTAGTGGAAAATAAATCTGTCTACGGACAATTTGATTTCTCCTTTAAGAACTATTTATACCTGAGTGCTACCGGACGTAACGACTGGTACTCAACCCTGGCGCCAGGTAAAACAAATTATTTTTATCCCTCCGTAAGCGGCTCCTTTGTTTTCTCCGAGCTGATTCATGTACCAAAAATGGACATGGGGAAAATAAGGGTGGGTTATGCCGATGTGGGAGGGGAAGCGGATGCTCCTTACCAAACCTTATTGGGCTATAATAATATTGGCAATTTAAACGGGTACCCTATCGGGAATATAGCTAATGGCGGTACGGTGCCCAATGCTGCTCTGGAACCCTCTTCGGCAAAAGAATTTGAAGTGGGCGCGGATCTGACATTTTTTTCCGGCAGGCTGCATCTGGATGCTGCTTATTACGACAAAAAGGAGAGCAGGGAAGTTATACCCGCCGTCACCTCCGGAACCTCGGGATATAATGCTGTTCTGCTTAATTCGGGCACAATACAAAATAAGGGCATTGAACTTTTGTTATCAGGCGTGCTGGTCAAAGCAAAAAATTTCAGCTGGACAGAAACACTGAATCTGACGTATAATGACAACAAAGTGCTGTCGCTTTCCACCGGATCAACCAATTACCCGCTCGGTTATTCCCGCGCGGGGGAGGATGAAGGAATAGGGGTTGCCTATATGTCGCAGGCGCTTGGTAAATCTGCGTATCAGATATTTGTTGCAGATCCCGAGCGGGATGATAAAGGAAACATTGTAATCGACCCGCTAAGCGGCGCACCGGCGGCAGGAACCAACTACGTGGACGTTGGATCGGGTGTCGACCCCTGGTCAACCGGTATCAACAGCGAATTCAGGTACAAACATTTTATTCTTTCTTTTCTTGTAGATGGCAAATTTGGCGCAAAGATATTTTCGGGCACTAACTACTACGCTTACCAGTTTGGTCTTTCCAGGTTAACACTTCCGGGTAGAGATCAAAAATATGGCACCGACCAGATTTATCCGCAGGACTATTATTCCCGGGTCAGTAATGCCAATCCGGCAATTTTTATTTATGATGCCAGCTTTATCAAATTCAGACAGATCATATTGGGTTATAGCTTCCCGCCCGCCATGTTCAGGAATAAGATACAGGGTATAACATTGAGTTTTGTTGCCAGGAATGTATTTACCATCAGCAAGCATACACCCGGAATTGATCCGGAGTCCAATTATTCGAACGGTCCGCAGGGTATCGAACAGGCCGGCGTACCCTACACCCGGACGTTCGGACTTAACCTAAATGTGAAATTTTAAGATGATTATTCAAAAGATATATAGTAAGCTTTTTAATATGAAAATACAATCCATCCTGCTGGCAGGTGCTACCATGTTGATGACCTTAGCTTCGTGCAGTAAAGCAGATCTGCTAAAAACAAATACCGATCCCAACTCGGTGTCTGTCGACGTATTTGATCCCAACAATATATTAACGGCAACCCAGCTTTATTATACGGGCAGCACAGATAATGCGATAGAGGTGGAAGAAACCGAAATACAGGGGGCCGGCTGTTTTATTCAGCATTGGGCATCCACCTCCGCTTATTTCTTTGGAGATAAATACCTGTTCAGCCCGGGCGGCTGGAGTTCATTTTTTGATCATACCTATACCACAGCTGTAAAGAACGCGGTGGATCTTTACACCACTACAGCAGGCAAACCGCAATATGCAAACCTGCATCAGATGGCAAGAATAATGAAAGCACTGATATTTGAACGCATTACGGATGTATATGGTGATGTGCCTTATTTCCAGGCGGGATTGGCTTATCATGGATCTGTTTATTTTCCTCCCTATGATAAACAAAAGGATATTTACGCCGATTTGCTGAAAGAGGTATCAGAAGCAGTTGACAGCCTGGACGAAAATGCGGATCAACCGGTGGGTGACATGTTTTATTCCCGGTCCGCTGATCAGATAGGGGAGTGGAAAAAATTTGGAAATACATTGTTGCTGCGCATGGCCATGCGCTTAACCAAAGTTGACCCGGCGACGGCGCAGGCTTATGTAACCCGTGTGCAGGGCCTTACCATGACGGGCAATGACGATAATGCGATTGTTGCCCATGGCACCAATGATCCGCTAACCATAAACAGGATCTACCGCGGAATAGGCGAGGACGGCGCCATACAATTATCGGGACAAATAAGTAAAACTTTTATTGACTTTCTGAAAGATAATGACGATCCCCGCCTGCCGGTATTATCATACGTTTATCCACCGGAATTTCAGCCGGGAGATGACCCATCGGGAGGATCGGATGATCCTGCGGATCAGGAAGGCCTGCCCAATGGTTATGATGAAGGCACTACGGCGCATGGCATTATAAACTATCCCGGTTATCTGGGGAGTGCCAATTTGTATTCACGTCCAAGTCCGGTTATATTCAATGCTACGGCGCCGACATTGATATTAACTTATGCTGAATCTGAATTTTTGCTGGCAGATGCCGCAAAACGCTGGGGTATTGGCGATGCGGAAACACATTATAATAATGGAGTACTGGCTGCAATTACCGAACTGTCGGCCTTTGGCGATGCCGGCATAATAAGTGACGATGATGCACAGGCTTATTTAGATGCGCATCCCTATGATGACGCGAAGGGACTCGAGATGATTAATACGCAGTTTTGGGCTGCTACCTTCTTCAACGAATATGAAGCCTGGAGCAATTATCGTCGTACAGGGTTTCCTGATTTGGTGCCTGTCAGTTATCCCGGCAGTCAGTCTCCTGCTGCCATACCAAGAAGAATGGCTTATTCCACTGTTGATAAACAGGTGAACGCGGACAACTATAACGCCGCGGTGGAAGCTTTGAATGGCGGCGATAAAATAACCAGCCGCATATGGTGGGATGTGCCATAGCAGTGATAATATTTTTCCCATTTTATGAAGAAAAGTGATGACAAACTGGTTTATATAGTAGACGATGATCCGGATGACCGGCAGATCATTCTGGATGCGTTCCTGGAGAATAAATATTTGGGGGATTACGCGTTTATTGAATCTGGAAATCAGCTGCTGGAAAATCTCCGGGATCCCGCTGACTTGTTTCCTTCACTGATCATGCTGGATCTCAATATGCCGGGCATTGTGGGACTGCATGTGCTGCAGAATATCAGGCGTCAAAAGCAATACAGCCATATACCTATTGTAATTCTGACTACTTCTTCGCTTCACATGGACCGAAAACTGGCTTATGAATACGGGGCCAACTGCTTTCTGAGAAAACCCAGTTCTTTTGCCGAATTGGTTTTCCTGGCAGATGCGATCATAAAATTATGGCTGATCGATAATGATACCTAAAGCAGTATAAGGTTCTGATCCGCTGAAATTTAGTTTGGTGGATCTGAACGATTCAGGAGATTTTATTCGAATAATTGCTGGAATGCAGGAAAACTGATTTAGCCTTTAAAAAAGGGAGAACCTTTTGTTTAGATCGCTGACTTTTGAGCCATCTGGCTAAAAGCAATTTTATCTCTTTACCTCTTTTCTGTTTTTCTGTTTCAGTTGTCATGAGATTTCGATTGTCTTTTAAGATACGACTTTTTTATACAGTGAGCAAATCTAAATGTGTACCGATCGAGCAACCGGTAAAATAGTATTATTCTGACAGTTTTAATACATGAAGTGACTATTTCTGATTCTGCAGCTTTACCTTGCCTGCAGTCGGGCATTAGCCTTTTAAGGGGTTTTACCTTAGGCGGGTAACGGCCGATAAATAATTTATTAAAACTCTTGTATAATTGAAATTTCTGTTTTAACTTTGAAATACAAAGTACTTTCAAATGAAAGAAAGCAAGGATTGCACTGTGGCTTCGTACTGTTTTAAGACGGCATATTGTGGAATTGAACATTTTGACTGAAAAGCTTTAAAATATAAACGCATGAGAGACGAAATACTCGCCAATCTAAACGACCCCAGGCAACTCGAAAAAATGTACCGGGCTAATAAGTTGCCTTTTAAGCGGGAGTTTAGTGTGCTATATTCGGAGCTGAAGGGTAACGCGCTCGCTGATTTCTGGAATGAAAGACTTAATTACGAAGCGGATGAAATTAACTGGGGAACAGGCAGGGAATTGTTACTTGTAATAGGCGCTTCGGTGCTGGCAGGTATTATCGCAAAGCTGCCGGGATTTTTACCTGTAAGCGAAGAGTTTTTCTATCCCAGGAATGCCGGGTTTATTATTTTTCCACTGCTGACGGTTTACTTTGCCTGGAAAAATAAATTATCAACAGGTAAAATCGCTTTTATCGCTGGCGCAACACTTGTCGGATTAATTTTCATCAATTTCCTTCCGGATCTTAAAAAAAGCGATACCCTGATTTTATCGTGCATTCATTTGCCCTTATTTCTATGGTGCATATTGGGTTTTGCTTTTGTTGTTGAAAAGCGGAATAACGATGCAAAACGGCTTGACTTTTTGAAGTATAACGGCGATTTGATAGTAATCACAGCGCTTATTGTGATTGCAGGCGGTATCCTGACGGGTATAACCATCAGGCTTTTCTCATTGATCGGTTTTAATATTGAAAGGTTCTATTTTGAGAATATTGTAATTTTCGGACTTCCTGCTGCTCCCATTGTGGGCACTTACCTTATCCGCACCAATCCTCAGTTAGTAGGTAAGGTTTCACCGGTAATTGCCAAAATTTTCAGTCCGCTGGTATTCGTGATGCTGATTGTGTACCTGATAGCAATGATTTATTCAGGCAGGAACCCTTACAACGACCGGGAGTTTCTGCTGATTTTTAATGCACTGTTAATTGGTGTTATGGCCATTATTTTCTTTTCTGTCGCTGAAACATCGAAGACAGCGAAAAGCCATGCGGAGATTTGGATTCTTTCCCTGCTGTCTGTTGTAACCGTAATTGTAAATGGCATTGCGATCTCTGCCATTTTATTCCGGATTTCAGAAGGCGGAATTACGCCGAACCGGGTGGCGGTTCTGGGTGGGAATGTTTTGATTTTAATAAATCTGTTGTTGGTCACTGCGCAGCTCTTCAAGGCACTTTCAAAGAAGGCCGACATAAGCGGGGTTGGAAAAGTCATTTCCTCTTATCTGCCCATATACTTTTTGTGGACGATCATCGTGACTTTTATATTTCCGTTTCTATTTGGCTTTAAATAAAGAAACGAAACAAAAGAAACAGCTCGCTATTTTACGAGCTACCAGCGGCAGGATGGATCTGGTCGTTTATGAAAGGCATGGAGAATACGGGTTTTTGTCTTCAGAAAAGATTAGCTTTAGAGAAACCTCTTATTTGTCCTATTTCAAAATTTATCCTCCCACTGTATCATTGCAGGGCCTGATCAGGGAACTGCAGGTTTACCATATCAAATGGCAGGATGAACCAGGCATGGCCAAACCTTTTATCACCTGCCTGGCCAACACGGAACAAAATTTATATTTCTATATTCATGATACCGTAAAAATCGTACCGGCGGAACAGGTTGAAATTCCCGTTCCCTCGGTTGTTGTAACGGGTCCTAAATTTAAACCTGTCGGATTACTGTTTGGCGACGATCACCTGATGATCAAGGTCCTGTTTCATCCGACGGGAACATTCCGTTTGCTTAATCTGGATATGGAAGCCACGGTCAACAATGGCTTAGATGCCAGGCCTTTTTGGGGTGATGAAGTAGTCGTCATCCTGACGCAGCTGAGGGCATGTTCTTCCTATGATACAATGGCCTCAATGGTATTTGAATTTCTGGAAAAAAAATATCACGAATACTGCCGTCCTGCTGAACCGATCGATGACGTGGCAATACAAATGCTGGATGTTGAAAACATGCGCAGCCAGCAGGAATGGGCGGAAATTGCCTGTTTAAGTCCCAGACAATTCGAGCGAAATTTTGTTAAGCGCATAGGAATTTCGCCAAAACTCTTCAATCGCATTGTCCGGTTTGAGCACGTTTTGAAATTAAAAAGCGAAACACCCGATAAATCATGGATAACTACAGCAGTTGACTGCGGTTACACGGACGCCTCGCACTTATTCAGGGAGTTTAAAGAATTCGCTGATTTCCCGCCCGCTCTTTTTTATTCGCAACCGACGAGTGGATATAGCTGCCTGTCAACCGGATAACAATGTCGTTTTTATACAATAAGTTTATTTGGCTGACGACTATTTTTGGAAGAAGAAATCAAATAAAGATGGACGCTCAACCAAAAGATCATCCCGGGGTATATATACCCCCTCCGTTACTCTATGCGGCTATATTTATGCTGGGCATTCTTCTGCAACATGTATTTACCATTAACAATTATTTTTTTCAGTTGAGGAACACAAAGTTTGCAGGTATATTATTTTTAATTGCCGCCAGCTTTTTTATCTTCATGAGCATAGGCCAGTTTATCCGGACTAAAAATACGGTTATGACTATTCGGCCCGCAAATACATTGCAGACGACTGGTATCTATAAAATAACACGCAATCCCATGTATCAGGGACTTGTATTTGTATATATCGGTCTGACCTGTATTGCTGGCAACTGGTGGAACCTGATTCTTTTGCCCTTGCTTCTTTTTGTCGTACAGCAGTACGTTATTAAGCGGGAAGAAAGTTATCTGACGCGTGAATTCGGCAGTATCTATTCTGAATATAAAGCGCATGTCCGCAGATGGCTATAATGATAAATCCCAGATTGACAGGGAAGTGATCACCGCGCCCGTTCCGCTGGCGAAAGCGGATAAGCCATCGGCTCCCTGCTCCGGAAAAATATAGGTCGTCAACACCTGTTCCCCGTTGTTCACGAAGACTTCCAAAGATGAGTTGTCAACCAGTATCTGTAGCCGGAGCTTGTCCGATGCTCCCGGAAGCGGAATTACCTGCCGGATCCTGTCCTTATTAATCTTTCCACCTGCTGTGCTGCGCTCTACGTAAATTTCATGCTTCGCTGCATCGTACCCTACTTTGGCGGCCGGCACCTGCTTTGCTTTCTGACCGATATTAAATCCGGCATTAACTCCGGATCTGATATCCCAGCTGGCATCAATCCAATACGCATTGTCTCCGCTGGCCGTTTTAGTTATCAGCATTTTCTCTCCGCCGATGCGAACATTTTTCATTTTGCTTACGCGTGCACGGGGCAGGTTTTTCAATTCGTTTTTAACAATCGAAGCCGGCTGCTGGATCAGCCGGATTCCTTCACCCGTTTCCTCCAGGGCAAGATCCCGGGGAATAGACATTTGTCCACGCCAGGGAGAAGTTTGCTGCTCACCGGGCACCATCCAGCCGATATATATTTTCTGATCGTCCGGCAGATTATTCCAGGGAATGGCCGCATAAAAACAATCCCCGTAATCAAGCGGTATATCTTTATCCGCTGGATTGTTGTTCGTAAAAGTTTTGCCGTTAAAATCACCGACATAGTATTGCATATAGACTCCCCGTTGGCTACCGGCGGCTGAATTTACCAGCACCCATTTTTTTATTCCCGGTTTATTCCTTACGTCAAGTTGAATCATAAAAGGACATTCCCAGGCGGCCTGGGTGTAGCCCTGATTGCCAAACTCGCTCAGCAGGGTCCAGTTTTTTAAATCCGGCGCGCTGTAGAACTGCACTTTGTGTTCCGTGGGAAGTGCCACAACCATTACCCATCGCTTTGCAGGTTCATACCAGAACACATTCGGATCCCGGAAATCCTTTTTCTCCAGATCGATCACGGGATTCTTTTCATAATTCGTGAAATGCATTCCCCCGTCGTTGCTGTAGGCAACATACTGCGACTCTTTCCGGCTATGTGGCTGATCGGCCGTATAGATCGCTACGATGCAGCCACCCGCTTTACAAAAGCCGCTTGTATTATCTTTATCCCAAACCGCTGATCCGGAAAAACGCCAGATGGTATCATCGCCATGCATGCTTTCGGGCATCGCAATGGGCAGGTGATTCCAGTGGAGGAGATCTTTCGATGTGGCATGACCCCAGCTCATGTGTCCCCATTTATTCTCAAAAGGATTTTGCTGGTTGTATAAATGAAAATCTCCATGCAGATAAAGCAAACCATTCGGATCATTCGTCCAGTTCTTCTCTGGTGTGAAATGATACACAGGCCGCCATTGGGGAGTGGGTTTATTTTCATCCTGGGCTGCGACACAGGAGGCCAGCAAACAAATACTGGCAGTAAGAAATAATTTGCTCATAATCATTTCAATTTAGGTAATTAAATTTTGTGCCGTACCAACTTTCTCAATACCCCTTATTCTGTTTTTACAATGAGTATAGGATTGCTATTCTCTATTTATATTTAGGTTATGAACTATATGAGAACCAGAATGACCCTGCTGTTCGCCTTTTACCTGGTCACAAGCTCCGTTTTTAGCCAGACGGCCGGGGTTCCCGCTGATTTGGCCCTGGTGGGCGCCCGGATATATCCTTCCCCTTCTGCTGCGCCAATTGAAAATGGCACCGTATTGATCCGGGACGGGAAAATTATAGACGTAGGGAGCGCGGACAAAATCGTTGTGCCAAAATCCTTTCGAATCATAGCCTGTAAGGGTATGGTCATGACAGCCGCTTTCTGGAATTGCCATGTCCATTTTATCGAGCCGAAATGGGACCGTGCCGACACGATCGCTGCGGGAAGATTTGATCAGCAGATGGCCGACATGCTGACCAGCCATGGCTTTGCGCATGTATTTGACCTGGCAGAGCTGGATATTCAACAGACCCTGCGGATCCGGAACAGGATAAAGAAGGGCGACGTTTCCGGACCGGTCATCTATACGGCAGGCGTTCCCCTCGTCCCACCGAATGGAAGCCCTTTCTATATTGCACCGCTGAAGCTCCCGGAAGCAATCGATCCGCAACAGGCCGTCCTGCATGTCCGGCAGCAGATCGATTCAGGCGCCGACGGCGTCAAACTCTGGACAGGATCGCCGACCAGGCATGGTACGGTCCACATGCCCCTTCCGGTCGTCAGGGCCATCGTACGGGAGGCACATCGCCTGGGCAAACCGGTCTTCGCGCACCCCAGCGACAACCAGGGCCTCGAGATCGCGCTGGATGGCGGCGTGGATGTTCTTGCTCATACAACCCCCGACGGCGGCAGGACCTGGAGCGCGGACACCCTCCGGCGGATGCTCGCAGCACATCTATCGGTTATCCCTACCCTGAAACTCTGGAAAGAAGAACTCCTGAAAAATGGAGTAAAAGACTATATGCATAATCCCCTTATTTCTGTCGCCCAACAACAGGTGCATGATTTCTCCGCGGCGGGGGGCAGCTTGCTGTTCGGGACTGACGTAGGCTATATCGCCGACTATTCGACGCGGGATGAATACAGCTTGCTGGCCGGTTCCGGTCTTGATTTCCGTCAGATCCTGACAATGCTGACAACTGCACCTGCAAGGCAGTTCGGTCTGGCTTCCCGGACCGGACAGATTGTTCCCGGTATGGACGCCGATATCGTATTGTTGGACGGAGACCCTGCAACGGATATCCTTTCTTTTGACAAAGTCATCTATACCCTCTGCCGGGGGAAGTTGATCTACCAACGAAAGGGATCACCCTTTTTACAAAACTAGCCGATCCAAATAATTTTAACTTTGGGCCACTAATAAATTTTTTTTAACCGGTCAATAATGAAAAGAATTGTAAGCACGTGTTCGTTGATGTTGATGACATTGGTATGTGCAGCGCAAAAACCCGCGTCTGATTCTGTGGCTGTGGCGAGAGCCCACTGGGAGGTGATCAAAGTATCTCGGGGGATAAAACTGAAGCATTGCTCGCTGGACAGTGCCTTGTTTGGGTCTAATCAGAATATCAATATTCTCGAAGTGAAGCTCAACGGTAAAAACCGTGTCGACCTGGGAGAAGAGCCGCAAAAACTGAAAGGCACCAGTGAATTCGCTGCAGAGGGCCACGCCATTGCGGCCATCAACGGTACTTTCTTTGATATGCGCCATGGTGGTTCGGAGGATTATATCCGGTCGGATGGGAAAGTGATCAACCAGACGCGGGTTAAGACCGGCGGCCATCGCAGTTTTCATCAGCAGGCGGCGATCGTCATAGATCATAACAAAATTAAGATCCTGCGATGGGACAGTACCGCGGATTGGGAAGACCACCTGGTTGGGGAAGACGTAATGGTATCCGGCCCCTTACTGATTCATGACGGGCAAACGATCGCATGGGATACCGCCGGCGGTTTTTTCCGGCGAAACCCGCGTTCGGCCCTGGGGATACGGAAAAACAGGCTGTATCTTATTACCGTGGATGGCAGGAATGCGCAGGCCGCCGGCATGAGTATTTCCGAACTGACGCGCTTCCTGAAATGGATGAAGCTGCCGGAAGCGATCAATCTCGATGGGGGTGGATCAACTACGCTGTGGGTGAAGAATTATCCCTATGGGGGGATTGTCAATCATCCTTCTGATAACCGGAAATGGATCCATACAGATGCTTACAAGGCGGGCATGGATCTCGACAATCTTCCTGCCGATGCCCAGAAATGGGATCATGCCGGTGAGCGACCGGTAGCGAATGTGATCCTGATCACGCGGGAACATTGAGATAATGCAAAGAGACAAGGCCCGTATCAATTTTCAGTTGTATCGATACCCTGTCCTGGCTCGAGTCTGATGTCACACCAACCTGGCCATAGACGGTCGACCGTAGAATTATAAATAAAATGATCACTTGGCGCATGTTATACCATTTTATTTGAACACATAGCGTACCGGCTAACCATACATCCACCTGTTATTAATATAGTGCGAATACCAAGCAGGATTAGCCGGAAACGCACCGGACCAAAATTTAATCCATTTCATTTATATAATTAGGAAATTGTCTGGAAAGAGGCTACTTGTTGTAAACCAGGCAAGTTCTTTTCGGTGAAATCCGTGGGTTCTAAAAAGCAAAAAGCCCGTAAAATCATTTACGGGCTTTAATACAATATAATTCCTTAAAAAGTGGAGGTGAGGAGATTCGAACTCCTGTCCAAACATATTCTCCGAAAGCTTTCTACATGCTTATTTGCTTATTGATTTTCGTGAGATCACCGGAACGCAACAAACCAATGATCCCCTTAGCTGGATGGTCTTGAGTTATGGTCACAGCCTTCCATAACAGCATCCCGTATTTTTTTTTAGTCGGCGGCGAGGCTTGGCTACAGGAAAACCTGCCCGGCGGCCCTAATGACTACTTAATCACTGATTAGGCAGCCATGGCATACTGAGTATTGCCATTTGAATTTTGAATATTCAGATTTACGTGCTAATTATCCAACGCACGACATGCTTATTCTTTCAAAGATCTACGCTGTCAAAACCAGGCACCCCCGGAATGATGAACCGGCAAAGTTAGCGCTTTTTTCCCGTTTTTGCCAGTGATTCCGTCGCCAAATCGTTTTCTCCGGATTCTATTTTGTTTTGGATTCCTGATATTCCAGGATATCTCCCGGCTGACAATCCAGCGCGCTGCAAATGGCTTCCAGTGTCTCCAGCCTTATGGCTTTGGCTTTTCCTGTTTTTAATATGGAAAGATTGGAAAGGGTAATGCCCACCCGTTCGCTCAGTTCTGTCAGGGACATCTTCCGCCTGGCCATCATCACATCCAGATTGATTATAATGGGCATGTCTTATACGGTTAAATCGTTTTCTGCCTGCAATACTACTCCACGCTGATAAATAATGGCAACCACCCAAACAATGAGCCCGATGATGATTCCATTCCCGATTTCAATCAGTAATTCAAATCGCGGCTCTGGCAGGGGACGGTGAACGAACCGGTTAAAAATTATATAATGCGGAATACGGATCAAGTCAGAAGTAATAAACAAGGCGGCCAGGATTTTTAAATATTTTACCAGGTTTAATTTAAAGGGCTTGTCCGGTTTTATTTCTTTAAAAATTCTTCTGAATATCCCTAAGATGACAGTGGCAAAAAGCAATTGGATGAATTTATAAAATACGGTATAATATCCCAGCGCGGTGCCCCGTACGGCTTCCAGTTGAAACTTCCCCGGCGAAGGCTGGTATCGAAAACTACTGTCCGGCGAATAAGTTAAATGAGATGGGCTTTTTGACTTATCAAAAGCCAGGACCTCGTAAGTTAACCCGCCCGTTATATTAACCGGCGCCGGTTTGTCTTTTTCAATCATGTTGATAACAGATCCGACAAGAAAACAAATAGTGACCACAGCCATCAGATAAAACCCGATGCTGAAAATCACTTTTAAAGCGGATATAACCCATTTTGATTTCATACCGTGTTGTTTTAGGATTCAAAACTATCTAGTATTTGTCGAATAACAAAATATATTTATTGAATCACAATAAATAATACGCAATAATCGATAATATTATTATCCAACAAACTGATTCTCAGATAGCTTCACTTCAGGATAGTCAGTCCACCTGATTCACTGATTTTAAGATTTCATTAAGCAACAATTTTCGCCTTGCTCCGTCTCTTCACCCAATGCGTACGGAATCTGTGCGAACCTGATATCATTCCTCATTAATTATAAGCCCATGAATTATCATTATGAAAGGATCAGGCTGAACCAGGCCATCATTGCGATTCAACTCGGAAACAGAAGAAAGGGGGAGGACCTGCTGGCTGAATCAGAGGGAAAGATTAAAAAATGGAGTGAGCTCCGCACCAGCCTGGCCCTGGCTTATCTGCTACTGCATGAAGAAGCAAAGGCCGTGGCGGTTATCCGCGATGCGTTAGATCAAAATCCGGAATGGCAAGAGAACCTGCCTGCCTTTTTCCTGTTAAAGGATGAACCGGGCATGGAAGGTTTGATTGATGAAAATAATTTCAGTGAAAAAGACTGGGGAAGCGCCGTGTCCTTCCTCATTGAACTGAACCGGGAAGCGGAAGCGGCCGTTATCTGCCAGAAAGCATTGCAGCAATTTCCCGGATCTTCCGCTTTGCATTACCTGCTCGGCAAATCCTTACTTTCCGAGGGGAAGCAGGCGCTGGCAAAAAGGGAACTGCAATATGCTGTAAACCTGAATCCTGCTAATGAAGAGGCAGCTGGTTTTCTGCAGCACAGTTTCGGGTATTGATCTTGCAAGAGTCTCATAGTCCTTTTCAGATAGGTACATAATTCAGATGCGCGAAGCCTGGTGAAATATTGTGGGTTTCCTGGTTCAGATACGCAGAGTCCGGTGGAATGCTCCGTACTTAGTTCAGATGCGCGGAGTCCAGTAGGACAATGTCGGTTACTTAGTTCATATACGCAGAGCCCGGTGGCATATTATCAGCCTGCGAAAAGGACTCCAGATATTTCGCTTTGAATTCCGCTACCTCCCCGTCCTTGTGCTGCCTTTGCAAACTTTGACACAAACCCAGGAATGACCACCCGTTGCCGGGGTTCCAGGACAGGTCATCCCGGTAAACCTGCTCTGCCAGGGCCGGCTTACCCAGGTTTAAATAAAATGCGCCCAGATATTGCCGGGCAGGCATCAGCCAGTCCTTCGGTTCCGAATAGAACATGCGGTCTTCGGTCTGAATTGCCTGTTGAATGTGCGCAATGGCATCATCATATTTTTTTTCAGCGAAGAAGATAGAAGCACTCAGGATCTTTTCGGCTACTTCCGCTCCCAAAGCCGGCGCATTCGTAAGGGTATCGGCAACACACAGAATGGAATCTTTTGCTTTCCGCTGCAACATCCGCAAACACACACGGGCAGAATCCGGATGGCCCGTATTCGCAAATGCCATGCCTTTTGCAAAATTCTTCAGCACAACGGCATAGGTCCACGCAGCGTCGGGTTCGTTATGGTCTTTTAATATTTCTTTCCATTTGCCCAACCGCACCTGCATCATTTCGGGCATCATGTACAGGTATTGTAAATAAGTATTTTCCCGGGTGGGCGAAACGCTTTCCCGGCAGCGAATGGCATCGGGTAATCCCTTTTTGTACATGGCTCCGCTGAGTGCGCAGTAAGTCTGCACGGCATAATAATGCGACACCCGGTTGTGCAGGTTAATGTTGGGTGCAAGTGATTTGTACAGGTTCAGATCACCATCTGCCTTATCATTCACTGCAACACCTTTTGCATACAGTCCGTTCCGTTCGTACTCATGACTGGACATATGCACCATATGCGCAATGCCGGGCATAAGGTCCTTTAATATATCTGCGGCGGGCAGGGCCACTTCGGGATGACGGGAGGCCTCCGTGATATGAATATAGTAATGTAAGGCAGCCGGATGTTTTGGATTTCCTTTTAATACTTCTTCACAAAAAGCGACCACTTCAGGGGTCCAGGCTTTCGGGGTACCGTCATTGTTCCAGAAATCCCAGGGATGAATCAGCATTACCGCATCAATATAAAAAACTTTTATTTCCGGATCCTCCGGGTATTGACTGATGAGTTCGCGCAGTCTTTTTGCATACGCAATATTTAAAGGAACCCGGTTTTCGTCAGCACAGTCGCTATCATACCTGCCGTTCATGATTTCCATGAGCCGTTTTTCTTTCGGGCTCGCGTGACTGCTATCCTGATTCATCTTTTGCAACACAGTGGGTACATCTTCCGGCATCCTGTAGTGCAGCGCAGAATTGTATCCCGGCCCCAGGGCCAGGGCCTCGCCCCAGTAAGCCATCGCAGCGGCCGGATCAAAGCGCGCGGCTTCTTTGAAGGATGCCCTCGCCTCGCGGAAATGGTAACCGTAATACATATTCAATCCCTGGTTAAAATAAAACTGTGCGCTGTCGTTTTTTGTGGAGATGGAATACGCATGATCTCCCCATCCAGGTAGAACGGTGATAAATTTTCCGTCTGCCGCTGCGATGATCTTTTCGCCGGAATAGGGACTGCATCCCGCAGCGGTAGTTTTCTTTAACGCGACGGAGGCTTTTGTTTCCTGATGAACCGGCCTGACGCTGATAAATCCCAACAGAAGAATGAGCAAGGCGAAAAACAACAGCAGCTTTTTCATGATGCATGATGGGTTTGGTGCGTTATCCTTTTCCTCAGGGGTGGTCAACCGGATGGATCAGGAACGGATTAAAAGTGAAGTCTATTTGCTGATTTCCTTCTTAATGTGTAATAATGGCTTTTGCATGGTATAGGAGCGCTTTCAGCCTTCTTTTAAGAGATCGATGGAAGCCTTATCATGATCCGGCAAAGGGGCGCTTCTGCCATATTATTTTTTTCAGCCGTAGCCAATTAAGGTAAAAACTGATCCATTGCAATTTACAAAAAATCCATGGTAACTTTCACTCGGAATTATCTCCTATCTTAGTAGCAATAAAAGTTCAGAATTCATTAACCGCATGCAAAGAAATCACAATTCCCGGCGCAGTTTCATCAGAAATACCGCAGGCGCGCTGGCTGCTTTTACCATTG
>Ga0207707_10000978_pt1 | contig 27477 bp, 31 predicted proteins | sample KBSC83BmetaG_FD_184336 | JGI IMG/M metagenome (GOLD analysis project Ga0207707, IMG submission 184336) | Corn rhizosphere microbial communities from Kellogg Biological Station, Michigan, USA - KBS C8-3B metaG (SPAdes) (version 2) | ecosystem: Host-associated > Plants > Roots > Rhizosphere ... | reverse complement strand
GCTCCAGGTCGAAGTATCCGAGATCATAATGCATGAAGCGACGAGCCAAATGCCCTTGTCGACTTCCTTGATGCCGAGCTTTTGGCCTGCCAGCACGGTCGAGATGTTGATCCGTTTGCGGTGCAGGCAGAGGCGACCGCAGAAGCACTTTTTGGAGTTCCTTCAAGAGAACTCCAGCTCCGGGTTGAAAACGCATCAGCTTTAATTGACAGATTGTCGCCCGTCTGAAATCTTTTAAATACTTCTTCAAAAAGCAGGGATGGGGGATGCTTTAAAATGGTGAGAAATAGCTTTAAGGCGCTGATCTTAGCAGCGGCTCTCAGTTTCGGGATTTCTGGCGCCCACGCGGCCGCTTATGACTTCAGTTTCGCGACGGCGGACTACAGTGTCTCCGGCGAATTGACGACGAGCGGAAACCAAGTCACCAACATCACCGGCTCATTGACGGGCAATGGGCTAGTCAATGAAGCCATTAGCCTCTTTACCGGTAGCTCGCCTTATACCTACCCAGGCGGAGGCGGCGCAACCGATGTCTTTGATCAACTCTTCTTCACGACACAGCCCTTCGTCACAAGCTTGGGAGTGGTGTTCACGGCAGATGCGTTTTTATTTACCGTCTATTCGCAACAAAACGGCTCGTCCTTCGATTACTTCCTCGAGTCGAACCAAAACGGATTCAGAGATCCTCTATTTATCCCTGGTGAGTTGATCACATCCGGCACGATCACGGCCGTCCCCGGCCCCACCGTTGGCGCCGGTGCATCGAGCTTCGCACTAGCCGCAATCTTCCTCGGCTGGCTCATGAGACGGCGCGGGCAGCAGTTGGCGTAAGCGGAGCCCACTTCTGCCGGCGTTTGCAGGACCGCCTTCGGGCGGTCTTTTGCTGTGCATATCCCAATTGACTCAACCGGCGCGCGCTGAGTGAAGTGCCGACGTGACTAGGGCGGTGGCTTGCCGAGAAATAATCCGGAGGGCGTGGCGTTCGAGTATCCGGTCCTCGAATAGAATGGCCGTCCTCCCACAGGCGCATGCAGGTCCCCTCCTGAACAAATGCGAATATCGGTTGCTCCAACAAATTCCTCTACCAGCTGATTGACAGAGTGTCGCACCCCTGCAAGGCTTGCTGCTGCAGCTGCAATTGGGGAACGGCGGGTTCCATCGAAACGGACATCCCTCTGCGATGGAGTAGGGCAAATGCGTTTATTGCTTTTGGCTGCAGCGATAGCTGCGATGTTTAGCTCGGCGTCAGCGACAACCTATACTCAACTCAACGTTTTTGGCGACAGCACTGTCGATAGCGGCTGGTGGGCCGGCGCACTCGCCGGCCAGTGCGGCCCGGTCGCCGGGCCTTGCGAAGCCGCAGGAAACACAGCATCGACGCCGGACCATACCTTCGACACGAAGGTCGCCGCCGCGATAGCCGCGGGGGGCACGGGCGCGCCCGTTGGCGTCGGACAAATGAACACTCAATATCTCGCCGCTATGCTTGGACTAACCGCCGCCCCGGCCAACCAGCCCGGCGGAACCAATTACGCGATCAGCGGATCAAAAGACGCAACATCGGGAGGGTTGGGAAACTTGCACGCCAATCCCAATCTGCCGTCGACTATGCAGCAGATTGCGCTCTACCTGGCTCAAAACGGAGGAACGGCCAATCCAACCGCGCTCTATCTGATCAGCTCGGGCGGCAACGACATCACCTATGCAAACAACCCAGCGAACAATTTTACCACTTTGAGCGCTAAAGAGGCCTATCTGTCGGTCCAAATCACGACATTAGTCAGCGCAATTAAAAATCTTCAAACTCTGGGAGCTCAGAATCTTCTCATCAACAATCTGTACGGGACTGGCACACTCGCGAGTTTTTACAACACGACGCTGTTCAATGCTCTGAACGCCGCGGGCGTGAGCTACATCCTGGGCGACATCAACACTTTGGTTCAAAATGTGGAGGCCAATCCCTCGGCCTATAGTCTGCTTACAGCCCTGCCCGGGATTGCAGGCGACAGTAACACGCCCTCGGCCTGCGTCGCCGGAGACGGAGCCACCGGCTGGGGCCAATTTTGCGGCAATACCACCGTGCCACAATCTAACTTCTCCCATCTCAGAACTAGCAATTCCGAGGAGACGAGTTTCTTCTCAGACGATCAACACTTTTCGGACGCCGGCCAGTTGATTGAAGCGCAATATGAATTTGGCCTGGTGAACACGGCAGCAGTTCCCGGCCCCACCGTTGGCGCCGGTGCATCGAGCTTCGCACTGGCCGCAATCTTCCTCGGCTGGATCATGAGGCGGCGCGGGCAACAGTTGGCGTAAGCGGAGCCCACTTCTGCCGGCGTTTGCAGGACCGCCTTCGGGCGGTCTTTTGTCGCAGCGGCTTGGCTGCTCTCTCGCTGCCGGCGCGAGGGCGGGCCCAGCCCCGACGATCCGTTCCAGCACGGCGATCCCGATCGGCATCCGGATTAGCGGCCACCCGATCATTGGCGGCGGCAACCAGGCCCGCTACTCGTTCGCAGGCTTGCTGTTGCCGCGGATCAGACTCAACCTCGACGAGAAAACATTAATAGCTCGCCACAATTGGTCCCCATTCTTTCAACCCAAAGCTATTCAGGGAGAGAAAAATGCGCTCCAAGGTCGTTTGGGTGGTAACCTGGTTGCCTTCTGAATTGAGAGGTCCGGTTCGCCTCGCGCCGCTGTCTCCGAAGCCTGCCGAGATGGCGTTCGATAATCAAAAAGATGCAGTCTACCTTGCGATGAATTTGCCCGCGGACCAGGATGTGGAGTTGCACTTGCCCGGCGGCCAAATCCTCGAGCGCTCCGTGATTGAACAGATGCTCGGTGTGCAAGTGTTGGCAGGTGAAGAATAGGATCGGGACCGAAGTCCGCGCCAACGCTACCCTGTTACAAAAAGGGCCCGCCCGGGGAGAGAGACCGGGGCGGGCTGGAAAAGTGGTGGGGCGCCCCGGCGCCGGATGTTATCGCCGAGCAAGCAGGTCGGCGATGAGGACCACCTGAAGGTCTTCGGCGAGCGAGGATGGTGCAGACAGATGGTTTGCAGAGAATGAGCCGGAGGGTGCGGCGTTTCGCTATGAGGTGATTGGCGCGCCAGTATGATCGTGTGTTTGGCACCGAACCCAAACAAAAAGACCGCCGGGAGGCGGTCTTTCCGTCGCCCGCCGATGCAGATATTTCTCAGTACCTCGCAACGATCGGACCGCCCCAACGATAGTTGACGCCGACGCGAACCAAATCCAGGTTGGAATCGTTCATCGATTGATTGAAGCGCTGGACAACAAGGGGAGGACCAACAAAGCCGGGGCCACTGTTTTGTGTGAGGAAACTGTTGTTGTCCTGCAGCCAGATATGAAGGTATTCGAGCTTCACACTCCAATTGCCGGAGAAGGCATATTCTACACCAGCACCAGCAGTGGCGCCGACAGAGGTTTTGGTCGCTGAACCAACGTGGCAGTCGCCCAGGCCATTGCGAGGATCCACAACACATAAATCACCGGGGAAGGCCCAACTCTGCGTACGGGAGAAGCGAGTATCGGCAACGGCGAGGCCGCCCGTTACGTAGAACAAGGCGCGATTAGCTGCGTAGCCTACGCGCCCGCGGAACGTCGCAAACCAATCGTGGTGGACCTGATCGAAGTCCTGAGCACTGTTGGGGGCGATCGTAAAAAGGGCGCTCGTGCGGTTCGCATTCAGGGACATTCCCTGAATATCAGCTTCAACGCCCCATATCCACGGGGTTGCTCCTTGCCAATTATAGCCCACCTGAACGCCACCGAAAGCGCTGCTTCCGTTCATTCCGCCCGTGCCTGCAAGCACACCCAATGTTTGCGCCGACACCACCGCGGCGCCATCAACGAAAACTGCTGGAAACGTTGTTATGGCTCCAGATCCCGCCGCCGTTGGCGCCAACATAGAAGCCGGTCCAGTTGAGGATCGGTGCCGGAGCCGGAAGAGCCTTGACGGGCATGTCCGCGGCCGAAGCTGTCACGGTACCGAAGGCAACGGCTAGTATTGCAAAAGCAAATCGCCTCATTGGTCGTCCCCTCTATAAATTATTCAATTATGACGAGCATATAGGAGAGTCGTGGCGCGGAATGTGTTGGACTTGCAACATTCCTGCAAATTTGCCGGCGGTAGACTGATGTCCCTCAAGCCGATCGAACTACCGCCGGCGGTCGCGCCAGCCGGCCGCGGGAAATCAATACAAGCCGCCGGTGCACGACGCGGCGGCGATAGGTCCGGCAAACGCAGAACGATGTGCTATAGTGAGCGCCGGGTTCTGGAGGAGCGCGCATGAGAAAGTCTGCAATTTTGTTCGCGGTTATCCTTTCCGGCTTCATCCCGGCTGCTGCAGCAGCCGGTTGTGGTCCAGGGTGTCACTCTACGATTTCCGGCGCGTGCGCTGTCGACGGCTGGGGCACTGGAGCCAAAGTATGGAACGAATGCCCTGTCACGACGCGCCCGCGTCCTGCCTGCCCGATTGGCTTCATCTGGAAGCCTCTTCGCAGGGCCTGTGGGCAGACCGTCAGGGATTGGCTCTAGGCTCGCGCGCAACGTAAGCGTTGGCAGAGCGGAGGTCGGAAGCCCCCTCTCACTGCAGCCGCACGCCGTAGATCGTACTGTCCTTGGACGTGCCTGACGCGTTGAACTTGATCCGGCCGTTCGGACTGCCGTTCGAATCGCCGCATGAGATTTTGATGGTGGCGGCAGGACTCGCGAGGATGCCTGCGAGCGACATCACCGCTTGCTTGTTGGCGATGCCGGTGACCGCAACGCCGCCCCTGGCGCGGCCGGCGAGCGTTCCAAGGAGGCCGCCTATTTGTCGCACAATGGGGACCTCCAAAGGGCCGAGCGCCAATCCTTAACCGATCGTTAATCGATCGAAGACATGCTGCTCCGGGACAGTCCAAACGAAGAGGCGCAGATGCGTAGCGATTGGAAACTGACGCGGTTGGAAACGGCGCTTTTCATCACAGCCGCCACGCTTGCAGCAACCGGGTTTGTGTGGGCGGCCGGCATCGGCTGACGGCGCGGCGCTTCGTCGAAGACGCGCGTGTTCGAAACTTTGGAAGGACCGGAGGGTAAGTACGTCGCGCATCGTACGCGGAGTCTTGCGCTGGCCCAGCTTCTTTTCCAGTTCGGCTTTTTCGGCTGATAATTTTGAAGCCAGCACAGAATCCAGCTGCTCGTGTAGAGACCAAAGCTCTTCTATCGACATCGAATTGAGGTTGGTCAGCAGCATTCTTTCCACCCCCTCGCTTTGTTATATCGTCCAAAAATTCCAGCATTATCTGGCTCATTAAATTTGGCTCAAATTGGCGTTTGTTTGGGCCACGGGTCGCCGCGGTATTGCGATAGTCCTCCCCGGTTGGCGATATCCAAGAAAAAACCCCGCCGCATTTACGCGACGAGGCTGAGGTTCAGTAGTGGGCTCGGCCGTCGCCATGACGACCGGGCACCAATTTCTTAGCATTTGAAGGGGACTGGATCAGCGCAGAAGTGCACCTCTCTCCTGGCGCGCGCGGACTACCCCTTATGGATGATACCAAGCGCCATCAGGCCCAAATTGCCGGGTCTACGGCAGCCGAGGTTGTCCAGGTCCGGAAATCTCGGCATTGCATTCCGGTGGTCGTGTCCGACGGAAAATCGGGACGGCGGGCACGCCTGACCGGGCCGGGTATTCCAGCACAGGTCGTCGAGACGGCGTGGTACGGTCACGACATATCGACGTCGCGCCGGCGTGCCAACCGGCAAGCCCCTGACGGGCAAGCATCGAACCTGAACCCAAGCTAACGATGAAAGACCTGAAGCCCACCAAGGAATCAAAAACGGCCGAGGATCTGGCCGCGATGATCCTCGCAGACCTGAGCAAGGTTGACGGCTGCCCGCAGCGGGGCGTCAGCGTGACGGTCTATGGAATCCCCTGGAAAGCAATGCTGACATTTGGCGCTGCGGCCGGCCCCGTCCGCAACAAGGCCGAGCTCGAGAGCTTTTTCCAGATCATCACCGAGCGCCTGCAGCGACTATACGATACGAGCTTGTAGGACCGGGCTTGCAGGGCGGCCGCGCCGGCTCAATGAGACAACATCCATGCGATGGTGGCGAACAGTCCCATGAACCCCATGACGGTCATGCCGACGAAGAAGCGCTCCACCTTGTCCATGACAACTCCGGATCGACTGAGGACGAATGCCATGCCAGAACGCAAGCCGGCTCATAAAGTTCCGATGTGCTAACAGGCTGTGAGGGCCTACGGTTCGGCCTCGTGGCGCTTGAAGACATCGACGGCGAATTGAAGCGTTGTCTTCGCGCCCGCTGAACTCGCGCATTTGCTTGATCGCCTGCGCGACGATCGCATGACGAAGCAGGATGTCATCAACCTGCGTATGATAGGCTTCGATTTCCTTCTCTCTGGCCAATGAAATTGACAACTTGATCTGTCATTCGGATTCCCAGCAAGCCGAACGCGAAAAACGCGCGACGCATTTGCGCCTTCCCATTCCGCGCAAAATCCGGCGGCGGTCCACACCTGCGAACAGAAGTAGCGAGCATTTCAAATTGGTGCGCGAGCGAACCTCTCCTCGATATTCGCGGAGAGCCATTCCGAGCGATCATGAACAGCCGAGCACGCTTCGCCCTGGGTAGGTTGAAGGCGAGGTGCTCGGCTGTCAGGCCGCGCGGCGGAGCGGCCGTTCGCATCGGCTGTGCTCGAAACCGGCGACCGGCCAGGTCGACCGGTCGAGCACGGCTTTCCCGCTGGAGATTTGGTGTTGATCTAGATCCGCGCCGTCGAGTGCAGCGCATTTCTCTGAAAAGCAAATCCAATGAAGCCGGCAACCAATAGCAATCCGCCGGCCGTGATCAGGCAATGTGCGAAGGCCATTCTGGCAATCCAATAGAGGAGCCCGAACCCCGCGCGAAATGCGCGACGTCCCTCCAACAATCAAGCAAAGTTGTCTAGAAGGTTGACGTGCCGTCCGACCGCCGCCGGACGGCTCGCCTAACATGGGTGTCCGGCTCCGAGCCGGTGCAGTCGCTGGTCAGCGAGGCCTTAAAGGTGCGCGCCGTTCTCTACTGCCTCTCGTCGAGTGGTTCGCCACGCCGCTCAACTGTCATCAGGATAATCGATAAAATTTTATCTGCAATTGAAAGGGAAAATTAAGGTTACCTAGCCGGCAGCACGCATCGATCCCATCATGTCACTGCCGCCACAGACGCGGGATCGGCGGCGACACGGAAACGTTTGGCAACGAGCTAGAGTTTGTAAAGCGCCCACACGAGGTCGCGTAGTAAACAAGAACGGCCGCGATCACATTGATCACGATCGCGATCAGGATCTCGGGACGAAAAAATGCCTTTCGTCGAAACAGGGCCATCGGTAGTCCGTGGCGCGCGAGCAAAATGAACTTCGCATCGCCCAGACCAGGCGCATCCGTAAAAACACGGTAGCGCGGACTGCCCTGCAGCAATTGATTCAGATGGGACTGTAGCGACCTGGTGTCACCGCGACGGCAACGCGGTACCGATTGCGGTATGCGAGTTGTCCGCGGACGAACGCCAAGCCTCGAGGCCAAGGTAGCCCGTCAGGCTCAATCCCAACGCTATCAATAAAATTGAAATTGCCTGGCTCACTTTTTCTGCTCCCGGCCTCTTGTCGTCGCACTTCGCTCCTTCAGAACGCTCAATGCTGGAGCGAAGCTATTGGGGTGGCTTTCTCGCGCATTCCCTCGCGGGCGCTGATCCCCCTGAACAAGATCGTGCTCAACAGCAAGAGCGTACCCAGAACAAGCCCGCCGACTGCCATCGTGAGGTAGGTTCTCGACCCGTAGGACATTCAACCCTCATCGCCGCCTGTCATGATAGCAACGCTGAGTGAGTCGGGCGATTTGGTGGCATCACAATCCACGCAAAGTTGTCGACGTGCCGGTTTCCGATAGCGCAGATGTCTTCCGAAGAGACGGGCACTGAATATTGCGACGGGCCGGGACAAGAGCGGGCATCCCGCAACGTCGAGCACTGGTATCATCATCGGGGCGCGGCGCCCGGTAACCTTTAGTGCTTAGGTTAAATCCGGGCTTTGATTGCAAGCACATCGGCACGCGAGCGATGCTGTCTCGCCTGGCAAGTTGGCCGAACGCCCCATTTTTAACGGTCAAATTTCAATTGGCAGGCAAGGGCCGCCGAACGGATTGCCCCCCGTCGGCGGCCCACCCCCGACTTCCTTATTGAGTTGTCTGCCATGAACGATTTTCAGAAATTGAGCGACGAGAGTCTGCTGCGATATTACGAAAGTATCCGGGAGCAGGTCGCTGGCGAGACGCTTAGCGGAACCGCTCACCGGTTCATGGGCGAAGCGATGAAGCAGCGGTCCGAAGAACTCCGCGAAGAGCTCGGCCGTCGTCGCTTGCGATTCAGGGACATCGATTGGCCTCGCAGCTCCCCGCATCGCCTTAAACGCTTCTGGAGCTTCGTTCGCCGGACCGTCGTTCGCTAGACGGGTTTGGTTGGATCAGGCCGGCCATGCCGCCGGCTTATGGTCCCGCAACAAAAAGGGACCGCTGCTCGCTAGCGGTCCTTCCGGGAAAAATTGATTGGAAAAATATATGCCCCAGCCCCCGGTGGATCTAATTTAGGCCAAAACGTGACTGAAGTGCAGCATCAAATGGGTGGCGCGCTTCGAAAGAACCATGGCGTTGCGATCACGCAACACACCTTGGCCAGCGCTCAGAGATATGGCTCGGAGATCGCGGCGGGCGGTCATGTTCCTGAACATGACGCAAAATCGTTGCCCCTCGCCCGGCCGCGACAAGGAGCAGAGCTAAAGCCCGGCGACGCCTCGCTCCGCCGGCAGCGCCTCCGCGTGGTCTCGTCCGCGAGCGCGCGCGCGATAATTCAAAATCACCATGTGAACGAAGTGCAGCTTTCCTCTCACGGCTTGGGAGAGCTCAAAGGGATAGGCATCGCCCAGCCCCATCGAACGGTTGAGCTCGTTCATCGTGTAGGACACCGGCGTCCATGACGACAGCAACGCCTCGAAATCCTTTGCCAGATAGGGATCGACCAGCGTCCGGCGCGCGCGCTCGTCGAGCGAGAGCGGCAACGATGACGCCGTATCCAGCGTCGAGACGATGTGCAGGAAGTGGGCGAAGGTCTCCGCCCAGTCCTCCCACGGGTGCGAGGTGGCGTACTCGCTGATGAAGCCCTGGCGGTCATAGGATCGATCGGTCCGCGCGTAGTAGTTCTGCAGCATCGCCTCGTAGCTCCGCTGCTCATCGCCGAAGATCAGCCGGAACGGCCTCTGCAGATTGGTGTCGTTGACCAAAACATCCCAATAATAGTGCCCGACCTCGTGGCGGAAGTGACCGAGCAGCGTCCGATAGGGCTCGCGGAAGGCGTTGCGCCTCCCTTCGCGGACGGCGTCGTCGGCTTCCGCCAGGCTGAGCGTGATCAATCCGTCGAGATGACCGGTCATGACCGGCGCCTCGCTCGCCTCCTCCGACAGGATGTCAAAAGCCACGCCCGCGCCGCCGTCGTCTGCCAGCGGCAGTTCGAGACGCGACAAATCGTAGACCAGCCGCCGCTTCGCCTGTTCGACGCGCCGCCATAACAGGATGTTTTGCGGCGGGCCCAAATTCGGGATGGTGCGGGTGAGGCCGCAGGACAGGCAATAGGTCGCGCCGGCCTGCGCCGACCAATTGCATCCGATCAGGGGCCGGTTCGCGCAAGGGGCCACCCCTTCCAGGGTCCGGAAGCCCAGCCCCGCCGGGTCGAAGACAAGGCCCGCGCGGCATTGCGGGCAGCGGCCCTGCTCGAAGAACACCCGCTCCCCGCAATGAGGGCAAAGAAACTGCTTCATGGCTTGCCGCCTGCCACACCCGATCCCGTTCGCACACCAACGCGGGGCAGGACAAAGGTTTCCGGCGAGGAGATAAGCCCGTTGTCTTTGCGGCATTTTCCGCAAGGTCCGCAGCCCAAGCCGGGTTCCGGACGAAACAAAACTCCCTCCCCGCGAAACACTTTTCCCCGTGGTTCGAAATCGGGCCGAAACACCGCGCTCCTAGCCTCCCTTCATCGAAGGATGAGGAGGCAACCATGTCAGCAATCCTTGACCTGCTCTATCGCGAGTACTGCAGGGCCCGTCTGGAAGAGATGCGCCGCAACCGCTGATCTCCGAGGGAAAGCAATTATGACTACACTCGTTCAAACCGCCCTTCGCGAGCTTCCTGCTCACGCTTCCGGGTTTGGCGTGATTTTGCTGTGGAGCCTCGTCGGCATCACGCTTTCCCTTGCCGCCGCCCATTTCGGCCTTGATTTTAGCACCCTGAGTTAGTGAGCACCCCAGTTAGCGAGTTGGTCCCATGTTCGAAGCAACAACCGTCCTCGGCCTGATGAGCGCCGCCATTTTCCTGGTCCATGCCGTAGAGGCCTATCGCGCCGGATAGACGCAGCCACCACGCGCGCAAACCCCATTCAGCATCGGTTCCGTCACACCTTTGCGATGGCGCAGAGATCTTTTGGGATACAACCGGTATCCGAGGAAGGTCAGCAGACCCTGGCAGGTAGCTGGCTGCCGGAAAAACGCAGAAAGACAGCCGGAGCGAAGGTTCGCCCACGGGAAGGTGTCGGGCGCCGCCACGACTGCCCGACCGCATCGGCGGCTGTGGTCGATCCTTATAGCGTTCAACGACTTAAGGAAGCGTCTTCGAGCTGGCTGTCTCAGGACGCGGCGAAATTCATCATCAGGCTGCGCGTCGCCATCGATTGGTCGAGCGGCTCGAGCTTGTCGAGCGCGGCCAGTATGATGGCGAGTTCCTGGTCGATCTGCGCGATCGGCCGGCTGAAATCATAGCCCTTCCGCCCCTTCAGATCGATCGACAGCCGACGGCGATGCATCAGCAGGTCCTCGATCGCCCGGCGATTTTTCAGCCGCACATAGGTGTCGACGATCCCCTTGATAGCGGGTTCCATGTGCCCTTGCCTCATAATGGAAAATCCGCCGGCGCAACCGCGAGCGGGATGAGCGATCCCTATCCCACACTGGTTACCAAAACTTTCGCGTGCCGTGATCCCGCGCGCGAAGATTTCGGCGACGTGTGACCTTTCGGTGCGCAACTCTCATTGCGCGCAAAATCGTTGCGAATTTGATTTAGATCAACACCGAGGTCATCGTTACATTGGCAAAGGCAGACGAGACGGCTCTATAATCCGGTGTTCGCCAACTCAGTGATCGCGGTCTCGGTGCTCCGCGCAAGCACGGCGGATGCAGTCCTTAACTTTCCTTCTCGCAGGCCCGCCGATGATCACCCAACTTACCCGCAACGAGCGCCAGCTCGCCATCCTGATCAGCCTTGTGATCGCGATCGTCGGACTCATGCTTGGCCTGGCCGGCCGCGACGATCCGATCGGACTGCACGGCGCGCTGATTTGCGCCACCGGGATTTTGGTCATCGCCCTCGTCGGCAAGGGGTATTTCGCGCCCGAGCCCTCCGACGAGCGGCTCACCCGTTACTACGACGATCCCAGCAAGGCCGGCATCGTGCTGGCGATGGTCTGGGTCGTGTTCGCGCTTGCGATCGGCGACTGGGTGGCCTGGCAACTGGTCTATCCCGACCTCACCTTCGGCCAGGGCTGGTCGAGCTTCGGCCGTCTGCGGCCGGTGCACACCACCGGGGTCATCTTCGGCTTCGGCGGCAACGGATTGATCGCGACCTCATTCTATGTGCTGCAGCGGACGTCGCGCGCGCGGCTGCCGGATCAGGTGAGCCCGTGGTTCGTGCTGATCGGCTACAATCTGTTCTGCGTCATCGCCGTCACCGGCTACATGATGGGGATCACCCAGTCGAAGGAATATGCCGAGCCGGAATGGTACGCCGACATCTGGCTCGTGGTCGTCTGGGTCACCTATTTGCTGATCTATCTGCGCACGCTGGCCCGGCGCAAGGAGCCGCATATCTACGTCTCCAACTGGTACTACATGGCCTTCATCCTGGTCGTGGCGATGCTGCACATCGTCAACAACCTCGCCGTCCCGGTTTCGCTCGGCAGCGCCAAGAGCTATTCGCTGTTCTCCGGCGTGCAGGACGCGATGACGGAATGGTGGTACGGCCACAACGCCGTGGCGTTCTTCCTGACCTCCGGCTTCCTCGGCATGATGTATTACTTCCTGCCGATGCGGGCGGGCCGGCCGATCTTCTCCTACCGGCTTTCGATCATCTCGTTCTGGGGCATCACCTTCTTCTACATGTGGGCGGGCTCGCATCACCTGCACTACACGGCGCTGCCGCAATGGGTGCAGACGCTCGGCATGACGTTTTCGCTGATGCTCCTGATCCCGTCCTGGGCTTCCGCGGGTAACGCGCTGCTGACGCTGAACGGCGCCTGGCACAAGGTGCGCGACGACGCGACGTTGCGCTTCATGATGGTCGCCGCCGTGTTCTACGGGCTCACCACCTTCGAGGGATCGTTCATGGCGATCCGCTCGGTGAACTCGCTGTCGCATTATACCGACTGGACCATCGGCCATGTCCATGCCGGCGCGTTGGGCTGGGTTGCGATGATCACCTTCGGCTCGATCTATTCGCTGGTGCCGTGGCTGTGGAAGCGCGAGGCGATGTATTCGGCAGCGCTGGTGGAGGCGCATTTCTGGTTCGCGCTCGCAGGCACCGTCGTCTATGTCTTCGCGATGTGGAATTCCGGCATCATCCAGGGACTGATGTGGCGGACCTATAATGAGAGCGGCACGCTCGCTTACTCCTTCATCGACTCGCTGGTCGCGATGCATCCCTATTACATCGCCCGCGCCTTCGGCGGACTGCTGTTCCTGATCGGTGGCTGCATCGGCGCGTACAATATCTGGATGACCATCCGTGTGCCCGGCGCGGCAACGAGCAAGAGCGGCGACCTGCCTGTCCCGCGGCCAGGTGCCGTGCTCACCCCCCAACCGGCGGAGTGAGCAGCCATGTCGATCTTCGGTTTCCACTACAAGCTCGAACGCAAGGCGATCGGCCTCGTGCTCGGCATCATCGTGGTCGCGAGCATCGGCGGTCTCGTCGAGATCGCGCCGCTGTTCACCATCCACCAGACCGTGGAGGACGCACCCGACATGCGGCTCTACACGCCGCTGGAGCTGGCCGGCCGCAACATCTACATCCGCGAAGGCTGCTATGCCTGCCACTCGCAGATGATCCGCACGCTCCGCGACGAAGTCGACCGCTACGGCCCCTACTCTCTGGCGGTGGAATCCAAATACGACCATCCGATGCTGTGGGGCTCCAAGCGCACCGGCCCGGATCTTGCCCGCATCGGCGACAAATATTCCGACCAATGGCAGGTCGCGCATCTCAACAACCCGCGCGACGTGGTGCCGGTGTCGGTGATGCCGGCCTATGGCTGGTTGCTCACGACGGAGTTGCGCACCGATGACCTGCCGCTGCACCTGAAGGCCCAGCGCAAGGTCGGCGTGCCCTATACCGACGAGATGGTCGAGAACGCCGCGCTCGATGCCTACGGCCAGTCCAACCCCGACGCGCCGCAGGCCGAGGGCGTCGCCAAACGCTACGGCAAGGCGACCAATGTGCGCCCATTCGATGGATTGCCCGGCCGATTGACCGAGATGGACGCGCTGGTCGCCTATCTGCAGGTGCTCGGCCATTTGACGGATGCGGCAACGAGGCCGATAGCGCAGGCGGGAGGCGGTAAATGAGCGTCGAGCACGATTTCCTGGTCGGCTTCTCCAAATCCTTCGGGCTGTTCTATCTGATCGCGCTGTCGGCCGCGGTGCTGGTCTACACCTTCTGGCCCTCGAACAAGAAGCGCTTCGATCACGCGGCGCAGTCCATCCTTCGCGACGAGGACAAGCCGTATGAGGATAAGCCATATGGGGACAAATCATGGCGGTAGATCACGAGGAGGTCCGTGACAGCCACACCGGCTATCTCACCACCGGCCATGAATGGAACGGCATCACCGAACTGAACACGCCGGTGCCACGCGCGGTCTATTTCTTTCTCACCTTGGCCTTCCTGTTCTCGGTCGGCTATTGGGTGCTGATGCCGGCCTGGCCGCTCGGCGACACCTACACCAGGGGCCTGCTCGGCATCGACCAGCGCAAGATCGTCGCTGCGTCGCTGACGGTGGCCGCGACCGATCGCAGCGTATGGAGCAAGAAGATTGCGGGCGAGGATTACGCCGCGATCCAGGCCGATCCCGCGCTGATAGCGGTCGTGCGCGAGACCGGCCACACGCTGTTCGGTAATAATTGCGCGGTCTGCCATGGCGTCGACGCGAAGGGCGGTCCCGGCTTCCCGAATCTCACGACATCATCCTGGCTATGGGGCGGTAAGCCCGAGGACATCTTCGACACCATCAAGGTCGGCATCAACTCCGCACACAAGGACAGCCGCTCCTCGCAGATGCCGGCGTTCGGGCGCGACCAGATGCTGCCGCGCGGCGACGTGCTGAAGGTGGCGTCATATGTCTATTCGCTTTCGCATCCCGGCGCGAAGGACGTCGACCCCAAAAACGTCGAAGGCGGCAAGGCCATCTTCGCCGCCAACTGCGTCGCCTGTCACGGCGAGAATGCCAAGGGCAATCCCGAGCTCGGCGCGCCAGACCTCACCGACTCCTACTGGATCTATGGCGGCGACCTGGACAACATCGACACTTCCATCTGGGGCGGACGGCAGGGCCACATGCCGACCTGGGAGGGCCGGCTGTCGGATCTCGACCGCAAGATCCTGACGCTCTATCTCCTCGACAAGCGGAGCGCGACGCGATGAGCGCCTTCGCATCGATCCGGCTCTGGCTTTTGATCGGACTGGCCGTCACCATCGTGCTGGCCGCGAACGCACACCTCGTCTATGTCGCAATCACATCGCAGCCGGCCTGCGTCACGCATGCAAGACCGGGCGAAGGCAGCGCCGAGCGCGGTCTTTTCAGCGCCGCTCAATCGTCCTGTTCGCCGCTCAGGCAGGGAGAGCCGTCATGACGATCATCCCTTCGGTATCACCGCCGTTACCGACCAAGAACCGCTGGACGCGCCGGTTGACGACGGCCGATCCGTTCAAATGGCTCTCGCTCGGTTATCGGGATTTCGTCAACCGGCCCGCGATGAGCATTGTCTATGGCCTGATCGTCTTCGTCGTTTCGGCCGTGCTGGTCGGCGGCCTCATCGCAGCGGGGCGCGACTACATTCTCTTTCCCGCGTTCGCTGGCTTCATGGTGGTCGGTCCCGTCCTCGCGGTTGGGCTGTACGAGAAGAGCCGCCGCATCGAGGAGGGCTTGCCGCTCCGCTGGTCCAACCTCTTCTTCGTCAAGCCACGCTCGGGCGGGCAAATCCTCTTCACCGGCGTGCTGCTCTGCCTGTTGATGATGCTGTGGATGCGCGCGGCCGTGCTGATCTATGCGCTGTTCTTCGGCCTGGTGCCGTTTCCAGGCCTCGATCACATCACGAAAATGCTGTTCACCAGCGACGTCGGCTGGGCGATGCTGGCGGTGGGCACCGCAGTCGGCGGACTTTTCGCGGCGTTCTCGTTTGCGATCAGCGCATTTTCAATCCCGATGCTGGTCAACGAGCCGATCGACGCATTGACGGCGATGGGATCGAGCATGGCGCTGGTCTGGAATAACCTCCGCGTCCTGCTGGTCTGGGCGGGAATCGTGCTCGTCCTGTTCCTGGTCAGCCTGGCGAGCGGCATGCTCGGATTGATCGTGGTCTATCCCCTGCTCGGACACGCCACCTGGCATGCCTATCGCGCGGTGCGGCCGGAAGCGGAATGATCGCGGAGCCGACGGATGAGCTGCTGTGCACCCGGCGCCGAACTCGATTTTGGGGAGGCAGGCCCCTCCGCTGAGGAGATCAGTCTTGCGAGCAGGCCCGCCGGCGACGGCTTGCGGCGAACCGATCTCTCCGTACCCGACATGCATTGCGGAGCCTGCGTGCAGAAGGTCGAGGCGGCGCTGGGCCGGCTCGAAGGCGTCGCGGAAGCGCGCGCCAATCTCTCCCTCCGCCGCGTCAGCATTGTCTGGCGCGGCGACGCCCCGCCGCCGATGCTTCCGGCGTTGAATACGATCGGCTATTGCGCGCATCTCTACGACCCCTCCGGGGATCGCGAGGATCCCGCGCTGTCGAAATTGTTGCGCTCGCTCGCGGTCGCGGGCTTTGCCGCCAGCAATATCATGCTGCTGTCGGTCTCTGTCTGGTCGGGCGCGGAAGCCGCCACGCGCGATCTCTTCCACTGGATTTCGGCTGCGATCGCGCTGCCGGCGCTGGCCTATTCCGGACAGGTGTTCTTCCGCTCCGGCTGGCGCGCGCTACGCCACCGCCAGACCAACATGGATGTGCCGATCTCGATCGGCGTCCTGCTCGCCTTCGGCATGAGCCTTTACGAGACGGTCCGGCACGGTCCGCATGCCTATTTCGACGCGGCGGTATCGCTGCTGTTCTTTCTCCTGATCGGCCGCACGCTCGATCATTTCATGCGCGAGCGCGCGCGGCAGGCGGTGAGCGGATTGGCGCGGCTTTCCGCGCGCGGCGCGGTAGCCGTAAGGCCCGATGGCGCGCAAATCTACCTTCCCGTCGGCGAGATCGAGCCCGGCACGACTATCCTGCTCGCCGCCGGCGAGCGCGTGCCGGTCGATGGCCGCGTCGTCAGGGGCCGGTCCGACCTCGATTGCTCCCTGGTGTCAGGCGAAAGCGCGCCGCAGCAGGCGGCCGAAGGTACAGAACTGCAGGCCGGCATCCTCAATCTGACCGGCCCGCTGACCATGGTCGCAACCGCCGCCGCCAAAAACTCCTTCCTCGCCGAAATGATCGGCATGATGGAAGCAGCCGAAGCTGGCCGCTCGCGCTATCGCCGCATCGCCGACCGGGCCTCGCGGCTCTATGCGCCGGTCGTGCACGCCACCGCTTTCCTAACCTTTATTGGCTGGATGATCGCAAGCGGCGACGCGCACCGCGCGATCACCGTCGCCATCGCGGTGCTCATCATCACCTGCCCCTGTGCGCTCGGGCTTGCGGTGCCGATGGTCCATGTCGTGGCGGTCAGGCGGCTGTTCGAGCTCGGAATCATGGCGAAGGATGGCGGTGCGCTCGAGCGGCTCGCCGGCATCGATACGGTGATCTTCGACAAGACCGGCACGCTCACGGCCGGACGTCCGCGGCTTTCGACCGACGACGGCACGGGCAGCGAAGCGCTTGAGCTCGCGGGCACCATCGCCCGCCATTCGCGTCATCCCTATTCGCGGGCGCTGGCGGCGCTGGGCGATGGCCGGTCACCGACGGTGCTGGATGAAGTTTCCGAGCATCCGGGCGCCGGCCTTGAAGCGCGAAAAGGTCCGGTCATCTATCGCCTCGGCCGTCCGGATTGGGCGGCCCCGGAAGGCGGTGCGCCGTCCAATGCGGCCGTCGTGCTGTCGAGAGACGGCCACTGCATCGCGGCCTTTCAACTGGCCGACCGCCTGCGCAGCGACGCGCGCGAGGCGATCGCCGAGTTGAAGGCCGCGGGACTCGGGCTGGAAATCCTGTCCGGCGACAACGGAACGCGGGTCGGCGAAGTCGCAAGCGAGCTTGGCCTTTCCTTCTCCGCCGGCGCGCGGCCATCCGACAAGGTCGCGCAAATCAAGGCACTGCAGCAGGCAGGCCATCGCGTGCTGATGGTCGGGGACGGACTCAACGACGCGCCGGCGCTTGGCGCCGCCGACGTCTCGATGGCCCCCGCCTCTGCGGCCGATATCGGCCGCAACGCCGCCGACCTCGTTTTCCTGCGCGACAGCCTGTTGGCGGTGCCGCGGGCCGCCGCGATTGCGCGCGAGGCCGCTTCGCTGGTGCGGCAGAATTTCGGCCTCGCAATCGCCTATAACCTCGTCGCGATCCCGCTCGCCGTGCTCGGCCTTGTCACGCCGCTGATCGCGGCGGCCGCGATGTCGCTGTCGTCAGTCATCGTGGTCGCGAATGCGCTGCGCCTCGGCTCCCGCCGGCCGGCGGGCGGCGGTCTGCATCCCGAATCCTTCCCGGCCGAATTTATCCACACATCCCCGGCGGGAGCGGCCGAATGATCGACTTCTTCTTCCTCATCCCGATTGCGATTGGGCTCGGCCTGATCGGGCTCGCTTCCTTCATGTGGACGCTGAAAAACCGCCAATACGACGATTTGCAGGGGGCGGCCGAGCGAATTCTGTTCGAGGGTGACGCCGGTCCGCTACCGGAGACAAGGTATCCCGGCCCCCATCGGCCAAGCGACGCACCCAGAGGGCGAACGGAACGGCCCTGAAGGCGGATCGATCAACCTGAACTAGAAGCTCGGCATTTTTGAGGAATCCCGCGACAATAAACTTCTCGCTTTTTTTCAGAAACACTTAAAATGTAGCTGAGAGAATGGATACAGAAGGAATCGGCGCGGCGGCAGCCAGAGACCTCGGTGCAGATAACCAACCCCTTGGTTGACTGCATCTTTCTGATGCGGCGGTTGCCTCGGCAGCGCAGCATCAAGCGAAGAACGGGCGAAGAGACAGACGCACGGCGGGTGCGTCGCCACCTCAACGCCTCAAAACCAGCGCGACCACCAGAGCCCAAACAGGGCTCGCAAACGGGCCGCTTGGCACATGAAACAGAAAGAAGCGAAAGTCCTGATCACCCGGGAGTGGGAGCAGTGGCTGCAGACCCAGTCCATCGAAGCCGACACCGCCACCGGCCGGGAGACGCTGAAATTTTATTTTGAGCTTCAGGACCACAAATCGGCGCTCCTGGATTTCCAATCCCGGGGACGCGACAAATGGCACATCATCAATAGCTGGCTGCTGCGAGAGCAGCATTTTGCCTGACGAATCAGGCACTCGCATTCCACACCCGCGGCCGGGCATGCCATCGATTGGCCGATGGCGGGGCCCGCGGGATGTTTTCCTGGATAGCCGGCTCTTTATCTCGGCCAAATGTTATCTCGGCCAAATGAGCGCCTTGCTGCGGGGCCTCGCGCCCATCCGCGGTTGATCGAGATCGACCGCTGAGGGGCCGGGCGCGGGTAGCATCCCGGAACGGCCGGCGGGCCGCCTTGTTGATAACCCTCCCCCTTTCGCGCAACCGGCGTTACAGAGACGCCCGCCGTGTTATCGACGCGGCGTCCGGATCACCGTGCCCACGGAAGGAAGCCCATGCGGATCACCCTTGTCGGTTCCCGTCATTTTGGCGTGACGACCTTGAACATGCTCAAGGCGCACGGCGTGGAGGTCGCGCGCGTCGTCGTGCATGACGGCGAGGACCGGCTGGCGGCCGCGGCAAGGGCCGCAGGCATCGAGGTTGCGGTCCAGGCCAATCCCAGGCTGGTGGTGGCCGCCGAGATCGCGCCAGGCACCGACCTGATCGTGACCGCCCACAGTCACGCCCGAATCGGCAGCGGTGCGCTTGCCGCCGCGAAGCTCGGCGGCATCGGCTATCACCCCTCCCTGCTGCCGCGGCATCGCGGCTTGGCGGCGGTGGAGTGGACCATCAAGGAAGGCGATCCTATCGCCGGCGGCACGGTCTATCACCTCGCCGACCGAATGGACGCCGGTGCCATAGCCGCGCAGGAATGGTGCTTTGTGAAGAAAGGCGAGACCGCGCGGGAATTGTGGGAAAGGGCGTTGGCGCCGCTCGGCCAGAAGCTGCTTGGTGAGGTTATCGACTATGCCAAGACCCACAAATCGCTGCCGGCCAGGCCCCAGGATGAACAATTCGCCACCCGGGCGCCGGCCCTTGCGCCGCATTAACCTTTCCAGCCCGGGTGAGTCGCCCAAAATCTGCCGATCGGAACAAATTAATGTTCCGGACGGGGAACCAAGCTCCCTCTTAAGTGTTTGGAACCGCAGGAACAATCTGTGATGTTGCGGCGCGGCAAATTTTGGCCACATTTGACCCAAATAAGCTGGCGTATCACACACATAACGGGGATTTGACGCATGCGCCTCAATCGCATTGCCACCGCTTTTTTTGTTTCGACCTTGATCGCCACCATTGCCACGCCCGCCCTCGCCCAGCAGCCGTATGACGGCACCTGGAATGTCACCATTGTGACAAAGAGCGGCGGCTGCGAACCGACCGCTAGCTCGACGCTCACGGTCACCGAAGGTAAGATTTCTGCGCCCGGGGCAAACGTCTCCGGCAGCATCGGACGCGAGGGCCTTGTGCGGGTCTCGATCAATGGTGCATATGCGAACGGTCAAGTGAACGGCAACGCCGGATCGGGAAAGTGGAATGGGGCATCAGGTGGCATACCCTGCAGCGGCCGATGGGAAGCATCGCGACACTAAGTTTTCAAGATCAAACGACGCCTTCTTGATGATCCGGCGGCTGCTTTTGGCAGCCGCCGTTTTCGTTGTGGCGGCGCTTTCGGCCTCGCCGAGCCACGCGCAATCGAGCCCGTTCGCCGGCATGGCCGGCAATTGGGCCGGCAGCGGGGTCGTCACCCTGGATGACGGATCGAAAGAGCGCATCCGATGTCGCGCTTCCTATGCAGTTTCCCGCGCCAACATGGCCATGACGCTGACGTGTGCGAGCGATGCCTACAAGTTCGAGCTCTCCGCCAATGTCGTCGACGAAGACGGCGCGGTCACGGGCACCTGGACTGAGGCGGGCCGCGGCGTGAGCGGCACCCTGCAGGGCCGCGGCGGTGGCGGCAATTTCGAAGTCGTCGTCAGCGCGGCCGGCTTCAACGCCAACATCTCGCTACGCACGGCCGGCAACAAGCAGTCGGTCAATATGCGGGCCGACAGCCAGTTCCGCGCGGCTTCGATCTCGCTGTCGAAATAGCGAGCCCTTCATAATCCTGCGCTCACGCCAAGCGAAGAGGCAATCCGAAAGGCCCGGATTGCCTCTTTGCTTTTCAGCCCGTCTTGGGCTCGGCAAGGCGCTTGGCGGTTTCCGTCATGGTCTTTGCCACGAGCAGCGCCTGTTCCCTGGTGAAAGCAAAATCCTGCACGCCCTTGTGCGTGTTGAGCGAGAGTACAAGGATGCTCGGGTCATGCTCCGGCCAGCCGGTGGAAAATCCGGTGACGAAATCGGCTGTGGTCGCGTAGTCGGCCATGTTTTCTACTCTTGCTCAGGATTGGGGAACGAAGGCGGTGACTTCGATTTCGACCTTGGCCCTGACATCAACGAGGCCGTCGATATAGAGCAGCGTCGAGGGCGGAAAGTTGCGCCCCAGCGTTTCCTTCCAGGCCGCGCCGATGCCGGGGCCCGCTGCCTCGTATTCGCTGCGGCTCGTCAGATACCAGGTGAGGCGGACGATGTGCTCCGGCTTGGCGCCGGCCTCGGCCAGGAGCTTGACGATCCGCTTCAGCGCCGTGCCGACCTGCGCGGCCATCTCGGCAGGATATTCGCCCTTCTCGTCCCCGCCGGTCTGGCCGGCCAGCACGATCCAGCGCCCGGGGGCGTTGAACTCGACGCCGTGCGAAAAGCCGCGCGGTTTTGACCATTCGGCCGGTTGCAGGACGCGCATGTTCGGGTTCCTCCCATTGCTGCCATTTCCGGGATGGCGGCCCGGATTGACCTCTACCTAGCACCAATCCGGATTGCCCTCCCACCCCGGATTTTCGGACCTGCGCAGCGCTGCCCCCTTGCATTGCACGTTGCAACTTCGTCCAAGGAGGGCGATACCGGCCCTCCTTTCCTCAATTCAGTTCCCTCCAGCGACTCCCGATGCAACCTGCTCCTTCCAAAACGATGGCCGCCCTGTGGATGGCGGGATGGCTGTCGCTGATGATGGTGATGGTGGTGGCGGGGCGCGAGACGACGCGCGAGCTGAATGTGTTCGAGCTCATCGAAGTGCGCTCGGTCATCGCCTTCTTCCTGCTTTACCCCTTCATCTATCGCAATGGCGGCTTTGCGACGCTGAAAACCGCGCGGCTGGCGCAGCACATCGTGCGCAACCTGATCCATTACAGCGCCCAGCTCGGCTGGTTCTTCGCGCTGACGCTGATCCCGATCGGACAGGTGGTAGCGATCGAGTTCACGATGCCGATCTGGACCGCGATCCTGGCTGCGGCCTTTCTGGGCGAGTGCATCACCGCCTGGCGGGCGATCGCGATCCTGCTCGGCGTTATCGGTGTGGTGATGATCGTTCGTCCCGCGACCGGCGAGGTCAATCCGGGACAATTGATCGCACTCGCCGCCGCGGTCGGATTTGGAATCTCGATGGCGCTAGTGAAGTCGCTGACGCGGACCGAAAGTGCACTCGCGGTGATCTTCTGGATGACCGTGGTGCAATTTGTCGCAGGATTTATTCCAACGTTCTACGTCTGGGTGTGGCCATCGGCCTATGCGTGGGGCTGGCTCATCGTCATCGCCTTCTGCGGGACGCTCTCACACTATTGCCTGGCGAGCGCGATGCGCTACGCCGACGCCGGCATTGTTGTGCCGATGGATTTCCTGCGGGTCCCGTTGACCGCGACCGTCGGCTGGCTGCTCTATGCGGAGCGGCTGGACCTGCTGACCGTGCTCGGGGCCGCACTCATTCTGGCCGGCAATCTCTTGAATCTGAAGCCGAACGCGCCGGTTCCCGTCCGCGCGGGAACCTGAGATCTCAACAAAGTTGTCCCGCGAATTTGTGATCTAAATCACGCAAGGCATGCGGGCGAACTAATTGTCGTTCGCGCCGGAAAACAAGGCACCGCGAAGCCTTCAACAGCCGGGGCGTCGGCTCATTTTTTGTGGCGCAGCGCGGTCGCTTTTCGTGTAGGCTGACGCTTAAGTGTTTCGGCCTGTTCTTTTTTGATTCCAGGGGATTTCAGATGCGCTACCTGACCCTCCTTGCCTCCCTCTTTTTCGTCTTTTTCAGCGTGGAGTCGGCCTTGGCCGACAAGCGCGTCGCCTTTGTCGTCGGCAACGGCAGCTACAAGAATGTGGCGCAGCTTCCGAACCCGCCGATCGACGCCAGGGCCATGGCTGGCGTTCTCCGCAATGTCGGTTTCGAGGTCGTCGAGGGCACCAATCTCACCCGCGACAAGATGACCGAGAAGCTGCTCGACTTCGGCAAGCGCGCTCAAGGTGCCGATGTCGCGGTGTTCTTCTATGCCGGTCACGGCATCGCCATCTCCGGCACGAACTACCTGTTGCCGGTCGATGCCGACATCAAGTCGGAAATGGACGTCAAGCTCGGCGCCGCCATCAATATCGACCTGACGCTCGACCAGACCATGGGAGATGCCAAGGTCAAGCTGGTGTTCCTCGACGCCTGCCGCGACAACCCGTTCGCCGCCAAGATCAAGCAGACCGCGACCCGCAGCGTGTCGGTCGGCCAGGGCCTCGCCGAAATGAAATCCGGTGAAGGCACGCTGATCGCATTCGCCACCGGCCCGGGCCAGACCGCGCTCGACGGCGCCGATGGCCAGAACTCGCCTTTCACCAAAGCCCTGATCAACCACATCACCAAGCCGGGCCTCGAAATCCAGCAAGCGATGACCGAGGTCCGCGCCGAGGTCAACGACGAGACCAACAAGGGCCAGTTGCCCTGGGGCCATACCAACCTGACCGGCGCGGTATATCTCAATCCCGTCAAGGTGCAGACCGCTGCCGTAACACCTGCGGCCGGCGCGCCTGCCTCGGCCGTGCCCGCCGCCGCTCCCGCTCCGGGCAGCGATGTCGAAGTGGAGTTCTGGCGTTCGGTCAAGGACTCCACCAAACCGGAAGAGCTCAACGCCTACCTGACCAACTATCCGAACGGCCAGTTCAAGGCGCTGGCACTCTCCCGCATCGCCTCGCTTGAAAGCGGCACGCCGAAGGACGGCGCCAAGGATGCCGGCGGCAAGGACATGACGCGCAACCTCGCCGCCGTCGATCCCGCCACCTTCTCGGCCGACGCCACCCAGCTCACCGAGGATCAGATCGGCCTCGACAAGGGCCAGCGCCGCGACGTGCAGCGCCGTCTCAACGGGCTCGGCTTCGACACCAAGATCACCGGTGCCTTCAACGACGATACCCGCACCGTGATCAAGCGCTGGCAGGCCGCGCGCGGCTATCCCTCGACCGGCTATCTCAACAAGCTGCAGCACAAGGCGCTGCTCACCGAGATCGTGTCGACCACGCAAACCGCCGACGATTCTGCCAGCGCGCCACCGCGCCGCAGCGGCGGTGGAGGCGGTGGCGCTCGTCACTATCAGGGCGGTGGTGGGGGCGGCGGCGGCGGTGGCGGTGGCGGTGGCGGTGCCAACCCCGGCGCCTTCATGGGCGGCATGATCGGCGGCATGATGGGCGGCATGATGCGCCGCTGACCGACCGGTCCTTAACTCACAACGAAAAGCCCGGCTCTCGCCGGGCTTTTTGATTCCAGTCGCACATTTTCCGCGGGCTACTTCCCTGCCGCCTTGCGCAGGGCGTCGTTGATGCGGTCCTGCCAGCCGGGTCCGGCCTCCCTGAAATGCTCGAGGACGTCCTGGTCGATGCGCAGCGTCACCTGCTCCTTCGCGCCGGGGATCACGTTCTGCTTCGGCGGCGGCGCCGCGACCTTCGCAGTAACCTTCTTGAACGCGGCTTCCGCCTCACTGCGGGCGTCGTTCAGCGTCCGCGGGCGCCTTGGTTGATCGGCCATTTTCAGATTCCTTCAAACAACACGGTGGAGAGATAACGTTCCGAGAACGACGGCACGATGGCCAAAATCGTCTTGCCGGTGTTTTCCGGCCGCTTGCCGAGCTCGATGGCGGCCGCGATCGCGGCGCCTGAGGAAATGCCGCCGGGAATGCCCTCCTGGCGCGCCAATGCGCGTGAGGTCTCGATCGCGGTCGCGCTATCGACCTTGACGATCTCGTCGATGACGGAGCGGTCGAGGATATCGGGGACGAAACCCGCGCCGATGCCCTGGATCTTGTGCGGCGAATGCTGTCCGCCCGATAGCACCGGGCTTTCCGTCGGCTCGACGGCGACGACGCGCAGCGAGGGCTTGCGCGGCTTCAGCACCTGGCCGACGCCGGTGACGGTGCCGCCGGTGCCGACGCCGGAGACGAAGATATCGATATCGCCGCCGGTGTCGTTCCAGATCTCCTCGGCCGTCGTGCGGCGGTGGATGTCGGGATTGGCGAGGTTCTTGAACTGCTGCGGCATCACTGAATTGGGCGTGGTCCTCAAAAGCTCCTCGGCGGTCGCGATCGCGGCCTTCATGCCCTGGGCAGCCGGGGTCAGCACAAGCTCGGCGCCGAGGAAGGCCAGCATCTTGCGCCGCTCGATCGACATCGAGTCCGGCATCACGAGCTTGATCCGGTAGCCGCGCGAAGCCGCGACAAAGGCGAGCGCAATGCCGGTATTGCCGGAGGTCGGCTCGATCAGCACGGTGTCGGCATTGATCAGTCCGGCCTTTTCCATCGCCGTGATCATCGAGGCGCCGATGCGGTCCTTCACGCTGCCCGCCGGATTGAAATATTCGAGCTTGGCGAGGATCACAGCCTTCGCGCCGCGCGCCTGCGGCAATCGGCGAAGGCGGACGACGGGCGTGTCACCGATCGCATCGACGATGGAGTCGAACACCCGGCCGCGGCCGGGACGGTGCACTGCACCCGTGGGAGACGATGCATCCATGGAAGACTCCTTCGAAGCGAAAAAGCATTGGCATTCCGTAGTTAGTGGCAGCCTGGACCACTGCGCAAGCATGCTCGCGTGAAATCACAACTCGCTGCGTTGCAAAACTTTAATTGAGTCAAATTACGTAAAACGAACGCATTTCTGTTGCGGTATCGCCAATGGAAGTGTGTACTATGCAACTGAGGCTGGAAACGCTTGGGAGGGTCAACGATGTCAGCGATTGCTGAAGTCCTGTCGACCGTCACGCACAACCCCGATCCGCGCGGCTGCGCTCTGCCGACCTGCCCGGTCTGCGCAGATTCCATGGTGGCCGCGGAAGCGTCAGCGTATCTGACGGATAACATCATCAGCTACCTCTGGACCTGCGACACCTGCGGTTACGGCTTCGTGACCAAGCATGCGCTGAAGCGTTTCGCGTGTAATTAGGCGCGTTACCGGGGCGCGATGTCGCCCCGCGCCCAATCGGCCTTCGTGCGTTCGTAGAAATCGGCAAACGCCCCCTTCGAGACGACTTCGCCGATATCGCGCATCAGGCGCTGGTAATAGGCGATGTTGATCTCCGAGAGCAGCATCGCGCCCAGCGTCTCGCCCGACTTGACGAGATGATGCAGGTAGGCGCGTGCGGTGCCGCGCGTCGCCGGCCAGTCACTGGTCTCGTCGAGCGGGCGCGGATCGTCGGCGTGGCGCGCATTGCGCAGGTTGATCTGGCCATGGCGCGTGAAGGCAACGCCGTGGCGGCCGTTCCGGGTCGGCATGACGCAGTCGAACATGTCGATGCCGCGCCGGATCGCCTCCAGCAGGTCCGCCGGCGTGCCGACGCCCATGAGATAGCGCGGCCGGTCGGACGGCAGATGCGGCACCACCTCCTCAATCATCGCGAGCATCACCGCCTGCGGTTCGCCGACTGCAAGCCCGCCGATGGCGTAGCCGTGGAAGCCGGTATCGACGATGCCGCGGGCGCTGGCGTGACGCAGTTCCGGCACGTCGCCACCCTGCGCGATCCCGAACAGCATGTGACCGGCCGGCGCCGTCTCAAACGCGCGCTTGGAGCGCTCGCCCCAGCGCAGCGAGAGCTGCATCGCCCGCTCGATGTCGGCGCGCTCGGCCGGCAGCCGCACGCACTCGTCCATCTGCATGGCGATGTCGCTTCCGAGCAGCCGCTGCACCTCGATCGACCGCTCCGGTGACAATTCCACCCTGGCGCCGTCGATATGCGAGCGGAAGGTCACCGCGTTCTCGCTGACCTTGCGCAGGTCGGCGAGCGACATCACCTGGAAGCCGCCGGAATCCGTCAGCATCGGGCCGTTCCAGCCGGTGAATTTCTGCAGGCCGCCCAATGCCGCAATGCGCTCCGCGCCGGGCCGCAGCATCAGGTGATAGGTGTTGCCGAGCACGATGTCGGCGCCTGCCTCGCGTACCTCGCGCCAGTGCACGCCCTTCATCGCACCCGCCGTGCCGACCGGCATGAAGGCGGGCGTCCGTACCACGCCATGCGGCGTGGTCAGCCGGCCGGTTCGCGCGCCGCCGTCGGTGGCAATCAATTCGAAATGGTTGGGAAGGCCCATGAGGCGGCTTATCGCGTAACCCCCGCGTCTGTTGCAACCTCGTTAAGCGCAAAGTGGGCCGCAAAAGCCGTTGACGGGCCTGCCGCCGGCCCATATGTTCCCGCGCCATGATGACTGCGACGAAAACCACGACCAAAACCGGAAAGCCCTCGGGGGCTTCGGGAGTCGTGCGCGCATAAAAGTTTAACAGCCGCAGTTCCGAGCCGAAGCCCCGCCTGATGAAGGTCCGGGGCTTTTTTTATTGCCTGAAGCATCACCCAAGGAGACCAAAGTGACTGACGATCCCGTTGTTGCCATTGCCGGCGTGACCGGCGCTGTAGGCCGCGAGTTCATGGCCACCATGGACAAGCGCGGCTTTCG
>Ga0207707_10000977_pt1 | contig 27485 bp, 19 predicted proteins | sample KBSC83BmetaG_FD_184336 | JGI IMG/M metagenome (GOLD analysis project Ga0207707, IMG submission 184336) | Corn rhizosphere microbial communities from Kellogg Biological Station, Michigan, USA - KBS C8-3B metaG (SPAdes) (version 2) | ecosystem: Host-associated > Plants > Roots > Rhizosphere ... | reverse complement strand
CCTCCACTGGTACCTGCGCAATGGCGAAAAGTCGGCGGCGTCGCTCGATTACGCGCCGCTGCCCGACAACATGATCGCACAGCTGGACAAGCGCCTCGGCGCGATCCAGATGGCGTCGCGTTGAGCGAATCGCGCCGGATGATGTGGCGGCGCACCGCCGCCACAGCATCTCGTGCGCACCAACACCAACCATAGAGATTCGAATGACACGTACCATTTCGTCGTGGTTCGCGCTTCTCGCTGCTCTGCTCCTGGCATCACCCCTAGCGCTCTCCGCGCAGTACACGAGCGCGGACACGAGCGCAAAATCCGACACCACCACGAAGGCGCCCGCGCCGCCGCCGGCGGCCAAGCCCGCCACCCCGGGGCTCGACTTCTCGGCGTGGCTGTTCGGCGATTTCCAGTACCAGACCGACGATGCCGCGAAGGCGGCGAACGGCGGCTCTTCGCCGAACAAGTTCGACATCGGCCGCGCGTACCTCACCTTCAAGGGCCCGCTGGGTGATCGCGCATCCTATCGCGTGACGACCGACATCAAGCAGGGCGGCGGCACCGACTCGTACAAGGGATGGTTCGTCCGGCTCAAGTACGCCTTCCTGCAGTACGACTACATGAAGCCCAGCGCCAGCGGCGCCTCGGCCTTCGCACGGCTCGGCGTGCTCCAGACGGTGTTGATCGATCACGAGGAGAACTTCTGGCCGCGCTTTCTCGCGCCGACGGCGGTCGAGAAGAACGGGTTCCTGTCCTCGGCGGATATCGGCATCTCCACCGGAATCACGCTGCCGAACAAGATCGGCGAGATCTACGCGGATGTCGTGAACGGCACCGGGTATGACAATCCGGAGAACAACAAGTACAAGGACGTGCAGGCGCGCGTCACGATCACGCCGCTCGCGAAGAGCACGTCGATCCTCAAGACACTCGCCATCTCGCCCTGGTTCTCGTGGGGTGGCAACGCCAGCGTGTTCGCCACGGATCCGGACGCGCCGATCACCGATCGCCTCACGAAGAACCGCTACGGCGTCTTCGTCGGCAACCGCGACCGCCGGCTCACCTTCGGCGGCGAGTACGCCGAGCGAAAGGATGGGGCGGACAGCAACACCGGCGACATCACGCTCGACCAGATCGTGGACACCAGCGGACAGCTCTACGATGCGTTCGTGATCGTGCGGCCGCTCGAGTTCTCGCAGCCGGACACGAAGCAGTCGTTCGGCGTGCTCGCGCGCTACGACCACTGGAAGCCGAACAAGGACGTCGACGGCTACGCGCAGTTCCTCGTCGCCGGCGTGTTCTGGGAGCCCACGCGCAAGGTCACGCTGGCGCTCGACTACCAGGGGCAGACGCCGAAGAACGGACTCGCGGGCTCGAAGTCCGAATCGTGGTTCCTGCACTGGAATGTCGTGTTTTAGGGGGGAGCGCCTCTGCGGTAAGGACGCTTCGCCAATCGCGAACCCGCTCCAACGTTGCCTGTGACGATGCTGTTACACCCTCGGCCTCTTACCGAAGGAGGGCACCCGCATCTTTCACGGAGCAGCTATTCCCCCCGGCCGTGAGTCAGTCTCGTGAATACCTCGATTCGTCGTGCAACAGCACTCGCTCCGAGCCGGTAGAGCTCCGTGACCGTCGTCGAGGCGCGCGAGGGCGACGGCGCAACGCTGCGCATTCACGGCGCCGCGGTCGGCGATCGGGTCTACGCCGGAGCGATCACCTTCTTTGCACTGTGCGTTCCCCTCCTGCTCCTCGCGATTGCGTGGGAGCTCGGCGTGGCAGCGTGGCCCGCGCTGCACAGGTTCGGCTTCGGCTTCCTCACCTCGAGCGAGTGGGATCCGGTCAAGGGCGAGTTCGGCGCCGCGCCCGCGATCTACGGCACGATCGTATCGTCGATCATCGCCCTTCTCCTCGCCACGCCGCTCGCCCTGGGCGTCTCGCTCTTCCTCTCGGAGCTCGCGCCGCGTTGGCTGCGGCAGCCGGTGGGCTTTCTCGTCGACCTGCTCGCGGCCATTCCGAGCGTCGTGTACGGGCTGTGGGGAATCTTCGTGCTGCTGCCGGTGCTGCGCGACCCGGTGATGCCGTTCCTGCGCGACACACTTCATCTCGACACGACGGGCCTCTTCACCGGCCCGGCGTACGGGCCGAGCATGCTCGCGGCCGGGATCATCCTCGCGATCATGGTGCTCCCGTACATCGCGTCGGTGTCGCGCGAGGTGCTGCTCGCGGTTCCGCGCTCGCAGCGCGAGGCCGCGCTCGCCCTCGGCGCCACGCGATGGGAGGCGATCCGGGGGGCGGTGCTCCCCTACGCGCGCTCCGGCATCGTCGGCGGCATCATCCTCGGCCTCGGACGCGCGCTCGGCGAGACGATGGCGGTGACGATGCTCATCGGCAATCGCCCCGAGATCACCGCGTCGCTCTTCGCGCCCGGCTACACGATGGCGTCGCTGCTCGCGAACGAATTCAGCGAGGCGTCGAGCGACGCGCATCTCTCGGCACTCATGGCCGTGGGCTTCGTGCTCTTTCTGATCACAGTGATCGTGAACGCGATCGCGCGCTGGCTGGTGTGGCAGGTGTCGCGCGGCGCGAGCGGAAGGGCGGCATGAGCACCGCGATACCGCCACTGTCGCCGCCACTGCGGCCCACGCTCCGCCAGCGCGCGTTCAGCGAGCGCACCCAGCGCACGCTCAGGCGCCGCCGCGTGGTGAATGGAATCATGCTCGGGGTGTTCGTTGTCGCGGCGGTGGTCGCCGTGCTGCCACTCATCTTCATCTTCGTTCACCTCATCAGGCTCGGCGTCGGCTCGCTGTCGTGGGACTTCTTCACGAAGATGCCCACGCCGGTTGGCGAAGCGGGGGGCGGCCTCGCCAACGCGATCGTCGGCACGCTCATTCTCATCGGTGTCGCCAGCGCGGTGGGTCTCCCCGTGGGCGTGGGCTCCGGGCTGTATCTGGCCGAGCGAAAGGGGGCATCGCTCGCGAACGGCGTGCGCTTTCTGTCGGACGTGCTTAACGGGCTCCCGTCGATCGTGATGGGAATCTTCGCCTGGCAGTTCCTCGTGCGGCCGGTGGGGCACTTCTCGGCGCTCGCGGGCGGTGTCGCACTCGGCGCGATGATGATCCCGATGGTCGCGCGGACCACTGAGGAGATGGTGGGTGTCGTGCCAGTGGCGCTGCGCGAGGCCGCGCTCGCGCTCGGCTACCCGCGCTGGCGCACCTCGCTCTCCATCGTGCTGCGCACCGCGAGCGCCGGGATCGTGACCGGTGCGCTCGTGGCGATCGCGCGCATCGCCGGCGAGACCGCGCCGCTCCTCTTCACCGCCTTCGGCAACCAGTTCTGGTCGCTCTCGCTCCGGCAGCCCATCGCCGCGCTTCCGCTCCAGATCTTCTCGTACGCGATCAGCCCCTATGACGCATGGCATTCCCTCGCCTGGGCAGGAGCGCTCGTCCTCATCGCGCTCATCTTCATCATCAGTCTCATCGCGCGCATCGCAACGCGCGCCCGCTTCTCGGCCGGTGGTGGCGACTGAGCGCACGATCGCGGACGACGTCTCGCTCGTGAGCCCCGGAGCCGCGGGCGTCGTTGCCGCTCCGCGCATGCGCGTCGGATCCCTCGACGCGTGGTTCGGGCGCGTGCACGCCGTGAAGGGCGTGCACATGGACGTGCGCGACCGCGAGGTGACGGCGATCATCGGACCGTCGGGGTGCGGCAAGTCGACTTTTCTCCGCTGCCTCAACCGGATGCACGAGACCGTGCCCACGGCGCGCGTCGAGGGCGAGGTCGAGCTCGACGGGCGCGACATCTACGCGCGCGGCGTGAACGCGATCGCGGTGCGCAGGCACATCGGGATGGTCTTTCAGCGTCCCACGCCCTTCCCGACGATGTCGATCCGGGACAACGTGGCCGCGGGGCTTCGCGTGGTCGACGGCCCTTCGCCGTCGCGCGCCAGGACCGACGAGATCGTGGAGCGCGCCCTCTCGCGCGCCGCGCTCTGGGACGAGGTGAAGGACCGCCTGTCCGCGAGCGCGACCAGCCTTTCCGGCGGGCAGCAGCAGCGCCTCTGCATCGCGCGCGCACTCGCCACCGACCCCACGGTGCTCCTGCTCGATGAGCCCACGGCGTCGCTGGACCCGCTCAGCACCCAGGCGGTGGAAGAGCTGGTGTACGAGCTGCGGCGCGACATGACCATCGTGATCGTGACGCACAACATGCAGCAGGCCGCGCGCGTGTCCGATTCGACGGCGTTCTTTCTCGACGGCGAGCTGGTCGAGATCGACGACACGAACCGGATCTTCACCACGCCGCGCGACCAGCGCACGGAGGCCTACATCACCGGACGGTTCGGATGAGCGACGCGAACGCGACGCTCGAGCGCCGTGCCGTCGCCGCGCCGGCGGCGGAGCCAGCGCACCCGGGCACCATCGTCGCGCGCGACTTCTCCTTCTTCTACGGTCAGAAGCAGGCGCTCTTCGGCGTGAATCTCACCATTCCCGCCCGCGCGGTCACCGCGTTCATCGGACCGTCCGGGTGCGGGAAGTCCACCCTTCTGCGCTCGATCAACCGGCTCAACGCGCTCATCCCCGGCGCCCGTCACACTGGCGAGATCCTGCTCGACGGCGAGGACATCTATTCCCCCGACGCCGACAAGGTCGCCCTCCGGCAGCGCGCCGGAATGGTCTTCCAGCGCTGGAATCCGTTTCCCAAATCGATCTACGACAACGTGTCGTTCGGGCCGCGCATCAACGGCACCACCTCCCGCGCGGCGCTCGATGAGATCGTCGAGACGTCGCTGCGCCGCGCCGCGCTCTGGGACGAGGTGAAGGACCGGTTGCGCCAGAGCGCGCTGGGACTCTCGGGCGGTCAGCAGCAGCGGCTCTGCATCGCGCGCGCGCTGGCGAACGATCCCGAGGTGCTGCTGCTCGACGAGCCGGCGAGCGCGCTCGATCCGATCGCCACACAGAAGGTGGAAGAGCTGCTCTACGAGCTGAAGCGGGAGTTGACGGTCGTCATCGTCACCCACAACATGCAGCAGGCGGCTCGCGTCTCGGAGTACACGGCATTCTTCTACCTGGGCCGCCTGGTAGAGGTGAACACGACGGATCGTCTCTTCACCAGTCCCCGCGAGCCGCGGACCGAAGCCTACGTGACAGGGAGATTCGGATGACCCCCGCCGACGCCGCTGGTTTTCGCCACTTTCACGAGCAGCTGGATCAGCTGAAGCGGCGGCTGCTCGACATGTCCGAGCGCGCCGAGGCGCTCGTCGATCTCTCGGTGGAGGCGCTCCTCCACCGCGACGCCGGCAAGGCCGATGCCGTCATCGAGGGCGACTCGGAGATCGATGCCCTCGAGGTAGACGTCGAGGGGCTCGCCGTGTCGCTGCTCGCGCTCCAGCAGCCGATGGCACGCGATCTTCGCTTCATCATCAGCGCGATCAAGATCTCGAGCGATCTCGAGCGCGTGGGAGATCACGCCGTCAACATCGCGCAGTCTACCCAGCGGCTGGTCGCGATGAAGTCGAACATCACCCCCGACCCGGAGGTCGAGGACATGGCCCGCCGCGCCCGCCACATGCTGAGCGACGCGCTCGACGCCTTCGTGCGCGGTGACGGCGCGCTCGCTCGCGACGTCTGCAAACGGGACGATGTGGTGGATGCGTTGCACGACTCGCTCTTCCGCATCCTGCTCACGCACATGCTCGAAGACCCCAGCACGATCTCCGCGGCGCTCGAGCTCTTTCTCGTGAGCCGGAATCTCGAACGCGTGGCCGACCTCGCCACGAACATCGCGGAGGACGCCGTCTATCTCGCGGAGGGCAAGACGATCAAGCACCGATTCGAGGAGCGCATTGTCACCGCCACGGCCTGATCCCGCGAGCGGCCACGACCGCGTCGCGGCGATCGACATCGGATCGAATTCGATCCGCGCGATCGTCGCCGACGTGTCCGCCGACGGCCACATCCGCGTCGTCGACGAAATGAAGTCGGCACCGCGGCTCGGCGCCGGCATGGATGATCGCGGCGCGCTGGCCGACGACGCGATGCGGCGCGCTACCGAGGCCGTGGTGCGCATGGCCACGCTCGCGCGCCAGCTCGGTGCCATGCGCATCGAGGCCGTGGCCACGAGCGCGGTGCGCGACGCGTCGAATGCGCGCGAGTTCGCGGACATGGTGCGCAAGGCCGCCAGGCTGCAGATCCGCGTGCTCGAGGGAAAGGACGAAGCGCTGCTCGGCTTCCGCAGCGCGCTCGCGCACTTCGATCTCGCGGACGGTCGCGCCGCCGTCGTCGACATCGGCGGCGGATCGCTCGAGCTCGCGCTCAGCGCCGCCGGCCTCGTCGACCGGCTCGTCTCCCTTCCCTTCGGCGCGCTGCGCCTCACCGAGCGCTATTTCCCGAAGAAGATCACCCGCCGCGCGGTAAAGGCGCTCCGCCGCGACGTGCACCACGAGCTTCGCCGCCACCTCCCCGCGCGCGAGTGGCGCAAGGCGCAGGTGATCGGCTCCGGCGGCACGTTCACGAACCTTGCCGGGATGTCGCTCGCGCGTCAGGGGATTCGATCGCCGCAGAGCGTGCACGGCACGCGCGTGACGCGCATGGATCTCGAGCACATTCTCGACAGCCTAGAGGACATGACTGCCACCGAGCGCCTCACAGTGGCCGGCCTCAACGCCGGCCGCGCCGACATCATCGTGGCGGGACTCGCGGTGATCGCCGAGGTGATGGCGCGTCTCGACGCGCCGAGCCTGGTGGTGTCCGCGTACGGCATCCGCGAGGGACTCCTCCTCGAGACCGCGCACGTGCTTCCCACGGTCGCGGTGCCCGGCGAGGCGCGCGAGCGCTCGGTGCGACGGCTCGCCGACGCCTGCCACTTCGAGGAGCGGCACTCGATGCACGTCCAGCGCCTCGCACTGCAGCTCTTCGACGCCCTCGGCCCGCGGCTCGGCGCCGACGCGGACGAGCGCGGCACGCTGGCCGCGGCGGCGATGCTGCACGACATCGGCTACCACATCAGCTACGACAAGCACCACAAGCACTCGTATTATCTGATCACGAACGCCGAGCTGCTCGGCATGTCCCCCATGGAGCAGCTCGTAGTGGCGAACGTGGCGCGCTACCATCGCGGCGCCGAGCCGTCGCGCCAGCACCCGAGCTTCGACGCGCTGTCCAAGCCGATGCGGCAGCAGGTGCGCCGACTCTCGGCGATTCTCCGGCTCGCCGACGGACTCGATCGCGGACACATCTGCGCGGTGGACCGCGTGCGCGTGCGCTGGCTGCACGATCGCATCCGGATCACGCCCATCGCGCGCAACATCCACCAGCCGATGCGGCTCGAGATCTGGGGCGCGAGCCGCAAGGCGCGGTTGCTCGGAAAGGTGGCGGGGGTGCCGGTGGAGATCGTTCAACCGCGACTGGCCGCGCGAATCCGCGACCGCATCGTCACGGATCGAGCGGTGCGGTCCCCCACGTAGTCGACACGAGAATGGACTGCGCGACGCGTTCCGGCTCGCCGTCGAGCTGGCGCTGCTCGTAGCATCCATCCGGACGCAGGATCCAGGCATTCCGGTTGTCGCTCAGATACGTGCCGAGGAGCGTGCGCAGCGGCTGGTGGAGCGCCTTGTCCTCCACCGGCGTCACCGCCTCCACGCGCCGCTCGAAGTTGCGCTGCATCCAGTCCGCCGAGCCGAGGTAGAACTCCTCCTCGCCGTCGTTCAGGAAGTACCAGAGCCGCGAGTGCTCGAGGAAGCGGCCGACGATGCTCGTGACGCGGATCGTATCGCTCACGCCGTCGATCCCGGGGCGCAGGCAGCAGATGCCGCGCACGATGAGATCGATCTCGACCCCCGCGCGCGAGGCCTCGTAGAGCGCGAGGATCATCGGCGCGTCGGCCAGCGTGTTCATCTTCGCGATGATGCGCGCGGGGCGACCAGCCTTCGCGTGCGCGGTCTCGCGCGCCAGCAGCGAGAGGAAGCGGTCGCGCATGTCGCCCGGAGCGATGATCAGCTTCCGATAGTGCCGCTGCCGCGAGAACCCGGTGAGGAAGTTGAACAGATCGCTCAGATCCGCGCCGATCTGCGAATTGCACGTGAACAATCCCAGGTCCGTGTACTGCCGCGCCGTCTTCGAGTTGTAGTTCCCCGTGCCCACGTGCACGTAGCGCCGAATCCCGTCCGCCTCGCGGCGCACGACGAGGCACGTCTTGCTGTGCGTCTTGAGATCCATCATCCCGTACACCACGTGCACCCCCGCGCTCTCGAGCTGCCGCGCCCACGTGATGTTGTTCGCCTCGTCGAACCGCGCCTTGAGCTCCACGAGCACCACCACCTGCTTGCCGCTCTCCGCCGCCTCCGTGAGCGCGCGCACGATCGGCGTATCGCCCGACGTTCGATACAGCGTGAGCTTGATCGCGAGCACGTCGTCGTCCTCGGCCGCGAGCTCGATGAAGTGCTCGACGGTGGTCTGGAACGACTCGAAGGGATGATGCACGAGCACGTCGCCCTGGCGGATGACGTCGAACATCGCGCCGTTCACGCCGCGCAGCCGCGGCGGCGTGGTGGGCACGAGCGGCGGATCGCGCAGCTCCGGAATCTCGAGCGACGCGATCTCGCGCAGGTCGCCCAGCTCGAGCAGCGGCCCCATCTCGTGCACGTCGTTCTCGCCCAGCGTCGCGTTGGGCGGCAGACGGTCGTCGCGCAGCTCGTCGATGAGCAGCGCCCGCATCGACGGCGGCGTGCCGGTCTGCACCTCGAGTCGCACGACCTCGCCGAACCGCCGCAGGAAGACCTGCTCCTCGATCGTCGCCAGCAGGTCGTCCGGCTCTTCGGAGGAAAGGAGCTCGATGTCCGAATTGCGCGTGATGCGGAACGCGTACCAGTTCCGGATCTCCATGCCGGGAAAGAGCGCGCGCAGATTCACGCCGATCAGCTGTTCGAGCGGGATGAACTGGTTCGGCCGGCCGAAGGGCACCCAGCGCGGCAGGCTGCGCGGCACCTTCACACGCGCAAAGTGATCCTCGAGCGTGTCCGGATCGCGGATCTCCACGGCGAGCGAGAGCGAGAGGTTCGAGATGTACGGGAACGGATGCCCCGGATCCACCGCGAGCGGCGTGAGCACCGGATAGACCTGCATCTCGAAGTACTCGTCGAGCCGGCTCCACTCGTCCGCCGTGAGCTCGTCGAGCGGCACGAGCCGCACGCCACGATCGGCGAGCGCGGGGATCAACCGCTCGTGCAACAGATGCTGCTGCTGCGCGAGGAGCTCGCGCACGCGCGTGTTGATCGCGTCGAGCTGCTCCTGCGGCGACAGCCCGTCGGGCGCCGTGACCGTGACGTTGGCCGCGACCTGCCGTCGCAGCCCCGCGACGCGCACCATGTAGAACTCGTCGAGGTTGCTGCTGAAGATTGCGGCGAACTTGAGCCGTTCGAGGAGCGGATTCCGCTCGTCGAACGCCTCGTGCAGCACTCTGGAGTTGAATTCGAGCCAGCTCAGCTCGCGGTTGATGTAGAGCCGCGGCGAGAGTGTGAGGTCGGACATGGGTCGATTCGAAAGCAAACCGCCCGTGCGAGTCGCACGGACGGCGAGGGATGCGCTGGTCAGCTCATGATATGCATGATAGCGCTTCCGCGCGCGCGACGTGATGTCACGAAAACGTCACGAGCGCTTCGTGACCCCTTTCGCCGTCCCTTCGCCCCCGATTACAGCGGGTGAACCACGTGGATCACCGCCCAGAGCATCGCAGCGATGGCCGCGGCCGCCGGAATGGTGAGGATCCACGCCCACACGATCTTGGTGGCGACGCCCCATCGCACCGCCGACAACCGCGTCGTCGCGCCGACGCCGACGATCGATCCCGTGATCGCGTGCGTGGTGCTCACCGGAATGCCGAGCGTCGTCGCGAGCAGAATGCTGAGCGCACCCCCCGTCTCGGCGCAGAAGCCGCCCACCGGCCGGAGCTTCGTGATGCGATTTCCCATCGTGTGCACGATGCGCCATCCACCCATGAGCGTGCCGAGCGAGATCGCCGTATAAGCGCCCATTTCCACCCACGGCGGAATGCTGTTGCCATTCTCGAGATAGAGGTGGTGCATCCATCCCGTTTGCCCGACGAACGAGCTCTTGCTCGCCACGAGCAGCCCCACGATGATCCCCATCGTCTTCTGCGCATCGTTCGCGCCGTGCGACAGCGAGAACAGCGCTGAGCTCAGGAGCTGCGCCCGGCGGAAGAACCGGTCGACTCGCGCCGGCGGCACGCGACGAAAGATCCAGAACACCGCGGTCATGAGCGCGAAGCCGAGCATCGCGCCGATCACTGGCGAGAGCACGATGAAGAGCAGCGTGGTGGGCCACTTGCCGTTCTCGAGCACGAGCCCCGCCAGCCCGGCCTTCGCGACCGCGGCCCCCGCGTACGCGCCGATCAGCGCGTGCGAGGAGCTCGAGGGGAGCCCGACGCTCCACGTGATGATATTCCACCCGATGGCGCCGAGCAGCCCGGCGAGAATGACGTTGGGATCGACGATGGCCGGCGGCACGAACCCGGTGAACACCGCCTTCGCGACCGCGGTGCCGACGATGAACGCCGCGGCAAAGTTGAAGAACGCGGCCCACACCACCGCCTGCAGCGGCTTGAGCACCCGCGTGCCGACGACCGTCGCGATCGAGTTCGCCGAGTCGTGGAAGCCGTTGCTGAAGTCGAACAGGAACGCGATCGCGACGATCGCGACGATGTACGAGACCACGGATTACGCGTGCTTCAGCGCGATGCTCTCGAGGACGTTGGCGACGTCCTCGCACTGGTCGAGCGCCCGTTCGAGCGTGTCGTACAGCTCCTTCCACTTGATCACGTCGAGCGGATTCGGATTGCCGGCGAAGAGCGCGCCCACCGCCTGGTGGTAGAGCGCATCGCCCTCCTCCTCCTTGAGCTTGATCTCGCGCCCGCGCATGACGACGTGCTTGGAGTCGCGCATGTTCATCACGGCGCTCTCGATGGACCGCGTCGCCTCGAGCAGCACGTCGCACAGCCGCTTGGCGGGCTCCTTCACCTCGGTGATGTGAAACATGGCCGCGCGCCGTGCCGTGCCATCGACGAGATCCACCACGTTGTCCAGCTGCGACACCAGCAGGTGAATGTCCTCACGATCGATCGGCGTCACGAACGACTTGTCGATCCGGTTGATCACGTCGCGCGTGATGTCATCCGCCTGGTGCTCGACCTCCTTGATCTCGGCGGCGAAGCGGTCCACCTGGGCGGGATTGGCGAAGAGCTCGCGGAGCAGGTTGGCCGCGCTCGTCGCATGCCGGGCGAGGTCCGAGAACATCTCGAAAAACGCAATGTCGCGTGGAATGAGCCGCACGGCCTTCAATCATCCGGTGTTCGGGGAAGTCGCGTCGAACAGGGAAGCTACGCGGCCCCCGCGTCGCTCGCCAAGTGCCGCCCTCAGTACGAATAGACTTGCGGCGGCGCGGGAGACGGCTTCGTGAACAGGCGAATGAGCAGCACGCCGGCGATGAATCCGCCCACGTGCGCCCACACGGCGACGCCGCCGGTGACGGTGGGATTCATCCGCGAGAGCTGCGGCAGCCCCGCGAGCAGCTGCTCACCGAACCAGAAGAGCAGCACCAGCATCGCGGGAATCGAAAAGAAGAAGATCGGCGGGAAGTACATCCGGATGCGCACGCGCGGATAGAGCACGAGGTACCCGCCGAGCACTCCGGAGATGGCGCCCGACGCGCCGATGGTGGGGATGGCGGAGGTCGGGTTGATCGCGATGTGCGTCGCCGCCGCCGCGAGCCCGCACACGAGGTAGAACACGAGGAAGCGCGGCGATCCCATGCTCGCCTCCACGTTCTTGCCGAACACCCACAGGTAGAGCGAGTTGCCGATGATGTGCCCCCATCCGCCGTGCAGAAAGATCGAGAGCAGCGGCGTGAGGATGTTGATCGGGTCGTTGTCCACCACGCACGCCATCCCCATCCCGATCGGCACCGCGTAGCCGATCGTGGCGCGGTGGGTGAGCTCACCCGGCACCAGCCCCCAGTTGCACACGCTCGCCGCGAGGATCTGCGGATTTGCCCCCGCGCGCTGGATGATGAGCCACACCGCCCACGTGACCGCGAGGAGCAGATACGTCATCGCCGGCGTGCGGGCCGGCCGTATGTCATCGCCCAACGGGATCATTCGGCGCTCCTATGCCGGAAAGGCGTACTCGACAGTTAGCCTATAGGCTGCTAAATGCGCCACCATTACAGAGATATCCGCTGCGGTCGCCGATCTACCTGCCAGAACGGCTCATATTCCCGGCACCCCAATTGCGAGAACCAACGCTGCGCGAGCGGGATTGACTACGTGGCAGCGCGAGAGCCACGGGCTTTCTCGCCACCGCTATCACATACAATTCGAGGCTTGTTATGGCCGAAAAGGTAATCGGTATCGATCTCGGCACGACGAACTCCGTCGTTGCGGTCATGGAAGGCGGCGATCCCGTCGTCATTCCCAATTCGGAGGGCGGGCGCGTCACCCCGTCCGTCGTCGCGTTCACCAAGGACGGCGAGCGCCTCGTCGGCCAGGTGGCCAAGCGCCAGGCGGTCACCAATCCGCAGAATACCGTCTTCTCGATCAAGCGATTCATGGGTCGCAAGATCTCCGAGGTGCAGGAGGAGACGAAGCGCGTGCCGTACAAGGTCGTCGCCGGCTCCAACGACGTCGCGACCATCGAGGTGCAGGGCAAGCGCTATTCGCCCCCCGAGATCTCCGCGATGATCCTGCAAAAGATGAAGCAGACCGCCGAAGACTACCTCGGCCAGAAGGTCGAGAAGGCCGTCATCACGGTCCCCGCGTACTTCAACGACTCGCAGCGCCAGGCGACCAAGGACGCCGGCCGCATCGCGGGGCTCGACGTGCTGCGCATCATCAACGAGCCCACCGCGGCCGCGCTCGCGTACGGACTCGACAAGAAGAAGGATGAGAAGGTCGCCGTGTTCGATTTGGGCGGCGGCACCTACGACATCTCCGTGCTCGAGCTCTACGACGTGGAGGGCTCGCGCCAGTTCGAGGTGAAGTCCACCAACGGCGACACGCACCTGGGCGGCGACGACTTCGACCAGCGCGTGATCGACTGGCTCGTGGCCGAGTTCAAGCGCGATCAGGCGATCGACCTCTCCAAGGATCCGATGGCGCTCCAGCGCCTCAAGGAGGCCGGCGAGAAGGCGAAGATGGAGCTGTCGGGCACGCAGCAGACCGACATCAACCTGCCGTTCATCACGGCGGACCAGAGCGGTCCCAAGCACCTGAACTACTCGCTCACGCGGGCCAAGTTCGAGCAGCTGGTGGACGACCTCATCCAGCGCACCATTCCGCCCATGCAGCAGGCGCTCAAGGATGCGGGGATGAAGCCCGAGGAGATCGATGAGGTGATCCTCGTCGGCGGCTCCACGCGCATTCCGAAGGTGCAGCAGGTGGTAAAGGACTTCTTCAAGAAGGAGCCGCACAAGGGCGTGAACCCGGACGAGGTCGTGGCGATTGGCGCCGCGATTCAGGGCGCGGTACTCACCGGCGAGCAGAAGGACGTGCTGTTGCTCGACGTGAACCCGCTCTCGCTCGGCATCGAGACGCTGGGCGGCGTGACCACGGTGCTCATTCCGCGGAACACGACCATCCCGACCAAGAAGAGCGAGGTGTTCTCCACCGCGCAGGACAACCAGACCACGGTCGAGATCCACGTGCTGCAGGGCGAGCGCGAGCTCGCGTCGGGGAACAAGACCATCGGCAAATTCCAGCTCACCGGAATTCCGCCGGCACCGCGCGGCACGCCGCAGGTGGAGGTCACCTTCGACATCGATGCGAACGGCATTCTGCACGTGACCGCGAAGGACCAGGCCACGGGGAAGGAGCAGAAGATCCGCATCGAGGCCTCGAGCGGGCTGTCGGAGAACGACATCCAGAAGATGGTGAAGGACGCCGAGCAGCATGCGCAGGAGGACAAGGCGCAGCGAGAGGAGATCGACACCAGAAATCGCCTCGACAGTCTCACGTACGAGGTCGAGAAGAACGCGAAGGAGTGGTCGGACAAGCTGAGCGCGGACCTCAAGTCCAAGCTCGAGAGCTCGGTCGATCGGGCGCGCAAGGCGCTCCGGGCCGACGATCTCGGCGAGATCCGCAGCGCGCAGGAGGAGCTGAGCCGGGTGTACAGCGAGGCCGGACAGTCGCTCTACGCGCAGGGCGAGACGCAGGCGGGAGCGGAGGCCACCGATGAGGCGGCAACCGCGAGCGCCCACGCGAATCCCAAGGGATCCGACAACGTGGTCGACGCCGACTACGAGATCGTGGACGAGGAAAAGAAATAAAGAGCTCTTGACACCAGCGCCGCCGACAGCGAAACCGTCGGCGGCGCTTGGTGTAGTAGGGTTACCCACAACACGGTTGGATTAGGCAATGACGTCACGACTTTCAAAACGGCTGACGGTCGGCGTGATCGCCGTCGTCGCCTTCGTCGGTGGGCTGGTCGTCGCGGCCGGCTTCAATCTCACACCGTTCGGTTACGCGCAGCAGACGGGAATGGCGCGTCCGCCGCAGGCCGCGGTTCAGCAGGTCACGGACGCGAGCAACGCGTTCGTCGCGATCGCCGAACACGTGACCCCCGCGGTCGTCTCCATTCAGATGGAGCGCCAGGCGCGTCCGGTGCGAGTGCCGCGCGGCCAGCAGATTCCGCCGGGCATGGAGGACTTCTTCAAGCAGTTCGATCCCCGGCAACAGCAGCAGCAGCCGATGGAGGGAAGCGGCTCAGGCTTCCTCGTCTCATCTGATGGATACATTCTCACCAACAATCACGTCGTCGCGGATGCGGACAAGCTCACCGTGACGCTGCTCGACAAGCGCGTGTTCAAGGCGAAGGTGGTTGGTCGCGACCCCACCACCGACATCGCCGTGATCAAGATCGATGGCACCGGCTTCCCCACCATCCCGTTCGGCAACGACGAACAGGCGCGGGTCGGCGAGTGGGTGCTCGCGGTGGGCAATCCGCTCGGCCTCGACTTCACCGTCACGGCCGGCATCATCAGCGCGAAGGGACGCAGCGGGCAGCTGCGCAACCTGTACGCGAGCCAGTACGCGATCGTCGACTACATCCAGACCGACGCGGCGATCAACCCGGGCAACTCGGGCGGCCCGCTCGTGAACAGCAAGGGTGAGGTGATCGGCGTGAACAGCGCGATCGCGAGCGGCACCGGCTACTACTCGGGGTACGGCTTCGCGATTCCGATCTCGCTCGCGAAGACGGTCATGAACGACCTCATTCAGTACGGCCGCGTGCGCCGGGCCATCCTCGGCGTCTCGATCAGCGACATGCGCCCGGAAGACGCGCAGGCCGCCGGCCTCAAGGAGATTCGTGGCGCGCTCGTTGGCGGCGGAACGCCAGGCCAGGCGAGTCCCGCGGAGCAGGCGGGCATCGAGCCCGGCGACGTCATCATCGCGATCGATGGAACGCCGGTGGATCGCGTGGCGCAGCTGCAGCGGATCATCCGGCTCCATAAGCCCGGCGAGACCGTCGCGGTGGACGTGATGCGCTATGGCCAGAAGCACGAGTACAAGGTGAAGCTGGCCGAGGCGCCGAAGGACCAGCAGGTGGCGAGCGCGGACGATGACAACGGCGACGACAGTGCCGATGCCAGGCCGGCGAGCTACGACAAGCTGGGCATCTCGGTCGAGCCGATGACCACGGATCGCGCCAGTCGCGCCGAGGTGTCGGACTCGCAGCGCGGTCTGGTTGTGGTGAGCGTGGACGCACTCGGCCCGTCGTACCAGAAGCTGTTCGCCGATGCGGACGTGATCGTGAAAGTGCTCAACCCGATGCCGCACCCGGTGCGCACGGTCGCTGATCTCGACAGCTCGATCTCGAAGCTGAAGAACGGCGATGTGGTGAGCCTGCTCGTCTACAACACGCAGGCGAAGGGAACCAGGGTGGTGAATCTGAAGATAGGCGGCTAGCCGCCTCTGCCTTGGGCACTGTGAAAGGACAAACCGCCCGGCGACTGAGCTCGCCGGGCGGTTTTTTTGTGCGAACGAGTCGATTTTGGTCGGGAAGGATGTCTTTGCGGGCGTGAGCGCGTGGAAAAGCTTGCGAAACGCACGTCCGAACTGAACATTGGAGGCGCCCGGACCGGGAGTGTCTCGAAACTGTCCTGACCTAGCGGACAGCTAGCATGCCCCCCCTTTTAGGCAGGATCATCAAGAAAAAATGGTGGTCCCGATCACGTCGGCTTCGTGCTGGTGTGCCGTTTCGGTGCACCGGGGCGAAGCCAGTACGCAATATCCCCGATGGAGACATGCCGATGAAGTTATCCCGTTCTATCTGGACACCCATGCTTGCCGCGGGGATCGCGATCGCCGTAGGCAGCGTGGGCGCTGGTGCGCAGGGCTCGGCGAGCCTCGCGACTATTCACGGTGTCGTGACCGATTCCGCGAGTCAACAGCCGGTGATGGGCGCGCAAGTGCTCGCGGTCGGCACGACGCGCGGCGCGCTCACCGACTCGAGCGGCGCGTACACGCTGCGCATTCCTGCCGGCACGATCACGCTCAAGGTGCAGCGCCTCGGCTACGCGCCGGCGCAGCGGAGCCTGACGGTCGCTGCGGGTGGCGAGGCCACCGCGGACTTCCGTCTGACCGCCGTCTCGGTGACGCTGTCCGAGGTGGTCGTGACGGGATACGGCACGCAAAATCGCGCCCAGGTCACGGGCGCCGTCACGAACGTAACCGGCGAGGACGTGCAGAACCAGCCGGTCGCCGGTGTCGACGCAGCGCTGCAGGGCAAGGCCGCTGGTGTCCAGGTCTCACAGAACTCCGGTGAGCCTGGAACGGGCATCAGCGTGCGAATCCGCGGCGCGGCGTCGCTCTCCGCCTCCAACCAGCCGTTGTACGTGGTCGATGGGGTACCGATCGCGAACGACGCGCTTTCGCAGCAGCTCTTCCCGGCGGGAAGCGAAGGGCCGACGGCGATCACGGGGCTCGATCCGAACGAGATCGAATCGATCACCGTCCTCAAGGACGCGGCGTCCGCGGCGATCTACGGATCGCGCGCCTCGAACGGCGTCGTGATGATCACGACGAAGCGTGGCCAGGCGGGCAGAGCGAAGTTCACCGTCGATCTGTCGACCGGCATCCAGAAGGTCGCCAAGAAGCTCGACCTGATGAACGCGACGCAGTACGTGACGTACATGAACGAAGGCGCGGTGAACGACGGCGACGGCATCCAGTTCTTCGCCGGCATCGACGACGCGACGAGCACCGACTGGCAGGACGCGATCTTCCGTACCGGCCCGGTGCAGAATCTCCACGTCGGGCTGAGCGGCGGGACCGAGACGCTGCGCTACAACGTCGACGGATCGTTCTTCAAGCAGCAGGGCATCGTGATCGGGTCGGCGTACAATCGCGCGAACGCGCGCGTCAACGTCGACTACGATGCGACCTCGAAGTTCCGGCTCAAGACGTCGATCGGGCTTGCGCGCGAGAACAACGATCGCATCGAGGGCAACAACAGCAACGACGGTATCGTGACCAACGCCATCGGTCAGCCCGCCGTGTATCACGTCAGGAATCCGGACGGCACCTTCACCAGCACCGCCGACACGACGCCCAGCAACAACAGCGAGGTGTACTCGAACCCGGTGGCGATCGGCACCTACGACCGCCTGCCCGAGGTCACGGATCACATCCTCGGCAACGTCGAAGGCAATTATCTCTTCAATTCGCACCTCACGCTCACGGGAAGCGCGGGCGTGGACATCCTGCACGACAACGAGAATCAGTGGCGCTCGCCGCTCGTCGTCGGCAACTACGCGTTCGGCGCGCACGGCGTGGCCGAGACCACGTTCGACAATACGAATCACTATCTGCTGCAGAGCTTCCTCACCTATCAGGGTGGCTCGGATACGGGGAGCAGCCTGACGGTCGTCGGTGGAGGAAGCCTCGAGTACAACCACGAGGAGTCCGCGTACATTCGTGGCGAGGGCTTCAGCAGCCCGGAGTTTCAGTACGTCGGGAGCGCGGCCAACCTGATCGCGTTCGACGGCATTCCAACCGACAACAACCTCGAATCGTTCTTCGGCCGCGCGAACTACAGCTACAAGGATCGCTACCTCCTGCAGGGAAGCATTCGTGCGGACGGCTCATCCCGATTCGGCGTGAACAATCGCTGGGGATACTTCCCCTCGATCTCCGCCGGCTGGGTGATCAGCAACGAGTCGTTCATGGGGAACTTCGGACAGCGCTTCGGCCAGCTGAAGCTGCGCGGCAGCTTCGGTAAGACCGGAAATCAGTCGATTCCGAACTTTGCCTCGCTCGCCTCCTACGGGTCGGCGACGTACGGCTCGACGCCCGGCATCGCGCCGAGCGCGTTCGGCAATCCGAACCTGAAGTGGGAGAGCACGAAGGAGTGGGACGGCGGTATCGACTATTCGCCGTTCGGCGGCCGGCTCACGATCATCGCCGACTACTACCACAAGGCGACGTCCGACCTGCTCACCTCGCAGCAGCTGCCGTGCGTCATCGGCTACTGCACGTACTTCAACAACATCGGAAACGTTCTCAATCGCGGGTTCGAGTTCGGGCTGAACTCGGAGAATTTCAGACCGTCCACGAGGAACGGCTTCGGCTGGACCACCGACTTCAACATCTCGTTCAACCACAACGAGGTCACGAAGCTGAACGCGGACCAGCCGGTTCCGGGCGACAACTATCGCGACATCAGCCGCGCGGCGGTGGGCCAGCCGATCGGCGAGTTCTTCGTCCAGCACTTCCTCGGCGTGGATCCGGCGACGGGCGACGCGATGTACACGGACGATCGCATCAACGCCGGCAACCCGCAGCCCAGCTGGTGGGGCGGGCTCGGAAATACCCTCAGCTGGAAGAGCCTCTCGCTGCGCGGATTCCTGGAGTTCTCGCACGGCGCGAAGGTTTTCAACCTGATGCGCATCTTCGCCGACGACGGCGGCTATGCGTACGACAACAAGTTCACGTACGCGCTCAACCGCTGGCAGCAGCCAGGCGACATCACCGACGAGCCACGCGCCAGCTTCGACGGCACGTCCGGTGGCCGCGTGATCTCGGATCGCTTCATCGAGGACGGCTCATATCTCCGCATCCAGGAGATCACCCTGAGCTGGAAGCTTCCGGCCGGAGTCTTCGCGCTGCGCGGCATGACCAACGCCCGCCTGTACGTGTCCGGTCACAACCTGCACACGTTCACGAAGTACTCGGGATACGACCCGGACGTGAACAGCAACGGTACCGAGAACCTCAACCTCAGCACCGACTACTACGCTTATCCCCGCGCGCGCACGTTCACGCTCGGCGTCAGTGGCGATTTCTAACATGACAACTCGCCATCATGACTTCTCATCCAGGATGACATCAGCAATGAGAAACCGTATTCTGATGCCGGCGCTCTTGCTCGCGATTGCCGCCGGCTGCGATGGACCGCTTGACGTGACGTCGAAGGACAAGGTCCCCACGGAGACCTCGATCACCGACTCGTCGTCGGCGCACGCGGCTGTGGCGGGGATGTACCACGGCCTGCAAAGCCTCGACAGCTACGGAGAGTCGATTCCGGAGCTCGGGGACCTGAGCGCGGACAACGCCGAATTCAGCGGCACCTCGACGTCGTACGGCGAGATCGACGACAACCAGATCACCGTCTTCAACACGGCGGTGCTGAGCCTCTGGGCGTCGGCGTACGACAACATCAACCGGGCGAACGAGATTCTCGACAAGGTCGGCGCGCTCGGCAACATCGACGCCGACACGAAGGCCGAGATGATGGGCGAGGCGTACTTCGTTCGCGCGCTCATGTATCACGATCTGGTCAAGTTCTTCGGCGACGTGCCGATCCAGCTTCATGCGACGACGGATCCGCACGCGGGCGCGTCGATCACGCGCTCACCGGTGTCCGCCGTCTACGATCTGATTCTGAAGGATCTCGACTCGGCGCAGGCGGGAATCAGCGACGACGAGTCGACCACCACGGCATCGGCAGGTGCGGTGCGTGCGCTGCGCACGCGTGTGTTGTTCTACATGGGCGACTACAGCGGCGCGGAATCGGAGGCGAACGTAGTCGAGACCGACTTCGGCTATTCACTCGCGCCGAACTACTCCGACCTCTTCTCGGCGAACGGCAGCGCCACGCCGGAGGACATTTTCAAGGTGATCGCGACGCCGCTGTCGGCGCAGGAGAGCTTCCTGTCGTACGACTACTTCGCAAAGGCCGTGGGAGGCACGTATCTGCTGCGCCCCACGGACGGCATGATGACGGCGTACGACTCCAGCTTCGACAACGAGGAGGACGATCCGGACCAGTACCAGCCGACGGACCTGCGTGGACAGTGGAACATCAAGTTCGCGGGGAGTCGCCAGTACGGTGCCAAGTATCGCTCGATCACTGGAACCGAGAACTTCCCGGTTCTTCGCTTGGGCGAGATCATCCTCATCCGCGCGGAGGCTCTCGCGCGGACGGCGCACCTGCCGGAGGCGGTGTCCGAGCTCAACCTCATTCGTGCGCGCGCGGGCGAAGGAAACTACGTGCTCGGCACGCATACCACGCAGGAAGTCATCGACGCGATCGTGGCCGAGCGTCGGCTCGAGCTGGCGTTCGAGGGCGACAGGTGGTTCGATCTCAATCGCCTGGGGATCACGCCGGACGTCATGGGAATCGACGCGACGCAGGAGCTCTATCCGATCCCGCAGTCGGAGATCGATGTGGCGCCTGGGCTCACGCAGAACCCGGGGTACTGACCGGGCATGCGGTAAGGCTGTAGCAGGCAAACGGGAATCCGACCGGCGTGCAGTTGCGCCGGGCGGATTTTTTGTGTCCCTGGTGGCCCTCATTTGGCGAGCCGCACTGCCCTCCCCATATTTCCCCTGCTGCCCCCCTCCCCGCGGAAGTGGCGGAATTGGTAGACGCGCTGGACTTAGGATCCAGTGGGGAAACCCGTCCGGGTTCGAGTCCCGGCTTTCGCATCGTCGCACCCGATAGCCCGCTGCACTCACGCAGCCCCCACCGGAGTCGTGCAGGGTGGAACCACTGATCCCGCGCCTGCGAGCCTCGCTCGCGAACCAGTACGCCATTAGCGCGGAGATCGGCTCGGGCGGCATGGCTACGGTGTACGTCGCCGATGATCTGAAGCACCACCGGCGCGTCGCCGTCAAGGTGCTCCGACCGGAGCTCGCGGCAGCACTCGGCGCCACCCGCTTCTTGCGCGAAATCGAGATCGCCGCGCGGCTCGTGCATCCGCACATCCTCCCGCTCTTCGACTCCGGCGCCGCGGGCGGGTTTCTGTACTACGTCACCCCGTACGCAACCGACGGATCGCTACGCAACCGGATCGAGGACGGCGGGCGCCTCCCGCTCGCCGATGCGCTCCGCATCGCCCGCGACGTGGGCTCCGCACTCGACTACGCGCACCGGCAGGGCTTCGTCCACCGCGACGTGAAGCCCGAGAACATCCTCTTCACCGACGGCCACGCCGTGCTCGCCGACTTCGGCATCGCGCGCGCGCTCGGCAGCGCGGCGTCGGAGTCCATCACCGATGCGGGAATCGTCCTCGGCACGCCCGAGTACATGAGCCCCGAGCAGGCGGCCGGAGAGGAAACTCCGCGCGGCGAGAGCGATACCTACAGCCTCGCGTGCGTCGCGTACGAGATGCTCGCCGGCGAGGCTCCGCTGCGCGGCGCGAACGCGCGGGCTACGATGGCGAAGCAGGTCACCGAAGCGCCGCCGCCGCTCCGCGAGCGCGCGCCCGCCGTTCCGCCCCGCATCGAGCGCACCATCATGCGCGCGCTGCGCAAGGATCCCGCGGAGCGCTTCCCCTCGGTCACCGATTTCATCGCGGCGCTGCATGCGGACACCAGCGGCCCGTCCCCGGCCGTGTCGACGGCTGGCCGGCTTATCGCCGTGCTTCCGTTCGTGAACGCGAGCCCCGATCCCGACACCGAGTACCTGAGCGACGGCATCACCGATGAGCTCATCGACGCGCTCGCGAAGGTGAGCGGGCTGCGCGTGGCCTCGCGCACCTCCGTGTTCGCGCTCGAGCGCAAGAGGCAGGACGTGCGCGCCATCGGCGCAACGCTCGGTGCGGCGTGGATCCTCGAAGGCACGGTGCGGCGCGCGGGGCATCGCCTCCGCATCACCACGCAGCTCACCTCCACCGACAGCGGCCGCGTGCTCTGGTCGGAGCGATTCGATCGCACCTTCGAGGACGTCCTCGCGATCCAGGAGGAGATCGCGCGCACGATCGTCGAAACGCTCCGCACGAAATCGTTCGCCGAGCTCGTGCCGCCCGCGCCGACCCACCGCACCTCCAGCGTCGCGGCCTACGGCGCGTATCTCAAGGGACGCTACGAGTGGAACAAGCGCACGCAGGCCGGCGTGACCCAGGCGATCAAATATTTCGAGCAGGCGATCGAAAGCGACCCGGACTTCGCCCAGGCGTACTCCGGGCTGTCCGACGCGTACTCGCTCGAGCTCGACTACCGCAACGTTCCCGTGGCCGAGGGGTTCGCGCTGGCCGAGGAGTACGCCCGCAAGGCGCTCGCGCTCGACGAGACGGTGGCGGAAACGCACGCGTCGCTCGCGTGGAGCCTGTTCATCTACGATTGGAACTGGGAGGAATCGCGCCGCGAGTTTCGCCGCGCGATCGAGCTCGACCCGCGGTACCCCACCGCGCACCACTGGTATGCCTTCTGGCTCTCCGCGCACGCGCGCCACGGCGAGGCGATCGCCGAAGCGCAGCTGGCGGCGGAGCTCGACGGCGCATCGATCTCGATTCGACGCTCGCTGGGGTCGATCTGCTACTACGCGCGCCGATACGACGATGCGCGCGCCAACGTCGAGCGCGCGATCGCGATGAACCCCACCGCGGACGAGTCGTATCGCATCCTCGCGCTGTGCAACGTCGTGGCCGGCCGTTTCCCCGAGGCCGAGCAGGCCGCGCGCGAAGCCATGCTGCTCTCGGCCGAGGGCCCGTACAATCGAGCGACGCTGGCGTACGTGCTCGCGCGCTCCGGACAGCGCGCGGCGGCGGAACGCGAGCTCGCCGAGCTCGAGTCGCGCGCCCAGCGCGGCTATGTGTCGCCCGTGTCCTTCGCCACCGTGCACCTCGGGCTCGAGAACTGGGACACGGCGCTCGACTGGATGGAGCGCGCCCACCGCGAGCGCCGCGGCTGGCTCGCGTACGTGCGCGTGAACCCGATCATGGATGGTCTGCGCGGGCGAGCGCGATTCGAGTCGCTCGTGCGGCAGATGCAGATCTAGCGGTCAGGTCGCGCGAAAGACTACGCTGTCGCTGAGCAGCGGATCGTCCACGTGCACGCGCTCGCCCGGGCGCTTTCCCGGAATCAGATAGAGTCGCACCGACAGCGGTTTCCTGAGCTTCACCGACTGCGCGGCCACGTCGAGCACGACGTTGGTGAGCGTTTCCACGGGCGTGTCGCCGGGCACGGGAACCACGTCGAGACCGGTGCCGCACACGCTCGAGAAGAGCAACAGGTCGCGCAGCCCGTATCGCCCCTCGGTCGCGCGCTGCGCCAGCACACCGTCTTCCAATACCGGCAACATGAGGCCCGCGTAGCCGCACTGCTTCACGTCTAGCCCCTTGAGCACCTCCGTCACCATCGCGCACGCGCGCAGCGTGCCGGAATCGCCGAAGGGCACGCCGCTCAGCGCCTCGAGCGCCGCGCCGATGCTGCGCGCGCCCATCGGCGCGGGCGACGGGTCGATGCCGCCGTACGCTACCTTCTCCTCCTTCGCGATCGCACTCCCGATGCGCTCGATGGCCTGGAGCTCCGTGGTCATCCGTGCACTCAGCTTCCGGCGTGCGTCCTCGACATCGCTCGAGCCGGCAAACACGAGGCGCACGAGGTCCGCCGTCTCGAGTCCGATCGCGAGGTTGTTCGCGCCGTCGTGCCAGCCGACGGGAAAGAACGGAGTGCCCGCGGGAATGTTCGCCGCAGCCGCGAACCGAAAGCTCCCCTTCCCGTCCGGCACCGCGTTCGCAACCGCGTGCATCACCTGGGCGCCGGCCGCGCACCCGTGCGCGTGCACCCCTCCGCCCGGCGACGCGATCACGACGCTGAACGAGGTCACCTTGGTGGCCTTCACGAGCTCCGCGGACCATGGTGCCAGGTCGCCGTCCGCACGATCCGCCACGAGCACCGGACCGGTGCTGCACACGCCGCCCGCGGCCGACACGATCGCGTCCATCGCCGCGATCTTCGCGATCGCGCCCCGCCGCGCCGGAGCGTCGAGCGCGGCGACCACCGGTGGCATCGTCAGCCGCGTGGTCTGGACCTCGTAGCCCTCCGATTCGAAGCGCTTGCGCGCGCGGCCGAGCATCGCGAGCGCACGCTCCACCGCGCCGGTGTCGTCGAGTCGCTCGAGCGCGAGGCCGGCGGTAATCGCTCGCACCCGTACTCCGCGTGCGGCGGGCGTTTCCTTTCGCGTTGCCTGCTCCAGTGTATGGCTCATCGAGTATTCGGCGTTCGAGCGTTCGTGCGCGAAGAGGCGGCCCACGGCCGCGATTCCGATCGATGCAAGAAAGCGGCGGCGTGACGGATCGGACATGACGCACGCTCCTGGCTCGCACGTGAGTTCGACATCCCCTACGATGCCGTGGCGCGGCGCTCGACGCCAGGCGCAACTGTGCTTCCACGTGTCGCCGCGGCGTCAACGGAGACGTTTCGCCCGCTATATTTTCGGCATGGCAATTCGTTCGCGGAGCCGCTTCCTCGTAATCGGAAGCGGGGTAGCCGGCCTCCACGCCGCGTGGCGCGCATCCGACCACGGACACGTCACGCTGCTCACGAAGCGCACGCTCTTCGACAGCAGCACTGCGTACGCGCAGGGCGGAATCGCCGCGGCGCTCGGCGCCGGCGACTCGCCGGAGCTTCACCGCCGCGACACGCTCGCCGCCGGCGATGCACTCTGCGACCGCGACGCCGTGGACGTGCTCGTGACGGAGGGTCCAGCGAGGGTGCGCGAGCTGTTCGCCGCCGGCGCGCGGTTCGACCTCGAGCCCGACGGAGACTTCTCCCTGGGGCTCGAGGCGGCGCACTCCGCGGCACGGATCGTCCACGCGCACGGCGACCGCACGGGCGCCGAGGTCGCGGCGACGCTCATCCGCCGCGTGCGCGAGAGTCCGAACATCACGGTGCTCGAGCGGGCGCGCGCCCTCGAGCTCATCGCGCACGATGGCAGCTGCGCCGGTGCGCGCGTGAGCCACTCGGGAATCGCGACCGAGATCATCGCCGACGCCACGGTGCTCGCCACCGGCGGCTGCGGACAGGTGTACCGCTATACCACCAACCCCGCGGTCGCCACGGGAGACGGCATCGCGCTCGCGCATCGCGCCGGCATCGAGCTGAGCGACATGGAGTTCGTGCAGTTCCATCCCACGGCGCTCGACACGCCGGAATCGCCGCTCATGCTCATCTCCGAGGCGGTGCGCGGGGAGGGCGCGATTCTCGTCACCGACGCGGGCGAGCGCTTCATGGTGGGCCGGCACGAGCTCGCGGAGCTGGCGCCGCGCGACATCGTCGCCCGCGAAGTGTTTCGCGAGCAGCAGGCCGGCCGGAAGGTCTTTCTCGATGCCACCACCCTCGGCGCGGAGTTCGAGGGGCGCTTCCCCGGCATCTTCGCGCTCTGCATGGCGCGCGGCATCGATCCGCGCACGCAGCGCATCCCCGTCACCCCCGCCGCGCACTACATGATGGGCGGCGTCTCCACCGATCTCGCGGGCCGCTCGAGCATGCCGCGGCTGTTCGCGTGCGGAGAGGTGGCGAACACGGGCGTGCACGGTGCCAACCGTCTCGCCTCCAACTCGCTGCTCGAGGGACTCGTGTTCGCCGAGCGCGTCGCGCGCGCGATGAGCGACATCCCCGCGCTCGACGGCGAGACGCCGCGAGGCGAGTGGCGCGTGACGCCGCTTGTCGATCGCGGCGCCGCACAGGTGGCCGCGAACGCCGTGCGAGATGTCATGTGGGCGCACGCGGGAATCGCCCGATCCGACGAGGGGCTTCGCATCTGCATCGACACGCTGGCCGACATCGAGCGGCGGCTGCCGCCGGGTGCCACCGAGGAGGCCAATCTCGTCCAGACCGGCCGGCTGATCGCCGAGTCCGCGCTCGTGCGCGCCGAATCTCGCGGCGGGCACTTTCGCAGCGACCATCCGCTCCCGCGCCGCGAGTGGGCGGGGATGCACGTTCACGTCGTCGCGCACGAGCCCGACGCGCTGCACGCCGCACCGGAGCCATCGTGATCTCGAGTCCGGACGACACCGCCACGCTCCAGCGGGAGATTCGCGATCTCGCGCGTGAGCGCAACGCCGTGATCCTCGCGCACAACTACGAGCGTCCCGAGGTGCAGGACGTCGCCGACGTGGTTGGCGACTCGCTCGGACTCTCGCGCGAGGCGGCGAAGACTCCCGCGGACGTGATAGTGTTCTGCGGCGTGCACTTCATGGCCGAGACGGCGGCGATTCTCTCGCCGCAGAAGACGGTGCTCCTCCCCGATCTCGCCGCCGGCTGCTCACTCGCCGCGACGATCAACGCCGAGCAGCTGCGCGCGTGGAAGGCGGAGCACCCCGGCGCGGTGGTGGTGTCGTACGTGAACACCACGGCGGAGGTGAAGGCCGAGACGGACTACTGCTGCACGTCGGGGAACGCCGTCGAGGTCGTGAACGCCATCCCCGTGGACCGCGAGATTCTCTTTCTCCCCGACATGTTCCTGGGCGCGCACGTGCGGCGCCTCACGGGTCGCGAGAACATGCACGTGTGGATGGGCGAGTGCCACGTGCATGCCGGAATCACGCCGCAGCGCGTTGCCGCCCAGCGCGCCGCGCACCCCGGCGCGGAGTTTCTCATCCACCCGGAGTGCGGCTGCTCTACCAGCGTGCTCGAGGCGATGTCCGCGGGCGACATCGACCCCGAGGGCGTGCAGATCCTCTCCACCGAGGGAATGATCCGGCGCCCCGAACAGTCCGACGCGAGCGAGTTCATCGTGGCCACCGAGGTCGGAATCCTGTACAGGCTGCAGAAGGCATATCCGCACAAGAGCTTCGTTGCGGCCGATGACCGGGCCTCGTGCCAGTACATGAAGGTCACCACGCTGCCCAAGGTGCTGCGCTCGTTGCGCGAGATGCAGCACCGGATCACGGTACCGCCGGAGATCGCGCAACGGGCGCGCCTCGCGATCGAGCGAATGGTATCGATCGGTGGCGCCGCGCCCGCGCAGAACGCGCCGGCGAGCCTCGTGGGCGAGTGAGCACCATCGCGCCGGCGGGCCCGCACGCCTTCCCCCTGAGCGATCTCGAGGTGCGCGCGCTCGTGCGGGCCGCGCTCGACGAGGATCGCGCATTCGACGACGCGACCACGCTCGCCACCGTGGGCCCCGACGTGCGCGCGAGCGCGACCATGGCGGCGCGCGCGCCGGGCGTGCTCGCCGGCATCCCGCTCGCGATCGCGACGTT
>Ga0207707_10000976_pt1 | contig 27495 bp, 31 predicted proteins | sample KBSC83BmetaG_FD_184336 | JGI IMG/M metagenome (GOLD analysis project Ga0207707, IMG submission 184336) | Corn rhizosphere microbial communities from Kellogg Biological Station, Michigan, USA - KBS C8-3B metaG (SPAdes) (version 2) | ecosystem: Host-associated > Plants > Roots > Rhizosphere ... | reverse complement strand
CCGCTTCGACCACGGCCTTGCAGATGCGCGCCACAAGCGGCTCGTCCGCCAGCAGCGCGGAACCCGCCCACGCGTTGCAGACCTTCTTGGCCGGACAACCCATGTTGATGTCGATCAACTGCGCGCCGTTGGCGACGTTGTAGCGTGCCGCCTCGGCAAGCATCACCGGGTCGGAACCCGCGATCTGGACCGAAACGGGATCCGGCTCACCCGCGTGGTCCATCCGGTGCAGCGACTTGCGCGTTTGCCACAAGCGCGGGTCGCAGGCGGTCATTTCCGACGCGGCCAAACCCGCACCCAACCGCTTGCACAATTGGCGGAAGGGTTTGTCGGTGACCCCGGCCATGGGCGCCAAGGCCACGGCCGGATCGATCGGGATGGCGCCGATGAGCATGTTGCGAATTGTAGCGGCGCGGTTCTTGCAAGAGGTTGGCGTCGGATGGATGATGCGGGCGTTCACGGAGAAGACATGCGCAGGGCTCTGCCAGGCTTGCTGTTGTGGTTTGCGGGCGGCATTGCCATGGCGGCGGCGGCGCCGCTGACTGCGCCGCAGATGCGCACGTTGTCGACCAGCAATCCACGCGAGCTGATCACCGATGTCCGGGCCGCGCTGGATGCCGGGTTGTACGTGAACGACCCAGCCGGTGAGCGTGAAGCCCTGTGGTGGATGGGTCACGCCGGCGTCAATGTTTCCGACGCGGCCGTGGTGACCGAAGCCGTGGCGCGCCTGAAGAGTCTCGGCAGTGTCGGGCACGATACGCTGGCCGAATCCTATGCGGGGTTCCTGTCCGCCGACCAGCGCATCCTGCGCGGCGATGGCGGGGGCGTCAGCGATGCCCTGCAGGCGGCGGCCCTGCAACTGGACAGCAGTGATCCTGCGCGCCGCGCGCTGGCCAAATTCCAGTTGTGCGACGCCTACAGCATGGCGGGTCAGTCCAGGCACTCGCAGCCACTTTGCCGCGAAGCCGACACGGCATTCGCCGCGCTGCACGATGACTGGAACCGGGCGCAGGCGCTGAATGACGAAGGCAACAACGCGCACGCGATGGCGCAGTACGCGCAGGCCGGCCGGTACTACCAGCAGGCGCGCGCACTTTACGAAAAGGTCGGCGACCACTCCCAGGCATTGATGGTCGGCGACAACCTGGCACATGTGTACCTGAAGCAGGGCAAGCCGAAACAGGCGATCGCACTATCGCGGGCGTCACTTGCGGATGAACGCGCCGCAGGCCGCGAATCCGATGCGCTGAATTCGCAGTACGGCATCGCGCGTGCGTTGCAAGCCATGGGCAAGTATCGCGATGCGATGGACATGATCGCGTCGACGGTGGACGAGGCGCGCAAGGCGCACCTCGATGCCCAGTTGCCCGACCTGTTGCAGGAACAAGCGCGGATAGCCGAGGCCAATGGCAACCTCAAGCTGGCGCTGGCCGCCGAACGGGAAGCCATGCAGGTCGCCGGCAAATACTGGAAGGTCAGCCTCGGTTCCCAGCAGGCTGAACTGGCGGCGCGTTACGCCGCGCGCGAAAAGGAAATCCGCATCCAGGAACTGGAGCGCAACAACCAGGTCAAGAACCTGAAGTTGCGCGCGGCGCAAGCCGACGTGGAGCGCAACGCGATGCAGCTCCGCCGCCAGCGCGGCACCCTCATCGCGGCGTTGATCGCGGCGGTGGGCCTGGTGGTCGGCATCGTCTCGTTGCTGCTGCTGTTGCGTTTGCAGTGGCGGCACGGACGTGAATTGCGACGGCAGGCCCAGGAAGATCCTCTGACCGGCGTGGACAACCGGCGTGGGTTCTTCCGGCGCGCACGGGCGCTGCTCGAGCGGCGCGATGTCGACGCGGCCCCGCTGCACGCATTGCTGTTGTTCGATTTCGATCACTTCAAGCGCATCAATGACCAGTACGGGCATCCGTTCGGCGACATCGTTCTGAACGTTTCGCTGCAGTGCCTGCGCGGCGTGGTGGACGATCGAGGCCGGCTTGCGCGGCTGGGTGGCGAGGAGTTCGTGGTGCTGTGTCCGCGCCTCGGCGGGTCCGAGGCCCTGCGGCTTGCCGAAGAAATGCGCGCGGCGGTCGGCGCGTTGGCGTTTCCGGATGCGCCCGACGGTCTGGACGTCACGATCAGTGTCGGCATGGCCTTGTTCGACGGCACGCGTTGCCACGATGTCGGCAGTTGGTTGCGCGCCGCCGACGACGCAATGTACGCCGCGAAGGCGCGCGGGCGCGACCAGGTCGTGTTCGCGCAAGAAGTGGAACAGATGCTGCAGCAAGTCGGCGCGACCCCGCGCACCGCGAACTGAGGTCAGGCGTCCCGAACCATTGCGGGCGCGCCTGCTGATTGGCGTGCGCGGATCGGAATGCCGGATTCGCGTCCACGCAAATGTCCGCTCAGCCCCATGCCGACGCGCATGCCGTAGCCGATGCGTTCGGCGTACCCGGTCATCAGTGCCGCGGACTCGGCATCCAGTACCTTGCCCGCCGTTTCCCGCCACAAGGCGAGCCAGCGCTGGAAGTGTTCGACGCCGATGTGCAGCGGCTGGTGTTTCGCCAGCGGGTTGCCGCGATAGCGTCCGCTGCGCAGCGCCACCGTGGCCCAGAACGACGTCATCAGGACCTTGTGCGCGTCCCAGTCATCGACCCGTGGATTGAAGACGGGCCCGAGCAACGGGTCGGCGCGTACCTTGTCGTAAAAGCGGTCGACCAGCGTGGCGAGTCGTGATTCGTCGAGGTTGGCAGGAATGGTGTTCGGCATGCCGCCAGCGTCGCGCGCGACGTCGCGGCGGGCCATGACCTGCATCAATGACGCGCATCAATGCCGCGCGGCGTTCATCGGCGCAAAGTGCACGGCGTGCCCCGTTGCGGAGCCGTGGCCATGACTCACGTCGTCACCGACAACTGCATCAACTGCAAGTACACCGATTGCGTCGAGGTGTGCCCGGTCGATTGTTTCCACGAAGGTCCGAACTTCCTGGTCATCGATCCCGACGAGTGCATCGATTGCACGCTGTGCGTGGCCGAATGTCCGGTATTCGCGATCTTCCCGGAAATGGATGTGCCGAAGGGGCAGGAAAAATACCTCGCGATCAACGCCGAGCTGGCGAAGCAGTGGCCGGTGATCGCCAGCAGGATTCCCGCGATGGAAGGCGCCGACCTGTGGGACGGCATTCCCGACAAGCTGCCGTTGCTCGATCGGGGAAAGGACAGCGGATGATCGCACGCAGCGTAACGCCACCTTGATCCCCGTCGGCTAGACTGGCCGGACGCTACAACTGCGGCCACGCATTTCCCCATACGCAATCAGAAGGAGCCAAACCATGTCCGGCACGAAATTCAAGGGCAACCCCGTCCACGTCGATGGCCAGTTTCCGAAGGTCGGCGACAAGGCGCCGGCATTCAGGCTGATCGCGGGTGACCTCTCCGAAAAGTCGTTGGCCGACTTCGCGGGCAAGCGCAAAGTGCTGAACATTTTCCCGAGCGTGGACACCGGCGTGTGTGCGGCGTCGGTGCGGCACTTCAACAAGGATGCGGCAGGGCTGAAGAACGCTGTCGTGCTGTGCATCTCCGCGGACCTGCCGTTCGCGCAGGCGCGCTTCTGCGGCGCCGAAGGCATCCAGAACGTCACCATGTTGTCGATGATGCGTGGTCGCGAATTCCTCAAGGATTACGGCGTCGCGATGACCGACGGCCCGCTGGCCGGCCTCGCCGCGCGCGCGGTGCTGGTGCTGGACGAACACGACAAGGTGATCCACGCGCAGATGGTGGACGATATCACCCACGAACCGGATTATGCCGCCGCGCTGAAGGCGCTGGGCTGACCGCTGTTGCTTCCCCCTTCCGCAGGAAGGGCGGAGCGAAGCGAACGCGCGCGCAGCGCGACGAGGGGAATGGCTCTTGCGGCGGGCGTAGCGGCGTCTCCGGTGCATCCCCCCGAATCCGCCTTTCGGCGGCTTCGACCCCCTTCCTGCGGAAGGGAGTGAACGCGCATCGGCTTCGGAAAAACCGTCCCGGTCACTTCGCGTTCGCGAACGCCTCGGTCATGTCGAGCATGCGGTTGGAGAAGCCCCATTCGTTGTCGTACCAGCCGAGCACCTTGACGAAGGTGCCGCCCATCACGCGCGTTTGTGTCACGTCATAGGTGCACGATGCCGGGTTGTGGTTGAAATCGATCGACACCAGCGGCTTGGTGTTGACCGCCATCACGCCCTTCAGCTTGCCGTTCGCCGCTTCGTTGATCACCGCGTCGATCTCGTCCTTGCTGGTTTCGCGCTTGGCGACGAAGGTCAGGTCCACGCACGACACGTTGATGGTCGGGATACGCATCGAGAAGCCGTCCAGGCGGCCATTCAATTCCGGCAGCACGAGGCCCACCGCGACGGCGGCGCCGGTCTTGGTCGGAATCTGGCTGTGGGTGGCCGAGCGCGCGCGGCGCAGGTCCTTGTGGAACACGTCGGTCAGCACCTGGTCGTTGGTGTAGGCGTGGATCGTGGTCATCAGGCCGTGCACGATACCGATCTTCTCGTGCAACACCTTGGCCAGGGGTGCGAGGCAGTTGGTGGTGCATGACGCGTTGGAGATGATGGTGTCGGTCGGCTTGATCTTGTCCTCGTTGACGCCGAACACGAAGGTGCCGTCGACGTCGGTGCCGGGCGCCGAGATGATCACCTTCTTGGCGCCCGCGGCGAGATGCGCCGCCGCCTTGTCGCGCTTGGTGAACAGGCCGGTCGATTCGATCACCACGTCGACGCCCAGATCCTTCCATGGCAACTTCGACGGATCGCGTTCGGCGCACACCTTGATGCGGTCGCCGTTGATGACGAGGTCGCCGCCTTCGACGCTGACCGTGCCGGGGAACTTGCCGTGCGCGGTGTCGTATTGCGTCAGGTGGGCGTTGGTTTCGGCGTCGCCGAGATCGTTGATCGCGACGATCCTGATCGCGCCGGTGCGGTTGGATTCGTACAGCGCACGCAGGATGTTGCGGCCGATGCGGCCGTAGCCGTTGATCGCGACCTTGATCGCCATGGTGTGGTCCTTTGCAGAAAGCCGTTGGATGAAACCGCAATTTTAACCGGTTTCGGGTGTCGTTTCATGGCCAAAGCCCGCGCGGCGCATGGCAAACTGGCGTTTTTCACCGGGAACCGCCATGCACGTGCGTTTACACATTCGGCGCCACGCGGGCAGGCTCGCCGTCGCGCTGGTTGCGTTGCTGTCGTGCATGCCGGTGGCGCTCGCGTGGGGGCCGCGCGGACACCGGATCGTGGCCGAGTTGGCCGAGGCGCAGTTGACGCCGCAAGCGCGCGCCGCCGCGGAAAAACTTCTGTCCTTGCGCGGCGCGCATCACCTCGATGGTGTTGCGAACTGGGCGGACGATCTGCGCGACACCGACCCTGCGCTGTTCCGGCGAACCAAGCGGATGCATTTCGTCAACTTCCACTCGCGCGACTGCATCTACAATCCGCCGCGTGATTGCCGCAATGGCGAGTGCGCGGTGGCAGCCATCGACAAGTATTCCGCGATCCTCGCGAACCGCGCCAATCTGCCGGCCGAGCGCGCCGAGGCGCTGGCGTTCGTGGTGCACTTCGTCGGTGACATCCACCAGCCGCTGCATGCCGATTACCGGCACGACGCGGGCGGCAATGATTTCCAGGTACGCTGGCGCGGGCGTGGCACCAATCTGCACCGCGTGTGGGACTCACTGATGCTGGACTCGACGCACCTGTCGGCGGCGCAATTCACGGACAGGCTCGCGGCGCAGCGTTCGCACATCACGACTGGCGGCACACCCACCCGATGGGCCGAGGAGGGTTGCCGGATCGATCGCGACGATGGCGTGTATCCCTCTTCGCGGCGCATCGATGCGGCTTACGTGGAACGTGAATTGCCGATTGCCGAGCAGCGCCTGCGGCAGGCGGGCGCGCGGCTTGCGGCGTTGTTGAATCGCGATCTCGCGAACGGGTAGGTTGGGCTGACCGCGGGCTTCATTCGCGGGAAGCCCAACATGTGCGGTGTCGTCGTCGTTGGGCTTCGCGTTGCTCAGCCCAACCTACGCCAAGCGCGTCAATAGGTAATCCCGAACCTGCGCATCAGCTTGCCCATCAGCCACGCCGGGCCGATCAGCAATTGCACGATGTTGGTGAGGAACGCCGGTCGCCGGCCTTCGATGGCGTGGCCGATGAACTGCCCGATCCACGCCAGCACGAACAGCACCGCGGCCAGGATCAGCAGGTTGCGCGGCCCCAGCGCGCCGAACAACGCCCACGCGATCGCGCCGCTGATCACGAACACCAGCACCATCGCGAACCCGAGTTTGCGCGACAGCCGGTAGTAGAACAGGAACGCGAAGAACATCGCGACCGCTGCCCAGAATCCGGGCTTCATCCACTGCGGGATCACCGGCACGGTCCACAGCGCCGCGATCACGCACCACATGATCACCGGCACGCACACCCAGTGGATCGCGCGGTTGGTCGGGTTCTGGTGGTCGGCGGCATAGCTGCCGAACCAGTCGTTGACGCTGTGCATCGCGTGCCCTCGGCTGCCGCGGGAGCGTCCAATGTACGCCAATTGGACCGTGCGCAAAAGTTCAGGAAGTGGCCGCAGCAAAGCGGGGGCGGACTTGAGCCACGTTGAATGCTTGCTTGAAATTTTGTCGCTGGTGAAGACCTTCGCGCTGGTTACACTGAGGGTCGTACGTGGACCCGGTGATGATTGATGACAGACGATTTTGCGTTTCAGCCTGACGCGCATCGCACGATGTATGTCGACGAAGCCGACGCCGTCGAGGTTGGTCCTGGTTGCGCGCGCCGCGATTTGCCCAGCAATCCGGGTGTCCGGGTATGGATCGTCGATATGGAGCCTGGCAGTCAATGGCCGCAAATCGACCAGCACGATGAAAAGGGCGAGGAGTATTACGTGATCAGCGGTGAGGTTATCGAAGGTGACCAGCGCTACCCGGCGGGTACCTACGTGACGTTTGCGCCCGGAAGCCGGCATCGTCCCCGAACTGAAACGGGCGTGCGGTTGTTCGGGATCAATCTCACCTCATGACTGCCAACCCCGAATTCAGGCGAGCGTAATCCCCGCGAGCTTTTTCAGCGCCTCGGCGTATTTCGCGGCGGTGCCGTCGATGACTTCGCGCGGCAGCTTCGGGCCGGGCGCGCGCTTGTTCCAGTCGAGCGTTTCCAGGTAATCGCGCACGAATTGTTTGTCGTAGGACGGCGGGCTGATACCGACCTTGTACTGGTCGGCCGGCCAGAAGCGCGAGGAATCCGGCGTCAGCATTTCGTCCATCACGTGCAGCTTGCCGTCCGCATCGGTGCCGAACTCGAACTTGGTGTCGGCGATGATGATGCCGCGTTCGGCCGCGTACGCGGCCGCGAACTTGTAGATCGCGAGGGTCGCGTCGCGCACTTGTGCCGCAAGATCGGCGCCGGCCAGCTTCACCACTTCGTCGAAACCGATGTTCTCGTCATGGGTGCCCTTGGGCGCCTTGGTCGAAGGGGTGAAGATCGGCGCGGGCAGTTGCTGCGCCTGTTGCAGACCGGCGGGGAGCTTGATGCCGCACAGCGATCCGGTTTTCTGGTAATCCTTCCAGCCCGATCCGATCAGATAGCCGCGCGCGATCGCTTCGACCGGCACGGCCTTCAGGCGCTTCACCACCACCGCGCGTTTTTCGTACAGTTTGGGATCGACGCCCGCCGGCAACACGTCGGCAACCGGCGTGCCGGTCAGATGGTTCGGCACCAGGTGCGCGGTCTTGTCGAACCAGAAGTTGGAAATCTGGCACAGCATTTCGCCCTTGCCGGGAATCGGATCGGGCAACACCACGTCGAATGCCGACAGGCGATCGCTCGCGACGATCAGCAGGCGATCGTTCGGCAGCGCGTACACGTCGCGTACCTTGCCGCGATGCAGGAGTTCTAGGCCGGGCAGATCGGATTCGAGCAGGGTGGTCGGCACGGCGGCGCTCCGCATGCGGGAAATGCGCATTGTAGCGACGCGCATCGGCCCGGCGCCTGCGTGGCGACTGATAAACTTGGCAGATGCATCGCATGCATTCAATCCTCCTGCTGCTTGCGGCCGCGCCTTTCGCGATCGCGCAGGCGGCCGGAGCCCCGGCTCCGCCCGCGCAGCTTGGCTTGTGCGCGGCCTGCCATGGCGAGGATGGCCACGCACGCATTCCGGGTGCACCCAATCTTGCCGGGCAGCCGTATCAGTATCTGTTGCAGGCGCTGCACGAATATCGCGATGGCCAGCGCAAGGTCCCGGTGATGCGCGCGGCGACGGGGCCGCTCAGCGAGAAGGACATGCGGGCGCTGGCGCATTGGTTCTCCGCGCAATCGCCGTGCAAGCCGGGCCAGGCGGGGAGCCCATGAAGATTTGGGGGAAGCTGGTCGGTTTCGTGATCGGCTTGGTGGTGACGCGCGGTGACTTCGGCGGCGCGCTGATCGGGCTGGTGATCGGGCACCTGGTGTTCGACAGCGGCTGGCTCGGCGGGCTGACCCATACCGGCGGCAAGGACGGTTACGTCGAGCCGCTGTTTGCGATCATGGGCACGCTGGCCAAGAGCGATGGCCGCGTGTCGGAAGCGGAAGTCGCGATCGTCGAGAAGCTGATGACGCGGCTGGAACTGGATGCGCTGTGGCGCCGCCGCGCGATCGACGCATTCAACAAGGGCAAGGCGCCCGGCTTCGATGTTTCAAGGTCGCTGGTCGACCTGCGCTCATGGTGCCTGCCGCGGCGCAGCTCGGTGATGCCGTTCCTCGACATGCTGTGTGACGTGGCGATGGCCGACGGGCCGTTGACCGACGAAAAAGTACGCGTACTGAAGCGCGTGGCATTTTCGCTGCGCATCAGCGAAATCCAGTTGGTGGCGCTGCTGGCGATGAAGGGCTTTGCCTGGAACACCGGCCCGCGCCCGGGCGAGTGGGCGCACTCCGGCGCGTATTCGCAGCAGGGGTATCGTCCCGCATCGCGCAGCAACGGGCCGGATCCCTACACCGTGCTGGGCGTGCCGCGCGATGCCGACGAACGCACCATCAAGCGCGCCTACCGCAAGCTGATCAGCGAATTCCACCCGGACCGGCTCGGCAACATGCCCGAGGATTTGCGCCGGCGTGCCGAAGCGCGCGCCAGCGAAATCAATGCGGCGTGGGAACGCATACAATCAGAACGGGGGTTCAGATGACGGACCTCAGGACAACCGCCGCGCGCGATGGAATATCCATGGCAAGACAACCCTGCGTGATTGCCCCGTCCATCCTCTCGGCCAACTTCGCCAAGCTGGGCGAGGAGGTCGATGCCGTGATCGACGCCGGCGCCGACTGGATCCATTTCGATGTGATGGACAACCACTACGTGCCCAACCTCACCATCGGCCCGATGGTGCTGAAGGCGCTGCGCGACTACGGCATCACCGCGCCGATGGACGTGCACCTGATGGTCGAGCCGGTGGACCGCATCGTGCCGGATTTCGCCAAGGCCGGCGCCACTTCGATCAGCTTCCACCCCGAGGCCACGCGGCACGTCGACCGCACGCTGTCGCTGATCCGTGAGCACGGCTGCAAGGCCGGGCTGGTGTTCAATCCGGCAACGCCGCTCGATTGGCTCGATTATGTACTCGACAAGGTCGACATCGTGCTGGTGATGAGCGTGAACCCCGGCTTCGGCGGCCAGTCGTTCATTCCGTCGGCGCTGGAAAAGCTGAAGCGCGCGCGCGAAATCATCGACCGCAGCGGCCGCGCAATCCATCTTGAGGTCGATGGCGGCGTGAAGACCGGCAACATCGGCGACGTCGCACGCGCGGGCGCGGATGCATTCGTCGCGGGTTCCGCGATCTTCGGCAGCGGCGATTACAGGAAGATAATCGCGGACATGCGCGCTGCTGTCGGCTGATCGCCGCGGTCGAAGCGGCTGTTGTGAAAAGTCAGCCCATGGATGGGCGAGGTGGACTGGCAGAGCGCGACGACGCTGGTACTCGCGGGGCGTCAGTCGATGCGGCGATCAGGGACGATCGCACAAGAATTGTTGAAAGTCAGCCCATGGATGGGCGAGGTGGGCTCGCAGAGCGCAAAAATCTTCATGCTCGCGCAACGCCTGAACGGAGCAGCGTTCATGGACGAACGCACAAATAAAGACCAACGGCCCCGGTGCTTTCGCACCGGGACCGCGGCCGACCAGGAGAGGAACGAAACGTGACGCTGCTGAGAAAGAGCCTCGAACTGCTTGAGGTCCACCGCGCTGGACGCCTTCCGGTGTCAGTCGCCGGGTGCGTCTCCGGCGCCAGCGCGGGGGTATTCCACAGTCGACATCCACGGCAGGAGTACCGACGTAATCATTTGGCCCGGCGTGGGCGCCGGCAGGGGGGCAAGTCAGGGGCGGCCTTCGGGCAATTTGTGGCAAATTTCTGACAACCCCCAGGGGGCTTGCGCGTCGCGGGCGTATGACGCAGGCTCGCGCTCGGCACCCCGATTGCTAGGGGGCAGCAAAACCAAGGAGAACCGAATGGCTCGGGCCATCGCCATCGTCGAGGACGAACCTTCCATCCGCGCCAATTACGTCGAGGCGCTTTCGCGCTTCGGCTACGACGTGCGCGGGTTCGCTTCACGCGGGGAGGCCTCGGGCGCGTTCGCCAACCGTATGCCGGAGCTGGTGATCATCGACATCGGCTTGGGCGACGAACCCGAGGGCGGCTTCGACCTGTGCCGGGAATTGCGCGCCCGGTCGGCGACGCTGCCGATCATTTTCCTGACCGCGCGCGATTCCGACTTCGACGTGATCTCGGGCCTGCGTCTGGGTGCTGACGATTACCTGAGCAAGGACATCAGCTTTCATCAACTCGCCGCGCGCATCGGGGCGTTGTTTCGCCGCGCCGAATCGCAGAAGGCGCCGGCCGCAGCCGAAACGGTGGTCGAACATGGCCCGCTGAAACTGGAAGCCGAGCGCATGCGTGTCACCTGGAACGACGTCGAGGTGCCATTGACCGTCACCGAATTCTGGATGGTGCACACGCTGGTGCGGTTTCCCGGCCACGTGAAGAACCGGGACCAGTTGATGCGCGACGCCGAGTTGGTGGTGGACGACGCCACCATCACCTCGCACATCAAGCGCATCCGCAAGAAGTTCCTGGCGATCGATCCGGAGTTCGACGCGATCGAGACGGTGCATGGGGTGGGGTACCGCTGGCGACCATAGGTGTGCGTTCGTCCATGAACGCTGTGTACCGTAACCCGACAGCCTCGTGGCGGACATTGCGGTCGGCTGCACCATAACGGCCATCCATGGCCTGACTTTTCACAACAGGCGCCCTGGATGGCCCGTCGAGGCCATCGGAGACAAACCCGCTTGGGCTAAGCTGTCCCGGCTTTCCCATCCCGGTTTTCCATGACCCTCCGCCGCAAATTGCTGCTGGTTGCACTGTCCACGCTCGCATTGCCGTGGGCCGGCTGGTTGTACGTGCGCCAGATGGAACACCTGTTGCGCAATAGTCAGGAGCAGGCGCTGCTGGCCATTGCATTCGCATTGGATCGCGGGCTGGTGGCGGTGGGCGCGCAGTTGCCGCACGCGGACCAGGGCTGGTACGTGCAAGACGCCAGCCAGCCAATCGTGATCGACGGCGACGATTCCGACTGGGAGGCTTTCGCGCGCTGGGAACAACATCCATGGCCCGGCGTGGATGTGCAGCTGGCGGCGGATTCGGCGTGGTTGTACATGCGCATCAACGTCGCGGATGCAACGCACACCCGGGTCGGCGCTTTCGATGCCACCGCGGTGGAATCGGATCACGTGCTGCTGCAATTGACGCACGGCAACCGTCAGCGCAGTTACCTGCTCGCCAGTGCCAGCTCGGGGGCGTTCCTAGTACACCCATTGGGACCACGCGAGCGCGGTTTCCCCGACGAGATCAGCGGCCAGTGGCAGGACTCCGGCAAGACCTACCAGATCGAACTGCGCATTCCGCGTGCGCAGGCGCCGGACCAGTTGGGCGTCGGCGTATTCGACGCCGATGCGCCCATCCGCTTCAACGGCGGAAAGCCTGATCTGCGCCCATTGCTCAGCCTGTCACCCGCGCTCTCGAACGATCTCACCCAACTCGCGCCCAGCGGCGTGCGTGTGCGCCTGTTGAGCGGGGATGGCTGGGTGATCGGTGAGGGCGGCAGCATGCTGGAGATTCACAAGCCCAGGGCCAGTCGCTTTCCGTGGCTGCAGCAGGTGCTTTCGGACCTGCTGGTGGTGCCCTCGCTGGATCAGCGCCAGCACCTGCCGCGCAACATTCCACGCCTGTCCGAGCCCGACGTGCAGCAGGCACTGGGCGGGCAGGCTACCGCGAATTGGCGCGGCGGCGATACCCCCGGGAGCGTGGTGCTGACGGTGGCGGTGCCACTGGACGTGCGCGGGCAGAATCGCGGGGCACTAGTGCTGGAACAATCCAGCCAGGCATTGCCGCTGCTGACCAATCGCGCGCTGCTGGGGTTGATGCTGGCCAGCATCGTGGTGTTGCTGATCGCGGGCGCGGTGCTGTTCGCCTTCGCGACGTGGCTCTCCGTGCGCATCGGACGCCTGCGCGATGCCGCCGAGCAAGCGCAGCACCACGAAGGGCTGGAGCTGGCCCAGCTGCCGCTGGTCGATGATCGCGATGAGCTGGGGGATCTTGCGCGCAGCCTGTCGCGCTTGCTGGAATCAATCGGGACCTACACCGAATACCTGCGCAAGCTCGCCTCCAACTTGTCGCACGAACTCAACACGCCGCTCGCGATCGTGCGCTCCTCGCTGGAAAACCTGGAGCACGCGGAATTGCCGCCTGAAGCAATGTCCTATCTCGCGCGTGCACGCGACGGCACCGCGCGCATTGGCACCATCGTGCGCGCAATGAGCGAAGCCAGCCGCATGGAACGCGCGATGGCGTCGGCCGACGGCGAGAACATGGATCTGGCGCAGGTGGTGCGTGGTTGTGCCGAAGCCTATCGGCCGCTGGCTGCGCCACGCGAACTCGAGTGCGATATTCCCGCCGGGCCGGTGCCGCTGTACGGAGCACCGGAATTGATCGCGCAGGCGCTGGACAAGCTTTTCGACAACGCGTTGTCGTTCACCGGACCCGACGGCTGGATCCGGATCGCGCTGCAAGCCGGCGAAGATGGCGAAGCGCGCATCGTGGTAGCCAACCGGGGTCCGTATTTGCCCGATTCCATGCAGGGGCAGCTGTTCGACTCGCTGGTCAGCGTACGCGGCGCGGGCGCGAAGGCCGGTGCACCACACCTTGGGCTGGGCTTGTACGTGGTGAGGCTGGTCGCCGAATTGCACCAAGGGCGTGCTTCCGGACGCAACGAGGAAGATGGCGTGGTGTTCGAGATGAGTCTGCGCGGCATGCGGCGGCCGGATGACGAATAGACGTCCATTTGTGCGATCATCCCTGATCGCTGCAGCACCGATCACAAGGTTGGCCGGATACTTTCGATGCCGGGAAGACCACCATGCCTTCCATGGCCCGACTTTTCACAGCAGCAGCTCCCTGTTGAGCGTCTTTTTTTAAGGAATCGACGTGCTGGATCAGATCCAATTCGATGCATTGGCCCGCCAAGGCCACAACCGCATTCCGCTGGTGCGCGAGGTGTTGTCGGACCTCGACACGCCGCTGTCGGTGTACCTGAAGCTCGCCGACGGCCCATACACCTTCCTGCTGGAATCGGTGGAGGGCGGCTCCAACTGGGGGCGTTATTCGATTATCGGCCTGCCGGCGCGGCGGGTTTTCAGTTTTCGCGCGCACACGTTGACCGTGATCGAGGACGGTGCGGTCGTCGAAACCCGCGAGGTCGATGATCCACTCGCCGAGGTCGAGCGTCTGCGTGCACAATATCGCGTGCCGCATTTGCCGGACCTGCCGGCGTTCACGGGCGGACTGGTCGGCTATTTCGGGTTCGAAACCGTCGGCTACGCCGAGCCGCGCCTTGCGAGCTGGAACCGACCCGACGAGCTCGACACGCCCGACATCCTGCTGGTGCTGGCCGAGGAAGTCGCGGTATTCGACAACTTGAAGGGTCGCTTGTACCTGATCGTGCACGCCGACCCCGCACGTCCGCACGCGTATGTGCGCGCCCAGCGGCGGCTGGATGCGCTTGCACACCGCCTGCGCCAGGGCGGTGCCGCCTATCCGCAACCCACGCAGGGCGCGGTGCTCGACGAGCGCGATTTCAAATCGTCGTTCACGAAGGAAGCTTTCGAGGCGATGGTGGAACGCTGCAAGGAACACATCCGCGCCGGCGACGTTTTCCAGGTGGTGCCGTCGCAGCGCCTCAGCATCGGATTCAACGCGCGGCCGGTGGATGTCTATCGCGCGTTGCGGGCATTGAATCCGTCGCCGTACATGTACTTCTTTGATCTCGGCGAAACCCAGATCGTCGGCTCGTCGCCGGAAATCCTGGCGCGTCTGAAGGACGGCAAGGTCATCGTGCGCCCGCTTGCCGGCACTCGCAAGCGCGGCGCGACACCGGAAGAAGACGCGGCGTTGGAAAAGGAATTGCTGGCCGATCCCAAGGAACGCGCCGAGCACCTGATGCTGATCGACCTCGGTCGCAACGACGTCGGCCGTATCAGCGAAACGGGTAGCGTCGAGGTCAGCGATTCGTTCGCGATCGAACGCTACTCGCACGTGATGCACATCGTGTCACAGGTGCAAGGCACGTTGCGCCCCGGCACCAGTTACATGGACGTGCTGCGCGCGACGTTCCCGGCCGGCACGCTGTCCGGCGCGCCCAAGATTCGCGCCATCGAAATCATCCAGGAAATGGAACCGTTCAAGCGCAACATCTATGCCGGCGCGATCGGCTGGATCGGCTGGTGGGGCGACGCCGATACCGCCATCGCCATCCGCACCGCGGTCATCCAGGATGGCCGCCTGCACGTTCAGGCCGGCGCCGGCATCGTGTACGACTCCGATCCCGCCGCCGAATGGGAAGAGACGATGAACAAGGGGCGGGCGCTGTTTCGCGCAGTGGCGCAGGCGGTCAGGGGGCTTTGACACTTCGCGAAATCCCGATCGCCTGAGTAGGGCAGGTGACAACCCGCCTGCGGTGTGGCACGTGGCACGCGGCGGGATTCGCTACGCTCCTCCCGCCCTACGGGCTGCGGCGACTTCTGGGGCAGCAAGGCAGGCAGTTGCAGGCTGCGACGAGTATCACGAGCCGAAGGGGGATACATGCAGCGCTTGCTCGTTTCATTGTGCGTTCTATTGCTGCCAACGGTCGCAGCAGCGCAGATTAACACCTTGCCGTCGGCGCCGCATCTGTTGGTGAAAGGGCGTGCTGAAGCTCGCGTCGTCCCCGACCGCTTCACGATCCACTTGAATGTCGATGTAACCGACATGTCGCCCAATATTGCGCGCGAGAAAGTCGAAGCGCACATGTGGCAATTGTTCAAGGCGCTGGATGCGAATGGCGCGTTGAAAGGCCAAACGCATGCCAGCAGCTTGAGCATCCAGCCACAGACGGACTATGAAGATGGCAAGTCCGTGTTCAAGGGCACCGATGTCAGCCGTTCGATTGACGCAAGATTTGACGGCCTCGATAAGCTGCGCGCTTTCATTGCGGCGGTGCCGGCCGACAAGGAAGTGCAGATCGGCAGCGTCGAAACGGATCGCAGCGACATTGATGCGATCAAGCTGCGGTTACGTCAGGCCGCCATCGAGAACTCGAAACAGGCTGCGGAAAAGATCGCCGCGGCTTATGGTATGAAAATCATAGGAATCTACGCTGTCTCTGAAGTTGCGCCCGACTTTGCCTATGGAATACAGGCCGGGTCTTGGGGCAACGGAAATGTAATCAATGTGACCGGCACGCGCGATGTACCGGCCCCGCCACCGCCAGCGGCTGCCATGCCTGGCAAGGTTTTGCCTCCTGAACTGCGAGCAGGGACTCAAACCGTACAGCGGGATATATATGCCATATATCTGATCGCACCGAAGTGATGTTGTGCGAGTGGCACGGGCACCTTGAGTTTGTCTCGCGATCGCATCCCCGCGACGGCGTGCGGAGTCATTGCCAAGGCGCAGACCATGAATGGTCGTCATCGGAGCGAAAACTGGTGCCGTTGGCGGTGGGGCGGCCGTGCGGACGATCGCGCGAGCAAGGCGTGCATGTCCAAGCACAGGGTTGCGCGAGTTCGCGCTGGCGCGCGATCGGCAAGCGGCAAGGGAAGTCGAACGAACACGACGTTCGTTCGACCACCGCCACAGGCGCGATGGCTACTTGTCTCTGCTGATCGTGGCAAGGCGAGCGGAACCAAAGCGAAGGCGTTGCGCGCGTGCGCGATTTGAAAATGGATTCCGGGTTCCGCTCGCATGAACCCGCGAACGGCCCCGGAATGACGATGTGGGGTCTGCGCAGATGACGGCATGCGCCGCTTCGGTCAGCGGCAAGCCGTCACGCCAACGTGCGAACCTTCACCACCGCGGGATCGTCGGCATGTTCGATCAACATCCGACGCACGCGGTCTTGCCAGAGCCGTCCGAACTCGCGCTTCTGCACGTCATCGGCTTGCCCGGTCATGACCTGTTGCAACAGGATGCGTTGCATGGAATCGCCCGGAACCGGATCGGTGTCGATTTCGACTTCGACCGATTCGCCGTTGTCGTTGCGCGTGAAGCGGACGCTGGCGACGTCGCCCTGCGCGTAGTGCAGCAGATCCTTGCGTGCGTGGCGGCCGCCGAGTCCCTTGAAGCCGTTGGCGGCAGCGGCGCCGGTGACGAGCGTCAGTACCTGGCCGATCACGCCGGTGACGCCGGCATCCTCGGCATTATTGAGGTACACGCTGATGCCACCGCGCTCGGGCAGGCTGTCGGGGTACAGATGGCTGAGCGCGGCACGCGCGCTGAGCCACCCGCCGGCGACGGTGGGGCAGGAGTGCCCGGCCAGCCGCACCGCGTCGGCATAGTGGTACTCGATCACGCCGTCGTCGCTGGCGCCCAGCAGTTGCGCGAGCTCGTCGTGCAACCGCAGAGCCGGAACTTCGGCGAAGAAATCCGGGAAGGCCATTACTGGGTGACCACGAAATCGATCACGACGGGACCGTCGCCGCCGTGTTGCCGGTAGATCACGTTGACGCGGTCGCCGTAGCGTTGCTGCATCTGGTGCAGCAGTGGAATCGGATCGTGATCGTTGACGAAGCGCATCGCCTCCCCGGCTTGCAATGCATCGAGCGCGCCGAAGATCGCCGAGTGGCGGAAGCGGTGCGCGATCGCGCGCGCGTCGAACGGGTAAGGTGTGTAGGCCGCGGTCTGGAGGGGCGTGCTATCTGCAGGCGTGTTCATGCACGGGTTCGCGTGTTCGGGAGGACTGCGCAAGCATGCACGTGCACCGCGCCACGTGTATTGACCTGAATCAGGGCGATGCGGCGTTCGGATGCGCGACGGCATCTCCAAGAAATGCATCGCGTTGCACCGCAGACTCGCTGCCGATTTCGCGAACCGCGGCATAAAAGCGCGTCCAGTCGCCGTCGCAGCGTTTGAACAGTGCCGCGAACGCGGGCACGCCGCGGGCGTACAACCCGAACGGCAGCAGCTTGGCGTTGTTCGGCGGCGTGTCGAACCAATGGTCGTAGCCGGCGTGCCCACGCCATTCGGTATCGCGCAGGCGTTCGTAGTCGCGCCGCATGTCGGCGAATGTCTGCGCCTTGCGTTCCCGCTTCGCGGCATCGGAAAGATCGCTGGCGTACAACGCCTTCAGCTTCTCGCGCGTCGACAGCACCAGTTCGGTGAATTGCTTCTGGCGCTCGGCTTCCATGGGATCGGGTGGCGGGAGATGGTTGTCGGCGTGCCACTGCTTGAGCCCTTCGCGCTGCACGAAGGTTGCGAAGGACTCGTTGAAGGCGGTGTCGTTCTTGAGATAAAACCGCTGGTGCGCGAGTTCATGGAAAATCATGCCGATCATCTCGTTGTCGCTCCAGTGATCCAGGGTGCTCAGCAACGGATCGGCGAAATGCCCCAATGTGGAATACGCCGGCACGCCGCCGATCCAGACATCGTCACCCCCTTGTTTCAATTTGTCCGCCAGTGCCTCGGCGCGATCGTGGTGATAGAAACCCTGATAGGCGATGCAGCCCGCGAACAGGAAGCAATGCTCCACAGGCTTCAGCGAGAGCGCAGGCGTCGCGAACACGTTCCACATCACGAACGGGCGGCGGATGTCGGCGTAAGTGGTGTAACTCTTGTTGCGCGGCAATTTCAGCGTGGCGGACGCGAACGCGCGGGCGCGCAGCGCCAGTTGCAGTCGCGCGCGCAATGCCGGATCGACATCAGGATCTGCGATCAACTGCTTGATCGGCACCCGCGCGTGCAGCACGGCCATTTCGCCTGCGGCCAGATGCGCGTAGTAGCCGATCGTGGCGCAGCCCGTCAGCACCGCGCAAACGGCGGCCGCGACGAACGTACGCAGGATCATCTTGTGTCGTGGACGGCGTGCATTCACACTTGCATTTCTCTCCCGGGAGGCCGGGTTTCGAATGGACGGCCATGTTGCTGCTGATCGACAACTATGACAGCTTCACGTTCAACCTCGCACAGTATCTCGGCGAGCTTGGCCAGGACGTGAAGGTGCTGCGCAACGACGCGGTGGATATTGCCGGCATCCGCGCGCTGGCGCCGGAACGCATCGTGATTTCGCCGGGGCCGGGTACGCCCGACCAGGCCGGCATCACGTTGGACCTGATCCGCGAATTCGCGGGGGACATTCCGATCCTGGGCGTGTGTCTCGGCCATCAGGCAATCGGGCAGGCATTCGGCGGCAATGTGATCCGCGCGCAAGAGATCATGCACGGCAAGACCTCGCCGATCCGGCATCGCGGCGCCGGCGTGTTCGTCGGTCTCGCCGATCCGTTCGAGGCGACGCGCTACCACTCGCTGGTGGTCGAGCGCGTGAGCCTCCCGGAATGCCTCGAAATCACCGCATGGACCGAGCACACGGATGGTTCGTTCGACGAGATCATGGGCTTGCGCCACAAGGCGCTCGCGGTCGAGGGCGTGCAGTTCCACCCCGAATCGATCCTGACCCGCGGCGGCCATGACCTGCTGCGCAATTTCATCAGTGCGCCTTTGTCGAGAGCGGCATGAACATGGGTATCACGCCGCACGAAGCGCTGCAACGCACAATCGAGCATCGCGAGATCTTCCACGACGAGATGATCGACCTGATGCGCCAGATCATGCGCGGCGAGGTATCGCCCGCGATGACGGCGGCGATCCTGACCGGGTTGCGGGTGAAGAAGGAAACCGTGGGTGAAATCGCGGGCGCCGCGACCGTGATGCGCGAGCTGGCCGAACACGTCACGGTGGCCCCGCATCCGCACATGCTTGACATCGTCGGCACCGGTGGCGACGGCGCACACAGCTTCAATATTTCCACCGCATCGATGTTCGTCGCGGCGGCCGCCGGCGCGTGCATCGCCAAGCACGGCAATCGCGGTGTGTCGTCGTCGTCGGGCAGCGCGGACGTGCTGGAAGCGCTGGGCGCGAAGATCGATCTCGGTCCCGAACAGGTCGCGCGCTGCATCGAGAAGACCGGCATCGGCTTCATGTTCGCGCCGCGTTTTCACCCCGCGATGAAGGCGGTGGCGCCGGTGCGCCGCGAAATGGGCGTGCGCACGCTGTTCAACATCCTCGGTCCGCTGACCAACCCGGCCGGTGCGCCGAACATATTGATGGGCGTGTTCCATTCGGACCTCGTCGGCATCCAGGTGCGGGTGCTGCAGCGGCTGGGCGTCGAGCGTGCGCTGGTGGTGCACGGCAAGGATGGACTTGACGAGATTTCTCTTGGCGGCGCCACGCTGATCGGCGAATTGCGCGACGGCAAGGTGCGCGAATACGAAATCGAACCGGAGCAGTTCGGAATCCCGATGGCGTCCAGCCGCAACCTGCGCGTGGCGGACGCCGGCGAATCCAAGGCGATGCTGTTGCATGTCCTCGACGGCCTCGACGGCGTGGCTCACAACATCGTCGTCCTCAATACCGGTGCCGCGCTGTATGCGGCGGGCATTGCCACCTCGATCGCGGACGGAATCAAGCTCGCGGGCCACGTGATCAATGATGGTTCGGCGCGGGTCAAGCTCGACCAGTTCGTCGCGGCCACGCAGGCGCTGGCCGTGCAACCGGCATGAACGACATCCTGAAACAGATCCTTGCGCGCAAACGCGAAGAAGTCGCGGTGCGCAGGGGGCATGTTCCGCTCGCGGAACTGCGCGCCCGCCATGCGGATGCGCCGCCGACGCGCGGATTCGCCGCGGCGCTGCGCGAGCGGATGCAGGCAGGACATGCCGCGGTCATCGCGGAGATCAAGAAGGCGAGTCCATCGAAGGGCCTGATCCGCACCGATTTCGATCCCGGCGCAATTGCGCGCAGTTACGAGAGTGGTGGCGCGACTTGCCTGTCGGTGCTCACCGACGTCGATTTCTTCCAGGGCAGTGATGCATATCTCGGCCAGGCGCGCGATGCTTGCACGCTTCCGGTGCTGCGCAAGGATTTCACCATCGACATCTATCAGGTGCACGAGGCGCGTGTGATCGGCGCGGATGCGATCCTGCTGATCGCGGCCGCACTCGACAATGCCGTGCTGGTGAACTTGCACGCGTTGGCACTCGAGTGCGACCTGGATGTGTTGGTGGAGGTCCACAACCCGGTCGATCTGCAACGTGCACTGATGCTGACGAGCCCGCCGCGCACGCTGATTGGTGTCAACAATCGCGACCTGCGCACCTTCGAAACCAGCATCGAGACCACGCTGTCGCTGAGGCCGGCCGTTCCGCACGATCGCCTGTTGGTGACGGAAAGTGGCATCGCCACGCGCGACGACGTCGCGCGCCTGCGTGCGGCCGGCGTGGATGCGTTCCTTGTCGGCGAAACGTTCATGCGCGCGGCCGAGCCCGGCGCAGAACTCGCGCGGCTGTTCGCCGGAGCGTGACGATGGAACAGGGGGCAATGGAAGCGGCGCGTCGCGTCGTGCTGTTCGATTTCGATGGCGTGCTGATCCGCGGCGACACGTTCGCGATGTTCATGCGCGACCGCTACGCGCATGTGCGTTGGCGCAAAAGCTTGGTGCTGTTGCTCAGCCCGTGGCTCCTGCTGATTTTGCCGTTCTCGCGCCGGCGTGTGTTGCGCTCGATCGTGCACATCGGCCTGTTCGGCCTGAACGAGGCACGTTATCGCGCCTTGGCGCAAGCTTTCGCGGTGGCGTTGACGCGCCAGCCGGGCCGCTTCAGCCGCGAAGGGTTGGGCGTACTGCGCCGGCACCAAGCCAAAGGCGAGCGCATCGTGATCGTCACGGGTTGCGAGGAGTCACTCGTGCGCTGCGTGTTGGCCGAACTTGGTGTGGCGAACGTGGAGATATTGGCCTCGCGGCTGCGGGCGAGCCGATTCGGCATGCGCTCGGATTGGCACAACGTCGGCCGACGCAAGGTGGAACTGCTGGCGCGGCACGGTATCGAGGCTTGGCAGTTGGCTTACAGCGATTCAAGCCAGGATCTGCCGATGCTCGCGCTGGCCGCGGAAGCCGTGCTGGTCAATGCGACGCCCAAACTCTGCAAACGCGTGGAAAAGGCCCTGGGACGCAGCGTGACCCGCGCCGAGTGGCGTTAACCGGCGCGCCGGGTCACCTTGTTCCTTTGACGACGATCGTCTTCCCCGAAACGTCGATCCCACCGTCGGTCTCGAGCTGCTTCAACACCCGGCCGGCCATCTCGCGAGAGCAGCCGACGATGCGCGAAAGCTCCTGCCGCGAGATGCGGATCTGCGTGCCGTCCGGATGGCTCATGGCGTCGGGCTCCTGGCACAGGTCCAGCAACGTGCGCGCGATGCGGTTGGTGACGTCCATGAACGCCATGCGGCTGACCTGACGCGACGTGCGCAGCAGGCGATGCGTCAACTGCAGTCCGATCGCGAACAGGATGCGCGGACAATCCTCGCGCAGCGGACCGGCAAACAACTGGAATAATTTGTCGTAGCCGATTTCCGCCAGCTCGCAGGTGCTGCGGGTGCGGATCAGCACTTCGCGCTGTGCCTGCTCGACGAAGAGGCCCATTTCCCCGATGAACTCGCCACGGTTGATGTAGGCAAGAATCAACTCGCGCCCTTGTTCGTCCTCGCTGCAGACGGTGACCGAACCATCGATCACGTAAAACAGGGTGTTGGCAGGATCGCCCGGCCGGAGGATGGCGGTCTTGCCTGGGTAGCGGCGGCGATGGCATTGCTCCAACAGCCGCTGCATGGCGGCGGGGTCGGGTGCAAGCATCGGTGGAGCTTGCGACCGTTCATAGACTTGCTGGAGGAGGTAGCGCAATTCAGACATTGGGTCTTTGCACTGCGTCACACTTATCGTGTGCGAGTCTAGCACCTTTGTGAAACTTTCCACACATTACCAGAGAGAACACCCAAAGGGATGCGTCGGCCCACACTTTCCCGCATACTTCGTGTTTTCCTGCCCCGATGTGCGCGACGGATGCTGCCCGGCGCGCGCTTCTTCGTTTCCATCCGTTTCATGAGGATACTGCCGTGGTCAAGCCGCTGCCCCGCTTGAAGCTGCAGGGGTTCAACAACCTCACCAAGGCACTCAGCTTCAACATCTACGACATCTGCTACGCGGTCACCAAGGACCAGCGCGACCGCTACATCGACTACATCGATGAAGCCTACGACTCCGACCGCCTGACCCAGATCCTCACCGACGTCGCCGACATCATCGGCGCGAACATCCTCAACATCGCGCGCCAGGATTACGATCCGCAGGGCGCGTCGGTGACGATCCTGATTTCCGAACACCCGGTGGTGGAAAAACTCGGCCGTGACGTGATTTCCGACGCCGTGGTCGCGCACATGGACAAGTCGCACATCACCGTGCACACCTATCCGGAAACGCATCCGCACAATGGCATCGCGACCTTCCGCGCCGACATCGACGTTGCGACCTGCGGGGTGATTTCGCCGCTGAAGGCGTTGAACTACCTGATCGACAGCTTCGAGTCGGACATCGTGACGATGGACTACCGGGTGCGTGGCTTCACCCGCGACATCCACGGCAAGAAGCATTACATCGACCACAAGATCAACTCGATCCAGGATTACCTGGCCAAGCACATCCGCCAGAAGTACGAGATGTTCGACGTCAACGTGTACCAGGAAAACATGTTCCACACCAAGATGCACGTGAAGGACTTCGACCTCGATACCTACCTGTTCGAGGCGCACGCGGACGACTTGTCGTTCAAGGATCGGCAGCGCATCGAAGCGCTGCTCAAGCGCGAGATCGAGGAGTTGTTCCACGGCCGCAACTTGATGTGAAGTCGGCGACTGCGCCGCCTGTAAAGAGAGAAGTCGGCCGCTGCGCGGCCTGCAAAGAGTAAAACGGCTGCTCCGGGCGCTTGCTCTACGCTTTCGCCTTTACTCTTTACCCTTTACAGGCGGCGTAGCCGCCGACTGACAGGCCGCGCAGCGGCCGACTTACACCCGATACGCGACCGCCTTCATCACCGCCGACGCGCCACGCATCAATGCCGGAATCGGGAACGGCAGCTTCGCGCCACCCCGAGCCAACGCGTTGTCGGCATGGCGCGCTTCGTCGGCCTGCATGGTTTCGAGAATGGCGCGTGAGCGTGTGTCCGCCTGCGGCAGGCGTTCGAGGTGTTCGCCAAGATGCGCTTCCACCTGGCGTTCGGTTTCGACCACGAAGCCCAGGCTCCAGCGGTCGCCTGCCAGTGCCGCCAAGGCGCCGATCGCGAAACTGCCGGTGTACCACAGCGCGTTGAACAGGCTGGGACGATCATCCAGTTCATGCAGCCGCTCGGCGCACCAGGCAAGGTGATCGGTTTCCTCCGCGGCCGCTGCTTCCAGGTGCGCGCGCGTGCCGGGGTCGCGTGCCAACGCAGCCTGCCCGTCGTACAGCGCTTGTGCGCAGACTTCGCCGGTGTGATTCACGCGTATCAGGCCTGCGGCGTGGTGGCGCTGCCCGGCATCCAGGCTGGGGGCCGGCAAATTTTCGCCCGGCGCGGGGCGGCCGGCGATGGGATTTCCGGCCACCGTAGCGAGGGCACGCTGCGTGCATGCGAAGAGGTGGTCGAGCGGAGAAAGGTGCCGGGTGCCGGAATGCATGCGTCCATTGTCGCCCAATCGGCGTCAAGGGATGTTGAAATCCGGGTGACGGTGCGTCGGGTGAGGGCTGCCGCGGGTGGGTTGCATTCGCCTGTTTCGGGCGGTGACCCGGGGCGCTGGAGCGGATCGCCATCGGCGGCGCCGGTATCCGCCCCGATGCGGTCGCGCGGCTTCAAGGCTGCGGCTTGCACCGCGTGCCCAAGGCCGGTATCCTTGGCGGTCTTTCGTTGCTTGCAACCCCTGTCGCGCCCCCGTGGCGCGGCACCGCCTTACGTGCGGATCAGACAACTTTTACGGATCGTTCCCATGAAGACGTTCAGCGCCAAGGCCGATACGGTCAAGCGTGACTGGCTCATCGTCGACGCCAATGGCAAGACCCTTGGCCGGCTTTGTTCCGAAGTCGCACGCCGCCTGCGCGGCAAGCACAAACCCGAGTTCACCCCGCACGTGGACACCGGCGACTACATCGTCGTGGTCAACGCCGAGAAGGTCGCGGTGACCGGCAACAAGCTGGAAGCGAAGAACTACCACCGCTTCACCGGTTATGTCGGCAACCTCAAGACCACCAGCCTGAAAGACATGTTGGCTGCGCACCCTGAGCGCGTGATCGAGATTGGCGTCAAGGGCATGCTGCCGAAGAACCCGCTGGGCCGCGCGATGTTCCGCAAGCTCAAGGTGTATCGCGGCACCGAGCATCCGCATACCGCACAACAGCCCAAGGCGTTGGAGATCTGACCATGGCGACCCTGCAACAGAATTCCGGTACCGGCCGCCGCAAGACTTCTGCCGCGCGCGTTTTCCTGCGCAAGGGCAGCGGTGCGATCGTGGTCAACGGCAAGCCGCTGGACGCGTTCTTCGGCCGCGAAACCTCGCGCATGATCGTGCGGCAGCCGCTCGAGCTGACCCAGATGGCCGACAAGTTCGACATCCAGGTCAGCGTTGCGGGTGGCGGCATCACCGGCCAGGCCGGCGCGATCCGCCTCGGCATCGCCCGCGCGCTGGTCGAGTACGACGAAACCCTGAAGGCATCCCTGCGCCGCGCCGGATTCATGACCCGCGATGCGCGTGCGGTGGAGCGCAAGAAGGTCGGTCTGCACAAGGCACGTCGCGCGACCCAGTTCTCCAAGCGCTGATTTTTTGCGATCGGCTTTGATTGGTGTTGCGGTGAATTTCGCGCCAGCGGGGGTTCTGGCCAGCGATCGCCAGGACGTCTTTCGGGCCGCCATCCAGGGCCAAGAGCTTCGTGGCTGAACTTTCCACAACAGCCGCTCCGCTCGCGACGCTTGGCGGGTTGCACTAAAATCAGTCACTGAAGCCCCGTCGCCAAGTGGTAAGGCACCTGACTCTGACTCAGGCATTCGGTGGTTCGAATCCATCCGGGGCTGCCACTTTCAGCCGATCTGTGTAAATCGGCGTGTAAATCAACCCAGTTTTTTTGACACATTGCCCGCCGGGTCGTACACGTCCAAGGCGTGGTTGTAGACGTCGGTCATCGTCGCTGGCCGGTGCCCGGCCGCGTCCTGTTTGTCGCGCCGCGTGCCGGGCGTGTCCGTCACCCCACGATGCTTCGTGGCATGTAATCCGAACCGCGTTTCGGCCGTGATCACGCCGGCCTTAATCGCTGCTGCATCGCGCGCTGCCAAGCTGAATTGAGCGTATTGCGACCCACCGCACGACCAGATTCCGTGACCAGCAGTACCCGTTTGTCCGGCGCCAACGGGACCACGGGCTTCCCGCGCCAGATTTCGTTCCGGCGGTTCGCCAGCCATTCCCATGCCTCCTTGAGCTCCGGGCACCAGCGAGTGATGTTGTCGAGGCTCCCCTTGTGCCGTCGCACAATCACACCATCGACGGTCCACTATTAGGTTCCGCCGGGAAGAGATTGTTGTCCGCGGGCACGTGCGAACCTGAGCGTCTTACGATGTCCTGTGCAATCATCCTGCGCCATCCCCATGTTTGTTCGCAGCGGGGGCGACCGGAGCTTCGATCATCCGATCCCCCAGAAAGCTGCCAAGCCAGTACCTGTCGTGGTACCTCATCGCTGTGGACGCGGCGCCAAAATGCGTAGTCGGCGGAATAAACTCTCTTGTAGTAATACTGCCTTGCACCGGGTTAAAGACCACAAGCATCGATGGCGTGTCGCAAATTTTCTGCGGGCCGCAAGACAAGATCTTTGACGGATTGCCAACTTCACCCGCGATCAACAGCGTGCCGTCATGCTGCCAATGGATATTGTCAGGATGGAAATCTCCCAGCGGAACACGCGTCGGGGTACGACGTCCATCTCTGGAGAGAATCCATAGCGCGTTATTCGTCCAAGCGGCCACGTAAAGCGTCCTGCCATCGGCGGAGCTCTCGATGCCGTTGTCTCCGGGCAGATCACTGCCCTTCAGGTGGACCCACCCGGTTCGCTTCGACCAGATCATGACGAAACCGCTGGGGCGACCAGCAATGAGCTTGGCCAGTTTCGGGTCATCGGGTGAACCAAAGCTCGTCACCGCTACGCCGTCAGGCAACGGCGCCACGGCATTCGCCAAGACCGTTGACGGGACGTGCACGCAGCCCTGCCAAGTCAACGCGACACTTCTGCCTTGCACATGCCACTCGAACATCTCGATGGACTGTTTGCCGCCGTGGTTGACCACGTAAAGTCGACCGTGATCCGGACCGTCGGAGCGGCTCGATAGTCCATGTGTGATAAGCGTGCGGAAGTTCTGTGGCGGCGCGCAGTTTGGATCCAGGGAGCGCTGTGTGTCTGGATCCATCGTGGGGGCAAGCGGTGCTGCATTCTTGGATGCCAAGTCCACTAGATACAGGTGACTCGGCGAATCGGGAGCACGGGTCAAACTGGACGCAATCGCGAACCGAGTACTACCCAGCCGCACGACATCCTCCGGATTCCTGAGCCCGCATATCGCAGTTCGTCCGCAGGGATCCACGCTCGCATGCCCGATGCCGCCGGGTAGCTGCGTGGCGCTTGCTGGCGAAAGCACGAGAACAGCACCCGCGAACAACAACGATGCGAGACATTTCATGGTTCTGCTCCAAGAAGATTCCGCCAAGTTTCGGCGCGTGGCCAGTGGCCGACAGGTTGAGATCGAACGGCGCGCGAGAAGCACGCGAGCACTTGGGAATTGCTACTCGTTGCGACTCGGCCGCAGCCCGGCCTGTGCAGTATGTGTTGGCCTGGCGAGTTTCTCGATACTCAAAGTTCCAATGTTGATTGGTACACGATCACCGCTCGTCCAGCCACGCGCACGACCTTCGGCGACCAGTCTTCAACGCCGACTGAGACTTCGACGATTCCAGGTCGCCCCATCGCTTCGCCTTGCCGCGCACGAAACGTCAGCTTGCCGTTCGCGGGAGAAGCCAGGCGGTGGT
>Ga0207707_10000975_pt1 | contig 27500 bp, 26 predicted proteins | sample KBSC83BmetaG_FD_184336 | JGI IMG/M metagenome (GOLD analysis project Ga0207707, IMG submission 184336) | Corn rhizosphere microbial communities from Kellogg Biological Station, Michigan, USA - KBS C8-3B metaG (SPAdes) (version 2) | ecosystem: Host-associated > Plants > Roots > Rhizosphere ... | reverse complement strand
CGTGGCCGCAAAGGCGATCGAGTTTATCACCGATGGCGCACGGGTCGGGCTCGGATCCGGGCGCGCCGCGTCGGTATTCATCGCGCGGCTGGGCGTTCGCCGGCGCGAGGGCCTTCGCGTGTCGGGTGTGCCGACATCTCGGGCCGCGGCGGACCAGGCATATAAGGCCGGAATCCCGCTCGTAGAGTTGGGAATAGGTGGGCCGCTGGATCTCACCGTCGACGGTGCGGACGAAGTCGCGCCGAACCTCGATCTCGTGAAAGGTTGGGGCGGCGCCTTCCTGCGCGAGCGCATCGTGGCAGCAGCGTCCATCAGCCAGGTTATCATCGTCGGCGAGGAAAAGCTGGTCCGCGCGCTCGGTCAACGGGGGCGGGTGCCGGTGGAGGTAATTCCCTTGGCCGAGTGGCTCGCCACGCGCGAGCTCAAGTCGCTCGGGCTCAGGCCCACTCTGCGCATGGATGCTGGCGGATCGCGGCCCTACATCACGGAGAATCAGAATCTCATTCTTGACTGCGCCCTTCCGGAGCCGCTCCGCGACAGAAACGAAGCCCGCGGACTCGAATGCGCGATGCTAGCGATAGCGGGCGTGGTCGACACCGGACTCTTTCTAGGCACGGCGGACCGAGTCTTGGTCGGCCATCCCGACGGACGCGTGAACATGCTTTCGCGGCCGCACACTTCGAAATGAGTTACACCCACGCTGAGTGCTCGAGATGCGCAAGATGACTTACCGCCCGGCATCGTCCGATGCGCTGGTGTTGTTCGGCGTGACGGGTGACCTCGCCCACAAAATGATCTTCCCCGCGCTCTACGCGATGGCAAGCCGCGGTACTCTCACCGTTCCAGTGATCGGAGTGGCTTCTACGCCGTGGAGTGTGGCGCAACTGCGAAAACGGGCGACCGACAGCATCAAGGAGTCCGGTGCCGTCGTGCAGCGTCGCACCCTCGGCCGCCTCCTTTCCCTCCTCCGGTACGTGTCCGGAGACTACAACGACGCTGAGACGTTCGTGGCGCTCAAGCGCGAGTTGGGGAAGGCGCGACGCCCCGCGTACTACCTCGCCATCCCCCCCGCGCTTTTCGCAACAGTGATCGATGGGCTCGGCTCAGCGGGCTTGGGGGAGGGGGGGCGCGTCATCGTCGAAAAGCCTTTCGGACGCGATCTGGCCTCGGCGCGCCGGCTCAACGCCGTTGCGCGGGCGGTGTTCCCCGAAGACTCCATTTTCCGGATCGATCATTATCTCGGGAAGGAGGCGATCATGAATATCCTCTACTTCCGCTTCGCCAATTCCTTTTTCGAGCCGATCTGGAATCGCAACTATGTCGCCAGTGTCCAGATCACTCTCGCCGAGAAGTTCGGCGTGAACGGCCGCGGCGCGTTCTACGAAACGGCGGGATGCCTGCGAGACGTGATCCAAAACCATGTCTTTCAGGTTGTCGCTCTGCTGGCAATGGAGCCACCGGTATACCGCGGGTATGGATCTGTCCACACCGAGAAGGCCAAGGTCTTCGAAGCAATGCGGCCGCTAGGGTCGAGCGATCTGGTGCGCGGTCAGTACGCCGGCTACCGTAAGGAGCCGCACGTCGCGCGTAATTCCGACGTCGAGACCTTCTGCGCCCTGCGACTCTTCATTGATTCATGGCGGTGGGATGGAGTGCCGTGGTACCTGCGCTCCGGAAAGTGCCTCCCCAAGACCGCTGCTGAAGTGCTGGTCGAGCTGAAGCCGCCACCGGCGCGATTGTTCGCGGACTCGGCTCCAACGTCAGGGCCCGCGAACTATCTGCGTTTCCGGCTCTCTCCTGACGCCGCGATTGCACTGGCGGCCCGTGTCAAGCGTCCCGGCAAGGAGTTCGTAGGCGACCAACGGGAACTCTATCTAACGGAGGACTTGCTCGGAGCCGAGGAGCCCTACGAGCGACTCTTGAGCGACGCCATGATTGGTGATGGGGCACTCTTCGCGCGCGAAGATGCGGTGGAAGCCGCATGGGCAGTGGTCGATCCCGTTCTGAAGAAGTATTCCCGGGTTCTTCCGTACAAGCGCGCAACGTGGGGACCGGAGGCGGCCGACGCGCTCATTGCGGCGGCCGGTGGCTGGCACAACCCCACGTCCAAATGACACGCGGGCCAGATCGGTGTTCTCGCGCCATCTGGAAGGATCTTCTCGATCGCCTTGTCGCGAAACGAGCGGCGGTGATGCAACAACCTCATACAACCTTATGGAAGCCATGACTAAAAAGAAGGCGAGAAAGGCGCACCGGCTAACCGATCGACCAGCGTGGAAAGCGTTAGAGAAGCACCATCGTGAGATTCGCCGTTTGCATCTCCGGCAGATCTTTGCCGAGGATCCGCGGCGGGGGGAGCGCCTGGCGGCCACAGCCGCGGGACTTTACTTCGATTACTCGAAGCATCGCATTACCGACGAGACGGTTCGGCTGTTGCTCCGCCTTGCCGAAGACAGCGGCCTGCGCGACCGAATCGAAGCCATGTTCAGCGGCGAGATCATCAATGTAACCGAGAAGAGGGCGGTGCTTCACGTTGCGCTGCGCGCGCCATTGGGTGAGCGCATTTTCGTTGACGGCGCCGACGTGGTGCCCGAAGTGCACGCGGTGCTCGACCGCATGGCCGCTTTCTCCGAAGAGATTCGAAGCGGGCGCTGGCGCGGCCACACCGGCCGGCCCATTCGCAACGTAGTCAACATCGGCATCGGCGGCTCCGACCTCGGCCCGGTGATGGCGTTCGAAGCCTTGCGCTACTACAGCAAGAGGGACATGACCTTCCGCTTCGTCTCCAACGTCGACGCAACGGACTTCGTGGAGGCGACGCGGGACCTCGATCCGCACGAGACCCTGTTTGTCGTCTGTTCGAAGACGTTCACGACGCTCGAGACGCTTACCAACGCGCACACGGCTCGCGCGTGGACTGTATCCGCACTCGGCGCGGACGGGGCGGTGGCCAGGCATTTCGTCGCCGTGTCCAGCAACGCCGCTGGCGTAGCGAAATTTGGCATCGACCCTGCCAACATGTTCGAGTTCTGGGACTGGGTCGGCGGCCGCTATTCGATGGATTCGGCAATCGGCCTGAGCACGATGCTCGCGATCGGACCCGAGCATTTTCGCGAGATGCTGGGCGGGTTCCACGCGATGGACCGTCATTTCCGCAGCACTCCATTCGACGAAAATCTGCCGGTGATCATGGGGCTTCTCGCGGTGTGGTACGCGGACTTCTTCGGTGCGGGGACCGTCGCCGTGCTTCCTTACGACCAGTATCTCAAGCGCTTCCCCGCATACCTCCAGCAGCTGACGATGGAGAGCAATGGCAAGCACGTCACCATGGATGGAGTCCGCGTCGACTACGACACCAGCCCTATCGTGTGGGGTGAGCCTGGAACGAATGGGCAGCATTCGTTCTACCAATTAATTCACCAGGGAACGAGACTCGTTCCCAGCGACTTCATCGCGTTCTCCCAGTCGCTGAATCCGCTCGATGATCATCACGAGCTGCTGATGGCGAACGTGTTCGCGCAAACGGAGGCTCTCGCGTTCGGCAAGACCGCCACAGAAGTGGAAGCGGAGGGCACGCCAGCGTGGCTCGTACCGCACCGCGTGTTCGAGGGGAATCGCCCGACGACGACGATTCTCGCCGACCGCCTCACGCCGCGGATTCTCGGATCGCTTGTTGCGCTCTACGAGCACAGCGTGTTCACCCAGGGAGTTATCTGGGGCATCGACTCATTCGATCAGTGGGGCGTGGAACTGGGGAAGGAGCTTGCCCAGCGCATCGGCGCAGAGCTGCATGGTAACGGCCCGCCCGCCGGTGGCCACGACAGCTCGACCACCGTGCTCATGCAGCGGTACATGAAATCGCGGAATGGGAGCGCGAGATGACGCCGCCACGTGGCACCATTGACGAAGTCTGCATCAACACGATCCGCACGCTCAGCATCGATGCCGTCGAGAAGGCGGCGTCGGGACATCCGGGGATGCCGATGGGCGCCGCGACGATGGCCTACGTTCTCTGGACGCGCCACCTCCGCTACGATCCAGCGAACCCAGATTGGATCAACCGCGACCGATTCGTGCTCTCGGCGGGGCACGGAAGCATGCTGTTGTACAGCCTTCTGTTTCTGACCGGGTACGGGCTCACCCTCGACGATCTCGAGCACTTCCGGCGGTGGGGCAGCCGGACACCCGGTCACCCCGAATGGGGAGTCACTCCTGGCGTCGAAGTCACTACCGGGCCCCTCGGCCAAGGCTTTGGAAACGCGGTTGGGATGGCGATCGCGGAGCGGTGGCTCGCCGCCACCTTCAATCGGCCCGGGCAGGCGATCGTCGACCACCGGACCTACGTCATCGCGAGCGATGGCGACCTGATGGAAGGAGTATCCTCGGAAGCGGCGTCGCTTGCAGGCGACCTCCGCCTCGGGAGGCTGATCGTGCTCTATGATGCGAACCGCATCACCCTCTCCGCCACGACCGACATCACCTTCTCGGAAGACGTCGGAGCCCGCTTCGCCGCATACGGCTGGCAGGTGCAGGAGGTGGATGGAATGGACGTGGCAGCGGTGGACGCAGCGCTCAGGACGGCCGAGGCCGACGAACATCGGCCGTCTCTAATCGTGGCGCGTACTCACATCGGATTCGGGAGTCCGAACAAGCACGACACCTTCGAGGCCCATGGCGAGGCGCTCGGCAAAAACGAAGTCCGGCTAACCAAGCGCGCGTACGGTTGGCCGGAGGACGCGGAGTTTTATGTGCCGGACGAGGCACAGCGGGAATTTGCCAAAGTCCGCGAGCGCGGTGCGGCGATGCGGACCGCATGGCAGCAGGCAATGGACGAGTATCGATCCGCGCAGACCGACCTCGCCGACGCCTTCGACAGCGCGATTGCGGGTGACCTCGACCCGCGCTGGGACGCCAAGCTCCCCGTGTTCACTCCCAAAGATGGTTACATGGCTACACGGGATGCGGGCGGTAAGGTGATCGCGGTGCTCGCCGACTCGGTGCCGAATTTGATTGGGGGGTCGGCAGATCTCGACCCATCCACACGGACCATGATGAAAGAGAAGGGTGACTTTCAGAGCGCGGATGTGCCCGAGAGCGGGCAGACGCCGCCGACACAAGGGATGGCCGGTGGGGTGTGGGGGTACGCGGGGCGGAACATCCACTTCGGGATTCGCGAGCATGCGATGACCGCGATCCTCACCGGGATGGCGCATCACGGCGGCGTGATTCCGTTCGGCGCGACGTTCCTGACTTTCTCCGACTACATGCGCCCCAGCATTCGGCTGGCCGCGCTGAGCGCGGCGCACGTTATCTACGTATGGACGCACGACAGTATCGCGCTCGGGGAGGACGGCCCCACGCATCAGCCGGTGGAGCAGATCGCCAGCCTGCGCGCGATGCCGAACATGCTTCTGATTCGTCCCGCTGACGCTAACGAAACCGTCGAGGCGTGGCGGATCGCGATGCAGCACAAGGCTGGCCCAGTCGGGTTGGTGCTCACCCGACAAAAGCTGCCGGTGCTCGACCGCGCCATGCTCGCATCGGCCGCGGGAACCGCGCGTGGCGCCTACGTGCTGATCGAGGCCAATCCAAACGCGGCGGCGGAATTGATTCTGATCGCGACCGGGTCCGAGGTAGTGCTGGCGCTTGCCGCGCACGAGCGACTGAGCGCGGACGGGGTTCGAAGCCGCGTGGTGTCGATGCCGTCGTGGGAGTTGTTCGAGGCGCAGCCGATTGAGTACCGCGATACCGTGCTTCCACCAGCGGTGTGGGCCAGGGTGAGCGTCGAGGCGGCCTCCCCCTTCGGGTGGGAGCGCTACGTCGGGCCCACGGGCGCCATCATCGGTGTGAACCGCTTCGGCGCCTCGGCGCCGGGGCCGGTGGTGATGGCGCAGTATGGATTCACCGTCGAGCATGTGATCGCGACGGCGAGAGCTGTGCTCGCCAGGAATCGCGCGCATCGGCGTGGCTCCAGTGTATGATCCCGCGGGGTTCGACGGTGAGGCCGACTTCGCTCACACTGCGACACGATAAATCAACTAGCCATCAGGGAGACCCTTGCCATGACGACGCGACGATTCAAGCGCGGCGACCACGTGAGCTGGAACTCGGAAGCGGGCCGCGTGAGCGGCCGGATCACTCGGGTCTTGACGTCGGAGAGCACGTTCAAAGGGTACACGGTCCACGCCAGCAAGGACGAGCCGCAGTACGAAATCAAGAGCGACAAGACCGATCACATCGCGATGCACAAGGGATCGGCGCTGAGAAAGCTCTCACATTGATCGCTCGATTCACCGTCGCGCGAATCGTGCCTATCCCCGGACGGATCCGCCGTACACCCTCCATCTCGTCATGACGATTCTCGATTTCCCACTCTGGCTGCGCGCGACGCACTTTCTCAATCTGCTTTTCATCTCGTTGCTTGTGCGCAGCGGACTCGAAATCCTGAGCGCGCATCCCAAACTTTACTGGAACGACGACTGCACGCCGGGCAGCGAGTGGTTGCGGCTCACGCGCAAGCGCCTACCCGCGCACGATCTCTGGACGTCGCGCGACGAAGAGGCGTCGTTTTCGTCATGGATCGCGCTCCCCGGACGCAAGAATCTGGGGCTGGGGCGGCACTGGCACTTTCTCGCCGATGCCGGCTGGCTGCTTACCGGTTTACTGTATGTCGGGATGCTTTGCGTCACGCCCGAGTGGCGACGGCTCGTCCCTACCTCCTGGTCGATTCTCCCGAGCGCCCTGAATGTTCTTCGGTCCTATCTGGGTTTTCATCTCGTCGTCACCCCGGGACACTACAACGCACTTGAGCAGCTCGCGTACTTCTCGGTGGTCTTTCTTCTGTCGCCTCTCGCCATTGCGACCGGGCTCGCCATGTCACCCTCGCTCGCGGCACGGTTTCCCTGGTACATCCGGCTCTTTCGGGGTCGTCAGGCCGCGCGCAGCATTCACTTCCTCTGCCTCTGCGCGTACCTCGCGTTCTTCGTCGTGCACCTCTCGATGGTGATCGCACACGGCGCGATCAGCGAGATGGGGTTGATCGTGCTCGGCGACATCCGCCTCGCGCACGGCGCGCTCGGGCTCATCGTGGGGCTCGCTGGCCTCGCCGGCGTCATCGTGATCCACATTGTGGCGACCCGGTATTCGCTCACCCATCCACGACTGGTGCAGCGACGCACGCAGGCGATAACGGATCCCTTGCGCCGAGCGCTGTTCGGGTATGGTCGCTCGGTGCAGCAGTATGCCCCCGCTGAGATCTCGCCGTACTTTCGGGTGAACGGGCGCCCGCCCGCGGACGCAGCCTATGCGGAGATGGCGCGTGAGCGCTTCTCGAGCTTCGTGCTGGACGTGGGTGGCATGGTGGAACACCCGTTGCACCTGACGCTCGCGGAGCTCCGACGCTGGCCGAAGCAGACGCAGATCACCAAACACTGTTGCATCCAAGGGTGGTCCGCCGTCGCCAGCTGGAGCGGCGTGTCGCTCGGCGAGATCTTGAGGCGCTGTCGCCCGCTCGCGGCCGCGCGCTACGTGGTGTTCTACGCGCTCGACGACAAGTCGACGTCTGAACCCGATCCCGCCGGCACCGGCTGCTTCTACGGCACGATCGACATCGCCCTGGCGTCGCATCCGCAGACGATCCTCGCCTACGAAATGAACGACAGTCCTCTGCCCGTGCCGCATGGTGCGCCACTGCGCCTCCGGGTGGAGACTCAACTCGGCTTCACGATGGTCAAGTACGTTTGCCGGATCGAGTTCGTGCACGACTACCGGCGTATCGGAGCCGGTCAGGGTGGATGGCGCGAGGATCATCAGTATTACAGCCAGGAGGCGGGGATCTGATTGACGCCTCCGTTAAGGTCGGACATCGCGGCCCGGCAACCCGATCGTGCGGAGCCAGCAGCTACTTCGGCAACTCCGCCGTGCTTGCCTTGGCGGTCGAGAGTTTGTCGACGCCGAGCATGTAGACCTCAAGGCCCAGATCCGGCAGCGTTCGTTCATAGCCGGCGACGAGCTGGTCCTTGTACTTGTCCAGATCGAAGTTGAAAAAACCGGTCGGACGGAGATCGACCACCTGCATCTCCGCATCGAGCATCACCAGCTTGCCGAAGTGGAGGCTGCCGCCTTTGAAGAACATGTAGGCCGCCGCCGAAGTGTCGGGTTGAGGAATAGGCGTCGCCTCAGCCACCCTGCCGAAGGTCTGTACGAGCTGATCGCCCTCGACCCGGAGTGCTGTGATGTGTCCTTCAATCGCGGGTGGCGGAAGGATCTGCACCGGATCGAGGTAAAGATCGTTCCCCTTCACGGTGACTCCCTTCGCCTTGCTCAAATCGAGAATCTTCTGAAGGGTCAGCCCGAAGGCGCGCATGAGACCGTTCCCATCGACTCCGAGTATTCGCGTCTTCACGGGATGTAGTCGTATCAGTCCCTCGGGGGTGACCGATACATCGGCCGTGATCTGAAAGGGAATGTCGATGATCTTGTGCATCACGCCGGTCTGAACGACCTGAGAACCGGCCGTATGCACCTGCAGTCGTTTCAACGGAGCGCCGGGATACGCGAAGATGTACCTGTTCATCAGCGTCGTGATATCTGTGCCGTTGAGGCCGATCTCGGCGTACGTGAGGTGGATGATGAAAGAATTCTTGTCGTCGAATGCGACGGGCCCTCCCGTCAGCGAGCGCATCGTTCCTCGCAGCGAACGTATACGGAGCGCGCTGTTCGGCATCAGATAGAAATTGACATCGCGCATTGAAACCTGAGTGACGGTGTCGGGCTCGCTCCTGCCTGCGAGCCGAGCGTGGGTCGGTGGGAGCGTCGAGTCGGCGGGGACCCGACTCCATCCGAATCCCACCGCGGCCACGGCCCCGCTCAAGAGTCCAACTACTGTTGTGATGCGCACCATGGTTGTCGCGGCGTCAATTTGTTGGAATGAAAAGCCCGGACGCCGAGAATGCATCGCCAATCCCGCGAGGGTATTGGCGGAGGGCGCAGACACCCTCAGGAGCGCGGCGGCTTCTCCGCGATGAGCTTGCGAAATCGCATCTCCGCGCACCTGCCAGCCTCATTCGCGTGGGAATTCACCGAGATATCGACGGGCACGCGCTGCCGGATTACCACGCAGAACCAATTCCGATCTGAAGCGTGCGCCGCGCGGCGGGATAGTAGTAGGTGACGTCGCTGCCCGAGGGGTCCGGAAATCCCGTCGATATCAATTTCCGGTCGAGCGCGTTGATTACGTCGCAGTTGAACCGCAGCGATCCGGCCGTAGCGGTGATGCGAGCATCGGCGCGCGTGTACGATGGAAGGCGGCGCTGGTTCGCATCGTCGAGAAAGGCGCCGCCCATCTCGGAAACGCCCAGGGTGCCCTGCAATCGTGCCGGGCCGCCGGTGATTCCTGCTGAGAGCGCATGACGCGGTACGGCTTTTAGTTGTCTCCCGGCGTCGGCGCCGTTCATCGCCACGATGTTCTGTCGAGTGAGCGTCGCGAACAAGCTCGTTCCAGCCCATCCGTCTGCGCGCGCGCCCAGCTCGAGTCCCTTGTGTTCGCTTCGGCCGACATTGACGTATCTAAAGAGGGCGAGGTCGAAGTCCAGCTCGTCGCGCATCTCCTGCCGATAGGCGGAGAGCGTGAGCTCTAGAGTACGCCCCGCTCCCAGAGCGGCGCGATGACTGATGCCCGCTTCGACCGCCGACCCGCGCTGCGGACGCAAGCCCGGGTTCGAGATCGTGACGGAAAACGGCGGAACCGGAATCGGGATCGGCCGTTGATCGAAGAGCTGGTCTAGCGTCGGCGCCTTGAAGGATCTTCCGATCGACGCGTAGACGTGGCCGCTTTGAAATGCGTTCTCGAGGTAGCTGAAGTTCAACCCTAGTTTGGGACTGAAAGCCTGACGGACTGAATGCGAGCGCGCCACGTCTGGCGGCACATCGGTCCGATACGCATCGCGCATCCAGTCCATGCGTCCGCCGGCGACGAGCCGAAGGCGCGGCCAGATCACGTTCTCCCAGTTCGCGAACGCCGCGAATGCATCTCGCCCGCCACGACCGCTCGCGTCGACGTCACCCGAAGGTGCGACTGGGTTCGCGTATGCACTCGCGTCACCCATCACCATGGGGCGGTATTCCGAGGTGAGCGACCCGAGTGAAATGTCAGTTCCCACCACCAGCCGCTGCGGCCATGGAGTTTGCGGCAGGTCTGAGGAAAGCTGCGCCGACGCGATGAGGCGGCGCGCACGGGTCGCGCGCGATTGGGTGTCGGAAAAATCGGGCGAGAGCTGAAGCGTGCGGATGAGATCGGCGCTTAGACTTTCACCCGTCAGGTATCCCGAAAAGGTCGATGCGTCGCCCACTTGTGCCGATCCGCGAACGGATAATCGCCGCAGCTGTTCGGCGTTCTGGTCAAATCGAAAAAAGGGCAGGCTTGTGCGCGGCGAACTCTCGACCAGCGATTCTGGAACGGGGCCCGGATCATCGTACCGCCGGCCATGGTCGAGTGCGGAAAGGGAGAGCACTCCGCGCGCCGAGCGATAAAGGTCGACGGATCCACCTATCGACTTCGCATCGCCGAGCTCGTGCTCGCGGAATCCGGAGGAGCGGCGATACCCGCCAAAGATCGAGGCATAGCGCTCTCCTCGTGAGCCGCTCCATGCGCCACTGCCATCGACCGTCCCATATTCGCCCGTGGCAAGTCGCCAACGCGCAGGTGACGCGACGTCCGCAGCGGTCAGGATGTTGATCACGCCGCCCAGTGCGGCATCGCCGTACGAAGCGGAGGAACTCCCCCGAACGACCTCGATTGCGCGCACCGCCGCGATCGGAATGACATCCCAGTTCGCCAGACCGGCGGCGAGGTTCGTGAGCGGAACGCCGTCCATCAACACGGCGGCGTAATCGGTCTCGCCACCACCGTAGAAGCCGCGGATTACCAGGCGCGGCTGTTCGCCCATCGCCCCTGGATCGAGCACGATCAGGCCGGGAACGCTGCGCAGCCCGTCGGTCAGATGCTGGACTGGTTGGCGAAGCAAATCCTGTGGCGACACCCGCGTCACTATCGAGGTTTGCGTGCCCAGACTTCCGGGGACGCGGTCCGCCGTGACGACTACATTCGGAAGGTGGTATTCGGTGGTGTCGGGTGTCGCAGGATTTTGCGCCGCGGCAGGCAGCGCAACCATGGTTGCCAAAAGAATCACGCTGCGCGCGGGGCTGCTGCTTGTCATCTCAGTCCATCGAGTAGTCGAGGGTAAACGGCACGTTCGGGTAATCGGCGTGAGTGGCAATGTATCGTCCATCTCCGCGCAGACCGTTGAGCTCACCCGACCCGGAATCCGGAACCACTGTACAATCGCACGTCGCCTTTTGGTCGCGGTAGGTTCCATTCACCTGAAGCACGAAGCTCCCCGCGCGGCCGCCGATGGTGCCCACTACGCGTTCGAAACCGGCAAACACGGCCGAACCGTCGGCGCGGTAAAACATCAACGACTCCGCTGTCGCGTCGCCGGTGATGTCCCCGCGATACGTCTTGGTCACGCTGGCGCGCGTGAGCTTCGATCCGCCTTCGATCTCCTGGTACGGCTTCTCGTCCCAGGTCTTCACCTCGAAGATGGCGGTGGCGTGTGTGCTCATGATTATCCTTGGCGTGGGACTCCGCGGCGGTTGAATCTACTCGGTCATCATCTGCCGAAGCTGCTGCGGCTCCTCGCCGAGCCAGTCCGGATGCGTGGCGGTTGAATCGAAGATCGAGCTCGTCTTGAACGGCTCAAAGTCTCCGCGCGCGGCTGCGGCTCTTGTCTTTGAGAGAAGAGCCTCGCGTTGCGCCACCGTCAATGGCTCGAACGTGTGCACCGCATCAAATGCCTGATCGAGCACCTTCATGCTGTCGCATCCGGTGATGACAACTGACGTGGGCAGGCTCAGCGCGTAGCACAGGCACTCGACCGCTGTGACGGTTCCCGACTTGAGGATGATCCCGTTCGCCATGCTCTTCATGCCGAGCACTCCGATTTTCCGCTTGACGAGCTCGGGGAGTACGAGCTTCTCGAAGCTTCGGTAGTGCGCATCCATGACGTTGAGCGGCATCTGCACGGTGTCGAAGGAGAATCCGTTTTCCCTCGCGACTTCGAGGGTGTGCAGGTGGATGCGTGGATCCTTGTGTCCGGTGAAGCCGATGTATCGAATCTTGCCTGCCTTGCGAGCCTCGACCAGCGCTGCGTTGGCGCCCTCGGCGTGGAAGATTCGATGTGGGTCGTCGAAGCGGATCACCTCGTGGTGCTGAACCAGATCGATCCGGTCGGTGGCCAAGCGTCGTAGCGACTCGTCCAGCTGGCGCATCGCCTCCTTTTTGGAGCGGCCGTCGATCTTTGTCATCAGGAACGCTTTGTCGCGATACCCCTCGCCAAGCGCTTTCCCCATTCGTAGCTCGCTCGCGCCCTCGTTGTAGTCCCACGAGTTGTCCATGAACGTGAGGCCGCGGTCGATCGCACTGCGAACGATACGATGGGCGAGCTGCTCGTCGACGTGCGGAAGGCCGAGGTGCCAGCCTCCGAGTCCGATCGGAGAGACGCGCTCTCCGGTTTTTCCCAGAGAACGGTATTGAGTGAGGGCGTCGATGGCTTTCTCAGACACGGTGGAATCTTCAGCGAACCCTGTGCCGCCATCGGCGTGGCTGATAACATTCCTCGTGCTCCCCGTCATCACCGTATCCAATCTGGGCAAACGCTACGGCCGCACCGTGGCGGTGGACGACGTCTCGCTCGAAGTCTACGAGGGCGAGATCTTCGGGCTGATCGGTCCGAACGGCGCCGGCAAGACGACCACCATGGAATGCGTCGAGGGCAACCGCGTCGCCGATAAGGGAAATATCTCGGTGCTCGGCCTCGATCCTCAGCGCGACGCCAACACTCTCCGCCAGCGCATCGGCGTCCAGCACCAGGAGGCCCAGCTCCAGAAGCGCATCAAGGTCTGGGAGGCGGTGGACCTCTGGCGCTCGCTCTACCCGCGCGTGGTGGATACCGACTCTCTCCTCGAGCGCCTTGGGCTCGAAGCAAAGCGCAACGCGTGGTTCATGACGCTCTCGGGCGGTCAGAAGCAGCGGCTGTTCATTGCGCTCGCGCTCATCCACGAACCTGAGCTTGTGTTCCTCGACGAGCTCACTACCGGGCTCGATCCCCAGGCGCGTCGCGCGATCTGGGCGCTTGTGACGGGCATCAGGGATCGGGGAACTACGGTATTCCTCACTACGCATCTGATGGAGGAGGCCGAGCGACTGTGCGATCGAGTGGCGATCATCGAGCACGGACGCATCATCGAGCTCGGGACTCCCGACGATCTCGTACAAAAGCACTGTCCCGAGCGGAGCGTCGTGTTCACGAGCGATGACGCCAATGTCGCGGAGCGACTGCAGGGTCTCGGCGCGGTGGAGCGCGGTGCTGCGAATACTGCCACCTACATCATTCGCGGGGCGGGGGACGACTTCGTTACCGATGTGATCAACGTCATCGCGCGCGAGGGGATTCGCGTGCGCGGCTTCCGCACCGAGATGCCGACGCTCGAGGACGTTTTTCTGAAGCTGACCGGCCACGGGATCAGGGACTGACGATGCAACGTCGAATCCTGCAGGGGTTCTGGAAGCTCACCTGGCTCGAGACCAAGATCTTTACGCGCGAGCCGATGGGTTTCGTCGGGACGCTGCTGGTTCCACTGATTCTGTTCATTGTATTGGGGCGCGCATTCGGCGCGAGCAGACCCGTCGCGACGCCCGCAGTTGACATCCCGTTCAACCCCGCCATTCTCGCGGCGGTGCTGATCGCCCTCAGCGCGGTGCAGTCGCTGGTGGCGATCATCTCCATCTACAGGGAGGGGGGCATCCTCAAACGCCTCCGCGCCACGCCGCTCTCTCCCGTGACGATCATGGGCGCGCAGGTTGTCGTGAAGCTCGTCTTCACAGTGGTCAGCCTCGCGCTCGTCATGCTCGCGGGGCGCCGGCTCTTTCCGGGCGTGATGAGTGTGAACGTGTTCAGCTTTACCGCTGCCACGCTGCTCGGCACGTTCAGCATCCTCTCACTCGGCTTCGTGCTGGCCAGCCTCGTTCCGACCGCGCGATTCGCCCAACCCATCGGAGCGGCGGTGCTCTACCCGATGCTGGCCGTCTCTGGCCTGTTCTATCCGGTGGAGCGGTTGCCGCGCGCGCTGCAAGCCGTCGCGTTCCTGTTTCCCACCACTCACGCCGTCTCATTGCTGCAGGGAGTGTGGAACGGATCGGGTTGGAGCGCGCACTGGCTGGACGTCGCAGCGCTGCTCGTTCTTTTCGGCGCATTTACCGCTCTCTCGACGAGAGTCTTCCGTTGGGAATGACTCTTCGGTAACGCCTTGATCAGCTCGTCACCGTGACGGTCGCTCGCATCCACGGATGGATGCAGCACTGATAGTGCTCGACGCCGACAGTGGTCTCAGGATCAGCCGTGAAGGTCGTGCCTGCTGTTACCATGTCACCAGCGCTCAGCTGCTGGCATTCCGGAGCCTCAACGGGATTCCCCGACGCCTGGTTCAGGCTCGGCACAATCCCGCCGCCGAATTGGTCGACTTCGGTGAACGTGTGGACTTCGCCACCATCGTTCATCGCGGTGATCGATTGCCCGACGCGCACGGTGATGTTTTGCGGCACGTAGCGCCACGAGGCGACTTGCTGTGTGGCGTTCAGCTCGCTGTTGAACTGAGCGAAGGTTACGGCTCCCTGTCGGGAACATGTTCCAGCGCCGAGTGCCGCGTTGAACGTGGCGGGGTCACACTGATCCTGCATACTGACATGGGTGCTATTTACGGCGGTGGAGTCGCTGCAAGCGACAGATCCCGCGACTGCCAAAGTGAATCCAATTGAGCTTAGTACGCGATACATACAGAAATCTCCAACTGAAAAGTCGCCGCCCGCCCGCGCGCGACTCGTCGGGGCGGCAGAGTGATAGATCGCGCGCGGGCACAAGAGGGCGGGGGTAGCGCAGCATCTATTCCGCGAAGACACGTGGTTCTGAGACATTCGCCGCGTCAGACCGACCGTTCGCGCGATATGGAATCGCCATCGCCTGATAGCGAACCGACATTTACAGATTCGAAGCTCAGCGGGAGTTTTCTCTTGCACAAATGTTTTTCGGATGCTAGAGTCGGCGCCATACTTTCCCTGGCACTGCCAACGACCGGCGCTGGTTCGGTATCCGCATCGGCTCGGCTTTGCCTGAGCCCACCCTCTTGATCGGAGTATGTTCATGACGTCGCTCCACGCTCGAAAGCTGTTTAGCATCGCCACGCTAGCTACGCTCGCTGCGTGTTCCGACAACGTTCTTCCCCCAAGTGCGATCACCGCACCTGGTGGATCTACCGCCGCTGACCGAGGCACTGGCCAGGCGATGCGGTTCGCGCACGCAAAGGTCTGCCCGAGCGCGGCGCCCGGCGTCGCGCGGTGCCACTCTCTCGTGCGTGTCGATGCCAGCGCAGCGCCGCTCGCGAGCAGTGGTCCGAGCGGATACAACCCGGTCGATCTGCGTCAGGCGTATGGTCTCAGCTCAGCCACCGGCGGCGCGGGACAGACAATCGCGATCGTTGACGCGTTCGACGACGGCAGCGCGGAGAGCGACCTCGCCGTCTATCGCAGCCGCTTCGGACTACCAGCGTGCACGACGGCCAACGGCTGCTTCCGCAAAGTGGATCAGAACGGCGGCACGAATTACCCGCGCGGCGATGCGGGTTGGGCGGAGGAGATTTCGCTCGATCTTGACATGGCCAGCGCCATTTGTCCGAACTGCAAGATCCTTCTCGTCGAGGCGAAGACGAACTCCTTTGCCAACCTCTCCATCGCGGTGGACCAGGCAGCGAGAATGGGCGCGACAGTTATCTCGAACTCCTACGGCGGCAGTGAGTACTCGTCAGAAGTCACCGATCAATCGCATTTCAATCACCCGGGCGTGGCAATCACCGTCAGCTCAGGCGACGCAGGGTATGGCGTCGAATTCCCGGCCGCATCGCAATACGTGACGGCGGTTGGCGGGACGAGTCTCAGGCGCGATGCGAGCACGCGCGGGTTCAGTGAAACTGTGTGGAGCGGCGCCGGCAGCGGTTGCAGCGCATACATCACTAAGCCGAGCTGGCAGACTGATGCTGGGTGTGCCCGACGGACGGTTGCTGACGTCTCGGCAGTCGCCGATCCGAACACCGGCGTATCGGTCTATGACACTTACCGCCTGCACCCCGGCGGATGGCTGGTTTTTGGTGGAACCAGTGTCGCGTCTCCGATCATCGGTGCTGTGTACGCAGTCGCGGGAAATGCCGCATCCATCACGTATGGATCGTTCTCCTATTCCCACACGACGTCATTGTTCGATGTTGTTTCGGGAAGCAATGGAAGCTGCGGCGGAGGCTATCTGTGCACCGGACGCGCGGGTTTCGATGGCCCCACCGGCAACGGTACTCCGAACGGCACTGGAGCATTCTAGCGCCCGCTTGCCAGAGCTTGCGTCAAGAATCAAAACGGGCCCCGTCAATCGACCGGGCCCGTTTTCCGCTACTGTCGTTCGTGCCGGCTCAGCATTTTGGTATCTGCGCTTCCTCGCAAATCCCATCGAGCAGTCCCCAGTACGCGTCAAGCGCTTCACTGGCTGATTCGAGAACGCTCTCATGAGATGCGCCATCAGCGAGGCATCGCATGATCGACTGTCGCTCGCCCTCGCTATGGCGCACATCCGATTGAGCGTGAACCTCGAAGTAGGCAAGAGCTTTCGCGTTGGTAACGCCGTAGTGTTCGCGCAACCCCGCGACTTTCTGTTTAGCGACTTCAGGTTGCTGTGACTCGTACGCGTAGAGCGCCGCCAATGCGCCCGCTGTGTCGCCTGACGTACGCACATTGAAAGTCTCGACAACCACAGCCGCCGCCGGACGAGGCTGTGCCGCCGTGAGTGCCGCACGATCGACGACGAACTCTTCGGCGAAATCCAGCCACAGCTCCTGGTGAGGCGCCGGATTGGCGAGCTCGTCCGCAAGATTGTCGTCCAGTTCAGCGCGAACGAGAGGATTCGCGGCGCGATCGCGGGCTCGCTCGATGTAGCCCGGAAAAGCGGCAACATGGGGATAGTAGAAAGATGCGTAGGTGCCGAGCTGCTCTCGCGTCAGCTCGCCGCGCTGCCATGCAACATAGAAAGGGTGCGCGAGAATGGAGCGCGATTGAATCAGTTCATCGAGGCAGCGGATCGTTTCGTCGGGACGCATGGGTCACCTGTTAGCGTGGGGAGTGAAGCTTCGCTCTCTAAAATACGACGAATGGAAATAGCCGCTTACCAGGGTTGATGCGGCTACGTCAATTTGTCTCTGGCTCGGCGCCAACGCCATACGTCGCCGAAATCACTACCTTGCAAACCACACTGCGCATTGAGGCGTTGTCATGGATTGGTTCGCGAAGGTGTTCATCCGCGCGAGTCTCATCTGGTTCGTGCTGGGCATCACCCTCGGCCTGGCGATGGCTGTACACCCGGCGTGGGTCGTCTATCGGCCGGCGCACGCCCACATGAATCTCGTCGGGTTCGTAACGATGATGATATTCGGAGTGGGCTATCAGATGCTTCCGCGGTTTTTCGGCCACCCGATCCACAGTCGCAATTTTGCGATCGCGCATATCTGGTTGGCGAACATCGGACTGGCCGCTCTTGTGACGGGCTTTTTTCTCGCGCCGCACATCGGCGCGCGAAGCGTCCCCGTCACTGCGACGGGTGGCGCTCTCTGGGCGATCGGCGCGTACGGTTTCGTTTACAACATGTGGCGAACGTTTGACGCCGCGGAACGGCGACGACGCCTGAACGACGAGCGTCCCGATTCGCGCAAGCTCCCGACCCCGGACTAACCTGGGAAGAAAGAGGCGCGATCGGAATACTGTCCGTCGCGCCCAGCGCCAGAATCTCTTATTCGGCCGGCTTCTTCGCGGTCGGAGGGAGAAGGCCGTTCAGCCGCATGTAGATCGCCGATTGGCTGTAGTGATCCGCCCAATCACCGGTCGTGAGCGTCATGATCGCGGCGCGGGACATCTTCCTGCCGCCAAAGAAGGGAAGCGCTTCACCCAGGTTTGCGTCCGACACTCCGGCGAGGGCCTGGTCACAGAACGCGAATGTGTCACGCAGTCTCGCGACGAGCGTCGCCTTGCCGTCAGCAGCTGCCACCTTGGTCCTCTCGGGGGCTTTCATTCCCCCGATGGTTCCGCAGAGATAGTCGTTGCCCTGCGAGAGGTGCATCACGATATCCGCAAAGCTCATTTGTGCGGGCGTCGGCTTGAAGCCGAACTTGTCGGCGGGAAATTGCTCCGCCGCGGCGATCAGATTCTTTCCTTCGGTCTTGGCGTTGTCGCGGAATGCATCCGCAACGGGATTGGTCGACTGAGCGCCCAGGATGGCTGGAATTGCCATTGTGACGAGCGCTGCAATGTAAGTTCGGCGAATCATGGAGATTGACCCCGGTTGGGAGGGACTCCAATTCTGGGTGATGCGACGCCCGCTGTCCAGAAGGCCTTTACTCAGCGCGGCGTTTTCGATGCCGGTGGCGAAATATGAACCGCCGGCAGGAGCACATGGCTCGACGCGCGCGTGGTTCCGGGTTGTGGCGCCCCAGCCGTTATCGCGAGGGCGAGACGATCGGACTTCTCCGGACTGTCAGAAAGAAACAAAGCGGCCAGATTGGCCGAGCGCACGAGCGTTGGCGGGGCTTCCCATGCGGTCGTGGTTCCCCGGGGCGAGGCTCTCAGCGTATCGAGGCCGGCCCAGTCGCGCGCCAGGGCGCCCTCGTCCGGATAGACGAATACCTCGAGCTTGGCCGATCCCAGCAAATACGTCGTGGGCGTTACGCTGAATCCAGCTCGCTTTGGCCCGGGTAGGACCGCCTTGCGGAGGACGAACCCCGACTGCTCGAGGCGCTTCTCGACGCTGCACAACGCCCATCGGCCGGTGCGAGGACACGTCGGGGCCTTCGCGGCCGAAGTGCTGTCCGCGCCGGGTACTGGGGCGGAGTCATCGCTGACCGCGGTGGCGGCGAGCGACGCCGAATCATTCGACGCTGATGGTTTGGTGGAGCGACCGCAGGCGAGGATGCAAACGATAGCCCCGCCCGCCATCCAAGAGATCCGCATGCGAAACCGACTTTGCGGGTTTCGTGCCCACAACTGACGGGATGCAAAACGGGGAAGGGCGTTAGCCCTTCCCCGTCCAGATTCTGCGGCTCGTGGATCGAGCCGACCAGCTTTAGAACATGATTCCGAAAGTGACCGGAACGAATTCCGTCTTCGCGCCGTTGTCGCCGGGGATCCGGTTGTAACGCGCTTCGACGAATGCATGGAACACGGTCAGCGGCAGGTTGATACCAGCGCCGGCGTTCCAGCCGAACTTGTTGTCGGACACGCTCGGGAGGCCAGCGCCCGTCACGACCGCCCTATACAGACCAGCGCCGCCGATCAGGTAAGGCGAAACTCCCATGCTCGGGAGGTTCCACGTCAGGTTACCGGTCGCGCTCATTACGTTGAGCTTCGGGCCGTTGTCGACCTTCGAGCTGAATCCGTTGTACGCGCCATCAACGCGCAGTCCAAGCGGAATGAACGGAAGCTTGATTGCCAAGGCGACCGTACCGTTGTAACCGGTCTTGCTCACATCAGACATGTCGCTCATCGGGAGCGCGCCGCCGCCCGCAACACCGAGCGAGAAAGGCTTGACCATGCCGAGCTGCGCGTGCGAAACGCGCGGAACTGCGACGAGTGCGATCGCTGCGATCGCGAGGAACAGTGAACGCTTCAAAGGTTCTCCTTGTTCGAGAGTGCACCCGCATTCGAGTCGTGATATGCGTCTCGCTGGGTGCGTTCCAGTTAAACGAGGGCCTTTGCGCCGTACCGCATCCCATTTTGGGCTGCGCCAGAGGAGCGCTCACGTCCCTCACCGTCCAAACGACGAGCCAACGGCTGAGCAGTAACGATTGTGTGGAGGGGAAACCCCCACGCCCCTCCCGGCCCATCCCGGTTTGTGATATCGCGGGACGACAATCGTCAGAAGGCTGGCATTTTCGGCGGACTTGTTGTCGTCGAGCATCACATCCAACCCCACGATCAAAATGATGAAAGGAATTCTGTTTTTCAGCGCCGTCGCATTGTGCGCGGCCGCTTCCTCCGCGGAGGCGCAGCGGTCTTCCCGACGCGAATCGAGCTCTGTTGAGCTTGGCATCGACGGCGGAGTGATGTTCGGCCTCGATGATCCCAAGAGCAGCATTGTCAGCCTGCCCGTTCAGGACTTCAGAGTGGGATTCCTCGTCTCGCCAACATGGGAGATCGAGCCGCGCTTCAACCTCACCTCGGTCCATGGCGGTGGGGTAACCGCGACGAGCTATTCGTTCGCGCTGGGCGCTCTATACCAGCCCGGCGGGGACCGCGTTGGCAAGGGCCTGTACGTTCGGCCCTTCCTCGGAGTCGCGGGAGCCAAGGCTTCTGGCGCGGGTGTGAGCGGAAGCAGCAACAACGGGTTCGGCGGTGCTGGTGTCGGTCTCAAGCTTCCGTGGAATGACCGTCGCCTCGCGACGCGAATGGAAGCGAACTACACGCACGGCTTCGGGAATGGCGGCGGCAACGCGATCGGTCTGCTGATCGGTTTGTCATTCTTCACCAGATAGATCCCGTCTCGAAAACATCGACTGTCATGCGGCGCGTCGGTTGTCCGACGGCGAATCCGTATTGCCGTTTTACGGAGCTGATACCGTAAGGACTATCGAGGTCGAGCTCGAATCGATCGTCGAGCCGCGGGTGGCGTCCCTGAAGAATACGTTTGCAGCCCTGGGCTGGTTGGACAGCACTCCCGATGCAATCGTGACTTCGGAGGACGTCAACCCGGCGTAGCCGGTGGAGGCGTCGCGCGACCAGCGAATGGAGGAAGGCGCGGCGTCGGAAGCGGAAGCTACGGAGAGAGTCCACGGCTGGGTCGCGTTGATGCTGACCGAAAGTCCCTGAGTGGACGAATCCAGATTTGCGATTCTCACTGAGCGTGCCGCGGGGGAGAACGATCCGACCTGCACTCTTACTCTCGGCGGTACGGTAACCGTGACGGTGTGGACGAGGCTGACCGATGCATTCTGCGCCGCGGCCGTGCTCGATGTGAGCGCGGTTGCAAATGCTGCGGCGAGAATCGTGCGGCCAAATCCAACCATCTTCAGAGCCTCCATGAACCTGTCGATACGCAGGTGCAGAGTGATATTCTACAGGCACAATATGCGCCTTGCTCTGTGACGGTTTTATGACGGGACTATGACACGGATGTCATAATCTTTTTTGACCTAGGTTGTTGCCCCCGAGTGTCTTGGTGGTTCCAGCACGAAGCCGATGCCGCGACGCGTGGAGATGATCGCGGAAGCGCCGGCCTTGTCCAGCTTTTTCCTCAGGCGTGCGACGTGTGCGTCGATCACGTTGGAGCTCGGATCGAAATGCATGTCCCACACTCTGTCGTGCAATTCACTGCGGGAGACCGTGTTTCCCGTGTGAAGCATGAGATGCTCGAGAAGCTTCAGCTCCATCGACGTCAGGCTCACATCCACCGATCCGCACGTCACCCTTCGCGTGAGCCGGTTGAGGGTCAGATTTCCCGCCGTGACCTGTTCCGCCACGCGAGAGCCCGACGCGCCTCGCCGAACGAGCGTCCGGACGCGGGCCCGCAGCTCCTCATTTGAAACCGGCTTTACGACGTAGTCATCAGCCCCTGCGTCGAGGCCGCGAACGATGGTATCGGTGTCGCTACGCCCGGAATACAGAAGTACCGGCGTGCGGCGGCCGTTGCGGCGCAGCTCCTGGAGTATCTCGAAGCCGTGTCGATCACCCAGCTGCAAATCGAGGACGATCCCGTCGTACTCGTTGACGAGGGCGAGCGTGCGTGCCTCCTCGCCCGTCGATGCTTCATCTATGGCGTACGACTCGTCGCGCAACACGCGCGCGATCAGCTTGAGGATCGCGCGGTCGTCGTCGACTACGAGGATGCGCATGCAGTGTCTGGTTTCATGGATGGCAGGTGCTGCGGGTCGGTAGATCGGTCCCGTACCTGAATGACGAGTTCAGGCGTGTAAGAGCAAAAAGAAACGGGAGAGGATTTCATCCTCTCCCGCTCGTTCTGCCGAAATAGCGCGTCCTGCTGCTAAAACATCAATCCGAAGGTGATCGGAATGTACTTCACGGATCCGCCGTCGCCCTGGACCTGGTTGTACCGGGCCTCTAGGAAGGTGTCGAATCCGCTCAGTGGCATCGAGATGCCGCCACCAAGGTTCCAGCCGAAGTGGTTGGACGAGCCGCCCCCGAACCCGGTGACCGAGCCGCCCGTATTGTACCATCCGGCGCCGCCGATCAGATACGGCGATACGGCCTCGGAAGGGATCTTGTAAACGAGGTTGCCGGTAACGCTGGTGATGTGCACTTCACCATCGACCCCGTTCTTTAGGCTGAACCGGTTGTAAGCGCCGTCAATGCGGATTCCCAGGGGAATCAGCTGTGGGGTAATTCCAACCGTGCCCGTCACATTGTATCCGGTGCTGGCAATGTCGGAGAGGTCGCTCGTGGGGAGCGCTGCGCCGGCCGCAATTCCAAACTGAACCGGCTTTGCTACCGTGGACACCTGGGCGCGTGACTCAGAAGACAGTGAGACAAGCGCGATCCCGACCAGGGCTGCCGCAATGATTGATGGCTTCAAATCAACTCCTTACATGTGGACGCATCCGGTAAGGCCGCGGGAGTGGGCCGTCGTTCAGACGCAAGTTCCGTTTTCGCACATGGACCACGCGGCTGGCGCGATCCACGATGCGTCACTCGGACGAACTACTGTCCGGCGGCGTCACAGGATTTGGTTTCGGTGCCGGCTTGGCAACCCTCTTTCGCGGCCGGGGAGCGGCGGTTACCGGCTTGTTCTTTATGAGATAAGCCGGATTGATTCGCTCGAGCTTGTAATTCCGCGCCGTGTCCAGTGCTGCTCGGCACGTATCGCGCTTCTTCGCCAGAAGCGAGTCCCTCACTGTCCCAAGCGCGGCAGCCGCTTCGTCGTGGTAGCTCACCACGAGCGATGACTCGGGCCGAAGAAAGGGAATTCCGCAGACTTCTTCGACCGGATAGTTGCGGCCAATTAGCGAAAGGACTCGGGCCGGCGAATGCGGGAGCGCAGACGCGAGAGCGATCGCGAGGCTCGCCTCCGCGGACGCCGATGACGGCGTGACTTTGGCTGCGACGTCCAGCCAGAGACTGTCCCCGGTAGCGATGCCGCTCATAACGGAGCGGCCAAATGATTCGTCGGTGTCGATCCGCTTCGAGACGGCGCTTCCCCCGCGAAGCTTGATCTCGGATAGCACGAATTCCGCGCTTCCCATGGGCGTCCATGCGCTGTCCTTGCAGCCACCGAGAGCGACCAGCGTGAGCGTTAGAGCCAGACGGGCCGTGCGCAATTTCTCTATGCGGCCACTCCGAACCGCATCACTTGCCGCACACTGCGCGCACCCGCGCGGAATCACTGGGCATCCAGATGGCAATCGCTTTTCCCTTTCTGTCGGCGTCTTTGCCACCGAGTGCCGCGCCGATGACTTTCACGGTCGCATGCGACGCGCTGAGATCGCTCAGAATCAGGCCGTTCGCTCCCGCCGCAGCTGCCTTGTCCCTCATCGCCTTCAGGAGCTCTCCATTGCCGACATACGCAGAATTCCCTTCGCCTGTGATCAGGGCTACTTCATAGTAGTCGTAAGGCACGAGGTGGGGATCTCCATAGACGGGAACCGCCTCCAGGCACGTCGGAGAAAGCGCAATTACCGGGTTGGTCGACACCACGTGTGCGCGGGAGTGGCACGCGCCGCAGATTGTCATCCCGATTACCAACGCTGTCGACTTGAGTGCGAGCCTCATCCAAATCCCTGCCTGGAGTTCAAAGTGTTGTGGCCTGTGGTCCGTCGGGTTGAATGTTGCAAGCGCGGGGCCTTGAAGAACTGGCACCGGGTGACCTGGCGGGATGGCCCGAAAGTCGCCACTAGGAGAAATTGCCCTGGTTCGAATTGCCGACGCAGCACGCCACATCGATAGTACCCACCACACGTCACGAGAGAGAGCTCCGCTTTGCGTCTCAGTCTCCCAGATGTAGCACAGCGCCGCCTCCTTGCGCTGATTCCACTAGTCCTTGTGATCCTTATCGGCGCGCTCACGTTCGAGCGCGCGCGCAGCGTCGTTGCCGAGGTGCAAAGCGCCGAGCGCGGCCACGAGATTCTCGAGGCATCGGGCTCGCTGCTCACGCGGGCGATAGACGCGGAAACGGGACAGCGGGCTTATCTGCTCACGGGCGACGAGACGTTCCTCGAGCCGTACCGCGGGGCACGCACTGACATCGAGCGCTCGTTGCGTGCGCTAAGGACTCTTGTTCAGGGAGACCATCCCCAGGAGATCCGTCTCGACGCAATAGAGGCGCTCATCAACCAGCGATTCGCGATGCTCGATTCGTCCATCGCCCAGCGTCGCGATGGAAATCTCAATGAGTCCACGAACTCGGCTGCCCAGCTACTCGGCAAGGAGAGAATGGATCGGTTGAGGGGCGCTGTCTCTGCATTCCAGTCCTACGAGAGGTCGCTTCTCGCCGAGCGGCGCGCCGCCGAGCAGAAGAGCGTTTCCAACGCGGGAATCTTGATCGCCGCGGCGGCGCTGCTCGCACTGCTCTTGAGCTCTCTCATAAATCTCAGGTTCTCGCGTTCGATCGAAGAACGGGAACGCACGAACGCCGAGCTCAGGCAGGTAAACGAGGATCTGCAGCACCAGTCGGAAGAGCTCGAGCTGCAGGCCGTAGAGATGGAATCGCAGGCCGCCGAGCTCGAGGCGACGAGCGAGGATCTCAAATCGACAAACGATGCGCTCAGCAAGACGACTCTCGCCGCGGAGCTGTCGCGGGACGAGGCCGAGCGCGCGCGCCTGCAGCTCGAACAGGTTCTGGAAAACCTCCCCGACTCGGTCAACGTCTTCGATAGCGAGTGGAGATGGACATATGTGAATCCTGAGGGCGCGCGCCGGCTCAAGGAGCTTGGCATCGACGCCGATTCCGTGCGCGGGAGGAATCTCTGGGAGACGCTTCCGTTGCTCAAGGGCACGCGGTTCGAGACCGAGCTGCTCCGAGCGCGGAAGGAAGGGAAGGTGCTCGAGTACGAGGAATACGCGCCCGCCTTCGACATGTGGGTGGAGAACAGCCTGGTGCCCGCGAGCGGCCTGCTATTGAGTTTCTCGCGCGACATCACTCGGAGAAAGCGGGAAGAGCAGGGCGCGACACTCCTCAGCGAAGCGAGCCGCGTGCTCGCGTCGACGCTCGAGTACGAAAAGACGCTCGAAAGCGTTGCCCGTCTTGCGGTGGGCGATCTCGCCGACTGGTGCGGCGTCGATCTCGTCGACGACGAGGGGAAGATTCGGCAAGTGGTCGTCTCGCACGTTGATCCGGCAAAGATCAGGTGGGCAAAGGAGCTGAGCATTCTCTATCCGCCTGACCGCAGCGGGCCGACGGGCGTTGGGAACGTGATCAGAACCGGGCAGCCCGAGATGTATCCGGAGATATCCGACGAGATGCTCGTCGCCGGTGCGAGCGATGCGAATCACCTGAAGCTTCTGCGCGAGCTCGAGTTCCGATCGGCGCTCATCGTTCCGATGATCGCGCGAGGCCACACCCTGGGAGCTCTCTCTCTCATCAGCACCGGCAAGGGTCGGCGCTACGGCGACGCCGACCTCACTCTGGCAATGGAGCTCGCGACGCGAGCCGGGATCGCCATCGACAACGCGCAGCTATATCGGAGCGCCCTGGCAGCGAGCGAAGCCAAATCGGCGTTCCTCGCGACAATGAGCCACGAGCTGCGGACGCCGCTTAATGCCATCATTGGCTATCAATCCCTTCTCAAGGAGGGGATCGAAGGGAAGCTCAACGAGGGACAGCTTTCCCAGCTGAACCGGATCCGCGCGAGCGCCGACCATCTACTCGGGCTCATCGACGAGGTGCTGACCTTCAGCCGCGTGGAGGCGGGGAAGGAAATCGTGCACCGCGAGGACACGGATCTCCGCGCGATCGTGAAAGCTACAGTCGCCATGGTTACGCCGCTCGCCGAATCCAAGGGTCTTGGCCTTCGTGCCGAGGGCGATGACGCTCGGCTGTTCACGGATCCAGGCAAGGTGCGGCAAATCCTTCTCAACCTGCTCTCGAACGCGATCAAGTTCAGCGATGGCGGTGAGGTCGTGGTCCGATCACGCGTCGAAGGCAAATCGGTCGAAGTCTCGATCATCGACGATGGAATCGGAATCGCTGATGAGAACATCGAGAGGATCTTCGATCCGTTCTGGCAGGTGGAGCAGCGCTCCACCCGCAAGGTGGGCGGGACCGGACTCGGTCTCAGCGTCAGCCGAAGTCTCGCCCGGCTGATCGGGGGCGAGATTGCCGTCGAGTCCAAATTCGGGAAGGGGAGCACGTTCACGCTTACGCTCCCGGTTCGGCAAGGCTGACGGAGCCCGGTCGCTATCTGGGCGTTGACGTCGGGAGCGTCTGGCGCGCGGCGTCGCGCTGTTCGGAAAGGAGGCGAGTCGTGAATCTTTGTCCTTCCGAGATCCGCTCGACCTCGAGCGCGATCGCGTCGACGGCCTGATTCAATTGCCCGATTTGGTGCGAGAGATCGCTCGGGATCTGTGCCCCCGAGCCGCGCCGATCCATGCGACGCGCAAAGGCGCGCGCCAACGGCAGGCCGATGATGATTGCCGCCATCGTGAGGAAAAAGGCGATCGAGATATCGACGACCTGCTGAGGAATGACGTCGCGGGCGAGGCCGGCGGGCACACCGATTACGGTTTGTGTTCCATCGCTATTGCGCACAGTAATTACGCGCGGATTTTCCGGCGGAGTGGGCGCGACCGGGGGTGTTTGGTCGATGGTAACGCCAGCCCGGCCTTGAGCGTCGGTGGCTGCCCGTATCTGCTGTCGGATATTGTCCCGGAGGTTTTGAATATCCCGCTGGGTCATGACCTCCTGGTTCGGCCTCGACTGTGGATTCTGTGTCGTAGCCGGATTCTGAAAAACTGCGCTGGCGCTGGAGATCGTCAGTTTCATCGGTGATTCCCCTGAATCGGAAGCTTTCACAGTCCCGTTGAATGTAAGCTTTGCGAGCTGATCCTGCCGCTTTGCTCGGCCATCGGTAGTGGGTCACTTCCGGTGACGTTCACTGCGACTTTGGATTGAGGATTTTGCGGCCTCAGGACTAACGGCCATCTAGGATCGGCGATTAAGCGAGGACTGCGGAGAGAGGCGTTCGGCGCACATCCTGGATCCTCCCTTAATCGCCGATCCTCAATGGTAGTTAGTCCTGAGGCCGCAAAGTCCTGAGTCCACAAAGTCCTCAATCCAAAGTTGCCAATAACATGAAAAACTGACCCAGCACTCGGCCGTCAACACAGGCTGCGTTCCTGCCGTATTACCTTAGTCAACGAA
>Ga0207707_10000974_pt1 | contig 27522 bp, 21 predicted proteins | sample KBSC83BmetaG_FD_184336 | JGI IMG/M metagenome (GOLD analysis project Ga0207707, IMG submission 184336) | Corn rhizosphere microbial communities from Kellogg Biological Station, Michigan, USA - KBS C8-3B metaG (SPAdes) (version 2) | ecosystem: Host-associated > Plants > Roots > Rhizosphere ... | reverse complement strand
CGATCTGATATTTTTTACTACGCACATGGTGGCGGACATCGAGCACACCGCCCAATCCGCCGATCTGATCGCGCGCCTGGTCAAGACGCCGCGCGAAGCGCGCCTGGTGCGCGAAAGCGCGCAGTACATGGTGCGCATCAAGCTCGGCAAATTCGACGGCATCTACCGCGAGTATGCCTGAGCGCAGCGCAGCGAAAATAGAATTTTCCATCGGAGTCGTTTATGTCGAAAATCATCGCAATTCTGGCCGCCGTGCTTTCGATATCATCCGTCGCACCCGCACATGCGCAAACCGATCTTGCCGCGCTCGCCGCCGCCGCTAAACAGGAAAAGGAGGTCGTCTGGTACACCACCACCTCGGCCGGCGACAATCAGGCGATCGTCGCGGGCTTCAGCAAAAAATATCCGTCCCTCAAAGTCCAGGTGCTCCGTTCCACCGGCGAAAAACTGCGTCAGCGGATCCTGACCGAAGCCGCCGCCGGACAATTTTACTCCGACACGGCCAGCGTCAGCAGCATGGAAATGGGTTTGTTGAAGTCCAAAAACCTGCTCCAGCCCTACGATCCGCCGGAAGCGGCCAATTATCCGGCGGCCACCAAAGACAAGGAAAAATATTTTACCGCCATCTACGCGCGCAATTTCGTCATGGGCTACAACACCGCGATGATCGCCGAGAAAGACCGCCCGAAGGACTGGCCTGACCTCCTCGATCCCAAGTGGAAAGGCAAATTCGGCATCGATGAAGAAGAGTTCGAATGGTACGGCACTCTGGTCGAATACTGGGGCCGCGAGAAGGCGGGAAAATTCATGAAAGCGCTGGCCGCGCAGCAGCCGACCCTGCGCCGCGGCCACAGCCTGCTGGCCCAGCTGCTCGCCGCCGGCGAGTTCCCCATCGCCGTAGTTTTTCCGTTCGAGATCGAGCAGCTCAAGCGCAGCGGTGCGCCGGTAGAATGGTCCAATAGCTCCGATCCGATCGTCACGTCGATCAACGCCGTCGGCCTATCGACCAAGGCGCCGCATCCCAACGCCTCCAGGCTCCTGATCAATTACATCCTCTCGGAGGAGGGTCAGACGATCATCAGGAACGTCTCCCGCGTTCCGATCCGGCCGGGGGTCAGGCCCAACGTCGCCAAGCTCGATCAATCGACCTTGAAAATCCACTACGTGCCCGCGGACATGTTCCGCAAGATCGCCGAATACGAGAAGGAATTCCGAGATCTGTTCTGGAAAAAATCTTGAGGCGTTAATCGGCCAAACCGGTCGCTTCGATTTCCAGTAAATATTTTTCACCCGCGAAGCCGTCGACGAGCCGGTAATCGACTTTCTGCGAATCGATCCAGGTCTCTCTCGCGATTATAGCTTTCACGCCGTCAACGCTCTGATCGCGGCGGAGAAAGACCGACAGCCGGCCGGTTTTGGCGAAGTCGTGAGTCAGTCCTCCGGAGATGGCACGCGCACTCGTGATTGCTTTGAGCACGTCCGAAACTTGATCATTCAGTGTCTCCGCGTCCGACGTGTAGCCCGAGTAGAACACCACAGAGTCGAAGCACAGATAGCAGAGATAATTCCGCGCCGGCTCGAACTCCACCGGACGGCGTTCGGCGTTATGATGGAGCGGCTTCATCGCCAGCAGCTCCAAACCCGCGGTCGCGTCCGAGTCGAACCACCGGGACGAAATAAAGCTCGAGCTCGCCGCTTTTCTCGCGCCCGTCAACAACTTGGAACGCGCCGCCGCCGCCAGCGCGCGGGCGTTTTTGTCGCGTCCCCAGACGCGGACCCGCACACAATGGTCGAATGATAACCCGTGCGCGCGCAGCTCGGCATCGAACTTTCGAAACAGCTCATCGGTCGCGGCGTCGGCAGCAATTCCACCGCGGCCTTCGGCGACGATCTCGACGAACTCTCGTTCCAGCGAGCGAAATAATCTGACTTGCATTGTGGCCGCACTCTACTGCAAAGTGACAACCTAGAGAAGAGCCTTCGTAGGGCAGACCTATGTGTCTGCCCTTTGCGTAATCTCTGATAAGCCCCAATAAATAACCGCACATGTTCCACCGCCTAATCACCGCCGCCGGCCAAACACGGTCGGCAAAAACCGTCGAAGTCTTCGGCTGGCTGATTCTGCTCGAAGGAATCTTTGTGCTCTTCGCGCCGAATTTCTCGATCGCGGTGCTGGGCATCGAGCCGCTGACACCACAGGCAACAAATTATTTTCGTCTTGTCGGCTTGCTCGTAAGCGGCCTCGGCATGCTCTACATCGCCAGCGGGCGCCTCAGCGCCGAAGGTTTCGTCTTCGCATCCATGCTCGACCGCCCGCTCGTGCCGTTTGCAATGGCGATTCTCTGGTACCTGGAAATTCTCCCCGGCGCGCTGGCGCTGATCTTCTCGATCCAGGACTTCGGCAGTTTTCTCTGGACCTTCAGGGCGTGGCGTACGGAGCATCCAGGCCATCAGATGGAGGTGAGTGATATGAGTGTCATCGGTTTTATCGGTCTCGGCATCATGGGCAAACCTATGGCGCGGAATCTTTTGAAGGCCGGCCATTCGCTCATCGTACACAACCGAAGCCGCTCTTCAGTCGACGAATTGGCGCGCGAAGGCGCCGCACCCGCAGCAAATTCGCGCGAAGTCGCGGCGCGCAGTGAAGTTGTCATTACCATGTTGCCCGATTCGCCGGACGTGGAGCTTGTCTACACCGGCGAGCAGGGAATTTTCTCCGGGCTCAAAGCCAGCACTTTGCTGATCGACATGTCGAGCATCTCACCGGTAGTCGCGCGCAGGCTTGCGGCCGAAGCCGAGAAGCGTGGCTGCGACATGGTCGACGCTCCCGTGAGCGGCGGCGAAGCGGGCGCCATCGGCGCCACGCTCTCGATCATGATTGGCGGCAAAAGCGCCGCCGTGGAAAGAGCGATGCCGCTATTCCAAGCGCTGGGGAAAAACATTGTTCACGTCGGCGAAGCAGGCGCCGGTCAAGTAACCAAGGCTGCCAATCAGATGGTCGTCGGCACAACCATCGCAATCGTCGGCGAAGCGCTGGTGCTGGCCAAGAAAGCCGGCGTCGATCCAGCGAAAGTCAGGCAAGCTCTCCTCGGCGGCTTCGCCCAGTCAAAAATCCTCGAAGCGCACGGTCAGAAGATGCTCGACCGCAATTTCAAACCCGGCTTCCGCATCCGCCTGCACGAAAAAGATATGAAGATCGCCGTCGCAACGGGTTCAGAATACGGCGTGCCGCTGATGGTCACCGGCGTGGTCGGCCAGATGATGACGGCGATGAAAGGAATGGGTGATGGCGATCTCGATCATGCGGGACTGGTAAGGCTGGTTGAAATCCTGGCCCAACAGCAGTTGGACCGCTAGTCTTCGTAGGGTGCGATTGCGCACCGATTCGAAAATGGTGCGCAAGCGCACCCTACGCGGTCACGAAAACGTGCGCTCGCCGAAACCCAATTCCTGGGAGCGTGACAAACATCGAGGATCGAGGATTGCAAGAGGTAAGCCGAGACTCGCCACCGACGCGCAGCGTCACGGCTTCCAACCCGCCTTGCTCAACTGCTGATCCGCTTCGAGTGCGAAACTGAAATCGTATGCTCGCGCGTTGGGCAGGGATTCACTGGAATTAGTGACCTGGCGGATGATGTTGAGATCGTTTCGCTGGGTCTCGTCGTCCACCGCGCCGTTGCGGGTGAACGTGCCGATCAGATCGTCGTACAGGCGCGATGCCTGCTGGCGCGACACGCCCGAGAACTTCAGCAGCGCCGAGACGGTTCCTTCTTTGTCCTGACGAATGTAGCGCAGCGCCTTGAGCGTCGCGCGCGCCACGCTCGCGACCATTTTTGGATTTTCCTTGATCAGCTTGTCGGTGCTCGCCAAGGTCCCCCAGGAATTTTTCACCTCGTTGCCCATGAAGAACATCTCGTGCATACCCTTGTCGAGGGCCACGTAGCGCTGTTCCACACTCAGCACCGCCGCATCGAAACCGCCGCCGAGCAGAGCCGCAAGCTGGTTTCCCTGACCGACATCGAGATAGATCGGGTCTTTGTTGCCGTCGAGACCGTGCTTGGTGAGTATTTGCTTCAACATGTAGGTCGCGATCGCGGCCACGCCTGTAGTTGCGATCTTCTTGCCTTTGAGATCCTTGGGGCTCGTGATCTCCGGGCGCGTCACCAGCCACTGGAGCACCCGATCATTGGTCGCGACGACGACTTTGAGCGGCGTGTTGCCACGCGCGATGCTGACCAGCGCGCTCGAGCCGGCGCCAGTGAAATGCACGTCGCCGCCGAGCATCGCTTGGATGCTCGTCGTCGGCGCGACAAAGATCACGCGCTGGTCCAGCCCTTCTTCTCGGGCATAGCCCTTCTGTTGCGCAACCGGATAGATGACCATTTGAAAGCTTTTCGCCGGCACCGCGATGTTGACGGTTTGCAGCGATTGCGCATCGGCAAAACTCGAGACAGCAAGAGTGAAAATTATGCTCGGCAAAAACCGATGGGTAAAACACCCTACGAATGATGCCCGTCGAATGTATCTCATTTCGCGACTCCTGGGCTTGACACCCTCATCCAACCCTCTCCCGCGACTGCGGGAGAGGGATAAAACAAAAACAACGAGCGGGAAGATTTAATTCAGCGGATAGAGCAGCTTGGGATTTTCGAAGAAGATCTTATTGGTCAGCGCGGCGGAAATGTCTTCGCGCGCGCGCATGGCGGCAACGAGCTGGCGCTCCTCGGAAGGATCCTGGTGGCCGTAGTCAGAGCCGATGATCAGATGATCCTCTCCGGTGTAGCGCGCAATGTAGCTCACGTCCTCGTCGGCCTCGCAGGCGACAAAGATGCGGTATTCGCGAAACATGTCGGCATCCGAGGAAAATTTCCATTTCTCGCGGAACAGCCGTTTGATGATGTGCATCATGAACGGCACCCACCCCGCCGACGCTTCGATGAAGCCGAACTTGAGCTTGGGAAACTGCTCCGGGATCTTGTTGTGGATCAAATCCCGAAAAGCAAAAAGCGGCTGCACCCTGCTATGGCCGAAGGTGTGGTTGCGCTCCACGTCGAAGAGATTGAGAAAAAGCGGGCAGCCCGCGCCGGTATGAATGAGGACCGGCAGATCCGTATCGCTCGCCGCCTGATAGATCGGGTTGAAGTACGGATTGTCCAGCGTGCGCTGTCCCTCGATACCGCGGAAGAAAACTCCCACCGCGCCGTTGTCCTTGCCCCATTTGATTTCTTTCACTGATTCTTCGACAGAATGGAGCGGCGGCACTACGACCCAGCGTATCCGTCCTGCAGACTTGGCGCAGGCCTGCGCGATGAATCGGTTGTAGGCGCGCGCCAGCGCCACGTCCAATGCTGCGTCGTCGGTGATGTAGATCAGAAACAAGGTGGGGAAAACCACCTGGGTGGCGACGCCGAGCTTGTCCATATCTCTCAAGCGGCCGGGAATATCCGTCATCTCGCGGTAGGCGAGATGAATGTCGCCGCGCGCTGCCTCCAGCTTGGAGGCGGACGGGGTGATCAGGCGAAAGCTTCCCTTGCCGTTGGGCTTGGGAAAAATATTGCCGTCGATCAACCAGAACGCATTGCGCGGTCCGTAGAGCGTGTCTTCCGGACTTTTGAGCAGCACCGGTCGGCGGCCGTACATTTCCTTGTCCATCATCGCCCACATCGCTTCGCCTTCCGAGATATGCGTGTCCGCATCGATTATGCCTGCCATTTTGAATCCTCCTGATTTCGTCGACTGAGCCAGCTATAGCAAAATCCTCTCGCACAACGAAAGGCCCGCCTATAGCGGGTTGTCATTCTCTCAGTACTCCGGTGCGATCCACTCTCCCGCGATCCTCCGAGCATCGCCTCTACTCCCAGGCTCCACCTGTGACAACAGCAACTCGAAATGTTGCAAATCGACCTTCAAGGTCTCGTCCATGTAGACGATGTATTCGTCGAAGGTCTTCTGCGCCAGCGGCGCGGCGTGGCCGAATTGCCGGGTCAAGATGGCTAGCGCCTCGGTGCAGTGCGACTTGAAATAGCGAATGCCTTCCCTGTGCGCTGCTAAAAAGGCAGTGAAATCCTTTTGCCGCTCTGCCAACAAGTTCGTTGTCGTCTCGATGGTGATCGGCAACGGATCGTCGACGACCTCCGGCCATTCGCTCAAGCGCTTGAAGCCTTTCTCCTCGGCGATGAAGCCGAAGGGCCGCGGCAGCAATGCCGCTTGCACTTCACCATCGGCGAGCAGATTGAACGAATCCTGATCGCCGTTGGGTAGGCGCAATTCCAGATCCGAACCGACCCGAAGTTTGGCCAGGTTGAAAAATGTCTCGGCGATCGGCGCGCCGCGCGAAGGGCCTTCCCGGCAGGCGACGATCTTGCCGTTGAGATCGGCGATGCGATTCACATTCGGGTCTGCGACCAGATAATACGGGCAGCTGCTCATCACGGCGCCGAGAATGCGGGTCGACCGGGTCTGCAAGAAATGCGGCAAGGAGGCGCGGCCGACCAAAAGCGAAAGCTGCGCACGGCCATCTTCCAGACGGCGATAGCGCTCTTCGGTGCCCTGCACATGCTGCCAGGAAACTTCCAGACCGTGCTTGCGAAAGATTCCCGCTGCGATCGACAAATATCCGGTGGGGTCGCGCGCAAAGTCTTTGCCCGCGCCTTCCAGATGGCCGTACATGACGCTCAACTCGCTCAAGCTCATCCCGATCTCCCTTCGTAAAAAGCCGCCGATGTTGGTAGTGCTGCACAATCGGAAAAAATTTCTCGCCTACGCTCGGAATAACAGTTGTAAAGCATTTGTCATCTCGAACGAAGTGAGAGATCTTTCCCCAAACTGCAGCACTACCCGCACCTTCTATATTATGGTGCGCCGCGTGTGACAAATCGCCGGGTCCCGTCACTCATCCGCTCATCTTGACAGCCAAGTTCGGCGGGGCATAGAGTCCAGCCGAAATAACCGCTCCCCATAAAAAAGGAGGTCGCCATGAAGTTGCTCGATGTTTTTGAAATGGCCAAGGAAAGAAAAAAGGGCCAACGCCGCATCGACCTGTTCCGGCGGGAGAATCTTGAAACGTGGATTTTAATTTTTCCGCCCGGCGACGTGCAGAAGATGCACAGCCACCCGTCCGACCGGACCTACTACGTGCTCACCGGCCGCGGCATCATGAAAGGCTTGAACGAAACCCACGAGTTGACCCAAGGGCAGATTATCAGCATCCCGGCGCACGAATACTACGAAGGCTCCAACCCGCACGACGATCCCATGATCCTGCTCGGCAACAGCAACAAAGCCACCGCAGAAGATCTGGCCAGGGCCGGCGGGCAGCGCAACGAGATCGACGAAAAGACCGGCAAGCGGGTCATCTTTCAGCACGGCGGCGGCCGCGATATGGGAGTGCTGGCCGATTGAGCGATTTGTCGCTCAACCGTTGCGCAACCTCAGGTCTCAAAACCGAGGATGGAGGATTGAGGATAGAGGATGGCGGGAGAACAAGATTCGATCCTCCATCCTCGATCTTCCATCCTCGACCTCGACCGACCAATCAGCGGCTCAAATTCTGGCTGAGCCGCGTGTGAATGCGCCGGACGCGCTCCACCTGTCCCTTGGCGGGAAAGCGTTCATAAAATCCGTCGGCGCGAAACTCGCGGCTTAAGTCGGCCCAGGGTTTGACGACAGTGGCGAAAATTTTCGGCGAGCGCTCATCCTCCCAGGCTTGAACGATTTTACGCTCACGGATTAGATCGGCGAAGACGCGAAACAACGCCTTTAGAGTCACATCGCGAGTGAACATGAATTTTTCGTTATCGCCCCAGACAGCATCCATCACGTCGCGCACGCCTTTGAGATAATCGCGTAACAAACCGTAGGCGCGATCCGCGCGCATGCCGAAGCGCTCGTCGAAGAAGCGCCGGTTGCGCTGCACGACTTTGAACATTTCGTTAAATACTTCCGACTGCAGGATCCATTTCTCCTGGCGGCTGCGCCCGCCCAGCCGGTTGATGCGGTAGCGCAGCGGCGAGTCCGCTTCTTCGTAAAGCAGATTCACCAGCTTGGCAGCGAACTTTTTCTCCGGCGTTTCCCAGGAGACCCGCTCATAGAGATCGACCAGATGGGATTTGTTGATGCGCGTATGGGTCGAGTTGATAATCACGAACATCTCAGTGGCAAAGTCGGCGCTCTTGCCGTCGAACAGCACGCAGGGCACCTCGATGCGATCGATCTGATCCGGGTGCTTTTGGCGGAAAAAATGCAGCGCCGCCAGTCGGTGCTGCCCGTCGATGATCAGGTACCTGCCGTTCGGCTCGCTCAAAAAGCCGACGCTCTCGGAAGCATCCGAGCGCCGAAAGCGTAAAGTCTCGTCCGTGAAAAGTAGGATGGTGCCGGGGATCAGCGGCTGGCTCACCGCCGTCTCATAGAAGTTCACGATCTGGCGGATTTTGCGGCGGTTCAGCAGGCGCTGGAAGGAGCGCTCGCTTTTCTCGATGCCGGCGATGAACTTGGCGACCTCGTCGTCGCCCGGCTCGTCGGCTTCGATCTGCTCGCCTTCGAAATAATAGCGACTGGAAAAGCTCACCCGGTCGAGCAGCTCCGACGCCTGGTAGGCGATGAAATAGAAAGTCCCCTCTTTTTGCAGCACTCGCGTTGCCAGCATAGATCGCTCCTCCTCGACCGAATTTGGGCTGTGCGACTTGCGCCTGCGGCGCGATTATGGCCGCGGCGGATTTTTTTTACCAGAAAAATCAAAAATGATCGAAAATACGCCTCGGCAGAAAAAAAATCTGCCTTAGTTTTACCATGTATTTATGGTAATCTTAGCCGAGCACTTAGATGAACGGCAAATCCATCCCGTCCGAGTACCCGCGGGCTTCGACCTTTGCCACCCGGCTTCGCTCCTTGATCTTCAGGCCCCGTCTTAAAGTCTGGCTGTACTGGGCTATCGCTTTCCTGGTGGTCTGTCTCGCGGTTTTTATCGAATTTCAGACATCTCTGCTGCAATCGTGGATTTTCACCAGCACCAACGAACGGCTGTTTTACAGTCTGGGGGATGGCCCCAGCAAGGAAATCGCTTTCCCGCGCGCCGGTCCCTTCGACGAGCGGCGCGGTTATTCCAAGGTGCCGTCTTTCGCGACCCGGCTCACCGCACAAAATTACCGCGTAAGCCAGCAGGTGCGCCAGTCGGAAACCATGCTGACGTTGGCGGAGCACGGGGTTTCGCCGCCGTACCCCGAGCGGCCCGACGCGGGTCTGGAGATCCTCGGCACCGACGGCGCGCCGCTGTTTCGCTACGGCCAGTCGGAATTTCTTTTCGCGAAAATCGACGACGTTCCGCCGCTGCTGGTGAAAACCCTGCTATTTCTGGAAAACCGCGATCTCGACCACCCGGCAACGCCGTGGCAAAACCCGGTGATCGAATGGGACCGGACCTTGAAAGCGGTGTTCCTCTACATCGGCGCCAAGCTCCACCTGCCCGTGCCCGTGCAGGGCGGCAGCACCCTGGCGGTGCAGCTCGAAAAATTTCGGCACTCGCCCAACGGTCGCACCGATACGCCTCTCGAAAAACTGCGGCAGATCGTCGGCGCGAGCCTCAAAGCCTATCGCGAGGGCGCCAACACCCGCGCCTGGCGCGAGCGCATCATCGTCGATTATATCAACACCGTGCCGCTGGCCGCGGCGCCCGGCTACGGCGAGATCCACGGCCTCGGCGAGGCGCTCTACGCCTGGTTCGGCATACGCCTGAGCGACGCCGCCGCCGCGCTCAACGCGCCGGGACGGACTCCCGCCAAAGTGCGCGCCTTCAAGCACATCCTGACATTGCTCATTTCGGTGCGTGCGCCGTCGGTATTCCTCGTCGACGAGCGCGATTCGCTGGAAGAAAAAGTCGATCAGTTCACCCGCCTGCTTGCCCGCGCCGGGGTCATCGACTGGGAATTCGCCGCCGAAGTGCAGGAAACTCCGATCCGTTTTCTGCCCACCGCGCCGCTGCCGCCGCAGCCCTCATCGAGCCGCAACAAGGCGGCCAATGCCATCCGCACCAGCATGATGGATGCCCTCGGGGTCAACAATCTCTACGATCTCAACCGGCTCCATTTGCAGGTTCAGAGCACTTTCAACGTATCGCTGCAAAAGCAGGTCACCGACTTTTTACACCGGCTTGCCGACCCGGAATTCGTCAGCGCCCGGGGCCTCAAAGGCGAGCGGCTGCTGGAAAACGACGATCCGAGCAAAGTCATCTATTCTTTTCTATTGGTCGAAGCCACTCCGGGTGGAAATTTCATCCGGGTCCAGGCCGACAACTTCGCCGCGCCGTTCGATTTCAACCAGAGCGTCAAGCTCGAACTGGGCAGCACGGCCAAGCTCCGCACCGTGACGCACTATCTCGAGGTGATGAAGGAACTGTACGATCAATTCACCGGACTGGACTCGAAGCAGCTCGCCGAGGCGCAAAAAGCGCGCGATCCGCTGACCCGTTGGGCCATGGAAACGCTGCGCGAGGACAAATCGATTGCGCTGCCGGCGTTTCTTGACCTGGCGATGGAGCGGCGCTACTCGGCCAGTCCCTACGAGGAATTCTTCACCGGCGGCGGAGTGCATCACTTCGAGAATTTCGAGAAGGAAGACAACGACAGGATCCTGCCTTTGCGCGATGCCTTTCGTAACTCGGTGAATCTGGTTTTTATCCGGTTGATGCGAGATCTCGTCGCTTATCATCGCGTCCGGCTGCCCTACGATGCCGAAGACGTACTGGCGAACCCGGCCAATCCCCGACGCCAGAAGATGCTCCAGGAAATCGCCGAAGACGAATCCCGCCAGGCGCTGCGCCGCGCGTATCAGAATTATGCCGCGCAAAAACCGGACGAGATCGCGCATCGGCTGCTGGGCTCCAAAGGCAATCCCGAGCGCCGGCTCACCGTGTTGTTTTTCGCCTGGCACATCGGCAAGAGCGAGGACGAGCTCAAATCATGGCTCGAGAAAAACGCCGCCGACAGCGCCGCAGTCGATATGGCAAAGCTCTTTCACGCGTACAACAATCCACGCCTGACTCTGGCGGACTACGCGTACCTTCTCGGTGTCCACCCTCTCGATCTCTGGTGCGCCGGGGAATTTCGCGCGACCCCCGGCCTGTCGTGGGAAAAACTCTACGCGGTGAGCGCCGAGGCGCGGCGCGCCAGCTCAGCCTGGCTGCTCAACAGCCGCAACCGGCGCGCCCAGGATTTGCGCCTGCGCATCCGGCTCGAAAAGGAAGCCTTCAACCGCATGACGCCCTACTGGCAGCGGCTCGGCTTTCCATTCAAAACCATGGTGCCGAGTTATGCGACGGCGATCGGCAGCTCGTCGGACCGGCCGGTGGCCTTGGCCGAGCTGGTCGGCATTCTTATCAATGACGGCGTGCGGCGTCCCTCGGTCAGCTTGACCACCGTGCACTTTGCCGAAGGCACGCCGTATGAAACCCGGCTCGACCGCGCGCCGGAAAAGGCCGAGCAGGTGCTCGCGCCGGAAATCGCCCGCGTCGTGCGCCGGTCGATGGCCGATGTGGTCGAGCAGGGCACCGCCCGTCGGCTGAACGGAGTTTTCCAACTTGCCGACGGCAAAGTCCTTAAAGTCGGCGGCAAGACCGGCTCGGGCGACAACCGCTTCGTCACCTTCAGCCGTTCCGGCGCGGTGCTCACTTCGCGCGCCACCAACCGGACCGCAACTTTCGTCTTTTACATCGGCGAGCGCTACTTCGGCGTCATCACCGCCTACGTGCAGGGACGCGAAGCCGAGAACTACCACTTCACCAGCGCGCTGCCGGTAACGTTGTTGAAACTGCTTTCACCGACCTTGCTCGCAAAATGGGACGATCACAGACCGCCGCAAAAAGAAAATACCGCATTGCTTGGTGCAAATCCCGCACTTGCCGCGAACGAAAATCGATAGTTTTTCTCCCGCGGATTCCCTCGAATCCGCCAATCAAAAATCCAAAGCTTGTCCTGAGCGAAGTCGAAGGATCTAAAATCCGCAATTGCGATTAGGTGCCGCGCCGATTGCCGAAAAGCTCGATGTGCAGGCGCGGCGTAAAACCGAAGCCGCGCTGTTTGCAGATTTCCGCCAGCCAGCCTGATTTGGCCGCGAGCGCGCGCCGGGTCGTGCCCTCGGGCATGAGCAAAACCTTGGTGCGATCCACCCGGTTCAAACGCGCGAGAACGGCTTCGAGCTCGTCCAGGTCTCTCGGGCGAGCGACCACGAACTTGAGCTGATAGTCGTAGCCGTCGATGTAATCCTGGATGACGGAAAAGTTCAGACGCTTTGCTTCGTGGCGCTGCGCGACTTTCTCCGCAGCCCTTTTCCACGGCGTGGAATGGGCGAGCTTGGGACTCAAGGAGAACAAGTCGCACGGCAGTTTGCGGAAAATCGTCGCCGCGGTTTCGACGGTGATGTGTTTGCCGGCGGCCTTGAGCGCGGTCGTCAAGCGCTTGAGCTCGGGCGCGAGCAGCGGCTCGCCGCCGGTGATCACCACATGGCGCGCCGGATATTTTTCCACCTCCCGCAAGATTTTCTCGATGCTGTAGGACCGCCCCTCCGGCTGCCACGAAGTGTAAGGCGTATCGCACCAGACGCAGCGGAGATTGCAGCCCGAGGTGCGGATGAAAACCGAGGGCAGGCCGATCAGCCGGCCCTCGCCCTGGAGCGAATAGAAAATTTCGGCGACACGCACCGGACGAGCTTAGCAAAGCCCGGCGCCGCCGTGTAGGGGCGGCCCCCTGTGGCCGCCCGAATAGCGTATGGGGTGTGCTCTGACAATATTGAACCGTTGCTAGCGCCGGCAAAACTTGCATCGAAGCCGTGCTGTGTTAGAAGTTAAAGGTTGGCGCCTTGAAAAAGGACTCCGTATAGCTGGAATGGCCGATCCGTTGAAATCATGGCGGACAAAACGGCACTCATCGCGGAAGAAAAAAAGCTGCGCCGGCTCGGCCACGCGATGGACGTCGCCGCGGCGCTCCTCTGGCGCGTCGATCTCACCCTCGAAGAAGCGCGGGATGTCGTGAGCCACGCCAAGCAGACCGCGCTCGAACTCTTTCCCGACAGGGAAGAGACCTTCGATCTGATCTACGCTCCACGATTTCGCCGCATCCTGGTCGAAAAGTATCAGTTGCAATGAAAATCCTGCCTGAAAACGGAAACCGGCCCGCGACCGCAGCGCCTCAGGTTCCTGAAGCGAGGCGCATTCGCATCCGCGGCGCCAGACAAAACAATCTCAAAGACCTCGACCTCGACATTCCGCTGAACGCCTTGACCGTGGTGACCGGGGTCAGCGGCTCGGGAAAGTCGACCCTGGCTTTCGATATTCTCTACGCCGAAGGCCAGCGTCGTTACGTGGAGAGCTTTTCCGCCTACGCGCGCCAGTTTCTCGACCGCATGGACAAACCGGATGTCGAGAGCATCGAAGGCATCCCGCCGACCATCGCCATCGATCAGAGCCGGCCGGTCCGAACCTCGCGCTCCACCGTCGGCACGATGACCGAGTTGCACGATCATTTCAAATTGCTCTTTTCCAAGATCGGCGCGCTCTTCTGCCGCGGCTGCGATCGACCCGTGGAACGCGACTCGGCGCAATCGGTGTACGGCAAGCTCGCCGCGCTGAGCGAAGGCGCGCCGGTGGTCGTAACTTTTCCGCTGGCGCGCTCGTCGGTGACCTGGGACGAAATGCGCAACGGCTTGGCTCAAGCCGGTTTTCATCGCCTGCTGGTCGAGCGGACGATCTGCGAGTTGAGTGACCGGGTCGAGCCGCCGCCGGGCACCGCGCCGCTGCAAGTCATTGTCGATCGCTTCGCCTTTCGGGCCTCGAACAAAAAGCGCACTGTGGATTCCTTCGAACAGGCGTTTCACTACGGCAAGGGCCGGCTAAATTTATATCTGCCCCAGGAGGACTGGCGCTGCGAGCCCTTCAGCAATCATTTGCATTGCCCGCACTGCGACATCGCCTACCGCGATCCGGTGCCCAATATCTTTTCATTCAATAGCCCGCTCGGCGCCTGCGAGACCTGTCGCGGTTTCGGCCGGGTCATCGACATCGATCTCGATCTGGTAATTCCCGATCCGGGAAAATCGCTGAGCGACGGCGCGATCCGGCCGTGGATCAAGCGCACCCGGCGCACCCGCCGGCTGCTGGACTTTTGCGAGCGCAAAAAAGTCCCGACCAAAAAACCGTGGGGCGAATTGACTGAGAAGCAGAAGGCGCTGGTCGTCGAAGGCGACGGCGAATACAAAGGCATCCGCGGCTGGTTTCGCCGCCTCGAACGCAAAAGCTATCGCATGCACGTGCGCGTGCTCCTTGCGCGCTACCGGGCCTATTTGATTTGTCCCGACTGTCAGGGGAGCCGGCTCAAGGCCGACGCGCTTTATTATCGCATCGCGGGCAAAGACATCGCCCAGGTGAACGCCATGAGCGTCGCCGAGGCGCACGGTTTTTTTCAGGCGCTCAAACCCGCCGGCGCCATGGATCAGGTGGCGGGTTTGATTCTCGACGAAATTCGTCGCCGCCTGAGCTACCTCGTCGGCGTCGGCCTGGAATATCTCACCCTCGACCGCCAGTCGCGCACGCTTTCCGGCGGCGAGTTAGAACGGGTCGATCTCACTACCGCCATCGGCTCGTCGCTGGTCAACACGCTCTACGTTCTCGACGAGCCCTCCATCGGCCTGCACCCGCGCGACAGCCGGCGCCTGGTAGAAATCCTCCAGCGCCTGCGCGCCAATCAGAACACGGTGATCGTCGTCGAGCACGATCCGGAGATCATCAAGGAATGCGACCACATCATCGACCTCGGTCCCAAGGCGGGAGAACAGGGCGGCCGGATCATGTTCGCCGGCTCCTACCAGGATCTGCTCAAGGACGAGGAATCGTTGACCGCGGCCTATCTCAGCCAGCGCAAGACCATTCCGTTGCCGGCGCGTCGGCGCAAGCCGGTGGCCCAGCGTGCGATCAGGATCAAAGGCGCGCGCGCCAACAATCTCAAAAATATCGACGTCGATATTCCGCTCGGCCTGCTCGTCTGCATCACCGGCGTCTCGGGCTCGGGAAAGTCGAGCCTGGTGGACGAGGTCCTGCACCGGAATCTTAAAAAGCTCAAGGAAGCGCCGAGCGCCAACGTGACCGACTGCGAGCGCATCGAAGGTATCGACAAAATCTCCGAAGTGCTGCTGGTCGATCAATCGCCGGTGGGCACCACGCCGCGCTCCAATCCGGCGACGTACATGAAAGCCTTCGATGGCGTCCGCCGCCTGTTCGCCGGCGCCGATCTGTCGAAGCTGCGCGGCTACACGCCGTCGACCTTTTCGTTCAACGTCGAAGGCGGGCGCTGCGAGACCTGCCGCGGCGAAGGTTACGAAAAAGTCGAGATGCAGTTTCTCTCCGACGTGTATACGTCCTGCGCCGAATGTCACGGCAGCCGCTTCCGCGAAGAAGTGCTCGAGGTGGTTTATCGCGGCAAAAACATTCGCCAGATTTTGGATCTGACCGTGGCCGACGCGCTGGAATTTTTCAAAGACACGGCGGAAGTGAGAGACAGCCTGGCGCCGCTCCGCGCCGTGGGGCTGGAATATGTCCGCGTGGGCCAGCCGCTGACCACGCTCTCGGGCGGCGAGTCGCAGCGATTAAAGCTCGCCGCGCACATGGCGAAGGCGCGCAAGGCCGGCACGCTTTTCATCTTCGACGAGCCCACCACCGGGTTGCACTTTCACGACATCGAGCAGCTCCTCTGGGCTTTCAATGAATTGATCGACCAGGGCCATTCGGTCGTGGTCATCGAGCACAATATGGAAGTGGTCAAATGCGCTGACCACATCATCGATCTCGGCCCCGAGGGCGGCGGCGCTGGCGGCGACATCATCGCCAAAGGCACGCCCGAGCAAGTCGCCAAGATCGAAAATTCGCACACCGGCATTTACCTGTGGCGGTATCTCCAGCGCGACGCTGCGCCGTTTACGCCGGTCCTACCCGACGTAGGGGCGCGGCATGCCGCGCCCGCGGCAGTGGAGACCAATGCCATCACCATCGTCGGCGCCAAGGAACACAATCTCAAGAACATCAGCCTGGACATTCCGCGCGACCGCTTCGTGGTTTTTACCGGGCTCAGCGGTTCGGGAAAATCTTCGCTGGCCTTCGACATCGTCTACGCCGAAGGTCAGCGCCGCTACATCGACAGTCTTTCCGCCTACGCGCGCCAGTTCCTCGAAGTGATGGCGCGGCCGAATGTGGACTACGTCGCCGGCATCCCGCCCACCGTCGCCATCGAACAGCGTCTCAGCCAGGGCGGCAAAAAATCCACCGTCGCCACGGTCACGGAAATCTATCACTACCTGCGCCTGCTCTATGCGAAGATCGGCAGGCAGCACTGCGTGCAATGCGGCCGGCAGATTCATTCGCTGACCCGCAGTCAGATCCTCGACCGGATCGGCCGCTCCTACCGCGGCAAGGAAGTGATGATCCTGAGCCCCATCGTGCGCGGGCGCAAAGGCTTTCACAAGGAAGTGATCGCCGGCGCGCGGCGGCTCGGTTATCGGCGCGCGCGCATCGACGGCAAGCTGGCCGACCTGCGCGCGCCGGAGCTGACCAACGGCTTGGAGCGCTTCAAAGAACACAACATCGACATCATCATCGGCAAGGCGCAGGCCGGCAGCCGCGAGCTCGAAGCGATGATCGATCACGGCCTGCGGCTGGGCAACGGCGTGATTCATCTGATGTCCGAGCGCGGCGAGCAGATCTTCAATCAGAAGCTATTTTGTCTTAACTGCGGCGTCGGTTATGAGCCGCCTGATCCAAGGCTGTTTTCGTTCAATAGCCAGCAGGGCGCCTGCAGCCAATGCGCCGGTATGGGTTTCACCTGGGATTTCGATCCGGGATTGATCTTTGCCGATCCGCGCCAGCCGCTCCGTGATGCCCTCGGCGGCATCTCGCCCGGCTCGTCGGTCAACGGCTCCGAGGTCGAGCGCGCCATGCAGCGGCTTTTGGCCGAGCTCAGGGACGATCATGAGGTCGATATCGACAAGCCCTTCGCCAAACAAGCGAAAAAAGTTCAGGAGGAAATTCTTCACGGCGGCAAGGGCCGCGGCGGCTTCGTCGGGTTGGTGCCTTTCCTGAAAGAGCTTTGGGAAGCAGGCGACGAAAACTCCGCCGGCGAGCTCGACGAGCTGATGACGGAAACGCCGTGCGCGGCGTGTCAGGGGCGGCGGCTCAATGCGCGCGCCCAGGCGGTCAAAGTCGAAGGCCGGACGATCTGGCAGATCACCGAGCAGTCGGTGGAAGACGCTAAGGATTATTTCGAGAGGCTCAATCTCTCCCACGCCGAGAACGAAAATGCGGCGCGCGATCAGGCGGTGGCGGACAAGATTCTCCGCGAGATTCAACAGCGGCTGAATTTTCTCTCCGAGGTCGGCCTGCCGTATCTGACTCTGGACCGACGCGCCGACACGCTTTCCGGCGGTGAGGCCCAGCGCATCCGCCTCGCAGCGCAGCTCGGCTCCAATTTGCGCGGCGTCTGTTACATCCTCGACGAACCGACCATCGGGCTTCATCCGCGCGACAACCACATGCTGCTCGGAACCTTGCGCCGTCTGGAAAAAATGGGCAACAGCGTGCTCGTGGTCGAGCATGACGAGGCGACTATTCAGTCGGCGGATTGGATCGTCGATCTCGGGCCCGGCGCCGGTGTGCGCGGCGGCAGCGTGGTCTCCATCGGCACCGTGGAGGAGATCAGAAATAATCCGGATTCGCCCACCGGCGCTTACCTGCGCTCGGAGAAAAAACGCCTGGGGCCGAAGCGCGAGTTGGCCAAGGCCGGCTGGCTCACGATCCGGGGCGCCAAGGCGCACAACTTGAAGAACATCGACGTGAAAATTCCGCTCGGCAGGTGGACCTGCGTAACGGGCATCTCGGGCTCGGGCAAGAGCACCCTGGTGCGCGAAGTGCTGTACAAAGGCCTGAAGCTCCACCTCGGTCAGTTCGCCGGCCGGCCCGGCGCGCATAAGGAAATCGCCGGCTGGAAAAGCCTGGAACGCGTAGTGGAAGTCGACCAGACGCCGATCGGCAAAACGCCGCGCTCGGTGCCGGCCTCCTACGTCGGACTGCTCGACGAGATCCGCAAGCTCTACGCGCTCGCGCCCGAAGCGCGGCTGCGCGGCTATACCTCGAGCCGGTTCTCTTTCAACGTCAAAGGCGGACGCTGCGAAACCTGCGCCGGGCAGGGAAAGATTCGTAAGGAGATGAGCTTTCTTCCCGACGTGTTCATCGACTGCGAAGATTGCGCCGGCGAGCGCTTTAACGAGGAGACGCTCGACATCCGCTTCAACGAGAAAAGCATCGGCGACGTGTTTCGCATGACCGTCGAGGAGGCTCTGCCGGTGTTTCACGCCTTTCCGAAGATCGCCCGGCCGCTAAAGATCCTCGACGATATCGGCATGAGCTACATCACCCTTGGACAGGCGAGCAACACGCTTTCCGGCGGCGAAGCCCAGCGCATCAAGCTTGCCTACGAGCTCGGCAAGGAATCCCACGGCAAAACCCTCTATGTGCTCGATGAGCCGACCACGGGCCTGCATTTCGCCGACGTGGAGAAATTGATTCAAATCCTGCACCGGCTGGTCGACATGGGCAACACCGTGATCACCATCGAGCACAACCTGGACATCGTCAAAGACGCCGATTATCTCATCGATCTCGGCCCCGAAAGCGGCGTCCAGGGCGGCAAAGTGATCGCCTGCGGCTCGCCCTTCGAAGTCGCGAAGGACGGCAAGCAGTCCCATACCGCGCGCTTTTTGCGCGAGTATTTGAACAACGGCGCCGCGCACTCGGCGCGCGCGCAGGCCGGCGAGCCGGCGGTCGCATAATTTGGCGCCATCATTTTTTAAAATACTCGGATTCGCCGTGCGGCTGCGCTGTCCGCGCTGCGGCGTCGGACAGCTCTACGAAAAACCCTTCCGCATGCTCGACTGCTGCCCGCGCTGCGGTTTGAAGTATGAGCGCGAGCAGGGCTATTTCATCGGCGCCATGTACATCAACTACGGCGCCACCGTGGGTATTGCCGTGCCGGGATACCTGCTTTTGGACACCTTCACCCCCATGACGATCCACCAGCAGCTCGCGCTCTGGATCCCCTTCGCGATTATCTTCCCGCTGCTGTTCTTCCATCACGGCCGCAGCTTCTGGCTCGCCATCGATCACTACTTCAATCCGGCCCCGGCAATTTACTCGATGCCCGATCGCCACTCCGGCGACGAATAGACGCGCGGTGAAACGCATCGGTCAGATTTACTCTGTTCTTTCCCTTCGCCCACGAAATGGGCGAGGGTTGGGGTGAGGGCTACGCGTCTGGCAGCCAATCGCAGCGCCCGCCCAGTTGCAGAGATCATCCGCGTCTTCGAGAACTTCCACCGGCACTTGATAATAGCTTTTGAGAGTTTGTCTGGCGTTGGGCCGAAACGGCTTCATCTTGTATTTGCGATAAGAGCGCACGGTGGAGTCGTCGGTTTTGAAGTAAAGCCGTCCCCGATGAACGATGCCGAAAAAAATTTCCTCCCGATAGAGGCCGAAGCCGCCGAACATGCGCCGCGCTTCAATGTCATCCAAACCCTGCAATTGATCCAGCACGAAATCTTTGAACGACTCGTCTTTCGCAACGCGTCCTGTTCCCTCAACCCGAGACGCTAGACTCGAAACCCAAAACTTTTTCTTGATCATCCCGCCGCCAATCCCACCACTCCCAAAACCATCGCGCAGGCGCCGGCAAGCCGGCGCCGCGCGTCGCCTTCGCCGAGCAGCCGCGCGCCCATCACCGTGCCGATCAGAATGCTGATCTCGCGCGCCGGCGCGACGTAGCTCACCGGCGTGAAACGCATGGCGGTGAGCACGAGAATGTACGCGAGCGGGATCAACACCGCGCAGCCGAGCGCTTCGTATTTGTGCTCGCGCCATTCGACGACCGCCTGATCCGAATATTTGAGAGCAAACGGCGTGAGAAACACCGCGCGGCCGATGTTGGCGCCCCAGTCCAGAACCAGCGGCGCCACCTCAAAACGGCTCACCGCTTGTTTGTCCCACAGGGTATACGCGGCGATGAACACACCGGTGACCAACGCGTAGACAAGCGGATCGCGCGCTTCAGGCGCGCGTAGTTGCGCGAGATTGGTGGTCAGAACAACGGCGCCGCCAATAATCAAGAGCGCGCCGCCCAGCGCCAATAGAGACGGCCGCTCGCCGAGGAACGCAATTGCCGCCAGGCTTGCTAAGAGCGGTCCGGTGCCGCGCGCCAGCGGATAGACCAGCGACAGATCGCCGACCCGATAAGCCTGGTTGAGCAGCACAAAGTACGCCGTGTGCAACGCGGCGCTGCCGGCCACGACACCGAGCATGACGAAATCGAGCTTGATTTCCCAAACCTGGACGATCGTGATCGTCGCGGGCGCATAGAGCAGCGCCGAAAGGAGCGCGACTAGCCAGGTGAAGGTTGGGTGCCCACCCGCGTGCTTGTTGAGAAAGTTCCAGGTGGCGTGGGCGACTGCCGCGGCCAGAATCAGCGTGAGCGCCCCGCCGGTCATGTCAGGCGAACTGCCGGCGACCCTCGAGAGCAGCGATCGTATCGCCGATCCGGATCGCGCCGCCGACGACGATCTCGGCGCGAAGCCCGCCGCGATGAATCAAGCCGCGCGCCGCGCCGCGCGCGCTCAGCCGCTCGAGATGGGCGCACGGTTCGCACAAGCGGGTGCCGCGCAAGACCACGGCGCCCACGGAGAACTCCCGGCCGACGAGGCGATTCAGCACCGCGCCGCGGGTCGCGATGTTGCGCCGGGCCTGCGCGGCCGCGACCTCGACGCCGTAATCTCGCTTCAATCCTTCGAGCGCTTCGATCTCGATCAGGGTGATGTGGCGTCCGCTGCCGGGCTCGTTCGAGTAAGTGCCGACACCGGCAAAGTAACGGTCGCCCTCGATCCCGCGTCCGACCACTGCGCGCGCTTCGTCGATCGTCTGCATCGGCGCGCCGCCGACGGACGCAAGGTGCAGCGAAACCACCGAGCCGAGCATGGGCATATCTATTTGGAAGTTCTTTTCGCGACCAGAGCGACGATCTCCGGCGTCTGCACGCCGTCCTTGAGCAGATTGCAGGTGCCTTTTTCGCGAATCTCTTGCGCCAATCTTTTTGCGCCGGTGATCGCAGCTTTGGTGAAACCGGAGCCGTAGCTCACCCGCGCCACGCCCAGGTCCTGCAACTGGCTCACGCTCGGCGACTGCGGCCCGGCGAGAATGCTGATCGGCGCTTTCACTTCCTTGGCGAGCTGTCCGATGATTTCCGCCGAATGCAAGAACAGATAAAAAATGCAATCGCCGCCGGCTTCGGCGTAGGCGTTGCCGCGGCGAATCGCTTCGTCGAGCGCCTTTTTCGGATCGTCGGTGAATACGTGAAAGGCATCGACTCGCGCGTTGAGAAAAAATTCGCTGCCGAGCTGGCGCTTGGTTTCCATAACCGCTTTGATTTTTCCGAGCTGCTCGGGAATCTCCACCAAACCGCCTTTGCCCTTGGCCGCGCCGTCTTCGAGATTCATGCCGGCAACGCCGCGCGCTACCAGCGCGTGCACGGTCTCGCTCACGCCGTTTTCATCGCCATAGCCACGCTCGCCGTCGGCATTGAACGGCACATTCACCGAGGCGGCAAAGCTGCCGCTCAACTGGAGAAATAAATCGCGGCTCATCGCTTCACCGTCGGGATAGCCCAGCACCGCGGCAATGCCGCCGCTCGTGCCCTGGATCGCTTTGAATCCCATGCGCTCGAACAAGAGCGCGCTTAACACATCGTAGGCGCCCGGCATGACGAGGATCTCCGGCGCGCGCACCAATTCGCGTAGTCTTCTGCTTTTTTCGTTGGCGGATGCGAGTACCGCCGGCGCAATCGATTCCATCGAAACCTCCGTGGATTTTGGATTCAAGGAATCGTATCGCAACCGTCAAAGCGATGGAAGCAAGGTAACGCGGCCAAAATCCGCTGCCGCATCATGGATGCCATCAAATTCATGGCTCATCGCGTAGTCGAATGGGTAGCTTTTAGCAATAAACAGGGTTTTAAGCGGCACGGGAAATGACTCTGAACGCTTTGCCAGTTGTAATAAAACGAGCATGGTATTGCCATGGGGAGATCAACGAAGCGAGTACGACGATTGTGGGACGCATATGCGTTCTCAGGGTATGGACCAACTCCTACAGTGCGAGGAGTTTTCGGTGATCCCAAGGCACGCATTATTACCCTTGTTCGGCGCTCAAAAAAACTATCTGTGGCAGCTGCGGCAAAATGCAGCAGGGTTGGTACGACCGACGGACTCGGCAGGTTCGCGATCTGTCGTGCGGGGATACGCGGGTGTACCTGGAGTTCGAGGTGCGCCGGGTGCTTTGTCGGCGCTGTGGCAAAGTGAAGCGCGAGCGAGTGGAGTTTTTGGCGGACAACCCGTTTTACACCAAGCGCTTTGCTTACTATGTGGGGCGACGATGTCGCACGGCGACCATCAAGGATGTAGCCAAGGAACTCAAGCTGGATTGGCACACGGTTAAAGAGCTGGACAAGCAGTACATGAAGGCGCAACTCGCCAAGGCGGGAAAACCAAAACCGAAAGTGATCGGCATCGACGAGATATCGATTCGCAAAGGCCACACGTATCGGATCGTGGTGAGCGACTTGGAACGAACTGGCCCGATCTGGTTTGGCGGCCAGGACCGCTCCGAGGCAAGCTTGACGCAGTTCTTCGAGGAGCTGGGAAAAGCAAAGTGTCCGCGGATTCGCTTGGCGCTGATGGATATGTGGAAACCGTTTCGAAACGCCACCGAAACATGCGCCCCGCAAGCGGCGATTCTCTACGATAAGTTTCATGTGATACGCCATTTGGGCGAGGCGTTGGATCAAGTGCGAAAGACTGAGTACGGGCGACTTGCCCGTCAGGACCGAGGCTTCATCAAGGGGCAGAAATACACCCTGTTGTCGCGCCGGGAGAACCTGAGCCTTAAAGGCCGCCAGGCGTTGAAAGCTTTGCTTCGTGCCAATAAGCGGCTCAACACCGCCTATCTGCTCAAGGAGTCCTTTGGGCAGTTGTGGAGCTATGAGCGCGAAGGTTGGGCCAGGCGCTTTTTTGACAACTGGAAGGCGGCGCTCAAATGGCAACGTCTTAGGCCCTATGAGAAATTTGCCGAGATGATCGAGCGGCATTGGGATGGCGTTGCCGCTTACAGCCGGCCAGAGAACAAAGTGTCGCTGGGATTTGTCGAGGGGCTCAACAACAAGATTAGGGTGAGCCAAAGACGCGCCTACGGCCTTCGAGACGAAGAATACCTTCGCCTCAAGATCCTGACTTCGATGTTGCCGGAACTCTGAAACCATTAAATTTTATCCACTCGAGTTCACGAAGAGCCATGAATATCTTGGCGGGCGCAAGCTTGACGGTTTGGACCGAACCAGTAAGATTCGTTTTCTAGGCAGTTTTTCTTCTGGCAAAGTAATGGCAAAGCACAGAATTTCTCTTCCGGTATTAAGCGGATGCACGTGCTACGAATCGGCAATCCGCGTGTCGGTCAGTTCCATCCGCGGTAAAACGCCAGCGATCGTAGATTCCCATGGCGTTATTCGGGCCTAAATTCCGTTTATTAAACGCGAAGCCCCCCATAACTGCGCTCATCTGCAGACTAGAGTGGGCAGGAGCGTAGATCCAAGCGCGTCGGCGGTTCAGTGTGCGCCGTAATCAATTTCAAGAAGCTCAATATCAATCGTCAATTCTTCTCCGGCTAACGGATGATTGAAATCCACTGTCACTGTCGATTCGGTAACCTCGGTTACAGTTACATCGACGGGCGATCCGTCCGGTTGAGGGATTGGCACCTGTTCACCTACTGTCGGCTCCGGCTCCCATTGCGCGAACTTGTTTTTAGAGACTTCGACGACCTTCTCTGGTAGGTGGGGTCCAAAAGCTTTTTCTAAAGGCAGTTCTGCCGTTTTCGAATCACCAGGTTTCATTCCCACCACGGCTTCCTCAAAACCTGGTATAACCCATTGCTGTCCAAAATAATTTAGATTTTGGAAATCGCATCATTAAAAACGACAGCTTAGGACGGCTAAAGGGGGGTTTTCCGATTGAGGTTATCCATCGTTTGCTGTCCAACTCCATCGCCAGTTTATTTGATCAACATCATCTGTTCGCCGGTGCCAGCCAGGATCGGCACTTTAAATGGCGCGTCGAGCCAAGCCCATAAATCTCGGTAACTCAACAAGTTAAAACGCAGCATCGCCGCCAGATTCGATAAACTCCAACCCCAAGTGGGCTTCAGTAACAGGTACTTTAACAACAACATCGTGATCAATGCCGTCCAGATCTGCACCTGAACCGCATTCTCGCTGGTCCCCACAAAGGTCTTGATCTTGAGCGTCTGCTTCAGCGCTTTGAAAAACAGCTCGATCTGCCAGCGCTCTTTCTAGATCGCCGCTATCGTGCGAGCTGCTAAATGAGTAATGTTAGTCAAAAACACTAAATCCTTGTGCTTCTCATCGACCCGCACCACCACTCGACGCAGTCGCGTCAAACAACGCTTTTGCGCGTAAGCACTGCTCAATTCGATGACCTCATCGCTCAGCACAGGGTTCCGACTCCCCACCTCCCGCTTCTCCAAAACCCGGTAGACCCTGTTCGAATGAGCGCGAGTGACAAAATACACTCCGGTGCTGCTCCACCGCTGGTACAGCGCATAATCTAAGTAGCCACGATCCACCACCACGATCGTGCCCGGCTCAAACGCCATCTGGCGCGCCACGCTGAGCTCACCGGTGTTCGCGTCGGTCAGCACGGCACAGCACGGCAGATAGCCCTGGTGGTCCAATTGAAGGTGCAGTTTGATCGCCCCTTTGGTGCGCTGAAACTTCGCCCAGTCAAATACGCTGACACAAAGCTCGATCACCGTCCCGTCCAGACTCCTCAGTGGATTCTTAAACCGAAAAGGTCGCTTCTTACTCGCCGCCAACGCTTGACACTGCCCCAACAGATCTTCAAACACCGTCTGATACAGCTGCCAGGGCCGATGCGTATTGGCATAGGCCAACGTCGACCGCGTCGGTGCCTTGGCTTAACCCTAAGTGCGTCAGCTTGCCCATGGCCGTGGCCAGCCCACCACAAATCTCACGCAAGGAATGCGCTGCTCCCAGCTGGCAAAACAACATGGCGACAAATTGATCCCAACAGCTAAATCCTTTGGCCCCTCGCTCCGCTTGATGCTTTCTGACCGCTCGCGCAAACGCCCCCCGATCGATCAAAGAAAGCAATTGCGAAAAGCAACTCCCTACCGCTATCATAGATCCACCTCCGGCTTGTCAGTAATGCCGGCGTTGCCACGCCGTTGTGTGATTTGGTTGCTCACTACATTACTCCAAGCCGGAGTCCTTTTCAGATGCTGTCTTGGACAAGTGTGGGTATAACCTGGTCTTTGCCGATCGTAAACGACAATCGCTCGCGATCATAAGTTTCATCGAATACCGATCCGTCGTGCAGTTTCCCGCGATAATGAACTTTTACGATGTCCCCATGTGTTGCTTGTTTCATGATTTCCCCCCTTTTGAAATTTTAAATGATCGGTAAAATCCTAAAAGTCGATTTCTCCCACTTCTCTCATCGGTCGCCCCAAAACCGGCTTGAGTTTTTCGTGTAGCCTCGCAGCGAAAGCCGTATTGAAGCAATATAATTCGGCAAAATAAATTTTCCCCTCCATTTCATTGCTCAAAAGAAGCTTGCTAGGTTCGATAAAATCCACGTCTCTCAACATTCCGTCTTCTCCCCTAAGCGAGTTTTCACCCCGCTCCGACCACATCGGGGGCCAATGGATTTTCGGGTGTTCTCTCAATCGCATAGATTTTCCTCCTAGGAAAAAATTAGCACCAACCACGCCACGCTCGTGGGGGGTTGTTTGTTATCGGGAATTTAAATTCTTTTTCCTGAACGAGTCGGCCACAGCTGAAATGCCGGACGACGTTTCTAAAGAACTAGACTCGAAGAAGTTGCACGTGGAGGCTCTTTTATGTCTGACGCCTTAATTTGGCTATACCGCAGGTTTTACCTATGTCAATAACCGAAAATCATTTGTGAATAGACGAGGCTAAAACGTTCCTAGTTTTGCGAATACCGAGTGGTCCCAAGCTCTATGGCCGCGCACGAAGCCGTAGAATTCTTGCGCTGATCATTTCGAAGCCGTTCTTCGTTTGGCCGAACGGAGCTTGCCGGTTATCGCGTCAATGATTGTTGCGGGTGTTTATTCCCACTTTATTTCGATGACGTGTGCTTTAGAAATAGACGCCCTATTCCTCTCTGCGAATCGAAACCGCATCATACATTACCGGCTAGTTCAGAGGGACTCACCGACGCCCTAATCGTGCCGGGGTGTCGGATCAAACCGCCTATAACCGTCAGAGTACTCGGCCCAATTCAGGGCCGATTATTCTGAGCGAGCCGCTTTGTCGGTGATTTTCCGCCGACGAACACCCAATATCCTCCATTTTGCCGCCCGCAACGTGCAACAGGAATTTCAAGTGCTTGTTAAATCGGGGTCGCCTTGCGACTCATGACCACACGCGCCCGTGGCACCGTAAATGCTGTTTCTGAAATATTAGGGGCAGTGTGATAGTGGCACAGTCCGACACCACGCAGTCAGATTCTATACCGAAATCGCTCCATCGCAGGCCGTTTAACGTCTCTCCTGCGCAGATTGAGCGATTTGCTATCGAGCGAACCAATGATTCTCGTCGTCGAAGACAACGCTAATGCCAGGCAGCTTTTAATACGTATTTTATCGGGCATCGGCCATCGAATTATGGAAGCGGATGATGGTGATGAAGCGCTGCGTTTGCTGGACACGCATCAATTCGATCTGGTGATCACCGACTTGGCCCTACCTCACACGACCGGGTTTGGCATAATCCACCATGTGCGTGAAAAATGGCCGCGGCTGCCGGTGATTCTTGTCACCGGATATCTTTCCGAGCACGCCGCAAAGACCGTTCTAGATGAGCGTGTCGAATTCATTCCCAAGCCTATCGATCAAAACCGATTATCGGAAGCGGTTGATCGGTTTCTAACAAGCCAACCGTGAGGCGAACTAGCCCCCCTTCTCTAAGATGCTTAGAGCAAGAGTCTTCCCGGCACGCAGGAGCGCAATATGATCAAGCGAATCATCGGTCCAGAGGCTAAGAATCTATCCGGCAACGAGCATTGGCTTAACTTGGATGATCTGGTGCAGGTGGAGGTGACCTCAGAGGATGGGGCGCATCCGATCGAATCGGGATTATTGGCGAAGAGCGAATCGGGCTGGCGAGCTGGGCAATCGGGACCGCAGACGGTGCGCCTTATCTTCGACAGACCCCAGAAAATCAAGCGTGTGCATCTGGAGTTTCACGAGCAGGAATCGGTTCGGACCCAGGAGTTTTTGCTCCGCTGGTCATCAGATGGTGGCCGCTCCTATCGCGAAATCGTCCGCCAGCAATATAATTT
>Ga0207707_10000972_pt1 | contig 27535 bp, 28 predicted proteins | sample KBSC83BmetaG_FD_184336 | JGI IMG/M metagenome (GOLD analysis project Ga0207707, IMG submission 184336) | Corn rhizosphere microbial communities from Kellogg Biological Station, Michigan, USA - KBS C8-3B metaG (SPAdes) (version 2) | ecosystem: Host-associated > Plants > Roots > Rhizosphere ... | reverse complement strand
GCGGCGATCCGGGCCGCTGCCGCGTCACTGCAGTAGACGTACTTGTCGGCGTCGTCCGTGGCGAAGAAGTGGGCGCAGGGGTCGAGGTGCCCGGAGGAGGTGACCGTCACCTTGACGGGGGTCGCCGGGTCGCCGCGCTCGATCCGGTCCCGCCGACGTGCGGGGGAGCGCACGAGCAGCCGCGGGTTGTCGTTGCGCAGGGTCGTCGCGCCGACCATGATCGCGTCGCAACCGGCCCGGACGCCGTCGACGCGATCGAGGTCGGCGTCGTTGGACAGCACCAGCCGCCGGACGTCCGGGCTGTCCAGGTAACCGTCGAGCGACATGCTGGCGCTGAGCAGTGTGTACGGACGGTCAGCCACCGTTGCCTCCTTCCAGCGAGCGGGCGATTGCGAGCTGCGGCGGCGTGCCGGCGGGATGGGGCGGCACCCGCCGGCGGGCCGCCGTCCGCGACATCTCCGCGACCAGCACGGCGGCTCCGGGCGACACCGAAGCGAGCGCCAGCACGCCGTACAGCGTCGTGATTGCGACCCCGGTCGCGGCACCGAGACCGGCAGCGGCGAACGCCCAGGCCGCGGCCCCTTCGCGTGGTCCCCAGCCCGCGATGCCGAGCGGCGCCGATGTCGCCAGCTGCACCAGGATCGCCAGCGGCAGCAGTGTGCTGACGGAAGCAGACGCCCCGGCCGCGTGCGCGGCGATGAGGAAGACCGTGGTGTGCCCGGCCACCACGACGAGCGAGGCCAGTGCGACCTCGAGCCGGATGCCGCGGGCGAGCGGACCCGCGCGCAGGTCTGCGGTCACGGCACGGACTGCACGTGCGACGCGGCCGGCGGGCATCCGCGCGGCCAGCACCGCCACGGCAGCGGCGACTGCTGCGGCGGCACCGAGGACGAGGAGGGCGGCCGGGACGGCGGCGCGCACGGGCGAGGGCAGCGCGGCCAGCACGACGATCGCGACGGCCGCCTGCACCAGCTGTCCGGCGGTGCGTTCCCAGGCGACCGCCCGCAGGCCGCCGCCGACACTGCCCACGTCGCGCCCGTGCACCACACCGCGGTGCACGTCACCGACGATGCCTCCCGGCAGCACCAGGTTGAGCAGCTGCGAGCGGTAGTAGGCCGCGACGGCGACCGGCAGGGGGAGCCGCACCCCGAGGCCGTGCGCCACCAGCGTCCAGCGCCAGGCGGCACAGGTCGTCGTCAGCGCGGTGATGACGACGGATGCAGCGAGGGTCGTCGGCGTCATCGCGCGCAGACCGTGCGCGAACGGCGACGGCCCGATCCGCGCGACGACCGCGACGAGCACGGCCATCCCGATCACGAGCCGCAGCGCGCGCCCCCGGCTCATGCGTGCGCCACCTTCTCGGCCACCAGCGCGAACTTGCGGACGCGCCCGTCGCGCAACCAGTCACGCCACAGCCGGTGCGACGTGAGCAGGTCGTGGAGGCAGTCACGACCGAGCTGGGCGGCGATTGCGTGGGCATCCGCGCGGAACGCGTCGTGGAGAGCCGCAGCGGTGGACCGATGGGCCTGCGTGCACTCGGTCTGCCAGGTCACCCGCAACCCGGCCCGATCGAGGGACGACAGGAGATCCGGCAGCGCGACCGGCCACACGGTGCCGGACGCGGGCATGCGCGATCGCTCCGCTGCGGTCAGCGGGGGTCCTTCCTCCGCGGTGACGGCGAGACGCCCGCCCACGTCGAGGACGGCGGCGACCTGCTGCAGCAGCGACTCCTTGTCGGCGAAGGCGAGCAGCGTCTCCAGCATGAGGACGACGTCGTAGGGGCCACGGGGGATGGGCGGCACCCGGGCGACCTCGAAGCGGCAGTCCAGATCCAGGGCCCGTTGGCGCGCGACGCCGATCGCTTCGGCGTCCTCGTCGATCCCCACGTAGCTGCAGCCCAGCTCTCGGCTGATCAGCAGCCCGGGGCCACCGACACCGCAGCAGAGGTCCAGGACGGCCACTCCTGGTGCAACCCCAGCCCGGGCGGCCAGCTGCAGGATCTCGGTCGCCCCCATGAAGCTCTCCTGGCCGACGAACTCACCCGGCGCGAAGGCCGACAGGCGCGCCTGCAGCAGTGCGCGGTCGTAGTGCGCCCGCCCGTTGACCCGTCGCGGCTGCCGGACCACGTTCACGGCTGGGCCACGATCGGTGCTGTTGGTGCCGCACTGAACGCGCGCAGGAAACGGTTGCGGAAGGCATCCATCCGCCAGACCGGTGCATGCGCGTTCGGCAGCAGTCCGGGCTGCCACCGCCAAGCTGCGATGCGCGCGAGCACCTGGGGATCGCGGGCGATGATCGAGACCGGGACGTCGTGTCCGGCCCTCGCGCCGCTGACGACGGTGGCCGGCTGATGGTCGCCCAGCACGATGAGCACGAGGTTGTCGTCGTGGACGTTCTGCAGGAACGAATCCAGGGCGTGCAGTGAGTACTGCACGGACTCGCCGTACGCCGCCTGCACCTGCGCCCCGTCGCGCCAGACGGCCGACGGCTGTTCGCCCTGCGCCGGCATCGGGTCGTAGACGCTGCCGTCGCCGAGGCGCTGCCACGGGACGATGCGCGGCAGCGGTGCCCACGGCGTGTGGCTGGACACCAGGTCGATCTCCGCCATCACGGGTCGGCGGTGCGCCGGAGCGAGCTCCCGCCGGGCGAACGCCGCCAGGGTGTACTGGTCGGGGATCTTCGCGTAGCTGAAGCTCGGGCCCCGGTAGCCGACGTCGTTGCTGCCGTACAACGCGTCGAAGTCGTACAGGTGCTGACCCTCTGGCCACGGCGGGCGGCTCGACGGGATGTCCACGACTGTGCGCCAGCCGCCTCGTTTGAACAGCTTGCTGAGCGTCTCCCGGTTGCTCGCTGCCAGCTGGTCGTAGCGCTGCTGGCTGTCGATCCACAGTCCGGACTGCAGGGTGGAGTGCGCCAGCCAGCTGATGCCGCCGAACGTCGGTGAGGTGAGGAACGCGCTGCGGGCGCCGTAGCCCACGGCCTGCAGCTCCCGGGTGCTCGACCGCAGCACCGCATCGACTGGTGCGGAGAACGACGAGCCCTCGACCGCGACCCGGCCGTAGCTCTCGACGAACACCAGGAGCACGTCCTTGCCCCGCAGGCCGGTGAGCAGTGCGCTACCTGCTGTGCCGGCGTACGGGTCGGTGGCCGCGATCTGTTCGGTGAAGGCGTGCTGGTCCTCGACGGCCGTCCGCGCCCGATCGACCTCGCTGGTCAACGTTCCCGCCGCCGAGGTCGAGGCGAGCGGCGCACCGCCTCCGGCCGTGACCCCGAGTGCGATGCACAGCGTCCAGACGACGGCCAGCGTCGTGACCGTCGGAATCGCGGTGGGCCGGTGCCGGGCCGCGAGCGCCGCAACCCGCAGGGTCGCCAGCGTGATGACGGCGGCGAGCGCGACCATGGCGCATCCCGCTGCCACGAGGTAGAGGACCGCTCGGACCCGGCCGACCGAGTCGCTCAGCACCCCGATCGCGGGCCCGAAGCTGCTCCAGTCGGTGACCGGGTTGAACGGCCGGTCGAGGACGGTGAAGAACCCGAGGTCCAGGATCCGGATCAGGGTCAGCCCGCTGAGTGCCACGCCGGCGACCCCGGCGATGAGCCGTCGGGGTCGAGGCGGTACGGCGACTGCGACGGCGACGAGCAGCAGCCCCTCGACGGGCACCCGCAGGAACGCCCCGGGGGTCAGCTCGGTCAGGTGATCGGGCACTACGAGCGCGGCCCAGACCACGAGCACGGCGACGACGGCGACCACCCTGCGGATGGCCGGGCGCAGCCCCGACGGCGCCGGCGGTGCCGGCCGGTGCCGGTGCAGCCACCAGACGTCGCGGCCGAACGACTCGAGCAGCAACGCGAGCGCGACGGCCACGGCGACCCGGCCCCACACGGCGGGCAGCAGCGTCGCCGCGGCAACGGTGAGGACGATTCCCTGGATCGCGGCGACCGACTTCCGCCACTGCCGCGGCGGCAGCGCGGCGCGCAGCCAGGGCGCCGGCCGGCCCGCGACGAGGAAGGCGTAGCGCATCAGCCCGATGGCGAGCACCCACGGAGCCAGCGACTGCGCGACCTCGACGCTGAGGGCCAGGATCAGGAAGGCGTCGACCTCCCCGTCGAACCGTGCGCCGACCGCCGACGCCGTCGCGGTGCGACGAGCGATCCATCCGTCCACCGCGTCCAGGGCGATGACGAGCGAGGCCAGCGTGACGATCGCCGCGGTCGGCGCCGGCCGGCTGAGGCCCGTCGTGACCAGCGCGGCCACGGCGCCGGCCAGGATCGAGCGCCCCAGAGTCACCAGGTTCGCCGGGCCCAGCCGATCGGCGCCGGCTCGGAGCAGGCCGCGGTGCAGCAGCCCCGCGGTGACCGCTGCGCCGGCAACGCCGACGCCCCAGCCAGCGGCCGTCAACCCGACCACGCCGTCGAGCAGCCCGAGCAGCGCGAGCGCCGCGGCGAGACCGGTGAGCAGGGCTGATTGAACCGCGCGCACTCCCGCCTCCGTGTCTAGGCCGCAACGCTGTGCACGCGAGCGTCGGCGAGACGGTTCAACGCCCCGCAGAAACGAGGTCGAGGTGGATGAGGCCCGGGCGTTCTGGGTGCGCGAGCCCGGTACCGGTGAGATCCGCGCGGCGCGACTGCCTGCGCTCGGGCAGGGTGACGTCCGCGTGCGCACGCTCTGGTCCGCAGTCAGCCGCGGGACGGAGGCGCTGGTCTTCCGCGGCGGCGTGCCGGCGAGCCAGTACGCCGCGATGCGCGCGCCGTTCCAGGACGGCGAGCTGCCCGGCCCCGTGAAGTACGGCTATCTCAACGTCGGCGTCGTCGAGGAGGGGTCGACGGCGCTGCGGGGACGCCGCGTCTTCTGCCTCTACCCGCATCAGACGTCGTACGTCGTCCCGGCCGGATCCGTGATCGTCGTGCCCGACGACGTCCCGTCGCGTCGTGCGGTGCTTGCCGGAACGGTCGAGACGGCGGTCAACGCGCTGTGGGACGCCGCGCCGCTGCTGGGTGACCGGATCGCCGTGGTCGGCGCCGGGATGGTCGGCTGCTGCGTGGCGCGGCTGCTCGCGCAGTTTCCGCACATCGACGTCACCCTCGTCGACGTCGACCCGCAACGCGCGCAGGTCGCCGAGGCGCTCGGGGTTGCGTTCGCCGTGCCGTCAGCGGCGCCGCGGGGGCGCGACCTGGTCGTGCACGCCAGCGCGACGTCCGCCGGTCTGCAGCTGTCGCTGGACCTGCTCGCATTCGAGGGCACGGTCGTCGACCTCAGCTGGTACGGCGACACCGAGGTCACCCTGTCGCTCGGCGGTGCCTTCCACTCGGGCCGGCTCGCCATCAGGGCCAGCCAGGTCGGTCGCGTGGCGCCGGGCCGCCGGGCCAGCCGGACCGGTGCGGATCGGCTCGCGCTCGCCCTCGACCTGCTGCGCGACGGCGCGTTCGATGCCCTGCTGACCGGCTCGTCGAAGTTCGAGGAGCTGCCCGACGTGATGGTCGGGCTGGCCACCGGTGCGCTGCCGGCGCTGTGTCACACGATCAGCTACGACGAGGGGTGAGGCGTGTTCAGCGTGACGGTCCGCGACCACATGATGGTCGCTCACAGCCTGCGCGGAGAGGTCTTCGGCCCGGCGCAGCGGTTGCACGGCGCGACGTACGTCGTCGACGTCACCTTCCGCCGGCAGGCGCTCGATGCCGACGGCGTGGTCGTCGACATCGCCGCTGCGGCCGCGCAGGTCGGAGAGGTCATCGCGGAGCTCACCTATCGCAACCTCGACGGCGAGCCGACGCTGGCCGGTGTCAACACGACGACCGAGGTGTTGGCGCAGGTGGTCGCCGACCGGCTCGCGCAGCGGATCCATGACGGGCGGCTCGGTGCGACCGCGCTGGGGCTCGGGGAGATCCACGTCACGCTGCACGAGTCGCACATCGCCTGGGCCAGCTACGAGCGGTCGCTGTGACGTCCCTGCACGTCGTCGTCCCGGACGGTGTCGACGACCCGACGCGGCCCAGCGGTGGCAACGTCTACGACCGTGAGATCTGCGACGGGTTGGCGGCGGCCGGGTGGTCGGTCCACGAGCACCCGGTGCCCGGGGCGTGGCCGTGCCCGGACGGTGCTGCCACGGCGGCTTTGGCCGACGTCGTCGGCGCGATCCCGGACGGCGCCACGGTGCTCGTCGACGGCCTGATCGGCTCGACCGTGCCGGGCGTCCTTGCGGCTGCCGCCACCCGGTTGCGTCTCGTCGTGCTCGTCCACATGCCGTTGGGGGACGGGCCGCCGGGCCACCGGGTCCGCGACGCCCGCGACCGCGAGCGAGACGTGCTGCGCGCTGCGGCAGCCGTCATCACGACCAGCGCCTGGACACGCGAGAAGTTGCTCTCCGACTACGCGCTGGCGGTCGATCGCGTGCACGTCGCCGAACCCGGAACGCGACCTGCCGCGCCGGCCCCGGGCACCGCCGCCGGCGGGCGGCTGCTCTGCGTCGCCGCGGTCACCCGGCAGAAGGGCCACGACCTGCTGCTCGCGGCACTGGCCGGGATCCGCGACCTTTCCTGGCACTGCGACGTCGTCGGCAGCCTGGAGCGGGAGCCCGGCTTCGTGGCGGCGCTGCGCCGGCAGGCCGAGGCGCTGCACGTCGGCGACCGCGTCGCCTTCCGGGGGACCCAGGTTCGCGACCGCCTCGACAGCGCCTACGCCGCCGCCGACGTGCTGGTCCTGCCGTCGCGTGCGGAGACGTTCGGCATGGTCGTCAGCGAGGCGCTCGCGCGTGGGCTGCCGGTGATCGCGACCGGTGTCGGAGGAGTGCCCGGTGCGCTGGGCCGCGCCCCGGACGGCCGGCCACCGGGGCTCCTCGTCCGCCCGGCCGACCAGCAGGCTCTGGCCGCTGCCTTGCGCGGCTGGCTCTCGGACGCCGAGCTGCGCGCGCGGCTGCGACGAGCCGCCGCACAGCGCCGCCCGATGTTGCCGCGGTGGTCGGCGACGGTCGACTGTGTCGTCCGGGTCCTGGCGGCGGTGGCGGCGTGAGCGACGCAGTGGGGGTGGTGAGCCCGGCGTGGCTGGACCTCCGGGAGCGGGCCGACGCCTCCGCCCGCGATCCGGCTCTGGTCGACGCGCTCCGCCACCAGCTGCCTGGCGGTGCCCCGCTGGTGGCCCATGACCTGGGGTGCGGGAGTGGCGCCATGACGCGCTGGCTCGGCCGCAGCTCGCCGGCCCCCAGCACTGGGTGCTCCACGACCGCGATGCCACGCTGCTTCGGCTCGCCGCAGCTGTGGCCGTGCGGTCAGCGGATGGCGCCGCCGTCACCGTCGAGACCCGGCTCGAAGACCTCACCGACTTCGATGCCCACGACCTGGCCGGTGCCTCGCTCGTCACTGCCTCGGCGCTGCTGGACGTGCTCACCGTCGAGCAGGTGCGGCGCGTCGTGTCCGTGAGCACGGCGGCCGGCTGCCCAGCCCTGATCACGCTCACGGTGGTCGGACGCGTCGAATTCACTCCGGCCGACCCGTCCGACGCGGCGCTCACGTGCGCGTTCAACGCCCACCAACGACGAACGGTCGACGGGCACCGGCTGCTCGGCCCGGACGCGATCGCGTTCACGACCGCGGCATTCACCCACGCTGGAGCCGCGGTGCTGGTCCGGCCGAGCTGCTGGCGTCTCGACGCGTCACACCAGGACCTGCTGGGTGAGTGGCTCGCCGGCTGGATCGACGCGGCGTGCGAGCAGGAGCCCGGACTCGCGCCGGTCGCTCGCGCCTACGCCCGGCGTCGCGCCGCCGAGTTGGCCCGCGGCGACCTGCGAGTCGTGGTGCACCACCGGGACCTGCTCGCACTTCCGCCCTAGACGAGCCCCGGTGGCGCCGCGTCCAGGAGGGCGAGGATGCCCAGTGCGAGCCGCCGCGCGTCGTGCGGGTCGAGCTCGACGGCGACCCGCGCAGAGGGCCCCCGGTCGGGATTGCGGAAGTCGATGTTGAGCGTGTGCGTCGCCGGAGCGGACACGGGGTGGTCCAGGTAGAGCATGGCGTCGGACAGCGGGAACCAGCCCGTCGCTCCCTTGCCGGCGCCGCTGATCGCTACGTGCGTCGTCTCGTAGGTGCACATGAGAGCTCTCACGCAGCCAGGTGTCGGCCGAAGAACTGCCAGATCTTCTGCCATCCGTCGGCGGCCGCCTCCGGTCGGTAGCTCGGCCGGTCGGTGGAGAAGAACGCGTGACCCGCGTCGTCGTAGGTGTGGAACTCGAACTCCTTGCCCGCGGCCGCGAGCGCTTGCCGCAGGACCTCGGTCTCCTCCGGAGTCGGGTAGCTGTCGTCGGCCCCGAAGAGTCCGAGCAGCGGGCAGCGCAGCTCGGGCGCCAGGTCGACGATCGGCTCCGCGCGCAGCGGCATGCCCTCCGGTGGCCGGGCGACGAGGAACGCGCCGTAGCAGTCGACGGCCGCGTCGAGCGGCAGGCTGCAGGCGGCGAGAAACGACTGGCGACCGCCGGAGCAGTAGCCGATCGTCGCGACCTTGCCGTTCGACGCCGGCAGCGATCGAAGGTAGTCGACGGCGGCACCGACGTCTCCGATCAACCGATCGTCCGGCACCCCGCCCACGGCGCGCGCTGCCGCCGCCGCGTCGTCCGGGTCTGCACCGGGCGCCTCTCGGCTGTAGAGGTTCGGGCACAGCGCGAGGTAGCCGTGTGCGGCGAACTTGCGGGTGATCTCCTTCGTCCCCTCGTCATATCCGGGCATGTGATGAATGACGACCACGGCGCCGTAGCGGCCCTCGGCCAGCGGTTCCGCGAGATAGGCCTCCACGGGATCGCCGCCGTGGCCGGTCAGCGTGATGGTGTGGGCCCGTAGATCAGCACTCATCCGGACTCCTCGGCGTCGGGTGCGGCCAGACCTGCCGGCCGGCCGCACCCGACCCTATGGCCGGCGGAGTGCGTGACTCAGACGTGCTGCTGCGCCGCCGCGAACAGCTCGAGCTCGATGCCGTCGGGGTCGCGGACGACGAACCCGGAGCCGTACGGCGCGTCCGTGATCGTCCCCGGCGCGACGCCCCTGTCGGTGAGTGTGCCGCGCCACCGGACGAGCTCCTCACGATCCGCGCAGCTCACGGCGACGTGCTGGACCTCCGCGGCGGGAGCGCCGGCCAGCGCGAGGATCCATCCGCCCGTCGGGCTCAGCAACGTGACGTGTCCGGTGCCGTCGTCGGCGATCTCGCCGTCGATGCGTACGAGGTCGAACGCCTCGCGGTACCAGCGCTCACTCCTCGCCAGGTCGGTGACGCAGAGTGCGATGTGGTTGATCGAGCCGAGCGTGGGCGCGTCGCTGCCGGGTGGCAGGTGGCGGCGTGCCTCGTCCTCCTCCAGCGACGGACCGATCATCGGCGCGCCGTGCTCGGCGCTGGCGCGCGAGAGCGTCTCGAAATCGAGGTCGAACTCGTCGTGGGGCGGCAGCCGGCGGTCGTCGGTCGGCGTACCGACGGCCTGGACGAAGCGCAGGAAGCTGTCGTCCGCATGCACGAGGAGCAGGCGCGCCGGGACGCGGCTGGTGACGCGGAACGTGTGGCCGATCCCGTGGGGCAGCACGACGTAGCTGCCAGGCCGCGCGACGATCGTCCGGTCGCCGCAGCGGATCACCAGCTCGCCGTCGAGCAGGTAGAACGAGTCGTCCAGCGACTCGTGCACGTGCTCCGGCGGCGACCCGCCGGGCGGGATCGTCAGCTCCATGACGGCCGGGCACACCGGTGCGCCCTCGGGGTTGCGCAGCACCAGGAGCGTGCCGAGGAACCACCAGGCGCGGCTGGTGGCGGGCTCGCTGGCGATCTCCCGGTCGCCGATCTGCGTCGGTGCGGATGTGACGGTCATCGAGATTCCCCCTTCGTGGACCTGGATGGAGACGTCGTACGGCTTCTGGCCTTTCGGCGGTCGTGGCTCTCGTCGCGCAATGCGGCCACCAGCGTGTCGATCGCCCACGCCACGGCCTGCTGTGCGTCGGTGTCGTCGAGCCCGCTGTCGTCGCTGATGCTCACCCACGACACGGCACTGCAGAGATGCGCGATCACCGCGGTGGCGCGGCGCGCGGTGTCCGCGTCGAGGCCGTCGGTCAACGGCTTCAGGGCGGTGCGGATCGCCGCGACGCGGTGCGGGCGGCCCGAGGATCGCGCGGCACGCCCGGCCGTGGTCTGCACCAGTGCGCGGGTGAGCGTCGGCCGGGAGGAGAGGCGGCGTGCTGCGTCGAGGAAGCTGGCGGAGATGTCGTCCGGGTCGCCGATGTCGAACGGAACTCCGAGTGATCCGTAGAGGTGTTCGCCGGCTGCGGCCAGCAAGGACGCCCGGTCGGGGAAGTAGCGGTAGAGCGTGCGCAGCGAGATCCCGGCCGCGGCCGAAACGTCCGACATCGACACGTCGTCGACGGTCTTCTCCTCGAGCAGGCCGACCGCCGCCTCGAGCACCGCCAGCCGGACGTGGTCGGCCTGGCGCTCGCGGAGTGACCGCTCCGGAAAGGTCATGACACGACTATGACATCGAGACATAGTCATGTCAACGCAAGTCGCGTCGCGAGTTTCCGACCGAGCAGGCCGATGACGGCGCGGCCTCAGGTGCTGCCGACGTAGGTCGCCAGGTGCGCGCCGGTGAGGGTCGCCCGGCCGGCGACGAGATCGGCCGGGATGCCCTCGAAGACGACGCGGCCGCCGTCGTGACCCGCCCCGGGGCCGAGGTCGATGATCCAGTCGGCGTGGGCCACGACGGCTTGATGATGCTCGATGACGATGACCGACTTCCCGGAGTCGACGAGCCGGTCGAGCAGGCCGAGCAGCTGGTCGACGTCGGCGAGGTGCAGCCCGGTGGTCGGTTCGTCGAGGACGTAGACGTCACCCTTGTCCGACATCTGGGTCGCCAGCTTCAGCCGTTGCAGCTCGCCGCCGGACAGCGTGGTCAGGGGTTGTCCGAGAGTCAGGTAGCCGAGCCCGACGTCCGTCAGCCGGTCGAGGATCGCCCGAGCGGCCGGAACGTTCGCGGCGTCGTCGCCGAAGAAGTCCCGCGCCTCGGTCACGGGCATCGCGAGCACCTCGCTGATGTCGCGTCCGGCGAGGCGGTAGTCGAGCACCGACGCCTGGAAACGTTTGCCGTCGCACTCCTCGCAGGTGGTGGAGACGCCGGCCATCATCGCCAGATCCATGTAGACGACGCCGGCGCCGTGGCAGGCCGCGCAGGCGCCGTCGGAGTTGGCGCTGAACAGCGCCGGCTTCACGCCGTTGGCCTTGGCGAAGGCCTTGCGGATCGGGTCGAGCAGCCCGCTGTAGGTCGCCGGGTTGCTGCGTCGGGATCCGCGGATCGCGGCCTGGTCGACGGTCACCACACCGTCGCGCCCGGACAATGATCCGTGGACCAGTGAGCTCTTGCCGGAGCCGGCCACACCGGTGATGGCGACGAGGATGCCGAGTGGCACGTCGACGTCGACGTCCTTCAGGTTGTGGGTGTTCGCGCCGCGAACCTCCAAAACGCCCGACGGCGCGCGCACGGACCCCTTCAGCGAGGCGCGATCGTCCAGGTGCTGCCCGGTGAGCGTCCCGCTCGCGCGCAGTCCGCCGACCGTTCCCTCGAACACGACCTCGCCCCCGGCCGTGCCGGCCCCCGGCCCGAGGTCGACGACGTGGTCGGCGATGGTGACGACCTCCGGCTTGTGCTCGACGACGAGGACCGTGTTGCCCTTGTCGCGCAGCTGGAGCAGCAGGCCGTTCATGCGCTGGATGTCGTGCGGGTGCATCCCGATCGTCGGCTCGTCGAAGACGTAGGTGACGTCGGTGAGCGACGACCCGAGATGGCGGATCATCTTCGTGCGCTGGGACTCACCGCCTGACAGGGTGCCCGACGGCCGGTCCAGGCTCAGGTAGCCCAGCCCGATCTCCACGAACGACTCGAGGGTGTGCAGCAGGGCGGCCAGCAGCGGTGCGACCGACGGCTCGTCGAGGCCGCGCACCCATGCGGCGAGATCGCTGATCTGCATCGCGCCCGCGTCGGCGATGTTGATGCCGCTGATCTTCGACGACCGGGCCGCCTCGTTGAGCCGGGTGCCGTCGCAGTCGGGGCAGGTCGCGAAGGTGACCGCCCGCTCCACGAACGCACGGATGTGCGGCTGCATCGCGTCCGGGTCCTTGGACAGCATCGACTTCCGGATCCTCGGGATCAGCCCTTCGTAGGTCAGGTTGATGCCGTCGACCTTGATCTTCGTCGGCTCGCGGTAGAGGAGGTCGTGCAGCTCCTTCTTGGTGTACCTGCCGATCGGCTTGTCGAAGTTGAAGAACCCGGAGCCGCGGAAGATGCGGCCGTACCAACCCTCCATGCTGAATCCCGGCACGGTGAGCGCACCGTCGGCGAGCGACTTGCTGTCGTCGTACAACGCCGCCAGGTCGAAGTCGGTGACCGCACCGCGACCTTCACACCGCGGGCACATGCCGCCCTGGTAGACGGCCTCGCGTACGACGACCCGCTCGCCTTTCCCGCGGTCGACGTCCATCGACCCACGCGCCGTCCTCGTGGGCACGTTGAACGAGAACGCCGTGGGCGGGCCGACGTGTGGCCGGCCGATGCGGCTGAACAGGATGCGCAGCATCGCGTTGGCGTCCGTGGCGGTGCCGACGGTGGAGCGGGCGTCGGCACCCATCCGCTGCTGGTCGACGAGGATCGCCGGCGTCAGCCCGTCGAGGACGTCGACCTCCGGGCGGGCCAGGGTGGGCATGAACCCCTGCACGAACGCGCTGTAGGTCTCGTTGATCAGGCGCTGCGACTCGGCGGCGATCGTGTCGAAGACCAGCGAGCTCTTGCCCGACCCCGAGACGCCGGTGAACACGGTGAGCCGCCGCTTGGGGATCTCGACGCTGACGTCCTTGAGGTTGTTGACGCGCGCACCGTGCACGCGGATGAGGTCGTGGCTGTCCGCGACGTGCTGCTCCATGCCGTTCAGGCTAGGGGCGACCGGAAGGTCGGCAGGTCTCGCGCCAGACCGCTGCCGGCAGCCTCAGGCAGCGGCGTCCAGTGCCCCCGGGAACAGCAGCGCCAGCTCGCGTGGGTAGCGGGCGATGAGGCCGAGCTCGTCGTCGGTGAGCGGCCGGCCGGACATCGCGTTGCACAGCTGGACGACCTGGAACGCCAGCTCCTCGTCGGGACTGTCCAGCCCGAGCCCGTCCATCACGTGCCGGAACCCCGCCTTCCCGCCGTACTCGCCGGTGAGGACGACGCGTCCCTCCCGGCCGTGCCAGTCGTGGGGGAACGGACCGAGGGTCTGCTCGTCGTAGAGCTCGTAGTTGCCGTGGTCCTTGAGCGCGCCGTCGGCGTGGATCCCCGACTCGTGCGCGAACGCGTTGCGCCCCACGCCGACCTGGTTGAGGGGGAGCGGCTGGCCGAGCGCGTACGACGCCCACAGGGCGAACCGCCGTGCCCACGACAGGTCGATGGGGTCGCCGATCTCCGCCGGGGACAACCCGAACCCGTGGCGGAATGCGAGGATCGTGGACAGCAGGTCGGCGTTGCCGGCCCGCTCCCCGATGCCGTTGATGCAGGTGTTGATCCAAGCATCCTGGCCCGCGTCGAGATCGCCGAGCGCACCGGACACGGAGTTGGCGACGGCGAGGCCGAGGTCGTTGTGGCAGTGCGTCTCGATCGGCAGCCCGGTGTCGGTCGCCAGCTTGGCGAACCGTTCGCGGATGCGGTCGGGAGTGTCACCGCCGATCGTGTCGCAGTAGCGCGCGCGGTCGGCGCCGGCCTCCTTCGCCGCGAGGGCGAATTCACGCAGGAACGCGTCGTCGGTGCGCGACCCGTCCTCGGCGTTGACGCCGACCGTGGTAGCGCCGGCCTGCTTGGCCAGCCGCACCGCCGCCGTCATCTCCCGGACGATGGCATCGCGATCGAGCCGCCCGCGGAACTTGTTGGCGATCATGTAGTCGGAGGTCGAGATCGAGAGGTTGTAGTGCCGCAGACCCAGCGGCGCGGCCTTCTCGACGTCGGCGGGCACGGCGCGGCACCAGCCGGAGAGGCGCAGATCTCCGAACGCGCCCGCCTCGGCCAGCGCGATCTGCGCGCGGACGTAGGGGACCTCGTGGAAGAGGAACGGGAAGCCGATCTCCGACTGCGCCACGCCGAGGCGCCCCAGGTAGACGTTGACCATCGTCTTGCCGAACTTCGACAACCCGGTCCGGGCCGTCTGGACGCCGTCGCGGTTGGTCACGTCGAGGAAGTGGATCTGGGGCATGCGTCCTCCTGTCGGGCTCGTTCTTCGCCTCTCACATTGACAGTTGGAGCGACATCGATCAACATTGATTCCACAATCAATGTCAGAGGGTGGCGGATGGCGGCTCGCGACTGGGTCGATGCCGCCGAGGCGGCCCGGCGCCTCGGGGTGAAGCCGGCGACGCTCTACTCCTACGTGAGCCGGGGCCTGCTGCGCTCCCGTCGCGATGCCGACGGGCGGCGCAGCCTCTTCGACGCGGCCGAGGTGGCGGCGCTGCGCCGGCGGGCGCACCCGCCCAGCCAGGACCAGCAGCTGACGATCGAGTCCGCGATCACGACGCTCGGCGACGACCGCCCCTACTACCGGGGGCGTGACGCGCTGGCCCTGGCGCGGACCGCGACCTTCGAGCAGGTGGCGGAGTGGCTCTGGAGCGGCCCGGAGGCGCCTACCGCTACGCCGTGGCAGGCGGACCCGGCGGCGGCGGCAACGGCCGCGGCCGCGCAGGCGCTGCTGCCGGAGACGGCCCTCCCGCTGGATCGGCTGCACGTCGTCGTCACCACGCTCGCGATGAGCGACCCGCTCCGGTTCGCACTGGAACCCGAATCGGTGGCCGCGGTCGGCAGGTCGATGATCGCGGGCATGGTCGAGGCGTTGCCGGCGCAGAGGCGCCGCCGCCCGGGCCCGGCGATCGCCGAGCGGTTGTGGTCCAGGCTGGCCCGGACCCCGCCGGCATCAGGCCTGCTGCGCGCGCTCGACGCCGCGTTGATCCTGCTGGCTGATCACGAGCTCGCCGCCTCGACCGTCGCCGCGCGCGTCGCTGCCTCGGTGCAGGCCGATCCCTATGCCGTGGTGAGCGCCGGCCTCGGCGTCGTCGGTGGCCCCATGCACGGCGGGGCGACGTTGGGTGCCGAACGAATGCTTGCCGAGGTCCGCGATCCGGAGAGTGCAGCGGCGGTGATCGGCGAGCGCCTGCGCCGCGGCGAACGCATCCCCGGCATCGGACACATGGTCTACCGGGAGGCCGACGGCCGCGCGCGGGTGCTGCTCGACCTCGTGCGCGCGGCGGCACCGGGTCACCCGAGGCTGCAGGCGGCGGAGGCGCTGCTCGCAGAGTTCGCCGCGCGGGGCCTGCCGATGACGAACATCGACTTCTCGCTGGCCGCGCTGACCGCGGTGGCCGGCATGGTGACCGGCGCGGGGGAGGCGGTCTTCGCGGTGGCCCGCACGGCGGGCTGGCTCGCGCACGCGCTGGAGGAGTACGCGCACCCCTCGCCGCTACGCCCGCGCGCGGTCTACGTCGGCCCTGCTCCGCTGGACGCGCCGCTCGAGCCGGTCTAGCCGCGGACGATCAGCGTGCCCTTCATGTAGGGGTGGATCGTGCAGATGTAGTCGTAGGTGCCGGGCTTGGTGGGTGCGGTGAACGTCGCCGTCTTGCCCGGGTCGATGGTGCCCGTGTCGAACGACTTGTCCTTGGCGGTCACCGTGTGCGGGGCCGTGTCGTTGTTGCGCACCGTGATCCGGGCTCCCGGCGCGACGGTCAGCGTGGCCGGTGAGTAAGCGAAGTTCTTGATGCTGATCGTCGACCCCGACACCGGCGTCGACGAACCGCCGCTCGACGACGCCGACGACATCGGCATGTTCGACATCGACGCGGTGCCCGACGCGCCGGAACCGCCCGACGAGCCGCCGCAACCGGCGGCAACCACGGCCAGCGTCAGGATGGCGAGCGCGGTGGCGGGAAGGCCGGACGCGCGGGAGCGGTGGTGGGAGGTCATGGCCCAGATCCTGACATGCGTGCCTAGAGCGTCTTCACCGCTTGCGCCAACTCTCGCCAGCCGTCGCGCGGGGGTGCCGCGAGGTCTTCGCCGAGCACTTGGACGCAGACGTGGTCGGCCCCGAAGTCGAGGTGCTGCTGCACCCGGTCGACCGCCTTCTCGACCGGCCCGACCGCGACGATCGCGTCGACGAGCCGCTCGCTACCGCCGTCGGCCACGTCGTCGTCGTTGAACCCGAGCCGCTTGAGGTTGTTGACGTAGTTGGGCGCCCGCAGGTAGACGGCCATGCCCTTGCGGGCCGTCTCGAGGCCCCGCTCACGGTTGCTGTCGATGACGACCATCTGCTCCGGCGCGAGGATCGGGCCGGGCCCGAGGATCTCCCGTGCCGTCTTCGTGTGCTCGACCGGCACGAAGTAGGGGTGCGCGCCGTCGGCCTTGGTGGCGGCCAGCTGCAGCATCTTGGGCCCGAGCGCCGCCAGCACGGTCGCGGAGCGCTCCTTCGGCCCGACCCCGCGGAAGATCGCCTGATCCATCTCCTCGAGGTAGCCGACCATCTTCGAGTAGGGCTTCGAGTAGTCGTGGTGCCGCACCCGGTCCACCAGGTGGTGATGGCTGACGCCGAGCCCGAGGAGGAAGCGGCCGGGGAACGCTTCCTCGAGGCTGCGCTGGGTGTTGGCCATCGTGACCGCGTCGCGCGCCCAGATGTTCGCGATACCGGTGGCGATGTGGAGGCGCTCGGTGGAGTCGAGCAGCAGCGTCGCGGTGACGAACGGATCGCGCCCGACCGTCTCCGGGATCCACAACGTCGGGAAACCGAGCTCCTCGAGCTCACCGGCGACCCGCCGAGCCTCTGCGGAGGGCAGGGCGTCGAGAACTCCGGTCCAGATACCGACCCGACCCAGGTCGAAGCGCTTCGTCGTCACGATGCCGACCATACGTGAGGCGCTGCCCGCGCCTACCGGCGTACCGGCTGCTTCTCGCGCTCCGACGACGGGTACGGCGCCGCGCCGGGAGTTCCCTCGCGCTTCGCGCGCTGGGTGCGAATCACCTCGGCCGCGACGCGCACGAGCAGAGCCGCGACGTAGACGACGGCGTAGAGGAGTGCGAAGACGATGAGCGCCACGGCGAGCCACGACAACCAGACCACGTCGGGTGGTGTACCCGAATCCGGGCCGTTACTCCTGGGTGTCGGCTCGCCGGGTTGGCGGGTAGGGAGCACGAATGCCCCGCGTTCCCTGGCCATCGCCCCTGCTCGTGCTCAAGATCGCCGGCGGCATCTTCGGAGCGTTCGCCCTGATCTCCGGGGCGGTGTTCGCGGTCGTCTACCTCACCACGCCCACGCCCGAGCCCAAGGCGTCGGCCACGGCGCAGGCGACCACGTTCTCCTTCGCCGACGGCAGCTCGCTGGCGACGGTGGGGCAGGTGATGCGCAAGAACGTGCCGCTGCAACACGTGCCACTCGACCTGCGGCACGCCGTGCTGGCCGCGGAGGACGACAGCTTCTACTCGGCGCCGGCGATCGATCCCTGGCGCACGCTCGAGGCCGGCTTCCGTGACCTCGCCGGCGGCAGCATCCAGGGCGCCTCGACGCTGACGCAGCAGTACGTGAAGATCGCCTACCTCAACGACGAGCGCAGCATCGGACGCAAGCTGCAGCAGGCGGTCCTCGCGGTGAAGCTGGCGCAGGCCCAGCCGGCCGACCAGATCTTCCAGGACTACCTCAACGCCGTCTACTTCGGCCGGCACGCCTACGGCGTCGACACTGCGGCCGAGGCCTACTTCGGTCAGCCGCTGTGGAAGCTCGACACCGCGCAGTCGGCGCTGCTCGCCGGGGTCATCAACGCCCCGAGCTCGCTCGACCCGGCGCTGAACCCGCAGGCGGCGAAGACGCGATGGCACTACGTCGTCAACCGCCTCGTCGCCGACGGCTACCTGGCGCAGGCCGAGGCCGACCGGCTGCAGTTCCCGAAGACGGTCCCGCCGCACGCCTCCGCCGCGCAGGCATACAACGGCTCGCGCGGCTACCTCGTGCAGGCGGTCAAGCAGGAGCTGCGGCGACACGGATTCAGCGACCGGGAGATCGAGACCGGCGGGTTGAAGGTGACGACCACCATCGACCCCAGGATGCAGCGGGCCGCGGTGGCCGCCGAGGAGCAGGTGCTGCGCGCCGGTCCGCCGACCGACCCCCTGTCCGGGCTCGTCGCGGAGGTGCCCGGCGACGGCGCGATCCGTGCGCTCTACGGCGGCCGCGACTACGGCGGCAAGTACCCCGCGTCGCAGGTCAACACGGCGCTGGACGTACGCCGTCAGGCCGGGTCGTCCTTCAAGCCCTACGTCCTCGCGACCGCGCTCGAGCACGGCATCCCGCTCAGCCAGCCCTTCGACGGGTCAAGCCCGAAGACGGTGCCCGGCTACCCGCACCCGGTCCTCAACTTCAACAACGAGCAGTGCACGCCCTGCACGCTGCTCGACGCGACCGCTCAGTCGGTCAACACCGTCTACGTGCCGCTCGCCGCGCAGGTCGGTCCCAACCAGGTGGCCGCCCTCGCGCACGGCGCGGGCATCCCGGCGTCGGTGCCGTTGCACGGTACGCACGGCTATGCCGATGCGGGTATCGCGCTCGGCATCTACGGCGTACACGTTGTCGACCAGGCGACGGCCTACGGCACGTTCGCCGACGGCGGCGTCGCGGTCGAGCCCTACCTCGTGTCGAAGGTCGTGCGGCCGGGGCACGGCGTCGTCTACCAGCACAAGGCGGTGCGGCACCGGGCGATGCCGCCGAGCATCGCCGCGGGCGTGACCTACGCGCTGCAGGACGTCATCGCCAACGGCACCGGCAAGGGCGCGACCCTGCCGGGCCGACCGGCGGCCGGCAAGACCGGCACGGCCGAGAACGCCGCCGACGCCTGGTTCGTCGGCTACACCCCGCAGCTCGTCACTGCGGTCTGGATGGGCTACCCGAGCCCGTCACACACCCTGCACGACGTCGAAGGAGTCGCGACGGTGACCGGCGGCACCCTCCCCGCCACGCTGTGGCAGCATTTCATGACCGCGGCACTGGCCGGGGTCCCGGCGGCGCCCTTCCCCGCCTACAGCGTCGCGCCCGCGCCCGCCCCGGCGGCGCCGGCCGCCCAGCCGCCGCCTCAGCCGCAGCCGGCCGTCCCGCCGCAGAACCTGCCGTTCGGGCACGGCGGCAAGCATCATCGCCACGGCTAACCGGCCGGCCGCCGGCTCGCCGGGCGGCGCGGTGCCGAGGACAGTGAGGGCATGAGCGGACCCGTCAGCACCGTCGACGCAGCAGCCGTCCCCGAGCACGGGGAGCCGACCGCGCCCGAGGTCGAGATCAGCGAGAGCCACTTGGCGACCGTCGGCCGCTTCCGGGTGCGACGCGCGCTGCCGCGTCGCACCCGCCGCACGGTGGGAGCGTGGTGCTTCGCCGACCACATGGGCCCCGCGAGCGTGACGGAGAACGCGAGCCTCGACGTCGGCCCGCACCCGCACATCGGGCTGCAGACCGTCACCTGGCTGCTCGACGGCCAGGTGCTGCATCGCGACAGCCTGGGCAGCGAGCAGATCATCAGCCCCGGGCAGCTGAACCTCATGACCGCCGGGGGCGGGGTGAGCCACAGCGAGGAGGCGACCGGGCACTACCGCGGCGAGCTCGAGGGCATCCAGCTCTGGATCGCGCAGCCCGACGCGACCCGCACGGCGGGCGCACGGTTCGAGCACCACACCGACCTGCCCGCTGTCGACCTGCACCGCGGCGCGGCCACCGTGCTGGTCGGCGAGCTGATGGGTGCCGGCAGCAGCGCGCGCCACGACTCGCCGCTCGTCGGCGCCGACCTGCACCTGGGCGGCGGGCGGGTCCTCGTCGAGCTGCGACCGCAGTGGGAGTACGCCGTCGTGGTGCTGCGCGGCCGGCTGGTCGTGGACGGCGCGCCGCTCGGGCCGGGCCATCTCGGCTACCTCGGCCGCGGCCGGGACGAGCTCGCCCTCGACGCCGACGTCGAGACCCGGGCGATGCTGCTCGGGGGTGAGCCCTTCGAGGAGCGGATCGTCATGTGGTGGAACTTCGTCGCCCGCAGCCGCGAGGAGCTGGCCGCCGCCTACGCCTCGTGGGACCTCGGTGACGACCGCTTCGGCACGATCGACTCGCCCCTGGCGCGCATCCCGGCCCCGACGCCCTACTGGCTGACGATGCGTGAGCCGTGAGCGCCGGTGGCAGGCTGAGGGCATGGCGCGACCCGAGCTTCTGAACGAGTCCGAGGTGCAGCGACGGCTCGCCGAGCTTCCCGGCTGGTCGGGGGACTCGCAGCGGATCAGACGCAGCGTGGCGCTGCCGGCCGAGCGGTTGAGTGCGCTGCTCGGGGAGGTCGACCGGGTGCAGGCAGAGCTCGACCATCACGCGCAGATCGAGCAGCAGGACGGCGGCGTGACGTTCGTGGTCTGGACCCATTCGGCCGGCGGCGTCACCGGCCTCGACTTCGAGCTGGCGCTGCGCATCAACGCCGTCATCGGCGGTTGAGCGGGCCGCCTGGGAGCTAGTGGACCTCGAGGCCGGCCTGGTCGGCCTCGACCCAGAAGCCGACCTCGTCGAGGTGGCGGAGCAGCCGTTCCCTGCCGGCCATGATGTGGGCCGCGGTCGCGTCTCGCGCGCCGTCGGCGTCCCCCGCGCGAAGCGCCGACAGGATCGCCTTGTGGTCGCGCGTGACCGCGCGCCGCCACTGCGGGTCGGCGCTGTAGAAGTTCTGCGGCAGGTACTGCGAGGCGCTGCGCAGCAGGTAGGCGAGCTTGCGCGACCCGGCTGCGGTGTTGAGCGTGCGATGGAAGAGGTACTCCAGCGTCTGGATCTGCCGCGGCGTGCCCTCGGCGACGGCCACGGTGAGCCGCCCGTTGATGTCGTCGAGCTTGGCGATGCGCTCGTCGTCGACGCCCGCGGTGGCTCGCGCGGCGAGCTCGCCGGCGAGGCGAGCCTGGACCTCGAAGAGGTCCTCGACGTCGAGACGGCTCAGCGGCGAGACGACGAAGCCGCGCCGCGGCAGCAGCCGCACGATGTCCTCGCCGCGGAGCAGGAGCAGTGCCTCGCGCACGGGGGTGACGCTCGTGCCCAGCCGTTGCGCGACCGCTTCGAGCCGGATGAACTCACCGGGGCGAAGCTTGCCGGACATCACCTCGTCGCGCAGCTGCGCCGCGATCTCTGCCGAGAGCTGTCGCCGGTTGCCGACCTCTGCCGCGCTGCCCTCCCATGCGGAAGTCACCACGACAGGCCTCACTTCCGACGCGACGAGCCAGGACCTCGCGGAACGCCTAACGGTACCGCGGGCGAATCGTCGCGATCCGGCGACGGAGCGCCCCGCAGATGGACGTGGCAGCGGCAGATTCGTGGCCGAGCGGGGCGGGAATCTCGACGGCACGTCGTACAGACAGGAGATCCCCATGGCAGCCACAGACGCCATCACCTTGCTCACGAAGGACCACCGGGAGGCGGAGACGCTGTTCGGCAAGATCGAGGCCTGCACCGGCAACGACGACAAGACGCTGTCCCGCAAGCGGGACCTCGCCGAAGAGGTCGTCACCGAGCTGATCCGCCACTCGATCGCCGAGGAGGAGTACCTCTACCCGGCGGTCCGTGACGCGTTGCCCGACGGCGACCAGATCGCCGACCGCGAGATCTCGGAGCACTCCGAGGCCGAGAAGACGATGAAGAAGCTCGAGGGGCTCAGCCCCGACAACATCGAGTTCGACGCGGCGTTCCGCACGCTCGTGACGCAGATCAAGGCGCACGTCTCCGAGGAGGAGGGCGAGCTCTTCCCGCGGCTGCAGCAGGCGTGCACCCCCGAGCAGCTGCGCGAGCTCGGTGGCAAGCTGGAGACCGCGAAGAAGATCGCTCCGACCCGGCCGCACCCGTCGTCGCCGAAAACGCCGCCTGGGAACAAGATGGTCGGCCCGCTGGTGGGTCTCGTCGACCGGCTGCGCGACGCTCTGACCGGGCGCGGCGCCAAGCGGTGAGCCGGACCGCGCCGACTTGCTCTACTCGCGGGTAACCGATGGCATCGGTGTGTGACGGAACAGAAGCCTGATGACGCCCGCGGCATCCAGTTCCCGCAGGTAGGCGGGCGGCGCAGCACCACGCAGACGGCGCGGCAGGTGTTCGCCGCCGCCGTGCGCGACGTGGACGCGCGCACGGCGGCGGCGATCGAAGGCGAGACCGCCTGGCGCAAGCGCTACCCGCGGCACCTGCGCGCCGTCCTCGAGGCGGAGGCGGGGACGACCGACGCAGCGGTGCGCATCGCCCGCACCGGGCTCGACCGGCTGCGCGCAGAGCTGGTGTTCGCCGATGCGCAGGAGGAGCGACCGCTCGCCGCCGGCCTGCCGTCCCGACGGGGCGCGGCTCTCGGCACGACCAGCGTCAAGGGCGAGGGCGTGCGCCAGCGGGAGCTCGTCGTCCCCTACCGCGGACGGCAGCTTCGCGGCGACGAGTTGCACCGGCAGCTGGACGACTGGGTGGGGCGCGACATCGCCGAGCCGTCGTTCGCCGAGGTGATCCGGCGGGTGATGGCCAACCCGGACTGGCTCGCCGTGCCCGACCGGCAGGTGGTCCTGCTCGGCGCCGGTGCGGAGATGGGGCCGTTGCAGCCGCTGACCGCGTGGGGCGCCAGTGTGCTCGCCGTCGACGTCGCCCGGCCGACGATCTGGAAGCGGATCGCCGCGACCGCCCGGGCCGGCAGCGGCGTGGTGCACGCCCCCGTCCACGACAACGCCGACCTCGAGCAGGCCGGCGCCGACCTGCTGACCGAGACCCCGGAGATCCTCGACTGGATCGGCGGCGTCGACGGGCCGATCGTCGTCGGCAACTATGCGTACGCCGACGGCTCGTCCTTCGTGCGGGTCGCGATGGCTGCCGACAGCATCACCGCCGAACTGCTCGCGCAGCGCGGCGACGTGGCCGTCGCCTACCTCGCGACGCCTACCGACGTCTTCGTCGTACCTCCCGAAGCCGCGGCTGCCGCGCAGGAGCGGTTCGCGCACCAGGGCTGGCGGGGCGGGGTCTACCGACCTCTGCGGCTGATGACCGGGGGCCGGCTGTTCGCTCCTCACTACGCCGGCACGGTGACCACGCAGGCCGGACCGGTTGGCATCGCCGATGCACTGGTCACGCAGCAGGGGCCGAACTATGCCCTGGCCAAGCGTCTGCAGCGTTGGCGGGCGGTCGTCGCCCGGCACGACGGCGTACTGACCTCTGCGCACGTCGCGCCGTCCACCCGCACGCGGTCGGTGATGAAGAACCGCATCCTCGCCGCCGCATACCGGGGCGCACCCCTGTTCGGCGTCGAGATCTTCGACCCCGCCACGTCGAACACGCTGATGGCCGCGGTCCTCGTGCACGACCTGCACGAGCCGTCCGCGGCGGCCAACCCGGCCACGCCGCTCGCGCACCCGCACCAGCTGTTCATGGAGGCCGCCAACCACGGCGGCCTGTGGCGGGAGCAGTTCCACCCGCGCACCGCGCTGCCGGTCGCTGCCGTGCTGGGGCTGGCGGGTCTCGGCCCGCGGTCGTGAGCCTCGGGTCGTTCGATCGCGCCGCCGGCTACTACGACGCCACCCGCGGCCTATCGCCCGACGTCCAACGTCAGGTCGCCGACGTCCTGACCGATGCACTGCGCGGTGCAGGCCCGTCCCTCGAGATCGGGGTCGGCACCGGGCGGATCGCGCTGCCGCTGCACGCGCGCGGGGTGCGGCTGGTCGGCACGGACGTCGCGGCCGCGATGGTGGCGCGACTCGTCGCCAACGCGGGTGGGCGCCAGCCCTTTCCCCTGGTGCTGTCCGACGCCGCGGCGCTGCCGTTCCGTGACGCGGCGTTCGACGGGGCGCTGGCCTGCCACGTGCTGCACCTCATCCCCGAGTGGACGACCGTGGTGGACGAGGTGTGGCGGGTCCTGCGGCCGGGTGCGCCGTTTCTCGTCGACTTCGGCGGCGGCACGCCCGCGCCGTGGAGCAAGGACATCGCGCGCATCTTCCGGGGCCACGGGATCGAGCACCGGCGGCCAGGAGTCTCGTCGGTCGATCCGGTGGCGGAGCGGCTCGGGGTCGCGCCGCTGCCGCTGCCAGAGATCCGCGTGCCCGTCGAGCGCACCCTGGGCGGGGACCTGGCCGACTGGGAGGCGCAGATCCACTCGTGGACCTGGCCCTACTCGGCGGCTCAGATCCGGGCCGCCTGCGACGACGTGCGGGAGTGGGCCCGCGACAGTGGCCGCGCGCTCGGCGAGCCCGCGTGCCTCGAGCAGGTCATCAGGTGGTGGTCCTTCATCCGGCCTGCTGCTTGATGGCGCGACGCGTCGCCTGACACGCTCGCCGCATGAGCGATCTCGATGTACGGCGTCTTTCCACGCTCGCGGCACAGCTGCGGGACGCCCATCACGCGGGCGGCCCGCTGGTGCTGCCCAACGCCTGGGACGCCGCGAGTGCCCGGTCGGTCGCCGCTGCGGGCTTTCCGGTGGCGACGACCAGCGGCGGGGTGGCGGCAGCCCTGGGTTATCCCGACGGCGAGCGCATCCCGGCCGACGAGATGTTCGCGGCAGCTGCCCGCATCGCCGCCGCCGTCGACGTCCCGGTCACTGCCGACATCGAGTCCGGCTACGGGTTGTCCCCCGACGAGCTGGTCACACGGCTGCTCGCCGCAGGCGTCGTGGGCTGCAACCTCGAGGACACCGACCACCGGGAGCGCGGCGCGTTGGTCCCGGTTGATGTGCAGGCGCAGCGCCTGGCCGACGTGAAGGAGGCTGCGCAGCAGCAGGGTGTCGACATCGTGGTCAACGCGCGGGTCGACGTGTTCGTGCAGCAGGTCGGCAGTGCCGGCGAACGCGTGGCGCTGGCGCTGCAGCGCGCAGCGGAGTACGTCGCAGCCGGCGCCGACTGCGTCTACCCGATCCTGGCCAATGCTGAGCAGCTCGCGGAATTCGCCGCGTCTCACCCGGGGCCGGTCAACGGCATGGTGCGGCCCACGGACCCGACGCTGGCGGAACTGCTACGCCTGGGCATCGCGCGCATCAGCTTCGGCTCCGGCCTGCACCGCAGCACCGATCAGGATCTGCAGCGGCGCCTGGCCGCCATCGCGCAGGGCAGCGACGACTGGTCCGCAGCCCCAGACCGGGCCTGATTCTCGGTAGCGTTGCGCGATGGACATCTCCTGTGCCTTCGCCACCTCGCTCGAGACGCCGCAGCACATCGCGCGCGCGGAGTCGCTCGGTTACAAGCGCGCCTGGTGCTACGACAGTCCGGGGCTCTACCCCGATGTCTGGATGATCCTGGCGAAGGCGGCCGAGATCACCGACCGGATCGCCCTCGGTCCCGGCGTACTCGTGCCGAGCAACCGGCACGTGATGACCAACGCCGCAGCCATCGCCACCCTGGAGGCGCTGGCGCCCGGGCGGGTCGTGGTCGCGGTCGGCTCCGGCTTCACCGGTCGGTTCGTGCTCGGCCAGAAGCCCGTGAAGTGGGCGGCGGTGCGGGCGTACGTCGAAGCGCTCCGGGCGCTCCTGCGCGGTGAGGACGTCGAGTGGGAGGGGGCCACGATCCGGATGATCCATCCGCAGGGCTTCGTCGCCGACCGGCCGGTCGACGTCCCGCTCATCATCGGCGCCGCCGGCCCGGTCGGTACCGAGGTCGCACGCGCCGTCGGTGACGGTGTCTTCGCCGCGGGGGCGACGGTGACCGGCTTCGACTGGGCCGCCGCGCTGACGTTCGGCACCGTGCTCGAGGACGGCGAGGACCCGGGCTCCGAGCGAGCCCTGCAAGCCGCCGGCCCGGCCGTCAGCGTGCTGTTCCACTTCCTCTACGAGCACAACCGGGATGCGCTGGCCGCGATCCCCGGCGGCGCCGAGTGGGCCGCGATGATCGAGACGCTCGACCCGCGCACGCGCCACCTCGCCGTGCACGAGGACCACCTGGTCGCGCTCACCGAACGCGATCGTCCCTACGTCAGCGGCGAGGCCCTTCTCGCGCTGACGACCAGCGGCACCAGAGAGCAGGTGGCCGACAAACTCCGTGCGATGGCCGACTCCGGAGTCACCGAGGTGGCCTACCAACCCGCGGGCGCCGACATCGACCGTGAGCTCACCGCGTTCATGGATGCCGCTTCGCTGGTCTCCTAGCGCGCCGGCTCGATAGGTCGTGACCCGTGAGTTCTCCTAGTGAAGGGCCACCCGCGGGTCTACTGTCGGCGTCGTGAGCGAAGCGCTTGACGCGACGGCGGAAGGACGACTGGCGGAAGCGGGTCGCCTGTTCACGTCGGACCTGTCCGTCCCCGAGTTCACCCTGCTCGAGCACACCGGCTTCGCGCCCGTCGAGTTCGTGATGGGGGTGTCCGTCTACCACGTCGGCTTCCAGCCGTCGCGCGGCATGGCCGCCGGTGAGTACCAGGTGCTCACGCAGGCGATGTACCAGGCGCGGATGAACGCCATCGCGCGTCTCGTCGCCGAGACCAAGAAGGTCAACGCGGACGGTGTCGTGGGCGTGCAGCTCGGCTACCGCGCGCACGGCCCGGAGTCGATCGAGTTCACCGCCATCGGTACGGCGGTGCGCCGCAGCGACGGCCAGGGATCGGGCTACCGGCGGCCGAACGGTGAGCCGTTCACCTCGCACCTCGGCGTCAAGGAGTTCTTCCAGCTGCTGAACGTCGGCTGGTGCCCGGTGTCGTTCGTGCTCGGGACCTGCGTCTACCACATCGCCGTGCAGGGTCTGCTGCAGACGATGAAGCAGGTCGGTCGCAACACTGAGATGCCGCAGTGGACACAGGGTTTCTACGACGCCCGTGAACTCGCGATGTCGAGGCTGCAGTCGGAGGCCGAGCGGGACGGGGCTGAGGGCGTCGTCGGCGTCAACACCGAGACCAAGGAATGGGTCTGGGGCGGCCACACCCTCGAGTTCTACGTCTCCGGCACCGGCATCAGGCGGATCAGCGACCAGCGCGGCGAGCTGCCCGCCTTGGTCGTGCCCACCGGATGAGCCGGGCGCAGCTGACCGCAGCCCTGCAGGCGGCCGCGCAGCACCCGGACGGTGGCGCCTGGGCGCTGCAGGCACTCGGCAACGTGCCGGGCTGCTCGTGGGCGCAGGCCGAGAAGTCCCTGTTCGGCCGCGAGAAGTCGCCGGCCGGTCTCACGGTCGGCGAGTGGAGGTTCGAGCCCACCGTCGTCTCCGGGCTGCCCGGTGTGCGGGTCGTCCATGCCGTCGGCGGGATCAGGCTTGCGGAGACGGAGGCAACGCTGGAGAGCTGCGCGCAGGAACTGGCGGGCGTCATCGCCGATCGGGTGCAGGCGCTGGGCACCGGCGCGCAGACCGAGCTCGCCGCGGTGACCGAGGGCCTCGCCCGCGCCGCCGAGGAAGTCCGCGGCTGACCGGTCGCAGCGTCCGATCAGACCGCAGATGGGCGGCAACGGAGCCGTCGGGGAGTCACGGGCCGGCGTAGACGTCGACCCAGACGTGCGTGCCGTCGGGCAGCAGGACCCCGCGGGTCTGCTGGTCGGGTGCCGCCTGCGGTCGGCCGTCGAGGTCCATCCACTGCACGCCGG
>Ga0207707_10000971_pt1 | contig 27560 bp, 25 predicted proteins | sample KBSC83BmetaG_FD_184336 | JGI IMG/M metagenome (GOLD analysis project Ga0207707, IMG submission 184336) | Corn rhizosphere microbial communities from Kellogg Biological Station, Michigan, USA - KBS C8-3B metaG (SPAdes) (version 2) | ecosystem: Host-associated > Plants > Roots > Rhizosphere ... | reverse complement strand
CTGGTTCATCAACGATGTCGCTGTGCGCGCGGCCGATGCAAGATGGTTGTGATGATCGTTCCAGCTTCAACGAAAATGCATCAGACCCCGACTGCGCTCGCAATCGGGGTCTGAGGTCCGCACCTGGAAGCCGGCACTGTTTCCGGCTCTCATGATCTTCACGTGTCTGCGTTCATGAGGCTTGCGGAGTCGCCGGGAGGGCGGTATCGGGCTCGGAGAACAGACCGGATTCACGTGACAGGATGGACAGGATGAACAGGATGAACAGGATTGTGGGGGAACTGCATTAGCCAATGCCGATCCCTTCGCTGAACGACGGCAACTGCATTGGGGACAGCACCAGGTGAATCCTGTGCATCCTGTAAATCCTGAAATCCTGTCCAGCTGGCACTGGGACCAAGGGCACCGAGGGAATCCTGTCCATCCTGTAAATCCTGTCAAAGCCTGACACGTGTCAACGGCATCGCGTGAATTCCACTAGAACGCCGTGAACGCCGATCGATCCACGCGGGTACTGTCTCCGAGATACACGAAGTGAATGTCGCGGAAATAGCGGTCCGCCGCGGAGCGCATGCGAGGAACGCTCACCGAGCGCACCTCATCCATGGCTTCGGTGGCCTTGTGATAGTCACCGCGGTAGAGTTGAGCCCGCGCCAGGAAATCCGCCTGCGCTTCATCGGTCATGTTGTCACCGTAGTAGTCCATGATGAACTGGTCGGTGAAGTCGCTCATCCCCAGCGTTTCGATCGGGATGTTGCGAATGGAATCGATCTGCTCCTTGATGAGCGGCAGCACACGGCCGGGAAGCGTGGTGGTCACGTATATCCCTCCGGTGGAAACACCGCGCTCAATGAATGGCGCGCTGGCTGCGTAGCTGAGTCCCCGCTCTTCGCGCACGGCATCGTTCATTCGAGAGGACAGATAGGCCGTCGCGACGCGAAAGGCCTCCAGCTCCGATTCCGACGCGAGCGGCCCCTCGAAGAGGCCGAGAATATAGTTGGTCGCGACGGGCCGCTGGATGAACGTCACGGTCGTCTTTGAGCGCGGCGGAACGGGCGGAAGCGTCCACGCGTACGTGCCATGCGGCAGTGAAGCCAGTGTCCGTGTGACGGCCACCGTGACCGCCGCGCGGTCCACGGCGCCCACGACCACGAGCAGCATGCGGGACGTCACCATCTGCGACTGCGAATACGCGGACAGGGCCGCGGAATCGAGTGTGGCGAGCGTCTGCTCGGTGCCGGCGGGCTGCAACCCGTACGGATAACCGGCGAACGTGATGCTGTCCGCGAGCATGCCGACGTACGAGTCGGGGTCGTCGCGCGAGCGGCGCAGCGCCGACACCATCCGGCCGCGCACGAGCGACACCGCGCTGGTGCTGAGCGTGGGGTGCATCAGGCGGTCCGCCCAGACGTTCCACGACGAATCGAAGTCCTGCCGGACGCCCATGAAGCCGTACACCGTCCAGTCTTCCGATGGATCAATGATCATCTCGCTTCCGGTGTGCCCCCACGCTTCGCGCGTGGCTCCGCCCGGATAGTGCGTCGTTCCGTATTCGGATGCGCGCAGCAGCAGCGCCTCGATCCCCTGCGTCGCGGGCGTGAGCTGCCGCGTGCCGCCCAGCAGGTACAGATGCACAGCGACGACGTCGTTCGCGTAGTTGGGGCGCTGAATGACCTGCACACCTCCCACCATGTACGAGATCGTCACGCTGTCGAACCGGACCGTGTGCCCCTCGGCGGACGTGACGGTCATTTTCTGCTCGGGATGCGACGTGGCGCAGGCGATGAGTCCCCCAATCGCAGCGGCGCCACCCATCACGCGCATCAGCCGCCGACTGGCGGCACCACGGCTGGCGTTCACTGGACCTCCGTCATCTGAATGTATTGTTGCAGCGTGGCGGCACTCACCTGCGCATCCTTTGGCGGTGTCAGGATCCCGATGATGTACGGCTTGCTGGTGATGTACTGATTCACGAAAGCGCGCACGTCGTTCACGCCGCGGGTGGAGAGGTTGTCGGAATAGCCGAGGTAGTAATCGAGTCCGGCGACGGCCCACCAGTAACCGAAGGTGTGCGCCAGTTGTGCGCCCTCCTCGAACTGGAACGCGGTGCGCACCGCGCGGCGCTTCTCGGCGATCTGCAGATCCGAGGGTTTGAAGTAGCCTTCGCCGCCCATGCGTGAGAGTTCGCTGTTCAGCACGGTGAGCGCCGCGGGCAGTTTGTCCGCGGTCGTGGTGCCCCAGAAGGTGATGGGCCCGGTGTGGTCGAGCGACTGATACGAGAGCGACGCGGCGTGAAAGAGTCCCGCATCCACGAGCTCGCGCTGGAACTGCGATTCCTTGTCGTCGACGAGATCGGAGAGCACGTCGGCCGCGTATGTGGCGTTGGCATCCTTGCGGACGCTCGGGCCCTGCCACTCGATCTGCACCGTCACATCATTCACGTCACCGGTGACGACGACGCCGCGCGTACTGTCGAGCGCGGGCATGGGCGGCACGGGTGCCGCCGCGAAGGGATCGGGTCCCTGCTTCCAGCCGCCGAAGCGCTTCTCGGCCATCGCGAAGACGGCGGGAGCAGACACGTCACCGGTCACGATCAGCGCGGAGTTGTTGGGAACATACCATTCGCCGAAGATCTTCCTGAGTTCATCCGGCGTCGCGGCCATGAGCGATAGCTGGTCGCCGAGCGTGTTCTTGCGCGGCCAGCCCGTGCCCCAGAGCCGGACATCCATCTCGCGGTCGAGATGCGTCGCGGGCTCGGACAGGTCGCGCTGCATTTCGCCCAGGACGACGAAGCGTTCCTTCTGGAGATCGTCGTTGTCGAAGTTCGGCTGGCGGACGAGATTCGCGAGCACTCGCACGCCGGCATCCGTGTTCTCCGATGGGAGCGTGACGTAGTACGTCACGTCTTCTTCGGCGGTGCCGCCGTTGTAGGCGGCGTGCATGGCGCCCATTTCCTCACCCCATGAGCGGTTGAGCGGGCCGTGATAGCCCTTGAACAGCATGTGCTCGAAGAGGTGCGGCACGCCCTGCTCGTCGTTGGTCTGCGTCATTGCGCCGGTCTTCACCACCACTTCGACGGTGGCGAGCGGCACGGCGTGGTTCTCGAAGACGATCACGTGCATGCCGTTGGAGAGCGTCTCCTGATGGGTGAGCCGCTCGAGCGTTGCGCGCTGTGCGAGAAGGGGGGTGGGAATGAGGAGCGCAGCGCCGAGTGCGCTGCGCAGCATGGTACGTGTGGCGTGAGGTCTCACGGCGGGTGGGGTTGCGGGGAGACGACAGGCAGGTGGCAGAGCGCGGAGAGTCCAGCAGCGACGCCAATCTCGGCTGGACCGGCTCAGGCCGCAAGACCTGCTGCGGCACTGGGGTGACGAACGCGCCGGACGGGGGCAACGGGGGCGGGAGCGGGTAACGGTCAGCTCCCGGGCAGCGTCGCCAGGCAGCGCCCGCGCCAGTCAATGGCGCGCCAGTCCCGTCCTCGTTCGCCTCCACCGCTTGACCGCCACCGCGTACACCGCGCATGTCAGCACCAGTACGATGGTCCCCAGGACGATCTGCACGTCCCGGGTCAACCCGTTGGGATAGAGCAGCTTCAGCACGTAGTGCTGCAGGAATCCCCCGGAATAACCGCCCTCTGCGGCGAGCCGGCGGAGCGAATCCTCGAGCGGTGTCAGTGGACAGATCCAGTTCTCATACTCGATAAGCACGCCCCAGACAGCGCAGGGGATATGCACCCACGCCACGCGCGGCCAGCGGAGCACGAGAAAGCCGCCGAACAGGACGAACGCCACGAACAGCGCGTGTCCAACGACAACCAGCGTCGCAAGCCATCGGAAGATCATGATCGCACTCGCCAGATGGAATAATGTGCCTCGATCAACGGAAGCCAGGCCGGCGCGCGACGTGCATGCGGATGCCGGGCCACCGTCCGGCAGCGCATTTGGTTAGATTACAGGTCAACACAGGCGGAGACACCATGACGAAGGCATTCGAGTTCGAGGACGATGGCCGCACGTACACCTGTCGCGTAGAGTCCTTGCGCGGCCCCGGCTCGCCGGCCTGGTGGTGGTTCGGCGTGTCAGGCGACGGGCACCGGTACGCCCCCTTTCAGGCCGCGAGGGGCGACACGCAGGACTCGGTGCGCACACGCATCGTGGCATACTACACCAATCATCTGACCAGGCGCTCGGAGCCGTCCGCACACGGGCATTGGTCGTCGCGCCGGAAGGAAGCGTAGCAGGCCAGCAGGAACGAACCAGCCCCGGACGGCGTTGCTGTCCGGGGCTGGTTCGTGTCTGACCCGGAGTGGCTGCTCCGTGTTCTCCGGCCATGCCACTCGCGCTGTCACGCGTTTGCGGTACTCATTCCGGCCGAAGCTGGAGCCGCGCCACGCTATTCGTAGCGAAGCGCGACGATCGGATCGAGCAACGATGCCCGCCTCGCAGGCCAGACGCCGAATATCACCCCCACGATCGCCGAGAAGACGAACGCCAGGATGATGGATGCGGTGGAGACATCCGTGCTCCAGTGCATCGTGTACTTCATGACGGCGGCGCCGCCGGCGCCCACGATCACACCGATCAGCCCGCCCAGCAGACAGAGCACGACGGCCTCGATCAGGAATTGCAGCAGCACGTTCATGCGCGTGGCGCCGAGTGCCTTGCGCACGCCGATCTCGCGGGTGCGCTCGGTGACGGAGACCAGCATGATGTTCATGATGCCGATGCCGCCGACCAGCAGACTCACCGTGGCGATGCCGGCGAGCAGCAGGCCGAAGACCTGCGTGGTCGCTTGCGATGCATTCAGGAAGTCCGACTGGTTGCGGATCTCGAAGTCATCGGGGCGGTCGCCCATGAGGCGATGCGCCCGTCGCAGCGTGCGCTGGATCTCCGCCATGGTCTGTGGAATCGCCGCCTCGCTCGTGGCCAGCACGTTGATGGACCGGATGTACTTCGTGTCCATCACGCGGAACTGCGCCGTGGCGAGCGGAATGATCACCTGGTCGTCAGGATCATTGAAGCCCGACGCACCGCCCTTGGGCTGGAAAATGCCGATGACCTGGAACGGCGTGCCGCTGATGCGGATCGTCTGTCCCAGCAGCGCGATCGGGTTGTCCGGATAGAGATTCTGCGCTGTCGTCATGCCCAGCACGGCGTAGCGCTGCCGCCCCTGATCGTCCTCCTGCGTGAACATCCGCCCGGCGGAGAGCGTGTATTTCCGGACGTCCGCGTAGTTTGGCGTGGTGCCAATGATGTTCGTGGACGTGTTGGTATTGCGGAACTGCACCTGCAACTGGCGCGTCATCTCCGGTTCAACGGCACCGAGCGTCGAGGCCTGTTCCTGGAGCGCCACCGCATCCGACACCTGGAGTCGGGCGCGGTCCGTTGACGAGGCCACACCACCCTGGAACACCTGCCCGGGCACGACCGTGAGCATTGTCGTGCCGAGTGAATTGATCCGTTCGTTCACGGCCTGCTGTGCCCCACGGCCCAGCGCGACCACGGCAATCACCGCGCCCACGCCAATGACGATGCCGAGCATCGTGAGCAGCGACCGGAGTTTGTTGGCCCGCAGCGCAGCCAGCGCGACGAGCAGCGTTTCACCGAGTAGCATGGTTAGAACCCTCCGCGGCCCCCTCCACCACGACGGCCGCCGGAACTGGTGCTGTTGCTCTTCTGATTCTGATTCGAGTTCATGCCCGGGAGTGACATGAAGCCCTGGATGCGCTTCATCCGCTCCTGCTGCGCCTGCATGAGCATGGCCGTGGTGACGATCGCGACCTGTTCACCTTCCTTGAGTCCGGAGATCACTTCCGTCACATCGTAGTTGCCGATGCCGAGCACGACGAGCCGCGGGACGAACGTTCCGTTCTGCGCAACGAAGACGAGACCCATGTGCTGCCCGGGGACGCCGCCCGGCCCACCCATTCCGCCACGACCCTGACCGCGCATGAACCCGCCGCGATTGCCCCCGCCGCGATTGAAACCGCTGCGCCCGCCAGCCGGTGGCCCACTGCCCGGGCTGCGCGGCGCACCCGCCGCCGCGCCCTCGGCGCCACCCTGCGCGCTCTGTCCACCCTGTCGCCTGCCTCGGGAGCCACTGCTGTCCGCGCCGCGCGACGCGATGGCTCCCGCCTGCGCCACTTCCGTCGTGCCCGGACGCTCCCGGCCACCGCCCAGACTGGTCATCTGCTGCTGCACCGACTTGGTCACATCATCGGAGTTCAGGTTGAGCGCGTCCGCCACGTTGGCCGCATCACGCGGCTGGCGGACGGCGTCGTTGGACACGACCAGCGCGTTGGTCTCGTGCGAGACGAGAATCGAGACGTCGCTGTTCATGCCCGGCATGAGCGCGCGATCCTGATTGTCCAGGTGAATGAGCACGGGGAACATCGTCACACTCTGCTGCACCGTGGCCTGCGGCGCGATCTTCTCCACCGTGCCGCGGAAGGTCCGGTTGGGATACGCATCCACCTTGATGGACGCCGTCTGTCCCGGCTGCACGTGCCCGATGTCGCTCTCACCGACGAGCGCGCTGTCCATCACCTGGCTCAGGTCCGCCATCTGCATGAGCAGCGTGCCGCCGCCTGCATTGTTGACGGCGGATGCGATGACCTGTCCGGATGAGACGTCCTTCTCGATGACGGTGCCCGCGATCGGCGCGCGAATGGTCGCATCCTCGAGCGCAATGCGCGCGTTTTCGAGGTTGGTCCTGGCGGCGGCCAGCTGTGACTGTGCGTTGGCGTAGTTGAGCGTCGCCGTTTCCAGTTCCGGCGCCGTGATCACGCCCTGCTTGGAGAGGTCCTGCGCGCGGGCGAGCTGCGCCTTCGTCACGCTGAGGTTCGCCTCCGCCGCGGCACGCGCCGCAACCGCCTGATTGTAGCTGTTCTGTACCTGGCGCGGGTCGATCTGTGCGAGCAGATCGCCGGGCTTCACCTGCGATCCCATGGAGACCGGCAGCTTCATGATCTGCCCCGATGCCTTGGAGCGCACCTGCACGGTGTTGATCGGCTGGATGACGCCAGTGGCTTCCACATCGATCGTGATGTCCTGACGCGTGACCGGAGCCGTCTGGATCGCGGTGGAGGCGTCGGCCTTCTTCTTGTTGCATGCCGCCAGGCCGAGGCCCAGGGCTGCGATCGCAACCAATCGTTTCACGGAATTCTCCTGGAATCGCAAGCGGCCTAGAGGTCCCGGCCGATGAGCGCTTCGAGCTGCGCCTTGGCCACGCGTGCGTTGTAACGGGCTTGAATGAGCGCGGCGCGCGCCTGCACGAGCGCCGTTTCCGATGTGAGTACATCCAGAATGGTGGACGCAGACAGATTGTAGCGCTGCTTCTGGACGCGCAGGTCCTCTTCGGCGGCCGCCACGGACAGGGTCTGGATGTCAACCTGCTGCTGCGCCGTGCGCAGCGCGGCGAGCGTCTGCACGAACGTCTGCTGGGCGCCGAGCTTCGCGTCGCGCAGCTGCGCGTCCGCATTCTGTGCCGCCACGTCAGCGTTCACGATGCCCTGTTCGCGCTGCAACTGATTGAAGATCGGGTAGCTGAGCCCGAAGCGCAGGTTGTTCTGATACGCGTACTTGTCCGCGAACGCGGTGAACGAATCATTGCTCCCGCTGCCCGTGAGGCTGAAGCTCGCCGTGAGCGTGGGCAGATACGGCGCCCGCGCGGCCTTCGCGGAGGCGTGCGCCGCCTGTTGCGAGGCCTGTGCCTGCTGCACGAGCGGCCCGTTGAGCGCCAGTTGCGCCAGCGTGGTGCTGTCCACGGGCGCGATGGCCTGCTGGAGCGTGTCCTCGGGGAGCGCGGTGACGGTGAACGGCGTCGCGACGAGCCGCGTGAGTGCCGCGTTGGCCGCCGTCACATCGTTCTTCGCCGTGAGAATCGCCAGCTGCGCGTTGCCTACCGCGATCACTGAACGGAGCGAGTCCGACCGCGTCACCATCTTCGCGCGCAGATTCGCGATGGACGTCTTGAGTTGCTCCTGGGCCTCGCTGAGCTGGGATTCCGCCGCGGACTCCGCCTCCCGTGCCGCCAGAACGGCGTAGTACTGCTGCTTCACCTGCAGCGCGACCTGGAAGCGTTGCTCGACATCATTGGCCAGCGCCGCGTTCTCGGTGGCCCGGTTCGCGCGCACCGAGAAGAGTCGCTGGCCGCCGTTGAACAGATCCAGATTGAGCGACAGCCCGTGGTTGTACTGCCACGAATTGCCGGTGAACGGGACGAGCTGGCCGCTCGGATCGAACCGGTCGCCGCCCTGACGCGAAGCACCGGCGCTCAGCGCGACGCTCGGGATGAACGCCGCGTAGGAGCCGCGCACCTGCTCGTGCGAGACCCGGACCTGGCCGCGTGACTGCACCGTGGCCGGCGCGTTCTTCTGCGCGAGGCTCACGGCGTCATCGAGTCCAATCGGGTGCGTGGTCGTATCAATCACGCCCTGTGCCGCCAGTGTGCCGGGCAGCGCCAGGGCGAACAGGAATAGCAACGGTCTCATTTTCTGTTTGCTGCGTCCTCTCGTTTGGACTCTTCAATGAGTTGCTGAAAGCGCGGGCGCTGCTGGTCCGTGAGCACCTTGGAAATCTCCATGCGCGCCGCATTGCGGATGGAATCGAGCGCGGGGCGCACCGGCGCGAACGCCGCGCTCATGTCGCGGTGACGCTTGTCGAGAATGCTGTCCACCGATGCCCGCTGCGCCGCCGTCAGCTCCAGCTCCTGCGCCAGATAGCGGCGCAGATTGACGCGGCTCGCGGGTCCCGAGCAGACATCGCGTCCCACGAACCGGTCGAGGCTGAATCCGACCGCGCCGCCCACGACCAGCATGCCGAGCAGTGCGATCAGCGCGAGCACTTTCGAGCGCTGCATGTCATTCCCCCAATCAGGGTGAGATCACGTACCGCAGGGTGGCATCGCGGACCGAGCCCGAGCCGTGCTCGGTGGCGATCTGCAGAGGCGCCGTACGGGGCGTTTCGATGATCGTGTCGTACGCCAGGCGTGCTTCCGCCTCGCGGCTCTTCGTGAGCGCCAGTCCCGCCACGATCACCGCCGCGGCCGCGGCGACGATGCCGACGCGCGCCCAGTCCGCCAGCGGCGACCACCAGGACTCCGCTTCCACCGCGCCGGCGATGCGACTCATGATGCGCTGCGCGAGCGTGCTCCAGTATCCCTCCTCCGCCGGCGCGGCGTAGATCTGCCGCAGCGCCCGCGTGAGGTCGTCGTCCCGGCCATCCGGGCCAATGCGCGGTTCGTACGTCATGGGTGGCTCCTGAATTCGCTCAACTGCTTCCGCAATGAGGCGCGGGCATGATGCAGGTCGCTGCGCGCCGTCCCTTCCGGTATACCCAGCATGCCGGCGATCTCGCCGTGCGTGAATCCCTCTACATCGTGTAACACGATTACCGCCCGCTGTCGTTGCGAAAGCAACGCCAGCCCATCGCTCAGGCGCCGCCGCAATTCGTCCTGCTCGGCCGGATCCCGGAAGGGAAGCGACACGCTTTCCGTCAGTGCTTCCGAATCCCGCACCTTCCGCCGCCGTCCTATGTCCAGCGCCGCGTTGGCTACGATCCGATGCAGCCAGGCGCCGAACGCCTGCTCCGGCCGAAACCGGTCCAGCGCCCGGAACGCATGCAGAAAGCCATCCTGCACGGCGTCCTCGGCGTCCTCATGGGTCGCCGTGATTGCCCGCGCGACGGCATACGCACGCCGTTCGTGCAGCCGTACGAGTCCCGCGAACGCCTCGCGATCGCCGCGCTGCGCCGCCAGGACCAGCTCGCGCTCCTGTGCGCGAGCCTGAGCCTCAATCGGCGGCTGCGGCTCTGACACGACGGTATGAAGCGGGAGAGCAGCGAGCATCGGCATTCCTGAGCGTGTTCACATGAAATACGCCGCCCGCGCCGCGAACGTTGAACATGGCGCTCACGTCTGACGGTTCGTGCCGTCCAGCCCGAGCGCGCCGGCGCAGCCCTGCATGGCCTCGATCACGAACTGGATGTGCGCGTCGAGATCCTCCCCCAGTTCGGCGGCGCCCTGCACGACATCCTCGCGGTTGACACCGCGCGCAAATGCCTTGTCCTTCATCTTCTTGCGGACGGAGCGCGCCTCCACGTCGTGCACGCTGCGTGTGGGCTTCACCAGCGCGGTCGCGGTGACGAGCCCCGTGAGCTCGTCCACCGCGAAGAGGGCGCGCGCCATGCGCGTCGTGCGCGGCGTGAGCGTGTACGACGCGTGGCCCAGAATCGCGTCGAGAATGTCGTCCGGATATCCGTTGCCGCGAAGAATTCGCACGCCCTCCGCCGGGTGCTCCTCGGAGGGCGAATGTGCCGTATTGGGGAAGCGCTCGTAGTCGAAGTCATGCAGCAGACCGGCCAGTCCCCAGTGCTCGGGATCCTCACCGTACTTCACGGCATACGCGCGCATGGCTGCCTCGACGGCGAGCATGTGCTTGCGCAGCGAGTCACTCTGGGTGAACTCCTGCATGAGGGCGAGGGCGTCGGAGCGGGAGGGCATGGCGGGGAGTGGGTACGGGTTGTGGGGTTGGACACGGATTCCAGCGCCGTGGTTCACCCCTGCAAGCTACAACGTCCGGCGTGTCCACCACCCTCTACGCTGTTCACTGCCTTGGGGTGACCCGGTGGGGCGTACGCGAAGGTTGGAATGGACAGGATGAACAGGATGGAGAGAAATGACAGGATTTACAGGATGAACAGGATGAACAGGATTGTCGGGAGCCGAGTCCCCAGATTTCAGTTCGTTTACCGAATCACGGCGCAGAAGAGGGTCTGACCCTCAGCTGAGGTCTGACCCTCTTCTGGCCCTCTTCTGCTTTTGGGAACGGCACCGTGAGAATCCTGTGAATCCTGAAATCCTGTCCGGCCGTTAGCACGGGCGTAGCACGCTGCTTCCAACCGCGGATGAATCGTATTGCCTGAAATCCCATGCAGCCGTTGCTGGTGTCGCAGGCCACGCCCGAAGCCCGTGATGGTCGTCAATGCACCCCGAAGCTTCCGCGGCCCCGGCCCGTCTTGAACAGGAAGAGCAGGGGGAGTGCGGCGACCAGCAGGAATCCGCTCAGCAGGTAGATCCGCGAGAAGGACATGAGACTGGCCTGCACCTGCACCTGCCTGTCGAGCAGCGCGAGCGCCTGCTGATGCGCCGTGAGTGCGCTGGCGCCTCTGGCCATGAGTCCCTGCGCCAGTACGCCGAGCCGGTACTGGGTGTCGGGCGCGCCCGCCACAATGTGCTCGGTGAGCACGGACTTCTGCACCGTGGTGAAGCGCGTGAGCAGCGTGGCCATGATGGCGATGCCGAGCGACCCGCCGAGCTGACGCGTGAGGTTGAACATGCCGGTGCCCTGCGCGAGCTTGGCGGTCTTGAGGTCCGCCATGGTGGCGTTCGTCAGCGGCACGAAAATCAGGCCAAGGCCGACGCCGCGCCAGATGAGCGGCCAGAACATGTCGCGCGCACCCGCATCGAAGGTCAGCACAGACAGCATGTACATCGAGAGCATGAAGAGCAGCGCCCCGATGGTGACCGTGAGGCGCGCGTCGAGCTTGTTCGCGAACTTCCCCACGAATCCCATGGTGACGGCTGACGCGAGCGCACCGGGCAGGATGATCTTGCCGGTCTGCCACGCGGTCATGCCGTGCAGCGACTGGAGGAAGATCGGAAGCACGAACACGGAGCCGTAGAGCGCGACGCCCAGCATGGCGGCGATGCTCACGCCGGCCGTGAGCTGGCGGCTCTTGAGCACGCGGAAGTCGATCACTGGTTCATCCGCCGTGAGTTCGCGCCAGATGAGCAGGATGCCGGCCGTCACCGAAATGACGAGCAGCGTGATGATCAAGCGGGAATCGAACCAGTCATAGCGCTCGCCGCGCTCGAGCATCCACTGCAGCGACCCGATGCAGAGCGCGAGGAGCGCGATGCCGAGTCCGTCAATCGTTCTGGCGCGCTCCTGGTGCGCCGCGTCGCGCACGTACGCGAGCACCATGATCGCGGCCGCGATGCCGAGCGGCACGTTGATGTAGAAGATCCAGGGCCATTGATAGTTGTCCACGATCCAGCCGCCGAGCGTGGGGCCGATCGTGGGCCCCACCATGACGCCCACCCCGAAGATGGCCTGTCCGATCCCGATTTCCTCCGGCGGGAACGCCTCGAACAGGGTGGCCTGTGCGGTGGCAAGCAGCGCGCCGCCACCGATGCCCTGAATGACGCGAAACGCGACCAGTTCGACGAGCGAGTGCGCCGCGCCGCAGAAGAAGGACGCGAGCACGAACAGCATGACGGATCCGGCGAGGTACCGCCGCCGCCCGAAGTAGGCGGACAGCCATCCCGACATGGGGATGACGATGACGTTCGCGATGATGTAGCCGGTGGATACCCACGCGATTTCGTCGAGCGTTGCGCCGAGATTCCCCATCATGTCGGGAATGGCGACGTTGACGATGGACGTGTCCACGAGCTCGAGCACGGACGCGAGCGTGACCGCGATCGCAATGAGGTACTTGTTGCGATAGAGTTGCTCGGGAAGCACCGCGCTGCGCGCGGCTGCGGGAAGCGGGCGGCGCCCGGGGAAGGGGAGCACTCCCTCCCCGTGTTCCGACATGTGAAGGCCGGGCACGTCTGTATTACGGCTGCGAATATCCATCACGAATTTCAGCGTGTCGGTGTCATTCGGGCCGCGCGCACCGTGCGCGACCGCTTCCCGCAGGCGGCCTCCGGCCGCCGCTTCCCTTATTTGCCGGCGGTCCTCACGTGCGTCGTGACCGACAACCCCTGCCGCAGCGGGCGACCCACGCCGCAGCCCTTCGTGATTTCAATGCGCACCGGCACGCGCTGCACGACCTTCGTGAAGTTGCCCGTGGCGTTGTCCGGCGGCAGCAGCGCGAATCGTGCGCCCGTCGCCGCGCTCAGGCTCTCCACCCTGCCTTCCGCCTGGCAGCCCGGATACGCGTCCACGTCAATCTCCACGGGCTGCCCCACGCGCATCGTGGCGAGCTGCGTCTCCTTGTAGTTCGCCGTGATCCAGGCTCCCGTGTCGGACACGATCGACATGAGCGACTGGCCCGGCTGCACCAGTTGTCCGACCTCGATGAGTTTCCTGGAGACGATGCCCGTCACGGGCGATGTCACCGTGGTGTAGCCGAGCTGGAGTTGCGCGTTGTCGAGCGCGGCCTGCGCGGCTTCAAGACGCGCCTGCGCGACGCGTACGCCCGCTTCCGCGTTCCGCACACTCGCGCCACCCGCGGCCGCCTGGCGCTGGACAGCCTCGAGATTCGCCGTCGCCGCGGCGGCCGCGGCGGCCGCCGCATCCAGCTGCTGCTTCGACACGATCTGCTTGGCGACAAGTTCCTGCATGCGCGCCAGATCGGATTGCGCCTTCTCCTGATCCGCCCGGGCTGCCGCGATCTGGGCGTCCAGCGCGGCGTGCTGTCCTTCGGCGGTGGCCACCATGGCCTGCGCCTGCCCCGAGCGCCGCTGGGTGCCGGCGGCCGCCCTCGCCGCTGCCAGGTCCGCCTCGGCTTGTGCCACCTTCACCTTGTATTCCGAGTCATCGATTCGCGCGAGCACCTGATTGGCCTTGACCGAATCGTTCTCCTGTACCGCGAGCGTCGTGATGTACCCGCCCACCTTGGCCAGCACCGGAATGACGTGCCCGTCAACCTCCGCGTTGTCCGTGCTCTCATGCGCCCGAGCGTAGAGATACTCCTTGACGCCCCACACCAGCGCGGCGAGCACCAGTACGGCCACGATCGGGATGATGACCTTCTTTCGTGAATTTCCCTTTGCCGGCTCATCCTGCTCCCGCTGCCGATCCAGCGCTACGGCATCGTTCCTGGGCTGCGGTTCAGCGGCCTGATCCATCATCGTTGCCATTGTCGTCTTCTCTTGAATGTCCAACATCACGTCGCGGTATCGTACGCGTTCCCGACTGTCCTGTGTTCCCGGTTGCTACGGCAAACTGGTGACCGCACCCTGTGCGCGAGCCAGCGACACGCGCGCCGACTGATACGCGGTGAGGGCATCGATCTCGAGATTGCGAGCGCTGTTCAGGTCGATGGACGCCGTGATGACATCCAGGTTTCCTGACACACCGGCGCGGAACCGGTCACGAGCCTGGACCACGGCCTGCTCGCTGAGCCGCAGCCGGTCGCGCGCCGCATCCAGTTGCTCGCGCGCGGAGCGAAGGTCCAGCACCGCGCCGTGGATCTGAATAGCAACCTGCTGGCGCACGTCGCGCCGTCGCACGTCGATCTCTTTCGCCATGGCCTGCGCTTCCTGGATCCGACCCTCCCGATGGAGTCCGTCGAAGATCGGCAGCGAAATCTGGACTCCCCACGTGTACGTGTTGAGCATGGATCCATCGTTCGTTCCGACGTAGCCCTCGTTGCCGAACGCCGAGAGGGAGGGCAGGCGTTCCGACTTTGTCGCCGACACGCTCTGTTCCGCGGCGGCCAGCTCCGCGTTGACCGCGCGAAGGTCGGGCCGATGCCGGAGCGCGGCGTCAAGCATGGCGCGCTCATCCGGGATGGAATCGGAAATCGGGAGCTCGCTGAGCGAGTCAGCGAGCTGGAGCGGCGCATCAAGCGGCAGGCCGAGTGCGCGCAGCAGGTTCAGCCGGGCGCGGTCGCGCTCGTTGCGCGCCGCGATGAGCTGCGCCCGCACGGAGGCCGCCTGGGATTCGGCGCGCGTCACATCGAGCGCGACGCCGACGCCCGCCGCGAGTTGATCATGGGCGATCGCCACCAGCGAATCAGCGAGCACGGAATCGGCCATGCGTGCCGCGACGTGCGCTTCGCCACGCTGCGTTTCCAGATATGCCACGGCTGCCGTGGTCGCCGCCTGCTGGGCGATGTCGGCCGCATCGGCATCGCTGGCCTGTGCACTGGCCCGTGCGCTGCGCAAGTGTCCCAGCGCGCCGAGATCCAGCAGGGTCTGCGAGAGATGCGCGCGCACATCGAGCGTGTTCACGGGCCCGATGAGCTCGCCGTTCGGGTTGAGCCCCGGCAGATCGAAGCCGAAGGTGGCCGTGTTGAACGTGTTGCCGCTTTCGAGCGCGTTGGTGGAGAGGCTGGGCAGCAGCGCCGCGCGCTGCTGCGTGACCCGCGCGAGCGCCTGATCCGCGCGATACGACGCTTCCAGCGCGGTGGCGCTCTGGCGCGACGCCAGACGGGCGGCGTCACCCAGCGAGAGCGGACGTGTAATGACGGTGTCCTGCGCGGCGGCGCGGCCGGCGCACAGAAGAAGCACCGTGACAATCAGGGAGGCAGCGCGGCGCGGCGCCCGGTGATCCAGGACGTTCATTCGTGCACTTCGGTAGTCGGCGCGATCGGCGATGCCGCGATCGCGTGAAGAAAGAAGTCGAGCATCTGCTCGAGGAGCTGTTCGTCGGAGAACTCGCCCATGAAGGGGAGCTGCTGGCGCTTGGCGCACCAGACGCCGTGGTTCAGCATGAGCGCGAGAAACATCCGCGCGGCCACGTCTGCGTCGAGCTCGCGGAATTCGCCGGCGGCAATGCCGCGGCGCACCAGGCCGGCTACGGCGTTCATGTTGCGAATGGGGACTTCCTGCAGGAAGAACTGATAGAGCACCGGGAAGTTGCGCAGCTCGCCGGAGGCGAGCCGGTGCAGCTTCTCGAAGACCGGCGTGCGCATGTACTCCCACACCGCACGCGTATACGCGCGGATCTGACCACGGGCCGAATGTTCGGTGGCCATGACCCGGTCATGCGCTTCCGCAATGGACTCGCCAACAAGCTGGCGGATCATCTCGCGGAAGAGCGCTTCCTTGTTGGGGAAGTAGAGGTAGATCGTTCCCTTGGAGACGCCGGCGCGCTTGGCAATGTCTTCGAGGCGTGCGGCGGCGAGGCCGCGATCGCCGAATTCCTGAATGGCGGCCTCGATGATCTGGCGCGGCCGTTCTTCGGGCAGTCTGCGCCAGCGTGGTTCCTGAGACGACGTGGAGGTATCAATCATGGTTCGGCACAAGTAACCTACTCGTCAGTCATTAAAACCGAATAGAAAGGAGCGCCGATCGGCGCTCCGATAATGACTGACGGGTTAGTAATATATGCCGCACACCCACGCTGTCAAGGGACTAGTACCAGCGTGCTCCCTGGCCCGGTCGGCCGGGCCGCCCCGGACGATGCCCCTGCGCCCGCCTTCCCGTGCGCGGCTACTGAGTTGCTTGTGCCGCCGGCTTCGCGGCTTCCAGCTTCGCGTAGTGCCGATTCGTGAGGTGGACCACGCTGTACAGCACGACCAGCAGAAATACGGCGCCGACAGCGAGGCCGATGAGGCCAGCCTTTCTGTCTCCTTCGAGTGGAGCGGGCATGAGAACTCGGTGTGTGATTGTTGGCAGGCAGCTAGTCGGACACCCGGACTTTCGTCATCGTATCGTCCTTCTGGATCTTTCGCATGACGTCCAGCCCCTCGGTCAGCTTGCCGAACACCGTGTGGACGCCATTCAGGTGCTTCGTTCTGGGTTCGCTCAGCACGATGAAGAACTGACTGCCGCCGGTGTCCTTCCCGGCGTGCGCCATGGAGAGCGCTCCCACCTCGTGTGTGCGCGGATTGTTCTTCGTCTCGCACTTGATCTTCCACCCCGGGCCGCCCGTCCCGATGCGCGGGTCGCCCGGCTGGAGGTCGCGCGAGAGCGGATCGCCTCCCTGCACGACGAAATCGGGGATCACGCGGTGAAACCTGACCCCGTCGTAGAACCCGCTGTTCGCAAGCTTCTCGAAGTTCGCCACCGTATTCGGGGCATCGGTTTCATAGAGCTCCGCGGCCATGGTGCCGCGGTTCGTTTCGAATGTGGCGTGCTTGGGCATGAATGAGAAAGGCCAGGGGAATACGAGCAGTTTCCGGTTATCTGACAACCTTACCTACGGTCTGCCCCTTCGCCAACTGGCGTTCCAGTTTTTCAATCACGGCCCATTCCCCCTTCCGCACGGGCTGCACGGAGAGGCGGCTGCCTTTCTGCAGCAACGTCATCTGCTCGAGCCCCGGCACACCGCGCAGCTCGGAGAGCGTGATGGGCCGCGCGAACGGCCGCACCGCCTTCACATCCACCATGTACCACGTCGGCTGGTCGGCATCGCTCCTGGGATCGAAGTGTTCCTCCCGGGGATCGAACGCCGTGAAGTCGGGATAGCCGTCGCGCACGACCTCGCAGATGCCCATGATGGCGTTGGGTTCGGAGCTCGAGTGGTAGAACAGCACGAGGTCGCCCTTTCTGAGCTCATCGCGCAGCATGTTGCGCGCCTGGTAGTTCCGCACGCCATCCCAGTGGGTCGTCCGCGCGGGCGAGGTCCACAGGTCATTCCAGGAAAAACTGTCCGCTTCGGATTTTACCAGCCAGTACTGCCGTGGTCGGGTCATACGCGTGAGGAAGGGCAGATGTCCGAGAGCATGCAGGCCGCGCACCGGGGCGTGCGTGCGATGCAGATGCGGCGACCATGTTCGATGAACAGGTGCGACAGCGGCGTCCACTGTTCCACCGGAAACAGCGGAATGAGATCCCGCTCGATCTTCACCGGATCGGTCGCGGTAGTGAGGCCCAGCCGGCCGGAGACGCGCGCCACGTGCGTGTCCACGACAATTCCCTCGTTGACGTCGAACGCGTTGCCGAGGACAACGTTGGCAGTCTTGCGACCCACGCCGGGAAGCTGCGTGAGCTCCTGCATGGTGCACGGCACCTGTCCGCCATGTTCCTCCACGAGCGCGCGTGCCATGCCCACGAGATGCCGGGCCTTGTTGTGGAAGAAGCTGCATGTGTCGATGAGCTGTTCCACCTCGGAGACCGTCGCGCCGGCCAGCTCGGCCGCCGATGGAAATCGCGCGAAGAGTGCGGGCGTCACGATGTTCACACGAACATCGGTGCACTGGGCGCTCAGTATGGTCGCGACGAGCAGTTCGTACGGATTCTGGTGGTGCAGGGCGGTGCGCGGATCAGGATATGCCGCAGCGAGCCGCTGGAAGATCTCGGCGGCGTATTCGCGCGTGGGTTTCCTCCGGCGCCTGGACGTGCGGTGCGCTGCTGTTCCCGGCGCCTGCTTCCCGCTCCGCGTGCGGCTGCGGCTCCGAGGTGGGCGCTCACGCATGCGATGCCGTGCCCGTCTCGCTGTCCTCCATCCCGTCAACAATAATCCGTCGGACGCCCTCGTGCGCAGGTTCGGCCTCGAGCGCTTCCGGATGCCGGTCCACGTACTGGAGCGCGCGCAGCACGAGCGCTTCGAGCTCGCTCATGGTGGCAATTGTCAGGTATCCCATGCGTTCGCCACCCGGGATGGCGTTGGAGAACGCGGCCGTTCCCTCCCGCCACGGCGCGCGACCCCGGTCGGCCGCCGCGCGCGGATCGAACGTGGCGACGTGCGACACGAGCGAGATGCCCGGTCGCTCCTCGCGGAGGCCCAACACGAGGAGAATGCGCAACTGAGCTGAGGCGTCGGCCGCCGCGCCATCGCGCACTGCGACGAAGCAGCCGTCCGCGGGTTCGTACGGCGTCTCCGGCGTCACGCGCGCCCAGAGGCGCTGAGCGGGGAACTGCAGGTAGCAGGCAGGTGGCGCGGCGAGAATCCAGTCGTGCATGTCGTATACGGCGCGTGTGAATCGCGCCGTGGCGCGCTCGCTCAGCACGTAGACCCGGCGGCCGAACGACCAGAACTGGTATCCCTGATGGAGCAGCTCGGTGTAGCTCTCGATCGCCTGCGGCGGCGCGTCGTCGGCGGCCATTTCCTGCAGCGTCGCGCCGACCAGACCCAGCAGCGCAAACTGGTCGCGATCCGCGGGATCGCTGCCGCGCTGCGCCGCTTCCACACGAATGGCGGAAAACGCGGACTGCTCGAGTGGCTGGAAGATCAGCTCGTACGGGGTGAGGCGCCTGCCGGGCGGCGCTGTGCCGGACTGATCAGACACGCAGTTCTTCCACTCCGGCCACATCGCGCAGGCGCGCCACGATCTCGTGGAGCTGCTTCTCGGTGTAGTCAATCTCCTGCGCGGCGCCTTCGAGATCCAGCAGCCCCGCGCGCATGGACACCGCGACCTGATTCAGGTAGCGCACCTTGCGCAGGAATTCATCCGTCACGGTTCGGAGCGCGTGGTACCGCCGCGTATGCGCCACCGCGCGCCCGTAGCGGGCCAGCAGGTCGCTCTCCGACAGCCGGCGGGCGAGGGTGTCCACCTCATCGCGCGTGCGCCCCGGCAGAATGCCATGATCGGGAATGCCCGCGTCGTCCCACTCGGACTCGGCGAACCAGAGCCGTCCGACGTACTCGATTCCATCGTGCGCAATGCGCAGCGTGACGTCGTAGGTCCGGTCACCCACGGTGATGGCGGCGATGCGCGGCGGAGCGGTCTCGTCAACGGGTGACATGGCTCTCACGGGGAAGGGTGTGCCTCATGCTCACTCAGAAAATGGCGCATCGCGGCGAAGAGCGGGATGGGGGCTTCGACGTACGGCACGTGCCCGCAGTCGTCGAGCTCGACGAGCCGGGCGTCGGGCATCGCGCTCACGACGAGCCGCGAGGACTCCAGCGGGATCGGATCGTTTCGTCCGTGCACGACCAGCGTGGGAATCGTGACAGTCCGCAGCCCGGGAACGAGATCGTAATCGTCGAGGCTCTCCCAGACGGACTGCTGCACGCGCGCGATCACACGGAACGGCGTGAGATTCCGTGCGCGCTCCGGCCGCGCGAAGTAGCCGGCCACGCTGATCTCGAACGCGCGCTGGCGGAATGCGACCGGGTCGCGGTCGCGCAGCCCCGACGCCGCGAGCGCGTCGCGCATGGTGCGCACCGCCTCGCTCTGCTGGCGCCGGGCGAGCTCCGCCTCGAACACGCCGCGCAGGCGGCGGTTCACGGGCGCGGGGTCGAGTAACAGCAGTCGCGCCGGACGCGGCGGTGCGCTGCCTGCGCCGGTCGCGTCACGCGCGCTGGCACCGATCGCGTACAGCATGGCCAGCAGTCCGCCCCACGAATAGCCGACGAGCGAAAGCGGATCGATCGCGAGCTCGTGCGTCAACGCCGCAAGGTCTTCCACGTGGGTACGCCATGTGATGGGCGACTGGTCCGCGATCCGCGACTGTCCACCGCCCCGCTGATCGTAGAAGAGCAGCTCGTACCGATCGGCAAGTTGCAGCATCTGCGGAAGCAGGTACCGGTGATCCGCGCCGGGCCCGCCGTGCAGTACGACAAGCGGTGGCGCACCGGCTGGTCCGTAACGCACCCAGTAGAGCGGCACCGGCGTCGCGGTGGAGTACCCCGACGCACGCGGCTCCGGAATCGGAAGCGTCACGAATGTCTCACGGCGAACGCCGCGGCGATGCGCGCGGTGGCAACGTGAATCGCGACGGTCTCATGAATGTCGCGGCCGTATCCGCCACCTATGACGACGGCCACAGGAATGCCGACGTCCCGGCACATCTGTATCACCATCGCGTCACGTCGAGCGAGTCCATCGGCTGTGAGAGAGAGGCGGCCCAGGCGGTCATGTTCGTGCGGGTCCGCGCCGGCCAGATAGAGTACCAGATCTGGACGTGCATCACGGACGACTGCGGGAAGCGCTTCGGCGAGCGCGGTGAGATACGCCTCATCGCCCGTACCATCCGCCAAGTCGATGTCCATGCAGCCGGCGACCTTGTGAAAGGGGTAGTTTCTGCCGCCGTGCATGCTGAACGTGAACACCGAGTCGTCGCCCGCGAAGACGGCGTGCGTCCCGTTCCCCTGATGAACGTCGAGATCCACGACCGCCGCGCGGGCGATGCGGGCCTCACGCTGGAGCACGCGAATGGCGACGGCCACGTCGTTGAACGCGCAGAATCCCTCGCCGTGATCGGCGAACGCGTGATGCGTGCCGCCGGCGAGATTCATGGCGACGCCATCATCGCACGCGGCGCGGGCAGCGGCGATGGTTCCACCAACTGAACGTCGCGAGCGCTCGACGAGCTGCGGGGACCAGGGAAACCCCAACCGCCGGATCTCCATCGCATCGAGGCGCCCCTCGCTGAACCGGTCCAGGTAGTCACCACTGTGCACGAGGAGCAGCTCGGCGCGCCGCGCGCCTTGCGGCTCCATCACGTCGGTCACCGTCGCAATGCCCTCGGCGATGATCGCCTCGCGCAGCAGTGCGTACTTTGCCATGGGAAACCGGTGCCCGGGCGGGAGCGGAATGGCGTAGGCGGCGCTGGACCAGAAGAACATGGGCAAGCGCTGGCCTATTGCCGTGTGCCCAGCACCGCGGTGAGCGTCAATCGCTCCGTTCCCCGCAGCACGACTACCGCGATCGAGTCTCCCGGTGCGTGCGCGCGCAGCGCATCCGTATACGCATAGAGATCCTTCACCGGAACGCCGCCGAATTCAACGATGATGTCGCCCTTGCGCACGCCGGCCTGGTCAGCGGGACCTCCAGGCGTGACGCCAGCCATGCGCACGCCGGTCACCTCGGCCGCGGCCATGTCGGGGATCGAGCCGAAGTACACGGACGCGTTGCCGGCAGTCGCCATGCGCGGGGGCGGGGCGGTCCGCACGTACGTCAGCCGCGCCGGGCGGTCCGCGAGCGCACGAGCGATGCGCGCCGCGAAATCCACCACGCGCGCTTCGTCCGCCACATTCACCCTGGACGCCACGTCCGTGGCACGGTGATAATCCTCGTGAATGTCGGTGAAGAAGTGGAGCACCGGTACGCTGTCCGCGTAGAACGAGCTCTGATCCGATGGCCCGAACCCGTCGCCAATCGCGGTGAGCTGGAATGCGGGCGCGACGTTCGCGCTGTCCACCAGGTGATGCAGCTCCGTGGCCGTGGCGACGCCGTACACGATCAGCCGGTCATTCCGCATGCGCCCCACCATGTCGAAGTTCAGCATGGCCTGGATGCGTGGAGTCGGCACGGGCGAATGTTCCACGAAGTACTCGGAGCCGAGCAGGCCCAGCTCTTCGCCGCTGAAGTTGACGAAGACGACGGATCGCCGCGCGGGCTCTCGCGCGAAGAGCCGCGCGAGCTCCATGACGGCGGCGGTTCCGGATGCATTGTCATCGGCACCATGCCGGATGGCGCTGCCCGCTTCCGGATCCATCGCGCCAAAGGTCGAACGGCCGAGATGATCGAAATGCGCGCCGATCACCAGGTACTCATCGCGCAGCGCAGGATCGCTGCCGCGCACCATGGCCACGACGTTCTGGGACGGCAGAGCGGCGGCCAGCCCGGCGTGCACGGCCGCGACGGATGTCGCCGTGAACGGCTGCAGGTATGGCGACGCGCAGGCAAAGCGCGCGTGGCCGCTTGCCGGCGTATCGCAAACGGAATCGGGATGCACGCGGAGTGGCTGCAGTCCGAGCGCGGCATAGCGGCGTGCGATGTAGGCGGCCGCGCTGTCATTGCCGGGTGTCCCGGTGAGACGGCCCGCCAGCGCGTCGCTCGCCAGATAGTTGATGTCGCGGCGAATGATCGCGGTATCGGCGGTTGGCGCCGGGCTCACCGCGATGCCGGGAATCGCCGCCGCATGGCACCCGGCCGCCAGGAGCGCGAACGCACCCAGCCTGGCGACACCGCGGCGCACCGGAGTCAGCATGATTCGAATGTCGGTGACAGGTGGTATGACGTTCGAATGTTATGCTGCCGTACGCGTCACTTCCACCCGCGTGCTACTCCGCCCGCAAGGTGACTGCCGGATCAATGCCGGTCGCGCGTCGCGCCGGCAGGACGCTCGCGAGCGCCGACACGACCGCAATGATGGTGGACACGGCGACGTAGGTCACGAAGTCCGTGGCGGTGAGTCCGTAGAGCAGGCTACGGAGCAGTCGCGTGGCTGCGAGTGCCCCGACCACTCCGGCCGCGATTCCCAGCAGCGACAGCAGCATTCCCTGCCGGAGAATCATGAAGTGGACAGCGCTCCGCTGCGCGCCGAGCGCCATGCGGATGCCCATTTCGCGCGAGCGTTGCGTCACGGCGTAGCTGAGCGTGCCGTGCACGCCGATCATCGCGAGCAGCAGTGCGAGCATGGCAAATGCGCCGAGCAGCCGCATGGTGAATCGCTGCTTGCCGATGGACTGTGACAACGCATCGTCCATCGTGGTCACTCCGTACAGCGCGACCTGCGGGTCGAGGTCGCGCGTGACCGCTCGCACCTGCGGCAGCACACCCATCGGGTCCGATCGGGTGCGCACGAGGAGCGAGACGGCGGGCAGCGGCACCTGCCAGAGGGGAGGATAGACCGCGGGCGGCGTCTCCGCGCCCGGCCCCTCGAATTTTTCATCCGCCACGACGCCCACGATGCGGCGCGCCTGTCCCCAGAACCTGAGCTGCTGGCCGACGGCGTCGCCGTGGGGAAAGTACTTGCGCGCGCCCGCCTCGTTGATCAGCAGCACCGCTGGCGCGCTGGCATCATCCTGATCCGACAGCAGCCGCCCGCGCCGCAGCGCCACGCCCGCGGTGCGGAAGTAGGACGGACTGACACTCCGGATGTAGATCTCCGCCTGGTGTTCCGCCTCCGCCTCGCGTCCGACGATCAGGAAGCTGTTGGTGAAGCCCGCTTCGAGCGGATCGTTGGCGGACACGGATGCCGATTCGACGCCAGGCATCGCCTCGACCCGGCGGATCAGCTCCTGATGGAACGCGGACAGGCGCGGCCAGTGCGGGAAGGTCGCCATGCTCTGCGGATAGCGCGACGCAGGGAGCTGGTATTGCAGCCGCAGCAGCCCGGCAGCCTGGAATCCCGGGTCAACGCCGCGCAGCGACCAGACGCTCCGGATCAGCAACCCCGCGCCAATCACGAGGACCACCGACAACGCGACTTCCGCCACGACGAGCGCGTTGCGGAACCGTTGCTGCGCGGGCGCGGCGGAGCCACCACGGCCGCCGGCGGACCGCAGCGCATCCTGCACATCGAGCCTGCGCGCCATGACGAGCGGGAGCAGACCGAATGTCATGGATACCAGCACCGCGATGCCGAGCGCCATGCCGAGCACACGTGGATCAATGGCGACATGTGCGAGTCGCGGAATGCTCGCCGGCGCGAGTGCGAGCAGCGCGCGGAGTCCGAGCGCGGCAATGCCGACACCGAGTGTCGCGGCGGCCATGGAGAGCAGCAGACCCTCGGCGAAGAGTTGCTGCGCGAGGCGCCGCATCCCGGCGCCGAGCGCGAGACGCACCGCCACTTCACGCCGGCGTGTCACGGCGCGGGCGAGCAGCAGATTGGCCGCGTTGGCGCAGGCGATGAGCAGGACGAGCGCCGATGCGGCGAGCAGAACGGCAAGGGCGGGGCGGATGCCACGCACGAGCGACGCGGGAAGCGGTTCGACGAACACACCGCGTGCCCGATTCTCGCGGGGATGCTCGACCTCGAGCGTGGCGGCGAGCGCTGCCAGCTCCCGCTGCGCGGCGGCCGGCGAGACCCCATCGCGCAGGCGCCCGACGACAACGATCGTGTGGTTCTCTCGCGGCGACGATACCGGAGTCGCGGCAAGCGGCACCCACACATCCACGTCCCGCTGCAGCGACGCGAATCCTGGCGGCATCCCGGGGAGCTCGATGCCGTCCGGCAGCACGCCGATCACGGTCCGGGTGCTGTCGCCCAGCACGATCGAGCGCCCGATGATGTCGGGCGCGGACGTGAAGCGACTGTGCCACAGTCGCTCGCTGATCAGCGCTACGGCCGGCGCACCCGGCACATCCTCGTCGGGCCGAAAGCTGCGTCCCAGGCGCGGCGATACGCCCAGCGTCGCCAGGAAGCCGTGCGTGACCGCGGCTCCGTTGAGCTGGACGGCATCGGCGCCGGGCGCGCTCGGCGTGAAGCTGAGCGGGCGTGGCTGGAGCGCCGCGAGGTGGGAGAAGACGTGAGTACGCGTGCGGAAGTCGAAGTAGTCCGGAACCGACGCCGGCTCGCGCGTCGTGCCGCTGTTGCGGTCGTTCTCCCACAGCATGACGAGCCGGCCGGCTTCAGCGTAGGGGAGCGGCCGCAGGAGCACCGCGTTCACCACGGTGAAGATCGCCGTGGTGGCCCCGATGCCGAGTGCCAGCGTGAGGACCACGACACTGGTGAATGCGGGACTGTTGCGGAGCGAGCGCCACGCCCCGCGCAGGTCGGCGACGCCAGCGTCGAGCAGGGATACGCCGCGCGCATCGCGGCATTCTTCCTTGTAGCGCTCCAGGCCGCCAAAGTCGCGGAGTGCCGTCCGGCGCGCCGCCGCGGGAGTCATTCCCGCGCGCAGGCGCGCGGCCATCTCCATCTCCAGGTGAAAGTGGAGCTCTTCGTCCAGCTCCTGTTCCTCGCGGGCGCGCGCGACCAGCGCCCGCCAGCGCGTGGCGATCCGGGTGCGGAGGCTCATCGCGACCCGACCGCTCAGACGGGCTGCGCGCGCAGCACGCGCTGCACGGCGAGCATGAAGCGCTCCCAGCTCTCGGTTTCCTGCTGCAGTTGCGCCCGGCCGGTGCTGGTGAGGCGGTAATAGCGCGCCCGGCGGTTGTTCTCCGACGTGCCCCACTTGGCCGCGATCCAGCCGCGGTCCTCGAGGCGGCGCAGGGCCGGATAGAGCGAGCCCTGGTTCACCTGCAGCACCGCGCGGGAGATCTGCTGGATGCGCTGGGCGACACCCCAGCCGTGCATGGGCTCCAGCGACAGGGCCTTGAGGATGAGCAGATCGAGCGTGCCCTGGAGCACGTCAGCGTTCGAGGTCGCCACGGTCACTCCCCTTGACGTTCGACAAGAGCATGCGATGGGTCTTGTCGAATGTCAAGGGGAACCGGGCGGGCCCGCTGGCGCACCAGCGGGCGGCGGCGGTGCCGGGAGGGGGCACGGCGCACCCGGGGGACGGGCCGGCGCCGGCCGGGTGTCCTTGCCTCCGTTTCGCGCCTGGCGCATGTTCCCGGTCCGGGCGCCGGCGGTGCCGCGCACCCGGACCCGCGCCGATCCGTGGAGCACACGGATCCGCCGCCGGGTTTCTCCTGACTCCCACCGTCGAGACCGCAGATGCTGTTCTCCCGCAGGAATGCCGATGTCCGGGCTCGGGCATATGCATACGTGATTGTCGCCAGCTTTGTATGCTGTGTGGCGTCCTCCAGTGCCGTGCTCGCGCAGGCGGCCGCGCCAGCGACCGCGACTGAGACCGCCGCACGCGCCGCCAGCTTCACGCTGGAGCAGGTGCTCAGCTATCCGTTCGCGCAGGAACTCGTCGCGGCACCGAAAGGCTCGCAGATCGCGTGGGTCTTCAACCGGAACGGCGTGCGCAACATCTGGACGGCCGCGGGCCCCGACTTCGCCGCGCGCGCCATCACGACCTACACCGCCGACGACGGACAGGAGCTGACCAATCTGGCCATCACGCCGGATGGTGGGACAGTCGTCTATGTGCGCGGCGGTGATCACGACGCCAACTGGGAAGCGGAGGGCGGCCTGCCGCCGGACCCTGATCACTCGCCCATCCAGCCCAGGGTCGAGATCTGGGCAGTGCCCACGTCGGGCGGTGCGCCGAAGAAGCTCGCCGAGGGCGATGAGCCGGTGATCTCGCCACGCGGCGATCGCGTCGCCTTCACCCGCGGGCATCAGATCTGGGTCGTCCCGGTCGACGGCTCGGCCAAGGCCACGCAGCTCTTCTTCTCGCGCGGCGAGAGTGAATCGCCGGTGTGGTCGCCGAACGGCGACCGCGTGGCATTCGTCTCGAATCGCGGTGATCACAGCTTCATTGGCATCTTCACGTCGGACTCGGTGCCGCTGCACTACCTCGCGCCATCCACGTCGCACGATGGGTCGCCCGTGTGGTCGCCCGACGGGACGCGCATCGCGTTCGTGCGACGCCCGGGCACCGGCGGGGCGCCCCAGTCGCCGCTCACGCTGCACCCGAATCCGTGGGCGATCTGGACCGCCGACGCGACAACCGGAGCCGGTCACCTCGTGTGGCAGAGCCCGAAGACGCTCCACGGCTCCGCGCCCACCACCGCCGGTGGCGCGAATCTCGCCTGGGGCACCGGCGATCGTCTCGTGTTCCTGGCGGATCTGGATGGCTGGCCGCATCTCTATTCGGTGCCCGAGGCAGGTGGCAAGCCCCTGCTGCTCACGCCGGGCGCGTTCATGGCGGAATACATCACCATGACGCCGGACGCGTCGGCCATCGTATACAACGCCAACACCGGCAGGACGCCGGGCGACGGTGATCGCCGTCACCTGTATCGCGTGCCGGTGGATCGCGCCGCACCGGTGGCCATCACCTCCGGTGCGGGCCTCGAGTGGACGCCGGCTGTGACCGGCGACGGCCGCAGTGTCGCGTTCATTGGTGCCGGCGCGCAGCGGCCGCCGCTCCCCATGGTCGTCGCGCTCGACGGCGGAACGCCCCGTGCGCTGGCCGAAGACGCCATTCCGGCGGACTTCCCCACGTCCGCGCTCGTCATTCCGAAACCGGTGACCTTCAAGGCGGCGGACGGCACCGTCGTGCACGGCCAGCTCTTCCAGCGCGCGGACGGTGCCGCCCGGAAGCCGGGTATCGTGTTCGTGCATGGTGGTCCGCCGCGGCAGATGCTGCTCGGCTGGCATTACATGGACTACTACTCCAACGCCTACGCGGTGAATCAGTATCTCGCCAATCA
>Ga0207707_10000968_pt1 | contig 27609 bp, 18 predicted proteins | sample KBSC83BmetaG_FD_184336 | JGI IMG/M metagenome (GOLD analysis project Ga0207707, IMG submission 184336) | Corn rhizosphere microbial communities from Kellogg Biological Station, Michigan, USA - KBS C8-3B metaG (SPAdes) (version 2) | ecosystem: Host-associated > Plants > Roots > Rhizosphere ... | reverse complement strand
ACGCCGATGCCAACTCAGCGGATTCCACTGGCGAGAGCTGTCTGATGATGGCCGCAGGGATCGGCGATGCTGACATAGTGCGGGCGCTTCTGGACCGCGGCGCAGTCGCGGATCAGCGAGACCCGCATTACCAGCAGACTGCGCTCATGTTCGCAGCGCGCGGCGGTCACACGGAGGTCGCTCGCCTGCTGCTCAAGCACGGCGTCCAGGTTGACGCGCAGACCCGCACGGGCGAGGTCCCGAAATTCAGAAGCCCGGCATCGAATGCGGGCTCGAAGGGCGCCGGCATCATCCGCGGTGGGTGGCCGGAGCGTGGCGAGCGCGATCCGATTCCGGGGGCGAAGACGCCCTTGCTGTATGCGGCCCGCGATGGACACCTCGATACCGTTCAGCTGTTGCTGAGCTCCGGCGCCAAGCTGGAGAAGGCCGACGCGGACGGCGTAACGCCGCTGCTGATGGCCATCTTGAACGGGCATCTGTCGATGGCCCACTTTCTCATCGGCAAGGGTGCGAACATCAACGTGGCGGACTGGTACGGCGAGACGCCGCTTTGGGCCACCGTCGACATCCGCGACCTGGATATCCCGGGCCCGCACCAGGGCAACGGCGTAGACAGAGCGGCCGCATTCGAGCTGATCCGCGAGCTCCTCACCCGCGGCGCCGACGTGAACGCTCGAACCAAGGAGTACCCGCCGCAGCGCCGTTGGATCACGCGTCTGGGCTCGCTCTCCTGGGTCGACTTCACGGGGCAGACAGCCTTCATCCGGGCAGCTCTGGCAGGCGACCTCGAGGTCATGCATCTGCTGCTCGATCATCACGCTGACCCGAACATCGAGACATTCAACGGGACGACGGCGCTGATGGCCGCCGCCGGAGTGAACTGGACCGTGGCGCAAACCTACGATGAAGGCCCCGCCAAGCTGCTGGAGGCAGTGAAACTCGCTCAGTCACTCGGCAACGATGTGAACGCGGTGAACGCGATGGGCTTGACAGCGCTGCACGGCGCGGCCAACCGCGGATCGGACGACATCATCCGCTTCCTGGCGGAGCACGGGGCGAGGCTCGAACTGGCCGACAAGCAAGGCCGGACGGCGATGACGTGGGCGCAGGGCGTCTTCCTCGCCACGCATCCACCGGAAGTCAAGCCGACGACCATCGCTCTGCTCAAAGAACTACAGGGTGGCACGTCCTAGCCGCCTGATCGCTACATCAAGGGGGGAGTCTTGAAGAACAAGCCACTGTTCCTGGCCGACAGCGTGCGGGCCGCCTTTGCGGCGGCGCGTCGGCCGTCCGTAGATTCGGTCAAAGCGCTCGCACTGGTCGGAGCGTCCGCCCTCACGTTGACGCTTGGCATGAGCGGCGCGGCGCGGGCAGACGACGCCGATGCGGCGAGCCCTGCGGGTGTGGAAGAAGTGACCGTCACTGGATCGCGCATACAGCGGGACGGCATGACCACACCAACACCGGTAACCCAGCTGTCATCCGACGATCTGCAGCTCCTCGCGCCGACCACGCTCGGCGAAGCGGTGACCAAGCTGCCGCAATTCATCGGCAATGCCGTGCCGGAGGGCGCACCCGCTTCGGGCTGGACCGGTGCTTCTGGCGCAACGATCCTCAACTTGCGCGGCGTCGGGGCGAATCGCACCCTGGTACTGCTCGACGGCCGGCGCGTGGTCTCATCGACCCGCACGGGCACCCTCGATATCAACCTGATTCCGCAGGCGCTCCTGAAGGACATGGAAGTGGTGACGGGCGGCGCCTCGGCCGCCTACGGCTCGGATGCGGTCAGCGGCGTGGTCAACTTCATTCTGGACACCAAGTACACCGGTTTCAAGGCCGAGGTCCAGGGCGGGGAAACTCATCTGAACGATGATCGCAATTATCGGGTGTCGCTCACCGGTGGAACCGCGATTGGCGATCGATTGCACTTGGTCGCCTCCGTGGATTTCTATCACGTCCAGGCGATCCAGAACGCCTTTGCCCGTGATTGGGAGCAAAGCTGGGGCGTGCTCGCGAATCCGCTGTTCGGCCAGCCGGGCCAGCCACAGCGGATCACGGCACCGAACGCGCGTTCGACGCAGTACACGGAAGGAGGCCTGATCACCAGCGGGCCACTCGCCTGGACCCAGTTCCTGCCGGGCGGCGCCACCGCGCCCTTCGTCAAGGGCGCCGACTTCACCACGTCCGCCCAGTCGGGCGGGGACGGCGTCGATCCACTCATGTACAACTATCTGACCCCACAAAACAAGCGTGGGTCCGCGTTCACTCATCTGACGTTCGATCTGACCGATCACGTGCACCTGTTCGTTCAAGGGCTGTACGGGCTCAATGACACCTCCTACCTCTCACCCCCGGCCGGAGCGCAGTTCAGCACGTGGGGAGCGACCATCTACAGCGGCAACCCCTACCTGCCCGCCGCCGTGCAGCAGGAGATGAACACGCTCCATTTGACCTCGTTCAAGTTCGGTCGCGCCGGCGACCTCGACTACGGCGCCGACAAGACGATCGAGCAGGACAATACGCTGAAGTCCTTCACGACCGGCGTGAGTGCTGACATCGGCACCTGGAAGCTGGACGGCTACTACCAATACGGCCGCACCAATTCGACCATCTTCATGGACGGCGCCATCCGGCTCGATCGCGTGTATCAGGCCATGGACGCTGTGACCAATCCGGCAACCGGAGGCATCGTGTGTCGATCGACGCTGATGTATCCCACCAACGGCTGCGTGCCGATGGATGTGTTCGGAGTGGGATCGCCCTCGCAGGCCGCCATCGACTGGCTCACCCAGGACGTCTCGCAGAAGCAGGTCATTCAGCAACACGTGGCGGAGCTGACGATGTCGGGCTCACCCTTTCATGACTGGGCGGGCGATGTGTCCACTGCGTTCGGCGGCTCGTGGCGTCAGGACTGGTTCAGCCAGGTCATCTATCCGATCGCCCTGAACCGGCTCTCGATTCCTCTCAACACCCCGGCGCTGGGCTATCTCGGCCTGCCGGCCGTGTATGCCGGCAATTCAAATATCTTCGAACGCGGTCCATCGGCTTCTCCCGCCGGCGGCTATCGGGTGAGTGAGGAATTCGCCGAAGTGCTGGTGCCATTGCTCTCACAAGTCCCCTTTGCCAAGGAACTCGACTTCAATGGAGCGGCGCGCTACGCGCACTACTCCGGCAGCGGCGGCATCTGGGCCTGGAAGGGAGGGCTCGACTGGTCGGTGAGCTCGGACGTGCGGTTCCGGGTGACGCGCTCGCGGGACGTGCGTGCGGGAACACTCTCGGAGCGATTCGATACCTCACGCGGACCGGGCAACGTCACCGATCCCCAATCGGGATCGACGCTTCCCTACGCCGTCAGCGTCATCAACGCCGGTAATCCGAATGTAAACCCGGAGAAGGCCGACACACTCACCTACGGAATCGTCTTCCAGCCGACCTGGCTCGATGGATTTGCCGCTTCCGTGGATGCCTTCGACATCAAGATCGCGGATGCCATCGGACAGCTGGGCGCGCAGGCCATCGTCGACCAGTGCAGACTCGGCGCGACCCAGGTGTGCCAGCAGATCGTGCGCGGCACCGATGGGTTCATCTCTCTCATCCGCAACTCTTACATCAACATGGCGCAGGCTCGCGCCCGCGGAGAGGACTTCGAGTTTTCCTACCGCCACGGCATCCATCTGCTGGGCGGCGGCGAGCATCTCACCGCGCGACTGCTGGCCTCGAACATGCGGGAGCTCTCGACGCAGCAGCCCGGGGCCGCCCCCGTGGATCGCGCCGGACAGACCGGTCCGGGCGGCTCCGGGGGAACCGTCAGCGGCGTTCCTCACTGGCAGGGAACGGCGAGCCTCCAATATGAGCGTGATCAGTTCTCGGTGGCGGCAGACGAGCGCTTCATCGAGCATGGGACCTATGACTCGACCTGGAGGCAAGGTCGCGACATCGACAACAATCACGTCGCGGGTGTCATGTACACGAACCTGCAGCTCTCTTACCGGCCCATCCGCCGGGACCGGCTCACCACCGAGGTCTACTTCGACGTCTCCAATCTGATGAACCGGGATCCGCCGCGCGCCGCGACGTTCGGCTTCACCGGCTCGACCTACACCAACACACAGCTGTTCGACATTTACGGACGCACGTACACCCTCGGTGTGCGGGTTCAATACTGAAGGGGCCGGCCGTGCCAAAGAACCTTGCGATGTTTCTCTGTGCCGCCCTCGCGGGGCCTGCCAGTGCCGCCGTCGAGCACTACACCATCGATCCGAATCACACTTACCCGAGCTTCGAGGCGCCGCACATCGGCGGGATTTCGTTCTGGCGGGGCAAGTTCGACCGCTCGAGCGGCACGATCACGCTCGACCGCACCGGGTCAGCTCGGTCCGCTATCCAAGTGAACTGAAGGTCCGCGGCGCGGTCGCGAGATGTACGGTGAATGCCGGTTGGCTCGCCTTCCCCTCCCGTCTTGGGTGCCCCCCTGGCCTCCGGGGCGGCGAGGGGGAGGCTCTCTGGTGTCCGCAGGCGGGCTGCTCGTGAGCGGGCACGTCCAGGCGCAGACTGAGCAGGACTCTCTCCATGCGGACCCCGGCGGGCGGCTCTATCGCAGACGATGTAAGCGCTTGCAAGCGCACGCGGCCCACCGGCACTCGACACCCTTGATTTGACGCCCACAGATAACTCCGACAATAATCGTCCGCAATGGTAGCGCTATCAAATTCGCGCGCACACGCGGAGGGTCATTCTCCTGCGCCGACAGATATCAGGTGGAGAACGCGCCTGTTGGCGGCGGCTTCGACCGGCCTCCTGCTCGTGGCAGCCGGCGCGAGTGCGCAGGAGCCGGCCACTCCACCGTACAAGGACCTCTCGCTGTCCCCACAGCAGCGTGCAGCCGATCTGGTACATCGGATGACGTTGCAGGAAAAGGCATCGCAGCTCGTCAACCAGGCCCGAGCGATCCCACGCCTTGGCATTCCCGCCTATGACTGGTGGAGCGAAGCGCTCCACGGTGTCGCGGTCAACGGCACGACCGAGTTTCCGGAACCCATCGGCCTCGCGGCAACATTCGATACAGCCGGTATTCACTCCATGGCGGCCGCGATCGGCGTCGAAGGCCGGATCAAGCACCTCCAGGCCGAGCGCGCCGGCCACTCCAACATCTTCGAGGGCCTGGACTTCTGGGCTCCGAACGTCAACATCTTTCGCGATCCCCGTTGGGGACGAGGCCAGGAGACCTATGGCGAGGATCCGTTCCTGAGCAGCCGCATGGCAGTTGCGTTTGTGACGGGAATGCAGGGGACGGACCCACACTACTACCAGGCCATCGCCACGCCCAAGCACTTCGCGGTCCATAGCGGACCTGAGCCCACGCGTCACTTTGCCGATGTCGATGTGAGCCGGCACGATCAGGAAGACACTTACCTGCCGGCCTTTCGCGCCGCCGTGGTGGAGGGTCACGCCGGATCGGTGATGTGCGCCTACAACGCCGTCAACGGACAGCCCGCCTGCGCCAGCGAATTCCTGCTCGAGCACACGTTGCGCGGGGCCTGGCAGTTCCAGGGGTATGTGGTCTCTGACTGTGGTGCCGTTCGTGACATCGACACCGGCCACCGCTACCGCCCGAGCCAGCCGCAGGCTTCGGCCATTGCGCTGCAGCGCGGAATGGACAATGAGTGCGCCGACTTCGCGAAAGTGCAGGACGACCACGACTACCGGCCCTACATCGAGGCCGTCCAGCAGGGTTATCTGTCCGAGCAAGCCATGGACACGGCTCTCGTGCGGCTGTTCACGGCACGCATCCGGCTCGGCATGTTCGATCCGCCCGCCGTGGTTGCCTACTCGAAGCTCGATGAGAGCGAGCTCGACAGCTCAGCGCACCGCAGCCTCGCGCGCCGGCTCGCCAACGAGTCGATGGTGCTGCTGAAAAACGACGGTGTGCTGCCACTGAAGAATCCGAAACACATTCTCGTTGTGGGCCCGCTCGCCGATCAGACCGCCGTCCTCCTCGGCAACTACAATGGGACGCCGACTCACACGGTGAGCGTGCTGGAGGGAATGCGGGCGGAGTTCCCGGACGCGAAGATCACATATGTCCCTGGGACACAGTTTCTTTCCAATCGAGGCGATCCAGTTCCGCGCGCGGTGCTCACAACTGCCGATGGGCTGCCGGGCCTGAAGGCGGAGTACGGTTCCGCTCTGAGCCCCGACTCGAAATCCGCGCCGCTCGTCTCACGCATCGAGCCAGGGGTCGATCTGAGCGAGAGCACTTTGCCCGAGGAGGCGCGGGGGAAGCCCGCCTTCTCGGTTCATTGGACCGGGCTCATTCATCCCAGCGACACGGGCGAGTATCTCATCGGTATCAGGGCCGAGGGTTCCGCACGCGTTTCAGTCGATAACCGACAGATCGTGCAGATGTACAGCGCCGGAGCAAATCTCAGCCCCATCCATCTGGAGCGCGATCATCCGGTCAGGCTCGATGTGGACTACGCGCGGGCCTCGGGCACCAGTCCCCGAGCCCAGCTCATCTGGGCGAGGGTGAACGAAGCACCCGATCCCGTTGCAATCGCGGCGGCCCGGGACGCTGAGGCGATCGTAGCCGTGGTCGGCATCACCAGTCGCCTGGAAGGCGAGGAGATGCAAATCGACCGGCCCGGGTTCTTCGGAGGAGACCGCACGAGCCTCGATCTGCCGAACCCGGAAGAGGCTCTGGTTCAATCTCTCGCGGCCAGCGGCAAGCCGTTGGTCGTTGTGCTCATGAACGGGAGTGCGTTGGGCGTCAACTGGGAGAAGGAGCACGCCAACGCCATTCTGGAAAGCTGGTACTCCGGCGAGGAGGGGGGAGCGGCTGTGGCGCAGACCTTGAGCGGCAGGAACAACCCTGCCGGGCGCCTGCCCGTCACGTTCTACAAGAATGTACGCCAGCTGCCGCCCTTCGAGGACTACTCGATGAAGGGCCGCACCTATCGTTACTTCCAGGGCGAGCCACTCTGGGCGTTCGGATACGGTCTCAGCTACACGAGTTTCCGCTATGGCCCCCTGTCAGGGCCGCAGCGCCCCCTCGAGGCGGGCGATCCGTTGAACGTCGCGGTCGACGTCACCAACACCGGGTCCGTCCCCGGGGACGAGGTCGTGCAGCTCTATCTGCAGTTTCCGGACATTCCCGGTGCGCCCCGGCGGGCGCTGCGCGGCTTTCAGAGGATTCATCTGGCAGCGGGCGCCACTCAGAGAGTCGGCTTTCATCTGCAGCAACGCGATCTGAGCATGGTCACCGCAACCGGCGACATCATCGTCGCGCAGGGTCACTACGCCATCACCGTCGGCGGCGGCCAGCCGGGCACGGGGGCTCCTTCGGCCAGCGCTGCCTTCGATATACAGAGCCAGATCAGGCTCCCCGAGTAACGGGCCTCACCCGTCCGGATGCGCGCGTTCCGCACCGAATTACAACTGCCTCACCGGGCGCCGGCAGGGTCTGCCCGATTCATTCGACCCTCAGCACGACGACCGACTTGGAGGGCAGGGTCAGTGACAGAGCGGCGTTGCTCAGCTTTGCTCCGGTGAACGCTGCAGGGCGCACGGCGCTCGGCGCCTCGAAGGTGTTGTGTGCATCCATCGCGGGCGCGGTCAGGACCTCGCCGCTCACGCGTCTCACCGTGACCCCCGGCAGCTCGATTGAGATCGGCAGCGAGCTGTTGGGTTCCAGGTTCACCAGAGAAATCGCAATCGAGCCATCGGCAGCGCGGGCCGCGGAGGCGCTCACGGCAGGCACCGAGAGGCTGCCCAGAGTGTAGTTCGGAGCCTGCAGGGTGATCGGCAGGGAGGTCGCGTCCTGGAACGGCCTGAACAGGTGAAAGACATGATAGGTCGGGGTCAGCAGCATGCTCGGGCCCCGGGTCAGGATCATGGCCTGAAGGACATTCACCATCTGGGCAATCGCGGCGAGCCGCACACGGTCCGCGTGTCGCTGGAAAATGTTCAGGTTCAAGGCGGCGACCAGCGCATCGCGCAGCGTGTTTTGCTGGTAGAGAAAGCCCGGCTCCCGGCCCGGTTCGGGGTCGTACCAGGTGCCCCATTCGTCCACCGCGAACGCGACCTTCTTCTCGGGGTCGTACTTGTCCATGATCGCGCTGTTGCGGGTGATGAAGTCCTCCATCCGCAAGGTATGCGCCAGCGTAGAGATCCACTGGTCCTCGGCGAACCCCGTCGCGGGTCCTTTCCTGGACCAGTGCTCGCCTGGAATCGTGTAGTAGTGGAAGCTGATCGCCCCCAGGTCCATCGAGGCATGGGAAATGAGCGCCTGAGTCCAACTCGTGTCCTCGTCGTGCCCGCCGCTCGCAATGAGCGTGGGACGCATGCCCTCCGGCGCCTTCAGATAGGTCGCCGCCTGGCGGAACAGGTCGACATAGTGCTCCGGGGTCATGTTGCCGCCGCACCCCCACGGCTCATTGCCGACAGCGAAGTAGGCAATCTTCCAGGGGCCGGGGTGCCCGTTGCGAGCTCGTTCGGCCGTCAGCGTGGTGGGTTTATCGGAGGTCAGGTACTGCAGCCACTCCGCCATTTCGCGCGAGGATCCCGTACCCAGATTGCCGTTGATGTAGGCATCCGCACCGATCAACTGAGCGAACTGCAGAAACTCGTGTGTGCCGAAAGCGTTGCTTTCGGGAACTCCGCCCCAGTTCGTGTTGAGGGTCGCCGGTCGCGACGCGCGCGGGCCGATACCGTCACGCCAGTGATACTCGTCCGCGAAGCAGCCGCCGGGCCAACGCACCACCGGCACATGCAGGTCCCGTAACGCCGCGATCACATCGTTCCGGAACCCATGGGTATTGGGGATGGGGGAGTCTTCCCCCACCCACACCCCTTCGTAGATTCCGCGGCCCAGGTGCTCGGCAAACTGACCGTAAATGTGGCGATCGATGCGGGGCCCCGGCTGATCGACGTGGATCACCGCATGAACAGTAGCCTGCGCCTGGGCCGACATGGCGGCCACGGCCCCCGTTGCGATGAAAACGAGCACGGCGGTTGCACGCAAGCCCCACGCTCGCTGCATATCTGACCCCAGGACGCTGCAGATTAACTCAGACAATAAGCGAGTTCGGAGGACGCGGCAAGCGACACTCCGCGAGCGGCCGTGCTACGTGGAGGCGCCGGCGGTGCCACGCGGAGGCGCCGGCGGTGCCGTGTTCGCGCGGCCGGGAGCGGGTCGTCGGGAGAGCGGGCCGTCCTCACGTATAATGCGGCTGCACACGGAAGAACTCCCAACCACTCATGCCAAAGCCGCCGGCCTCGCCGGGCCCGTCTGCCAAAGCTCTGCGCCTGCACGGCACCATTGCCCGCAAGCTCGGGATTGCCATTGTCTCGCGTCAGTACCAGCCCGGCGAGATACTCGATGGCGAAGTGGCCTCCAGTGAGCAATTCGCAGTATCGCGAACCGCCTACCGGGAAGCCGTGCGGATCCTCGCCGCGAAGGGCTTGGTGGATGCCCGTCCCAAGGTCGGAACACGGATCAATCCGCAAGCGAAATGGAACCTGCTCGATCCGGACGTGCTCGAGTGGACCTTCGACAGCGAGCCCGATGTGCAGCTGCTGAACAGCCTGTTCGAGCTGCGCAACGTGGTGGAGTCGGCGGCGGCTGGGCTGGCCGCGGAGCGGCGCACGTCCGCACACCTCAAGTCCATGCGCATGGCGTTGAACGGCATGGCGAAATACACGCTGGCGACGCCGGCCGGCCGCCAGGCCGACCTGGACTTTCACGCCGCACTGCTCGAGGCAACGCACAATCCCTACATCATTTCCCTGACCAGCGGCGTCAGTGCGGCCGTCAGGATCACGACGATCTTCAAGCAGCGCAAACGCCCCCTGCGTCGCGATCCGCTCCCGGATCATCTGCGCGTCTTTGAAGCGATTGCGGAGAGGGCACCCGGGGAGGCGCAAGCCGCGATGAGCGATCTGATCGCGCTGGCGCGCGCGGACACGCCGGTCTCACGCCGTCGCGGCCGCTAGGGAAGGATTCGGGGCGCGAGCCGGGCGCGTCCGAGGGCCTGACATATTGTCCGAGTTATTCTAGGATCGTGGCGGCGCTTGCCGCGTCGCTCACGGACATAGCCCATGTCGTTGCGATTGATCCAGCTGCTCGATGGTCGCGGCCAGCGTGTCGTGGCCGCGTCCCTTCACGGGACACTGGCCAGGCGCGTGATCGGAGTGGCGACGGTCTATGACCTGGCGAGCGCTGCGATTGCCCACGAGTCTTCGCTGGCGGCCGAGATCAAGATGGCCGGCTATGGTGAAGAGATCGATCTGGAGCTCGCCTTGCACGAAGGGCGAATCCTTGCTCCCATCGATCACCCCGATCCGGCGCGCACCTGGCTCACGGGAACCGGCCTTACTCATCTGGGCTCTGCGGACGCGCGCGATCGCATGCACGCAAAGGCCAGGTCCGAGGACGCCTCCGACTCGCTGAAGATGTTTCGACTTGGCCTGGAAGGGGGCAAGCCTCCCAGCGGGGGCATAGGTGTGCAGCCAGAGTGGTTCTACAAAGGCGACGGGCGCAGCATCGTTGCACCGGAACAGCCTTTGACTTCGCCGGCGTTCGCGCTCGATGGGGGAGAGGAGCCCGAGCTCGCCGGGATCTATCTGATAGGGCCGCAGGGCACGCCGTTCCGCCTCGGATGCACGCTCGCCAATGAGTTCTCCGATCATCAGACCGAGCGCACGAACTACCTCTACCTGGCGCATTCCAAGCTCCGCCCGGCCGCGCTCGGCCCTGAGCTGCTCGTGGGCGCGCCGCCTGAGGATATTCGCGGCACGGTTCGTATCCGCAGCGGCGGGCAGGTCGTGTGGGAGAAGCCGTTCCTGACAGGCGAGGCCAACATGTCGCATCGCCTGAGCAACCTGGAGCATCATCACTTCAAGTACTGGCTGTTCCGCAGGCCCGGGGATCTGCACGTGCACTTCTTCGGAACCGCGACGCTCTCTTTCGCAGATGGCATTCGTGCGCGAGATGCGGATGTCTTCGAGATCGAGGCTCAGCCCTTCTCCCTCCCGCTGCGGAATCCCTTGCTAACGGTACCCGCACCGCCGGCGGGCGTCCGCAGCCTTTGACCGCACGCGGCGGCTCTCGAACTGGCGCGCCGGAGCGTGCCGCGGTGCTCCGGCCGTGGCTGCGGAGCAAGGGCTCAGGGAGCGACTCCGAGCCGAAAGATCATCCGGTGATGATAGGGTGCCCCCGGATCGACTCTGGCGGAAGCAAACCGGGGCTCGTTCGGAGCGTTCGGAAACTTCTGCGGCTCGAGGGCGACGCCATCGCCCATCCGGTACAGGTGACCCTGTTTGCCGATGAGCGTCCCATCGAGAAAATTGCCCGTATACACCTGTACTCCGGGCTCGGTCGACCACACCTCGAGCACGCGCCCCGATGACGCGTCCTCCAGCCGTGCGGCGAGCTTCGGCTCCGCCGTCAACCCGGCATCGAGCACAAAGTTATGATCGTAGCCGCGGCCCGCCACGATCTGCGCGTCATGCCCGTCTCGTATACCGTCCAGGATGAGGCGGCCCGCCCTGAAGTCGAACACCGTCCCTTGTACCGCACGCAGCTCGCCCGTCGGTATCAGGCTCGCGTTCACCGGTGTGAAGCGGCTGGCCGGGATCGTCAGCCGCTGACCCCAGAGCCCTGCCGGCGAGCCTTCACCGGCCAGATTGAAAATGGCGTGGTTGGTGAGGTTGACGACCGTGGGCGCATCGGTGGCCGCGGTGTAGTCGATCGTCAACGCATTCGACTCATCCAGCGCATATCGGACTTTCACCTGCAGGTTTCCCGGGTATCCCTGATCCCCGGCGGCACTGGTCAGCGCAAACGTCGCCGCCGCGAGCGGCGCGCTCCCCAGGGTGTCGATTTTCCAGACCCGCTTGTCGAAGCCGACGGCGCCCCCGTGGAGCGAGTTGGTCTTGTCGTTGCGGGACAGCCGATAGGTGTGGCCGTCCAGGGCAAACGTCCCGCCGGCGATGCGATTGGCATAACGGCCAATGGTTGCACCGAAGTAGTTGGGCTTCTCGACGTAGCTGCGCAGATCGTCATAGCCCAGCACGATGTCCGCCGTACGTCCTCTTCTATCCGGCGCTTCCAGAGCCTGCAGGGTGGCTCCGTACGTGATGATCCGGGCACGGACCCCGTTGCCGTTCGTGAGTGTCACGGCCTCGATCGCAGTACCGTCCTGCAGCTTTCCGAAGAGCGACCGAGTGGCGGTGCCCGCCCCCGCGCTCCCCGGGTACGCGAGCGCGAGCGCCGTGAGCGCCAGCGACCCGCCCAAGCAATGGATTCTCGACTGCTGCCGGCTCCGCATGCCCCTGGCTCCCGATTGATATGGCTCGCCAGCCCTAGTATATACTCAGACAAATAGCCAGAGCCGGTGTTTGCATCTGCACGGCGGCGGCACAATTGGGAGGACCATGGCGGCTCATCGTGCCGGCGCCGCCGGCGAGACTCCAGCGGGCGGCGCTGCAGCCCAATATTCCCAGGCGTTGCGCCTGCTGGCCAGCCTCTTTTTCATCTGGGGCTTCATCACCGTCATCAATAACACGCTGCTCCCGCACCTGCGCAGCGTATTCGAGCTCAACTACGTGCAGACCACGCTGATGGAATCAGTGTGGTTCATCGCTTACTTCGTGGCCTCCGTTCCCTCGGCCCGGCTGATCGAGCGCGTTGGCTACCAACGCTCACTGGTCATCGGGTTGGTCACTATGGCTGTGGGGGCGCTCGGCATGCTTGTCGCTGCGCGCCTGCCGTCATACCTGGTCACGCTCGCAGCTCTCTTCACGATCGCCGCCGGAATCACGCTGCTGCAGGTCGCCGCGAATCCGTACGTTGCCGTCGTCGGCTCGGTGGAAACGGCGCCGTCGCGGCTGAACCTGGTGCAGGCCTTCAACTCCCTCGGAACCACTCTCGCGCCCCTGTTCGGCGGTTATCTCATCCTGGGCCGGTCGGCTTCAGGTACCGCAAGAGCGGACAAAGTGCTGAGCGCAGCGGAGCGGCTGGCGGATGCGCAGGCGGTGCAACTTCCCTACGTCATCGTCGCGGCCGTGCTGATCGCGTTGGCCCTCATCATCAACCGCTCCGCATTGCCGGACATCGGAGCTCACGCTCAGCGGACCTCCGCGGCGGAGCGGCGCAGACACTCCCTCTGGCGCCACCGCAACCTGGTGTTGGGCGTTCCGGCGATCTTCATCTATCTGATCGCTGAGATCGGCGTCTCGAACCTGTTCATCAATTTCGTGTCCCTGCCGGGCATCGGGGACGTGACGCATGAGCAGGCTTCGCATTATCTGTTTCTGTTGTGGGGCGGCATGATGGTGGGGCGATTCGGCGGGAGCTACCTCATGCGATTCATCGCCGGGGAGAAAGTGCTGGCGGCGTTCGCAGTGGCGGCTTTCGTGACCATGATGATCACCAGCTTCGCCAGCGGCTCGATCGCGATGATCGCGCTGATCCTGGTGGGGCTGTTTCATTCGATCATGTTTCCGACCATCTTCACCCTCGGTATTCGTGATCTCGGGCCGCTGACGGAGGAGGGCTCGGGCCTGTTGGTCATGGCGATAGCAGGCGGAGCGCTCGTGATCGTTCAGGGTTGGCTGGCGGATCACTTCGGCCTGCAGCTGTCATTCCTGCTGACGGCGGCCTGTGAGTTGTATGTTTTGTTCTACGCCCTCGTGGGCTCGCGGTCAGGTCGCGTGCAGGGGGCGAGCGGCATCAAGGATCCGGGCGCGGCCTGAGGTCCGGGCGCCGCTTTGGGGCCGAGCGCCGCCGCGGTTAGGTTCGAAGGACTGGTGCACAACGAGCCTTGAAGGGGCGAGATCGTGGAACGAGCCGTGTGGCTGACAATGCTGTGCTTCGCCGGGATCCTTAGTCGTTCCAGCTGGGCAGCCGAGCGGCTCCCAGCCGTACCAACGGCGCATCCTGTCATTCCGTGCCGCTCGCTCGAACACTTCGCGCCGCCTGATTTCGTGATCGAGACCCTCGAAACCGTCCGCTCCGGAACCGTCAAGCAGGCGCCTTCCGGTGTCGTGGAGCTCCCGGCTCACTGTCTGTTTCGAGGTACCCTCGCCCCGCGAACCTCCTCGGACGGACAGCATTTCGGAATCGGGATGGAATTGCGCTTGCCGCTGTCGTGGAACGGCAAGTTCGTCTTTCAAGGCGGCGGGGGGCTGGATGGCGTTCTCGCTGCAAGCTACGGCACGGCGGGAGGGGCGGAGCCGCCGGCGCTGGCCCGCGGATTCGCCGTGGTCTCGACGGACGGGGGCCATCGAAGCGGGTCGATGGTCGACGCGCACTTCGCGCTCGACCAGCAGGCCCGCATTGACTATGCCTACAACGCCGTCGACAAGACCACAGTGCTGGCCAAGATGCTGATCGCGCGGTTTTACGGTCGCGAGCCGCGACATTCCTACTTCGTCGGCTGCTCCAATGGCGGGCGACAGGCCATGATGGTCACGCAGCGCATGCCGCTGCAGTTCGACGGGGTCGTCGCCGGGGATCCTTCTTTTCGCCTCACCCGCGTCAATCTCGATGAGGCGTGGAATGAGATCGTACTCGCTCGCGCGGCACCGAAGGACGCTCGAGGCCAGCCCATCCTCAGCAAAGCGTTATCCGAGGCTGATCTCAAGCTCGTGGCCAATGCCGTCCTCCAGGAGTGCGACGCGCGCGACGGACTCGCCGATGGAATGATCAATGACTATCGCAATTGTCATTTCGATCCGGCGGTGCTGACGTGCAAGGCAGGCAAGAAGGACGATTGCCTGAGCCGCGAGCAGGTAGCGGCCCTCGATGCGCTCATGGCAGGACCGCGGAGCTCACGGGGAGAGCCCCTGTACGCTGCGTTTCCGTACGATTCCGGCATCGGCGAGCCCGCTTTCTATCGGATGCACTTCGGAACCTCTGCAACGGCAGAGACGAATTCCGCGGATGCGACGCTGGGTTACGACTCGCTCCGCTATTACAGCATGACGCCGCCCGATCCCGCATTCGACCCCCTGCGGTTCGACTTCGATCGGGACCCTGCGCGCCTGGAGGAGACGGCCAGGATCAACGATGCCGATTCGGTGTTTCTGGAGAGTTTCAGCCAGCACGGCAAGCTCATTCTGTATCACGGGTTGAGCGACCAGGGCATTTCGCCGTTGGATACCGCGGCGTGGTACGCGCGGGCGGAGGCGCAGAACCGGACGCCGATACGAGAATGGGCACGCTTGTACATCGTGCCTGGCATGACGCACTGCGCGGGAGGGCGCTCCACGGATCAGTTCGACATGCTGTCTGCCATCGATGGCTGGGTCGAGCGCAGGCAGGCGCCGGACCGGATCATCGCGCGCGGCAGATCTTTCCCCGGCGTCACCCGTCCCCTGTGTCCGTACCCACAGGTGGCGCGCTATGCGGGGGGCGATCCGAAGGACGAGAAAAGCTTCGTCTGCAAGGCATGAGCGTGCGTACCTGTCACACTCCTGCGGGGAACATCCACATGCGAATGATTGCAATCCTGCTGTCGCTGCTGTCGAGTGTCTGCTGGGCTCAAGGCGCTGACACTTTCCAGCCTGTCACGACGAATGTCTGGGGAGCTGAGTACCCGCGCGTGGATGGCCAGGGGCGGGTGCAGATTCGCATCAGCGCGCCGGCCGCCCAGCAGGTGAAATTGAATTTCTGGAGCGGCCCGAAGCTCGACATGCAGAAACAGGCGGACGGGTTCTGGAGCATCACGACCGAGCCGCTGGTCCCGGGCTTTCACTACTACACCGTGATCGTCGATGGTGCGGAAGTCAGCGACCCGGGCAGTCAGGCCTTCTTTGGCGGCGGCAAATATGCAAGCGGCGTCGAAGTGCCCGAGCCGAGCTCCACGTACTATTCGGTTCAGTCCGTTCCCCACGGACAGGTGCGCGAGGTCTGGTATCCGTCCCAGGTGACCGGCGGGTGGCGACACGCGTTGGTCTATCTGCCGCCCGGGTACGACACCCATCCCCAGCTGCGCTACCCCGTACTCTATCTGCAGCATGGTGCCGGCGAGGACGAGACAGGCTGGATCCGCCAAGGGCACGCCAACTTCATTGTCGACAACCTCATCGCGGCTCATCAGGCGAAGCCCATGATTGTCGTGATGGCTTATGGATATGCGCGCCGCTCCGGACAGCCTACGCCGGACTTCATGGGCAAGCCCTTCGGCTCGCCGCAGATGCTCCAGGGGATGCAGGACATGGCGGGGATTTTCGAGGACGATGTCATCCAGGCGCTGATCCCGTTCATCGACAGCACTTTCCGCACGCGCTCCGATCGCGATCATCGCGCCATGGCGGGGCTGTCCATGGGCGGGATGCAAACCTTCCAGATCACCTTCAATCACCTCGATGTGTTCTCTTACATCGGCGGGTTCAGCGGCGCCAGCTCCTTCGTTCTGGGAACTCGCAGCCTCGACCCCAAAACCGACTACCACGGGGCGCTCGCCGATCCGCAAGCCTTCGCCAGCAGAGTTCACCTGCTGTGGCTGGGGGTCGGTACGAAGGAGCCCCCGTCGATGCGTACCGGATTGCTACGGTTGCATCGCTCGCTCGAGGACGCCCACATCAAGCACGTGTTCTACGAGTCGCCCGGAACCGACCACGAGTGGCAGACCTGGCGTCGCGATCTGCGAGACTTTCTGCCCAGGCTGTTCTAGGGGCCGAGCGTTCTGGGTAGGGGCGTAGCGGCGGTGTCGCTACCTGGGACGCCAACGACTGTCCTACACCACCTGAAACACGCGAATGAGCACTGCGTTGTGAGCGTCGCGGTGCGCGCCCAGCGTACCCACGAACATCGAGCGATTCAGCCAGTCGTATTTGCCGACCGGTGCCTCGAACTCCGGGTGGGTGAACATGAAAAACAGCTCACCGTTCGCCGCGGGCGCCGCTCGGGGAGCGCCACCGCCAACGCCTCTGTTGACGATACGGATCAGTATCCCATCGTCGGTTTTCATGTAATAGGCCGCATCGACGGACCCGGCGCCATCGTTCCGCGACAGATTCCAGTCCCAGCCTCCACTGAGCAGTTCCGCTCGAATTTTCGGGCCGCGCACGCTGCCACCGGTAATCGGAATGATGCGCCTCTGTCCTTCGACCGTCTTGCCCATCGCTACCGCCGGCGAGAGTGTCGCATTGCATTCGTACACGAATTCGAGCTTCGGCACGCGCGCGCCCGCGGGCAGCCCGACGCCTTGCGCCGCCTCGGCGCTGGCACGATCCGCAACGGGAATCGCAGCGCCCACGGCAACACAGGCGGTTGCCAGGAATGAACGACGGTCGGTCATCGGTGTATCCTCTCTACTCGACAAAATTCGCCTACGCGTGAGCGCTTCAGCCGCAGACGCTACCGGACCCCGCTCGGCAAAGGACTCGGGTAGAAGAACAGAGACTGGCCATTGGCGAGCTTCAGCGTGCGGCCGACGGCGCGATTGGCGCCGTCCCGGGCCTGGTAGCCGATCACCACCAGCTCCGCACCGAGCGGAATACTGTTCTTGGTGATGCCGTGCCGGAACAGGGCATTGGGGCTCCCGCCTTCCACCATCCAGGTTTCTTTGATGCCGTTCTTGCCGGTGACCTCGATGTGAATCCACGAGTGCGGATTGATCAACTCGACCTTGATGACCTTGCCCCGCAGCTCGATCGGCTTGTTGATGTCGAACTCGGCGGAGAAGCTGTGATGCGCGAAGGCCGGCACACCGGCGAGCGCCAGGCCGGTTGCCAGGAGCAGGACCGGCAGGAGAGGTTTGAAGTGGTGCGACATAGCGGATTCCCCGTGTCTACCGGGCCTTCTGTTGGCGAGTCTGCTCTTCCTTGCGCACGCCGCGCAGCGTGTTCGGAAGACCATAATTGCCTTCGTGGCAGGCGTACTCGAACAGCGGCTGGTCGGTCAGCTCCATCGGGAATTCACCGCCCCAGGGGACGTCCCAGAGGCTCGGATCACTGACGATGAACTCGTACCGGATCGACTTCGGTCCCGTTCGGGTGATCTTCTCGATGACCTTGCCTTCGGGTCCCATCGGCACGCCCGATCCTCTGGGCGTTACTCGGTCCGAAAAGCCCGTAGTCTCGATCACCAACGTGTCCCCTTCCCAGTGACCCCATGAATTACCTTGCCAGCGCTTCAGCCCGCCGAAGTCGGGCCGGCTCTTGGCCAGCGGAATCACGCGCGCGTCGTGAATCATCTCGGTCATCAGGACGACATAGCCGCGCGTCTGCGCAAGTTGCACGAGCGTGTTGTATCCCACGGGCCGAAGAGGTGGCCCCTCGTGCGCCCATAGGAGGCAGCGTTCCTGCAGGGGCCGGTTCTGCGCGCTGTCGAACGCGTGCGCCTGCTGCGCTGCGCGGGCAGCGTCACTGCGTCGTTGAGCATCAGCACGCAACGGCGGCATGCGTCCATTGGCCGGTTGAGTAAGGATGGACGTGCGCAGGTTCCTCACCATCGGATTCTGTTCCGGGTCGAGGTCGAAGTCCGCCGTCTGGTAATGAACGTCCGTCGGGTTAGTGGTGGTTTCGACGACTGCGGGCGCATTCTTGCGCGCTGCGTACTCCTGCTCGGTGTAGAACGCCTTGTCTCCAAGGTTCGCCGACCGCTCGAATGGCACGTTGGTATTGTTGGTATAGACGCCCTCGATGAGAGGATCTCCCCAGGAGGTGCGGGGTGCCTTGTAAGGTTCGGCTGCGCCGATGAGGGTGGCCACAGCGAGGAGCAGGAGCGAGGTTGCTGCGAAACGCAAGCAGGAGCGCGCGCGCTTCAGCATCATTTTCCTGCGCTCCCGTCCGATTTACCGGTACCCGGTTTGCGAAGGTCACCGTACATCAGTTCTTCGGCGAACTCGACGCAGCGGAAATCCATCAACCGAGCGCCCGGCTCCACGCGCCGGTACAACGGCATGCGCAGCGTCCATGGGCGCGAGAACACGCTCGAGTCGTCGATGGTTGCCTCGTAGCGAATATGATCCGCGTCCATCAGCGTGTATCGCTCCGTCACCCGCCTTGCTTCGGAGGCGTAGTTGCCGCTGCGATCCAGCCAGTTCGCATTCAATCCGGTGACCTCGACCACCAGCGTGTCACCTTCCCAGTGACCATTGGAGAAGCCCATCCAGCTGTCCACCGGCGCCTCGGCGTGCGTCTTCATGGCAATCGTGCGCACGGCGCCCGCGAACTGATACACGATCATGACTCCGGTGTCCGACTGCACGATCTGAAACGGGTAGGGCAGGTATGTGGCGCGCGGTACACCGGGCATGAAGCACTTGGCTTCCGGATCCTCGGTGCGGCGCTTGGCACGATTCGCATCCCTCTGAGCCAGGGCGCTCGCAAGGTAAGGGATCTTCCCGCCGTCGACCACGCCGATCCCGGGAGCCACGGCACCGATGGCCCCCAGCGTCTCCAGGGGTCCCTGCGTGGCTGAGTGGGGCTCGAGGTTCCAGTCCGCTTCGCTCAGCGCCTGCCAGATGCCGCTCAAGTCGGGCTTGCCGCCGCTCATTCTGGGAATAGCTGCCTTCTGCGCCAGCGCGCGGTCTGCACAAGCCACCAGGGCAAGCGCACAGATGACCGCCCTTGCCATCGCCGCGACGCGCATGCTCCCGTTCTCCCCCTCACCCATGATTGAGCTTTTTCCGCCGCCGTGGGCCGCCGTCGCCTCGCCCTGCCGATTGCAGGACAGCGATCTCGCATCGCCTATAATCCTGCCACAATTGTCAGACAAGTGGGACCCCGATGCCGCGCAGAGTCCTCGCAAGATACTTGCCGCTGGCGTGCCTGCTCCTGCTGTTGCCGATCGGTGTGTCCGCAGCAGATGGCATCCGGCCTGCGCCCGCCTTTACGGCTGCGGATCTCGCCACGGCGCGCGACGACGCCTGGCTCACGAACGGCGGCACGCTGAGCAACCAGCGCTACTCGCCGTTGCAGCAGATTGATCGGCAGAACGTTGGCCGGTTGAAGGCCCTCTGGCATATCAATCTCGGCTCAGGACTCGAGCTGCGGCACAATAACCAGGCACAGCCCCTCGTCTACGACGGCGTGATCTACATCGTCTCGGGCCAGGATGATGTGTTCGCGATCTCGGTGGACACCGGCAAGGTGCTCTGGGAGTACACGAGCGGGCTGCAGGAAGCGGACGCTTTCGTCTGCTGCCTGTGGGTCAGCCGCGGCCTCGCTCTGGGTGATGGCAAGATCTTCCTCGGCCGGGTCGACGGAGTCCTGCTCGCGTTGGATCAGCGCACCGGCAAGGTGCTCTGGGAAAATCACACTGGTGATCCGAAGCGTGGATACAGTCTCACCGCCGCGCCGTTGTACTACGACCGCAGGGTGATCATTGGTACGGCAGGCGGCGATCTCGGTATCCGCGGCTGGGTAGGGGCATTCGAGGCGTCCACCGGCAAGCAGGTGTGGCGTTTCGACACGATCCCCGGGCCGGATGAGTGGGGTCACGACAGCTGGCCGGCGGGGAGCGATGCCTGGCAATGGGGCGGTGCGCCGGTGTGGAGCACGCCGGCGATCGACCCGGAGTTGGGCCTGCTGTATTTCTCCACCGGCAATCCCGGGCCGAGCCTGGGTGGCGCGGTGCGTCCGGGCAACAACCTCTTCACCGACTCCATCGTGGCGGTGGATGCCGCGACTGGAAAGTACCGCTGGCATTTTCAGGAGGTCCATCACGACCTCTGGGACTACGACGCGCCCAACCCGATCATCCTCTTCGAGGCGCAGTTCGGCGGCGTCCAGCGCAAAGGGCTCGCCCAGGCGGGCAAGACCGGTTGGGTCTATATCCTCGACCGAGTCACTGGCGTGCCCCTGGTCGGCATCCATGAAACGCCCGTCCCTCAGGAGCCCGAGCAGGCGACCGCCGCAACTCAACCCGTGCCGGTCGGAGATGCGCTGGTGCCGCAGAGGATCGACGTGGCTCCCGAAGATCATCCGCTCGTCAACCAGGGACGGATGTTCACCCCCTTCGGCGAGCAGGCGCGGATCTTCGCCCCGCTGGCGGGGGTGAACTGGCCGCCGAGCGCCTATGATCCGCACACTCACTGGATGTACATCTGCGCCAACGAGAACGCCAACGGAGCACGCGCGGACCGCACTCAGTTCGCGCCGCCCACCTTCAAGAAATCCTTCCGAGGTGGCGATTACATCGGCGCAGGCCTGCCGAGTAGCGGCCTGTACGCAGCACTCGATGTCCAGACCAACCACATCGTCTGGCAGAAGCGATTCAACGACGGCTGCCGCAGCGGATCGCTCGTCACGGCCGGAGGTCTCGTGTTCCTCGGGCGCAATGACGGGCGCGTCACAGCGCTCGATGCCTCCGACGGGACTCGGCTTTGGCAATTCCAGACCGATGCGCCGGTGAATTCCGGCGTCTCGACGTTCATGTACAAGGGGCAGCAGCTGCTGGTGACCTATGCCGGCGGCGGTTTCGTGAGCGCGAAAAAGGGCGACGGCGTCTGGCTGTTCGGCCTCGAGGGCACCATGGAGTCATTGGCACCGCTGCAGTCCGTACGCTCGCAATCCTCTACACCAGCTCCCGCGCCCGGCCGCGCTGCCGACGTGGTCAACGGTGAGAAGATCTACCGCTCCGCGTGCGTCTACTGCCACGGAGACCACGGGCAGGGAGGCGAGGGCGGCGGCAAGGCGATCTCACCGGCATTGGACACGGACGGAGTGGCCGCTGTATTGCGAGGAGGGCGCAATCAGATGCCGGCTTTCGGCGCGAGCCTGACGGCGGAGCAGCTGAACGACGTAGCGAGCTTCGTACACCAGCGCCTGCGGCCGGCCATCCCGGCTCCATGAGCAGCGACCGAGGTGTTCATCCTGCGTGACTGCCTCGACAATTCCCCGTCATGTACCGGATGCGGACGCAAAAGATCGACACGAGCTGGCTGAATGCCTTGCCGACATCATGTTACGCGCCGCATCGTTCAGGACCTCCCGCAACCACCGAAGTCCCGGATCGGTGTTGAAATGCCGGTGCCACTGAACCGCTTCGGCCAGCCGCGGAACCTCGAAGGGGGCATCGAACAGGCGGATGGGAAGATATTGGGCAAAATATTCCGCCAGCCTGCGGTGTATCGTTGCCACGCGTCTCGTGCCGGGAATGGAAGTGACGACCGAGCTGAAATTCATGGTCACGACCTCGACATTCCGCTTGTAGCCCAGCTGGCTGACGAACCAGTCATCCACCGTGGCGGCGCGCGCGCTGGCAAATCGAGAGGTCACATGACCCAGGCTCATGTAAGCTTCCAGCGACAGGTGACCGTCTGCAGGGACGAGCAAGTTGTGTTGCCACGCGATGCCGATGAATTCGTCCTCGAATAGAGGCTCGCAGGGCTGAGCGTCATTGAGATAGCGCTGGGGCATGATCAGCAGGTCGATGTCCGCATGGTCGAGCTCGTCGAAGGGGGACTCCACGTCGTTGGAGAGGATTTCGATGCTCACGTGGGGTGCCAGGCGCTCGATCACCGGCAGCGCGACCGACATCAGTACGGTCGAAACGTAGTCCGACATCATGAGCCTGAACGTCCTTTTCGCGGTACCGGGATCGAACGTCGGCTGAGCCGCTACGGTCGAGCGAATCTCCAGCAGCAGCTTCCTGACAGGGGCCGCGAGACTCTCCCCCAAGGGAGTTGGGATCATCCTGCGGCCGATCTGGGTGAGGATCTCATCCCCGAAATACTCGCGCAGCCGGGAGAGGGCGCCGCTCATCGCGGACTGGCTGAGGTGTACCCGCTTGCCCGCCCGGGTGATACTCCTGTCCAGCAACAGCGCATCGAGGGCAACGAGCAGATTCAGATCGAGATTGCGGAAGTGCATGGGCTTGGGCATGAGTGCTCACCATGGGGTCCAGGCCGCCGGCGTGTCTGCTTGCTCGAGCTGCCCGGGCGTGCTCGGAGGGACTATCATTGTCGCTGATGCCAGGGATCGATAACGGCCATTTCTCAAACGCGCCGTCTGCCGGTACGGTGGTGTCATTACAGATGGGGCAGAGATACAGATATGCGAGACGACCGAGTCATCAGCCTGCGTTACGTGGGGCTTGCCGTGCCGGACTTTGCGTCCGAGCGCGCGTTTGTCGGCAGCACCTGGGGACTGCAGGAAGTCGCCGCAGACGCGGCCACGGAGACAGCTTACTTCGCGGCCGCCGCGTGTTCCGACGCCTACGTTTTCCGATTGCGCAAGTCCGCGGACAGACGCCTCGATGTCATTTCGTTCGCCGTTGCCGACGCTGCGGCTGTCGATGCTCGAGCTCAGTTCCTGGAGGAGGGTGGAGTCAGGCTGATCTCCCGGCCTCACCGCCTCGAGGGGCCCGGTGCGGGATACGGCTTCCGGTTCTTCGATCTGGACGGCCGGACGGTGGAGGTCTCCAGCGGCGTTGCGGGACGGACGGAGCGGCAGCTCGCCTGCGGGGAGTCGATTCCGGCGACGCTGACCCATGTGGTTCTGCACACGCCGGACGTCAGCAAGGCGGTCGCCTTCTACGAGCGCTTTCTGGGGTTTCGGGTGAGCGACTGGCTCGGGGATTTCATGGGCTTCCTGCGTTGCAACGCCGTTCACCACTGCCTCGCATTCATCCCGGGTCCGGCCAGCTTCAACCACGCCGCATTCGAGATGCGCGGTCTCGATGAGATGATGCGCGGCGTCGGGCGTCTCCTGAAGGAGAACGTGGAGCTGGGCTGGGGTCCGGGCCGGCACACCGCCGGCAACAACGCGTTTGCCTATTTCAAGACCCCCGGCGGCAACGTGCTCGAATACACGGCCGAAGTCGCGCGCGTCGAGGACTCGACCTGGCAACCGACGGTCTATCGGCCATCGCCGGAGGTCATGGACCAGTGGGGTACGAGCACCGCGTTCGGGGGCGGTCCACAGAAGTTGGGACGCCCGGTCGCCGATCCCGGATCGTGGGTAGCGCCGCCGGTGTGATTGAACGGCACGCCGCATCAGCCTTCCCCGGATTTACTCTCCGATGAGAATTATTGCCACAGAACGGACGTCCCGTCCATGATGTAGGCGCCCGGCGCCGCGCGGGGCCCGCGGCAGGCTGCGATCGGATCACTGCCGTCTCTGTTACCCGGGACGCCCCGACCCTTCTCGCAACACCCCCGGTTGCACGCGTTCTGCGCGACGTATCGCTTTCAGCCATGCCTGGCATCGCGCAGAACCATTTCTCGTTTGTGCGCAGATTGCGCAATCTCCACCTCCGCGAGCGGGCCGGCGAGAGCCATAGAAGCCCGCCGAGCTGAACATACTCACGCTGGGAGGGGGCATGCAAACCGGGTCGCGATCCGTACTGACGCTGGCTATGGCCGTCGGTGTCACATTGAGCATTCCGGGCGGCAACGCGTGGGCCCAGGAGGCCTCGGCGGCGCAGCAGGACAACCCAAGCACGGCCGCTGCGCTCGATGAGGTCGTGGTAACCGCAACACGCCGCACCGACGTGGTCAATCGCGTTCCGCTGTCCGTTTCTGCCCAGACGCAGGAGGCTCTGGATCAGCAGGGCATCCAGACGATCGCCGATCTTCAGGCCACGGTGCCGGGTCTGCGGCTGTCCGGGCGCGAGGCCTCGGGTAACGCCACCATAGCGATTCGCGGCATCAGTCAGCAAAGCGGCACGTCTGCCACCACGGGCTTCTATCTGGACGAGACGGCTCTGCAGAAGCGAGCCGCCGGCGGGTTCGGCTCGCAAAACGGCACGCCGGTTCCGCCGCTGTTCGACCTGGAGCGTGTCGAGGTCCTGCGTGGACCGCAGGGCACGTTGTTCGGAGGCGGGTCGGAGGGGGGTACGATCCGTTACATCCAGCCCGCACCCAGCCTCACCAACTATTCGGCGTATGGGCGCGCACAGTGGCTTACGACGGAGAGCGGAGCCCCGTCGTATGAGGCAGGCGTGGCGTTCGGCGGGCCGATCGTCGAGAACACTCTGGGTTTCCGGGCCAGCCTCTTCGCTCGCAAGACCGGAGGGTACATCGACCTGACGGACTATCGGAGCGGCCAGGTCTATGACGCGAATTCCAACAGTGGCTCGCTTCACATGGGACGCGTGGCCCTCACCTGGGCACCTTCTGAGGCCACCCGCCTGACGCTCTCGTACTTCAAGTCCGAAGACAATACGGACAATCTGACCACCAGTTACAACCTGTCAGAGCCGGGGCAGCTGCGCGTGGCGCCTCTGTGCTTCAACATTCCGTACATACTCTCCATCCCGGTTGCGGCCCGTGCGTTTCTCGTCCCTCCGGCTGTCCTGCCGGTCAACCCGGGCTGCAACGCCAACACTGGCGCCTATGTGGCTCGCGGGTACACGGTCGGGCCCTTCGATCTGCAGCGTTACCAGTCGCTGGCGCTCGGACCGTCACCCACCAGGACGGGATTGGATGTCGGCAGTGCCACCCTGCAATGGGACGTCAGCGACCATCTGCAGCTCAAATCGATCACCTCCTATGTACAGGACCTCAATCGCGGACAATCGCCGCAGAATTTCCCGCTCACTCTGTTCGTCTATCCTGGAACGGCTCAGATCGCGATACCCGGCCAGCCGGCCGTTCCGGTTCCCACAGGCTCGGGATTCAATCCGAACGTCACCTCCGTTCCCAACGGGCTCGGCCTGGGCGCATTGCTCGAGACCAACACACACAATCAGCGCAATGCGTTCTCGCAGGAGATTCGCCTTGCCTCCTCGGCGGATCAGCGTGTCAATTACGTCATCGGCGCGTATTTCGCGAACACCCGGGCAGAAGTTGCGCAATTGGCGACGACCTCGGAGCAGGGTTTCGAGCAGCTCGCGGGCCTGACCATCCAGCAACGCTACGGCGTGCCCTATGCCGGATTCTTTTCCAATATCTACGAGTTCGACAAAGATCTGGAGAAGTCCGCGTTCGGGGACGTGACCGTGAAGCTGACCGACCGCTGGAGCGCCAGTGCAGGCGTACGTGTCACAGACATTACCTCCTCCTTCGTGCAGTCGAACTACGGCCCCAACGGCGGTACGAGTGCTGCGTCGCAGGCGCAGGTTGCCGGCGAGGTCTCGGCCACTCCCGTGACGCCGAAGGCGTCCCTACAGTATTCCTTCACGCCCGACGACCTCCTGTACGCCACGGCGGCAAAAGGGTTTCGCGCGGGAGGTGTGAACCAGGTGCTCACCTCTGCCAGCGCCGGTACGCTCGCGCAATACGGTCTCACCAACGACGTCCTCCCGAGGACCTACAGGTCGGACAGCGTCTGGAGCTATGAGCTGGGCGGCAAATTCCGCCTGTGGCAGGGGCGAGCGCAGATCAATGCGGACGTTTACAACCTTCAATGGAAGGATGTGCAGACCTTCCTGTTCCTTGGCGATGGCGCCGTGTTCAATGTGCCCACGGCCCGCAGTCGCGGCGCGGAGCTCGAGGCTCAGATGCGGCCCATTCGGGCGCTGACGCTCAACGCCGCGGTCGCCTACACGAAGGCGCAGTACACGTCCTCACTGTCCATTCCCGCCGGGCCGGGCTCACGTGCGGGCAACCTTGTCATCGCGCAAGATGGCCAGTCGTTCGCGCAACCGCCCTGGACGGTCGATCTCGGTGGCCGTTATGAGCTCGCGATGGGGAGCTTCGCTACGGCCTATGCCCGCCTCGACTATCGGTGGTTCAAAGGGTATCCGACGGTCCCGGCAGGCACCGGCGCGTACTCGCCCGACTCGAGCAACGTTCCGAGCGAGAAGAATGTCAACCTGCGCATCGGCTTTTTGCACGGCGGACTGGACGTCAATTTCTTCGCCTTGAATCTGACCGGCGAGGACGACGGACCGCGCACCGGCGGCCGCTCCCAGTGCACCAACGCCGATTGCAGCACCTTCAACAGCTACACCTATGGGAAGACGGTCGCGGCGCCGACGCCGCGCCAGCTCGGCGTGCAGGTTGCTTATCGGTACTGAGGTACGAAATGAACGGATCCAAGCGCATTTCGTTGTCTCTGTGCGCGCTCGCACTGGCGGTGATACCGCTGACGCTGCAGGCACAGACGACGACTACGGCGGGAGCTGTCGACAACCGCTCCGCGCCGGTGGTGCAGTTCGACACCGAGGACTTCATCAAACTCGAGCCTGGTGAGAATCTCGGCGAAGTGCTGGGCGTGGCGGTCAATTCGAAGGGACAGGTGGCGGTGCTCAACCATCCCGGATCCGCGACGGCCGGCCCTTTGTTTGGCAACGCCACCACCGAGATACTGCTTTTCGACTCCAGCGGGCACTTCATCCGCGAGATCGGCCACAAGGTGTACGCGCTGGGCTACGGCCACTCCATTCGCTACGACCGATACGACAATCTGTGGCTCGTCGACAAGGGCACCGATTCGGTCATCGAGTTCGATCCGAACGGCAAGGTCCTGATGAATCTCGGGCGCCGTCCCGAGGGCTTCGACTCCGGTCACATCCAGCACCCGAAGCAGGCGGACGCGGTGGCCGTCGATGGATGGTTTGGCGCTCCCACCGACGTGACCTGGGACCAGGACGACAACATCTACGTCAGCGACGGTTACGTGAACTCGCGAGTCGCGAAACTCAACAAGTACGGGGATTGGATCAAGTCCTGGGGCAGGTACGGCAAGGGCGGGAAGAACGCCGACGAGAAT